>ERZ1034928.1-NODE-1-length-187905-cov-302.392052_pt1 | contig 187905 bp, 312 predicted proteins | sample MGYA00520627_ERZ1034928 | MGnify/ENA primary metagenome ERZ1034928 (study PRJEB33766, sample SAMN09781755) | gut metagenome | biome: gut microbiome | host: Homo sapiens | place: Madagascar | study: EMG produced TPA metagenomics assembly of the PRJNA485056 data...
ATATTTTATTTTATTTTCATTTAGTAAGGTGCCATTAGTAGTAATACCATAACTAAATTTATATCCTTGTTCTTTATTCCATTCTACTATTGGAACAATTATCTAGTCCCATAGTAAAGTAGGTTCACCACCAAAGAATCCAATAGAAGGAATTTTTTTCTCACTAGTTTGTTCTTGATAGAGTTTTGTGTTTTTCTATAACCAACGCATTACATCTTTTGCGATTTCTAATGAGGTATAATGCGGTTGCTAGTGATTAAAACAATAAGTACATTTTAAATTACAATCATCTGTAATATTAAAACAAATATTAGTAATAGGTTTTAATTGTTCATTCATTTTTAAATACCTTTTTCTCTAAAAAAAATAGACGGCAAACAGTTAAACTATTTGCCGTCCAAGCAATACAGCTCTTATTTTATATCACTAATTAATCCTAACTTCTATAAATAAGTCATAAAAAATTTATTTTTAGTATAATAAAATTTATCGAACAATATTTGTGCTTGAGATATCATTAACTATTGCCACCAACACCAAGCATCAGGAATTGCCCCAAAATCTTTATACTTAATATAACTATTAACAGGACAATAATTAATACGACAGGTTAATCGTTCAGCACAATTTTTACATTTTTCTTCATCCTCAAAATTATAATTAGTTTTTACTCGATTGAGAAACATCGATTGTAATAATTCTATTCTATTTTGCTCAATTCCAGTAAAAATATTTCCTAAATAAAATATTTCATTTTCATTAGTACGACTAGGCATTTCTTGGCAACTAAAAATATCACCTTTATAATTTATAGAACCATATCCATTACCTAAGCCACACCGAAAACATTCATTACCACTTAAAAAAGGAATTGGATTCTAATCGAGGAATTGTTTATATGTAGGGAATAAAATTAATGTACGAAATGCTTCCTATAAAGAAAATAAAGAAATAAAATCAATTTTATTATCAATACAATCAATAATATAATTGGTATATTTTTCAATTTCCTAATTCACTATCTCTCTTATTTCTTTTGGCCATTCTTCAAATTGATTTATTTCAATTTGAATATTTTTAAAACCCTAATCTTTAGCAAACATTATATTATCAAACACATATTGCGCTGTATCAGGGATTAAAGTTGAACGAAATTTAATGTTAGGAAATTGATTAATTATATAATTTAAATTAGGATATAATAAATCAAAACTACTTGTTCCATTTTTTGTTGGACGATTATAGTCTTGTGTTAATTTATTGCCATCACATGATAACATTAAACCCATATTATTATTTACTAAAAAATCAACTTTATCTTTAGTTAGTAAAGTACCATTAGAAGTCATAGAAAAATCAGTAAATAAATTTTGTTCTTTAGAGTATTCTACTAATGGAACAATTATCTAATCCCATAAAAGAGTAGGTTCACCGCCAAAAAACACAATAGCAGGGACATTGGCATCATCATATTCTTTTTGAACAATTTCATTATTTTCATGTAACCAATGTAATGTTCGTTTTGCTATATCTAATGTTATATAATTTGGCTTTTGTTGAACAAAACAATAACGACAAGCTAAATTACACGCATCTGTTAGATTCAAACAAATATTGGTTATAGGTTTTAATAAAGGGCCATATTTTATCATTTATTTTCTTCTTTCTTTATCTTCTTAATATTATTATACAATAATTTCTTTATTCTGTCAACTTAGAGCATTTTTAAGTTTCATGCGAGTTGCGGGGCCGCATTTACCATCCCAATCTTTTTCTCGAGTAAATACTTTTTTCTGGAATGTAAGAAGCGCAAATGCGGATTTAGATCCAAAAACGCCATCAACTTCTTTTTCATTAGGTAGATAACCCAATTTCCAGAGATGCCACTATACCCATTTAGCTCCTTCACCTTTACTACCCTATTTAATAAGAATAGTAGGTTCTTTATATGGACATTTATTCGAGGAAGTAAATTCTTTATTATTATCTTCAATAGTTATTAAAATCCAATAAGGAATCTTGCGGCTCGTATAATATTCTGTCTTTGAATCTCGATATGCGGTTGAACCACCGCCATCACCTACAAGTGCGTATTTCCATCCTGAATGATAAAGAAGGTCTTGTAGACCCCATAAACTAAGGCTACTTGATTTTATATAAGTCATAAAATTATTACCCTTGAAACCAAATGCGGGACGCGAGGTATAACGTGGTTTAGACTTAGTACCATCCGCGTCTATATGACTACTTAGTTTTTCTCTTTTTTGACCATTGGGAATGACTACTGTATTAGTAAAATAATTATTATACTTGTCTGTTGGAAGAAGAGTCCAAACAGGAGCTTCTCCCTCATTCCAGGCAATACCATATTCTTTATAAGCAGGTTTATAAATTACTTTACCATTTATCTTCATATGTACCATTGGTTTATATGTGGAAAAAGAAAAGAATGGCCCATTCATAAGAATTTTATTAGGGCCACCATATTTAGACCAAAGAGTGCGCATATTCTAGAGAGATGAATTATTTATAATTTTGAGACGGCATTTTGTTAAAGGTATTGAATTACTTTTTACCATATTTTTCCATCTCCTTATTTCATTATTTAATCTTCCTTAACTAGTTGAAGATCTTACTTTACCTTTACAAGAACCACTGCATGTTGTTGAACAACCTGTACACTTTCCTTTACAGGTACTAGTACATTGAGTACCACAATTGCCTCCACAACCGCTACCGCAAGAACTGCTACAAGTTCCAGAACAATTGTTTGCGCAAGCTTTAGCGCAGTCAGTAGAGCAACTGCCAGAACAATTATTACTACAACTTGTTCCACAACCATTACCACAGGAACCTTTACACCAATAATTACAATTAGGAGTGCAGGTAGTACCGCAAACAGTATTACATCCTTTACAAGCGTCAGTACAACCACCAGTACAAGTTGTATTACAATCATCTTTGCAACCACCAGAACAACTATTGGAACATATAGTACCGCATCCAGTACAGCCTGAACAAGAATTAGTACATCCATCAGAGCCACAAGAAGTAGTACAAGTGGTGTTACAATCACCAGAACATGTACCTGAACAGTTATTAGAGCATGAGCCGCCACACCCTGAACATCCAGTATGACAACCACCAGCACATAATCCGGTACAACTAGCGGCGCATCCAGTATTTACTTGAGTTACTTGAGCATCAATAGCAGCAAGTGTAACTACTTTTTCTTCCATTGTAGTTATTTCTTTATCTTGAATTACACTGGCCTAAGTATCAATATCTCCGCTAATAGCATTAAGCGGAATCGCGTTTTTTGTATAATATTCACTTTTTATCTATCCACCAGCTTTTGGAGTAGTTGAAAAGTCATAATTAGTACCACCATATGTGCTAGCAACAGTGCCAACTCCATTACGGCGTTGGCACTCAGCTTTAACTTTACTTTTCAATTCCAAAAAGCGTTCGGGAGAAATCATAGCACTCAAAACTATCCTCTCCTTTATTCTTTAGATAATTTTTTTAAATAAAGATATTCTTCATGTGGAATAATATTTTCAGCCCATTCCTATGGAATATATAATGGATAACGTTCAGCAACCATTTTATCATTATACCATTTATTCCAAAGATAAGAGGTTGCTAGTACACGAGCTTTATGCATTTCACAAATAAATGTTGCTCGTTTATTAGGTGTACCAAATACCTCATAATTATATCCAGAACACCAAGCACATCCCATGGCTATTGGACAATTCCAACACTCATCTGTTGATTGAGAACGACGAGTAATACATTCAAGACATTTTACTCTTTCAATTTCTTCAGGTGTTTGCATAATGCCATCATAAACATTGCCAATAATATAAGGAGGTTGTTTTCCACAAATAGAATTATCCATATAACGTAAGCAAGGATAAATATCTCCCTTCCAATCTACTCCTAACATTAAACCTGTGCCTCCGCACCAATTCTAATTATCATCCTCAGTTAATGGACGACCGCACATATCTTTATCTAATAAGGAAATATAAATATCATCAACTAAATTTCCATCAATTAAATAATCAGCAACTTGTTTACATTGGTCATAAAGAATTTTAGCATGGTCAACAGTCCAACCTTCTTCATAAACACAATTCGCATTAATTTGTTTATAACCATTTTCAATCATAGAAATTAATGCCTCATAAACAAAATTAACATTACCCGGAGCAATAGTCATTTTAGATCCAGGAATTGGATTAAAATTTTTACGATAATCTAATACCGCAGCCATAGCTCTATCATAGGTTGGTTTACCTTCAGAATCTAATCGACAAGCATCATGAAGTTTTTTATTTCCATCAATTGTTACTCCAAGAGACAGAAAATCATTCCATTTTTTAATAAAAGCTTGTACTTTAGGCTCAAAATATAATGTTCCATTAGTAGACATACTAATTCTAAATCTTGTTGCCCAATGGTGATGTAATTCTAAACATTTTTGTAAGAAATAATCGCAAATCTAATCAATTAATTCAATTTCAAGAAAAGGTTCTCCACCGATAAAATCAAGTACAACACCCTAGACTTTATCCGCAGTAATATATTGATTAGTACGTTCATCTGAAGCTAATAACATATCAATAAATCGCTTAGCAATATCGAAAGTCATTCTATTATTACGCTTTTCATGCTGATAACAATATGAACAGCGTAAATTACAATTTTCAGTAACCTAAAATGTAATACATTTCATGGCTTTGCCATTAAATTGAATAGGTTCATTAGCTTCTTCTGGAAATAGACGAACCATCTAATCTTGATAGCTCTCCATATTCTCCATGTTTAATTCTCCGTAATATAAATTTTTTTATCAAAAAAATTCAATTCCCAATTTACATCTTGACCATCCCAATCAGCTTTAACATAATCATTATAAAGCTGTTGCTTGGCAATTTCATACTTCATAAAAAATTCACGATATTCATCATTATATTTCTTAAATGAAGGATTATTACCCATATCTTTACTAATCATAAAAGCTAAAAGACTAGAACGACAATTAGTTTCATAATGTAAAGACTCAAGATAATTAACTAAATCTGTGGGCACTTCAATTGTAGCAAGAATATTCTTCATTTTATAAATCTCCTTTTTATCCTAAACAGTAATAATCCTTTGAATGAATTACTGGATTATTATAGTTATTTACATATTCTTTTAAATGATTAATAATTTCTTCACTTGTATCTATTCTATCTACCAATTTAAATGTTTGAATATATGGTTCAAAATATTTTAAATCACTAGGTTCAATCTTAATTCGTTCATTATTATGAGTAAAATATGGTGAATGACAATAAGATTCTAATAGTTTTGTAGTTTTTTCAATAAATTCTTCTTCACTATTAGCTTTCAAAAACCAATGATTCTAACATTGTGAACACTTGTAATAACAAACTGAATTAACAAGTATAGAATAGTTATATTTTTTAGGTAATTGTTCAATTAACTATAACTATCTACAAAAATTAAATGGTAAAACAATTTCATCATACATTGTTAAATCTAATGAGAAAAAATCTTCAAAAGATAGACAACGAGTTAAAGTAAGAATTATTATAATATTATTATACTATTTTTTTAAAATTTGCGCAAGTCGTTCATCTGAAAGGATAAATCTGCGCACACCAATCGAATAATATTTTTCTATTGTATTTAGGGAAATATTGCCCCGTTGCATTAAAATAGCAACGGGAGCAATTTCCTACAATTTTTTTATATGTTTTATATAATCTTCCCAAGTTTTTGGAAATAAATTATGAAAAATATATAAATCTTGACGAGTACATAATGCTTCTTCATTGGAAAAGCAAGGTAAATAGAAAAATTTAATATAAGGAATTAAATTTTTCTATTGTTTTAATAAAGAAATAAAATCAGCACGGAAATTATAAGGAACTTCAAATTGATTCATTTATATGCTCCTGGTACTAATTTCCAAGCAGAACCTGTATAAAATTTTACCCCTTCATTTGGATCAACCCAAAAAACTTTTGTATCACTTGGAGCAGTAGTTCCAAGATAAATCGTTTTTAAATCAGGGAACGTATCCCAAGTGTGAGTATGCGAAGGTAAAACATAGTCTCCAGTAGAAGAAGTAGTTACTTTACCTGAAAAACTAGTAGCTACACTCAATCCACCAGAACCATTTCCTTTTAAAATGCCTTTTTTATTTCCCTAATCTTTTGAAACAAATAAATTTTTTATTTTAGTAAATAAAAAATTAATACCATTTTCAGAAATATATTTCATTATTTAGTCACCTCAAAACCAAGGAGCTGTTGTTTTAACTGTATTATCGGTATAAGGAATATATTTATCACACCAAGCTTTATCTGGTTCTAATCCTTCTCCAAAATCGGCCGTTAAATCAACAAGCATTAATCCATCAAACCACATCATTCCATCAGTACCTGAATTATTATAATCAATGCGCATAGACTAAGCACCAGCACTGAAAGAGCTACGATTTACTACAGCGGAACATATATTCCACTGTCCTGCAGCCCCATTCTGACCAGCAAACATAGATGGTTCTGCTATTGGCCAATAAATATCACAAGACCCTGTTTTTGATTCTTGATAAGTTTCTACTCGTATATAATATTTATGATTTGGTATTAAAGTAGGTTGTAACTAGCCTGAAGAATTGCGTAAAGTGTATGTGCGTTCTTGAACTGATGTGTCACCCTTCATACGTAAAGCATAACTACCATACCGCACATGACTCGTCGCAATATTAGTATAAGTTTTTTCATCAGTTGTTAAATTCCAAGTTCCAGATTCAAAACTACCAATAGATCCAACTAAATTAGTAATAGTTTTATAATCACCAGTAACATAAGTAAATGGTATTGTTTTCCAAGCTCCATTAACATAAAATTTTAGACCATTATTAGTATCAATCCATAATAATCGCGTATTAGATGGGGCTGTTGTACCAACATAATATGGTTTTTGGTTATCTAACTAAGATATAGTATGAGTATGATTTACAGCAGCATAATCAGTACCAGCAACCGCTGTAGAAAAATTCCCATTTCCATCACCTTTAATTAAACTATTTGGAGCTAAATCATCTCTTAATAAAAAGTTAGATTTAATGAGTTTTATAAGATTTACTACAGAAGTATTATCTAAATATTTCATTTATTAAACCTCCTTTTTATTACATCATATTAGCACACGTACCGCTAGTACGAGTTATAGAAACAGTACAATTATATTCTGGCATTGTAAAATTAATTAATGATGAAGTAGTTGTAGTAATTAAGGTCTTTTTACTAGTATCATCATTTGTTAGATATAACCTATAAGTATAAGTCGTACTTCCACCAGCCATTGGCTCTATTAAGCTCATAGCACTTACTGATTGTCCACAGGATTGTTTTAAACATAGATCATTTGAACAAACATCTTTTTTACAAATAGTAGTTACTTTGTAACTTGCCTAAAGTTTAGTGCCTGCTTTAACCGACGTACCACTAGTTATTGTTTCATATACAGTACCATGAGTATTCTAACTCACCAAATCTACTCCAATACCAAAAGTTATTGTATAAGTATTTTCTGTTAAACTTAAAACAAATCCAACAGTAACAGCCTTAGATGGCATTTTAAATGTAATAACTCTCTAATTATTAATTACTGTATTAGAAGTTGTAGTAATTGAAGTACCACTATATGTCATTGCTTGAGAGCCACTATCAAAAGTAGTACTAGTAATTTGAACTGTAGCTCCAACAGCTACATTAAAGCTAGTTGCAGTAGAAGATTGAATTACATCATTAATTTTTATACTAGATATATTAGAACCTTTTGTTAACTTATAAGGTGTTACGGCAACTGCTTTCTTTGTAAATCCAACAATTAAATTATAAGCTGGCATAGTAAATGAAATTGTCTTAACTGCGGAAGTTCCAGTTGTATTAGAAGTCTAATAAGTAGTTGAAATTGAAAAATTCGGAGTCATTGTATAAGAATCTGAATTATAAGAACTTGATTTAATGACCACCTAACCTCCCACTTCAATTGTAGCAGGAAGAGTTGTAACTGCTCCATCAACTGTAACTGAACCTATATTATCACTACCAGAAAGAGTGTAAGTTGTTACTGTTGTATCAATAGATTCATAGAAACCAATAGGAACAATAACCCAGGTAGATCCATTGTGATATTTTAATCCCTCTTTTGGATCAATCCATAATAAATTAGTATTCGTAGGAGCAGTTGAACTATATGAAAACCAATTATAATTAGTTAATTGAGCATTAGTGTGATAATGCACGGGTTTAACATAATCTTCATCTGATAATGCCTCTTGAACATCTCCATAAATATATTTTAAAATTGAATTATTATTCAATCTAGATTTTGCTACTAATTTTGTTTTTATTAATTTAATTAGGGCTTTAAATCCAGTTTCATCTAAATACTACATTTAATTCCCTCCTTAAGAAATATTATCCCACATATTCTAAATTTCAGCTTCGGTATAAGCAGTGAAATTAGTAGAAGTAAGAGCATCAATATCACTAACCACTTCGCTAGCAGTACGATAATATATCCAACCATTTTCATCAATTGTAGCAAATTTACCAGCTTTATCTCCAGTAGCAGTAGTCTATAACCAAGTACCAGTTAGATATCCACCAGTAATATTTCCTGAATCATGTGAAATTTTTAAGGTTTGCGTTCCATCGCTATTGTAGAAAATTAAATCATTTTTACCAGTTAAATTATCAGCAATGGCTGCATTAAGAGGTTGACGCTAAACTGTTCCTGAGCTATCTTTATAGTCAATATAAAATTTAGAATCGCCATAAGTATACCAACAATGGCCTTCCTCTTTTGGTTTTGCGTCTAAGGCAGTTTTATTATTACCGCCACTTATTTTAAAAAGTGCCATATTAATTATCTCCTCTCTGAGTAAGATATAAAATTTTAATTATTTCTATTAATAATAAATTTTTTAATTAATTGATTTATAGCTTTAGACCAAAAGCTATAAATCAATTAATATTAATTTTTATTAAACAGAAATATTATCCCACATACTCTAAATTTCAGCTTCAGTATAAGCAACAAATGTGTCAGCGGTCACAGCTCCAATATCAGAGGCAACTTCGCTGGCAGTACGATAATAAATCCATCCATCATTATCAATGGTCGCAAATCTACCGGCTTTATCACCTGTTGCAGTAGTTTGTAACCAAGTACCAGTAATATATTTACCAGTAAGATTACCAGTTAATGTACCTCCACTAAGAGGTAAATAACTATGAGTATGGTCAGAAGCGGCTGCCCCAATAGCACTAGGAGTGATATTAATCGTTTTCGCAGTTGAACCATTGAAAGTAAACAGATTTGTTCCTTCAGTTGCACCACCATTTAACTTAATAGTCAAATTAGTTTTTACACTATTAGCCGCTCCACCAGCGGAAGAAGACCCAGCATAATTATGAGTATGGCTAGGTAAGCTCTATAAAGCCGTATCCGCTTTATCCAAGCTCGTCTAAACTGCGCTTGCTAAATCACTTTTGGGAATACCATCAGAAGGTTTAGAATAAGTACCAGTATTCTTAGTAAATCCCCAACCTGAAACAGTAGATTCAGTAATTGCGCTTGGAATGGTAGGTTTATTAGTTAAATCATTATAGCTACCACTAAATGAACTAGTACCAGCTCCGATATTAGTGCGAGCATTAGCTTTCTAAGTAGTTGTTAAACCTTGAGAAGCAATATCATAGCGCACTGTACCAGAAATATCACTAGCAGACAATGTGATATCTGCACTTAATGCTTTGTTATTAATTTTTCTAGTAGTTGGAACTTTGCCATTAAGTGAAGTATTAACATCTGCAGTTTTAGCATAATCCGCAAGAGACTGGTGTTTAATTGTAACTACGCCAGTAGAACTATTAACAGTAAAATCTCCCCCAGATTTAACACCACCAAGAACACCAGATGTCGCTACTGGTAATTTGTAATTATTAGCATTTTCCGCAATGCCATTTAATTTAACTTTATCCGTAGCGCTCATCAAACCAGGAGTAGTAGTTGTTGCTTCTGAAATATCAACTGTGTTGTTAGCAATGGCATCGTCAACATATTTTTTATTAGTGGCATCATTATCTGCGGTGGGTGTTTTTATACCACGTAATATTATATCATTATTATTCTCGTTAGAAATCGTTATCTGCCCAGCATTGGCTACTGGTAAAGTAATTTTTCCTCCCGCAGACTTAAGATTAAGAGCTCCATTTGTTACCTCAACACTACTAAGTCCATAACCGTGAAGAATAAAGTTGCCATTAGCCTGGTTTCCATCAAGATATACCTTGCTGGAATTAAGATTCGTACCGAAGAAAAGATAATTATGAGATGTGGTATTCGTATTGATACCTAAGTTACCGCTCATTACATCTCCAGCTTTGGATACTTTTCCATTTAACTTAGTATCAACCGAATTATTAGTAGCATAATCACTATTATTAGTTAAATCACTAGTTTTACTAGGAATCTTAGTGTCTTTTGAAAGTGCTCCAACATCCTCAGCAGTTAATGTAACGTCTCCAGTCTAACCATTAATGCTAGTGACCTCGGCGCCACCACCAACTAAATACAGTTCATCATTATTAATAAGACCTTGAGTTTTCATTTTTTCATAGGTCTATTGATTTTCAACCTTATTAATTATAAGGTTATTAATTTTCTTTTCTTGCATTTAGCCACCTCCTTAATTTCCTTTCTTATATTTTGTAGATGTACTAAACAAAGAGCTTATATCAGTTTGTTCAACATAAACTCCATTAATTTTTTTATAAATCTTCTGAATTTCCGCATAAGAACCATTAGATTTCATATATAGCCCAGTACCAGCTTGGGTTTCTTCATAAATAATTTCTACATAAACTTGAGTAATACGAATATAACCGTTATCATCTTTACTTGAAGATTTATATCCAGAAGAAGTTATTGTTACAGTTAAATTATCCAAAGAAGATAAATTGCCAGTTCCTGTATATGTAGAATAACTAGTTCTTAAGCTTGAGGCAGAAGCAGTAGCAATTGTTGTATTATTTTGTTTTAAAACCGCAGACGCTGAAGAAGTAATGTTACTATCACTATCTTTAGCAACCATTACAATTTTTACAGAAGTAATTTTAATATTAGATAATGAACTTTTGGAAAGTCCAAAAGTAGAATTTATTGTTGAATTTGCAGTAGAACTAATTGTTTGATAAATATATGTAGAATCATTATCTGACGTAGATTCGTTTATTAAATTATAACCACTAAATCCAGAAGAACAAATATGATCTAAAGAAGAATCAGATGCTGGACGTAAAATTAAAGTAGCCATTCTCTTAATTCCTCCTCTAATTTTTCAAGCGTCATTCCGGTAATAAATCCTGGTTGTTTAATGGCATCGCCGCATACTTGCTTTACCAACTCAGATTTATCACTAAATGAAACATAAGCAACAAATCCATAATAATTCTCACTTTCAAGACAAGCAGTTCCAATTACTTTCTTACCATCAATCATAATATCATTATTATTAATTTCAGCATTCACATTATGCTTTTGGAAAATTTCAACCAACTTATTCAAAAAATACTTTGAGCGATATTCAATATGTGATGGAAAGAAAATTCCAATAGATAAATCTCCAATTCCACCAACAATAGTTCCACCCATATAACCGCCTTCATAAACAGTTATACCCAGCTTTTCGGCGGCTTCATGATTATATTCTTCATTTCCATGATAAATAAAAGGAGTTGCATGATTTTCGAATAAAAGAATTGGCTTTTCATTCCTTAAAATTTGTCCAATTACTTGAAATGCGACATCACTAGTAGTATTCATTTCATGGAAATCAAGACTAGAAAATTTAAATTCTGTTTTCTGTTTATAATATTCTTCTAAAGAATCAAATCCATATTCTTTTAAAATATCAGCAAGTGGGGTAGTTTCAATTCCATTTACTCTATCTAGTATATATTGTTGTTCTGCTTGAATAGCTTTCTCAATCATTTAACTCACCCCATATCAAAATATAAATCACCATTAGAACCAAGACTATTGCTTGGAGCTCCGCTACCAGTACGATAAGTCTGATATGGAACATTAACAATTACTGAGCTAAAATACTTTCCAGAAGTAGGAGTATATGTACCATTATCAGTAATGTTTTTAGTTTCTGTTTGTATTGCGCTAATGGTTACAGAAGTTAAATATTTACCGCTATCCGCAGAAATAGTTTGCTATGATGTAGTTGGAGTTGTGCTTTTTGTTTGGGTGTTAATAGCATTAACAACGACCGAACTTAATCCATCATACCCAGTATCGGCAGTAATAGTTTGTTTAGAAGTTGTTGGCGTAACAGTTTTTGATTGTAAAGATGGAGCTGTTCCTCCGCCGCTAGGAACATTAACTGAAACACTAGAAAAATATTTTCCAGAGGTAGGAGTATAAGTACCATTTGTGGTTACAGTCTTTGTCTCAGTTTGAATAGCATTGACTGTAACAGAAGATAAAAATTTACCACTATCCGCGGAAATAGTTTGCGTGCTTGTATTAGGTGTAGCAGTTTTAGTCTAGGTAGGAACCGCATTTACGACAACAGAACTTAAAGCATCATAACCATTATCAGGAGTAATCGTCTATTTATTACTTGTAGGAGTAATGGTTTTGCTCTAATAAGTTGGAGCATCTCCCGCAATTGAAACAGTTACTTTAGAAAAATATTTTCCCGTGCCTGGTGTATAAGTTCCATTTGCGGTAATTGTTTTAGTCTCTGTTGGAACTGCGGCAATGCTAATCTAACTTTTAACATAGGTGTCTGCGGCAACCGCAACCTAAGATGTTGAAGAAGGCGTAATAGTTTTACCTTCTGTTGTTGTTAATGTTAAAGTAGCGGTTTTCGTAGCCTAAGTAGCAACATAGCCTTTTGGCTAAGTGATACTTGCGGTTACTACCCCGGTCGTAGTATCTAGATTTATAGTTGGAATAGCTGCACTTACTGTGCTGATAGTGCCAGTATATTTTACACCTTTAGCATAAGCGCTAGCGCCACGCAATAACTAATCATTAGAATTAAGAGTGGCATCACTAGTATCAGTACCATTAGTACCTTCAAATTTTACACCAACTTGACCAATTTTTGTGCCATTAAAATATAAAGCCATTTAATCACCCCTTATGCAAAATCAGCCGCAGTCCAGGTTTTTATAATAACCTATGATTGCTCTGTAAGATAAGGAAGATTAACTACCGTAGTAGAACCATCACCAATTTTAATGCGATTTTCATCGGTATATAAAATCAATTCACCAAGCTTGGGAATGAAATTGGTAGCTTTATCCCAATTAGCTCGAATGTCATTTTTCTATATCTAACGAGCTTTTAAAGTTTTTTCAGTAGCCATTTAAAATCTCCTTTCCTTTAATTGATTTTAAATTTTATATATCGTCCAATAGGAATATCTCCATCGAACTAAGATAACTAACCTGGTGTATCATCACCACGATTAATAATTGTTGAATTTGCGCCTACTGTTATAAATCCAGTAGTAGGGATATTAAGAGTAATTGTACACTCTTTATTTAAATCACTATCAGAAATAGGATATTTACCTCCTTCTACTGTACCATAATAATTTAGTCCACAGAATCTTCCATCATATATATAACCTTTATTCTAAGTAATAAAATATTTAATTACTACTACGTCTCCGGCGTTAACTGAAATTTTAGCGCAAGGCATCTAATTAGCAGAAGTAATTGGCACAATTATATAATCACTTTTTTCCCAAATAACTCCATTTACGCTTGATGTTATTTTAGTTACTTCTCCTTCTGGAATAGTGATATTTTTTATTACTGTTAAATCCATTATTTAATCACCATATTTTTTCTAACTGTAGAGCCATTAGCAAGGGTAAATGTCCAAATTTCAGTTTTGTAGTCAGCCATATTACCATGGAATCCATCTTCTTTAATTGAAGCAACTAATGTTCCTCCGTCTGCTGTGCCAGTGGTATTTTTATAGAAATTCCAAATTGCGCCATATTCATGAAAATCAACTTGATTATGGTCATTATATCCAAAATCAATGGCATGATAATATTCATTAGCATTGCCTTGTCCACGGAATTTTTGACATTGAAAATAACTTGCGGCATCGCTGCCAGTCTATACCTAGGGGACGATTAATGGTCCAGTCATTGTATCACCCGATTTAGACACATAATTATCAGTTACAAATGGCAAATCATTAACATTAGTTGTTCCATCTCCTATTTTAATCTTATTTAAATCCGTATATAAGATTAGTTCTCCAAGTTTAGGAGTAAAATTTGTAGCTTTCTCCCAATTTGCACTAGTATCATTTTTCTATATTTGTCGTGCTTTTATTGTTGGCATAAATACTTCTCCTTTCTTTAAAGGGATAAAAAAAAAATAAGGCATTATAAACACATTATTTCTATTGGAATAATTATGTTTATAATGCCTTACTTTTTCTCAATAATCATTTCCAAAAGAGTAAAAAGTTTAAATTAGAGTTATCAATTTCAAACTCTCATAAAAATATAAATTTTATTTATAATGGATAAGCGGTTTTTGCCCAAAAAAAATAAGGGATCGATAAACGATCCCTTATCTAGGTTTATATTAATTAGGCATGTCCGCCATCAAGAATTAACTCAAGAGTGCCTTGAGTAAGTAAATCGGTGGAAACAGCCTTTACACTAAGTTTATTCTCAGTAAGAGCAATACTAGTGCCATCAGCAATAGGAACAGCAATGTCAACAGCCTTTTCAGTAACAGTTTGAGCAACGCCATTAACCTTTACAGACTCAATAACGTTAACTTGAGCGCCTTCAGCAATACCTGTGAGCTTAGTGCCCTCAGCAACAGTCATCAAACGGTCAGTGCCATTCTTCTTCACATAAGTGCTTTCAACATCAGCGCTCTTGGCATAGTCTTCAATATTAAGACCATCAATAGCATCATTTACAGCCTTAGAGACAGAACCAGCACCAGTACCATTTAATGTATCAATAGCAGATTTATTAGCCGCAATATCGGCAATAGCAGCAGTATACTCATTACCATGAGCAGCAACATAATCGACTAATTCCTTAAAGGTATTAACTGTACCATCCTCAGTCACTTTAGAAGCGAAATCATTGATAGCATCCTTAACGCTCTTAGCGACAGAACCATCAACAGTATCGCCACCCTTAAGAACATCAATAGCATCCTTGTTATTTTTAATTAAACCTCTGACTTCTGTATCATTGTAAGTAGCCGCAGTCTGAGCATCACTAATCATGTCAGCAATGGTCTTATCAGCAGGGATAGTACCAAGCTTACCATTAATAGTAGCAATGTCATTCTTATTAGTGGTTACTTGACCTTCGGAAAGAGTCTTAACAGCAGCCGCAGCATCATCGCCAGCCTTCTTAGCGGCTGCGATAGCGGTATCTTTACCATCAGCATAATCCTTAGCTTGCTTTAAAATACCAGTTTCAGCATTATTGATAGCGGCAATAGCATCGGCATTATCCTTAACCTTACCAGCTTCAAGAGTCTTAACAGCGGCAGCTGCATCATCGCCAGCCTTCTTAGCATCAGCAATAGCCTTGGTTACAGAACCATTGGCACCAATAGCCTCTTGGAGAGTATCAATCTCACTCTCAGCCGCAGTAACACGATCACCTAAAGCAGTAAGAGCAGTATCAGAAGCAATGCCCTTAGTCTTAGCGTCAACATAACGACGAACATCAGCAATAGTGTTACCATCAGTGGTAGTAGCGCTTGCATCACCAATTAAAGCGGTTTTAGCAGCATTAACAGTGCTTACAGTAGCAGCATTATTAGTACCAGCTTCATAAGTACCATCGAAAGTTAAATTATCCTACTTACCAGCAAGAGCTGTATCAAGACCACTAATTTTACTTTGAGCAAGCTCAGGAATATCATCAGCAACGAGCGCTTTGCGCTCAACAGTTACAATACCATTAGCTTCTTTAACTGCGGTAACAAATTGATTATCAACAGCTTTATCAGTATTTTTGAGTTTACCAATTTCAGTAGTTAATGCTGTATTTGCATTAGTAGCTGCCGCACCAGCAACTTTATCAGCATATTTCTTAGCACCAGCAATTGTAACAGATTCATCAGTATCAGTTGTAGTACCTTCTAATGCTGTTTTAGCGGTATCAACATAACCCTGTGCAGTAACGTTGATAGATTCAACAGTGGCAAATGCCGCATCCTTCAGACCGGTAACAGCAACATCTTTGCTATCAACGGAAATAGTACCATTAGTAGCGCCAGCCTCGACTTTTTGAACTGCGCTATCAGCCTTACCAAGGGACTCTTGGACATCACTAGCAAGCATGGTCTTAGTAAGAGAACCAGCCTTAACGCTAGCAGTTACCTTATGAGTATCACTAGAAACATTGATTTGAATGGCATCATTCTCCCCAGAACCACCAGTAACATACTCAATTAGAGAACCAACATTAATATAAATAGGCTTAGCACTATTGGCAAGAACTAATTTAATATAAGTACCGGCAACAGTTCCTTCAGGAGCATCTTCAGGGATATGACCATCTTCAATTTCAACAATAGAACCAGAAGTAACTACTAAATCCTTGGGGATATTAATAGCAACGCCCTCATTCTTACCATCTTTGGTTAAATGATAAGTAGCAATATCGCCTTCAGCAGCGGCCTCATCTTTAGCCAGACTATAGACAGGAACCTTAACTTCAGGAATTTCAACCTTCAGACCATCAGCAGCTAAAGAAAGAGTATTGCCTTCAGCGGCAGATACTTTGACAGCAACAGTAGGAGTAGTAGCATCACCAGCAATAGTAATGGAATTATCACCCGCGGTAATACTAGCAACCTTACCTTCAGCAAGAGCCTTAACTTCATCAATTAAAGCAAAAAGACCAGAAGCAGGAGTTTCGCCTTCCTTGGCAGCGCCAACTTTTTCAGTTAGATCATCAACCTTGGTTTGTAAATTAGAAACATCAGTAGCTAAATCGCCAGAAGCAGTAGTTTGAGCAAGCTTAACAAGAGTACCAGCCTCATTACTAATCATGTAAGCCTCTGCCTTACCGCCAGCAATTAAAGTTAAAACTTGACCAACATAAGCAGTAGCACCTGAAGCGGCATAAGTTTCAAGTTCAGTTTTATCATACCAAACAGCAGTCGTATCGAGAGGAATAGGATTGCCACGCTTGATATTCATAGGAAGCGCCATATAGGCAGCATCTTTTAAAATAGTAGCCATATTATATATTTCCTCCCTTCAATTAACCAATAGTTACAGCATATGTCTCAGTGCTGTCAATGGAAGCAGGCTTGTAAACCCATACGTTATAAGCAGCCGCGGCAAATCCTTCGGCACCTTCAACTTGAACAGTACCAGCTTGTTTTACAAAACTAGCGGTAGCATCAGCATTCATAGCACTAGGCATAAGAACTTTAGTAACTTTCATACTACTAGGAACAGCAATAACAACCTTTACAGCACCAGCACCAGCGCCAAAAGTAGAAATAGTACCAGTCTTAGCTTGATTATGGGTGAGCTTACGGATATTTTCACTAGTAAGCTCGGCGTCAGTGGTCATTGGGCCATAGAACATATGGCGAACACCAATGAGTTTTTCAGAAGCTTTAGCCGTCTTAGTACCAGCTGCAATTTTACCAGCAGCATAATTATTACCAAGATTAGTCTTGGGTACAGCACCCTCATTATGCTCAATAGAAACACTCAGTTCCTTAGTACCATCAGCAACAATATTCTCAAAAGTACCAGTAGCACCCTCAAGGGTCTTACCATCAAAACTAGCAGTTACAGTACCAGCAACAACACCAGTAGCAGGACCATAAGTATATTTACCAGCACTTAAAGAAGCGGTATAAGCAATATTCTTCTTAGTACCAATCTCAAAAGTACCATTACCAGAAGTAATCTTTACAGAAGCCGCGGGTTGAGTGGTAGTAGGATTGGCCTCCTTAGCAAGAATAGAGGCAAGGAACTCCTCAACATTCTTACCAGTAGCAGTAAGCTTACCAGAACCGCCAGAAGGAGCACCAATAGCACCAATGGCATTAGTATAAGTGAAATCAGAATCGAAATAAACGTTCTTAGCACTATAATTGCCATCCATGGCTTTCCAAGTTTTATTTTCGGCATAAACATAAGCAGTATAAGAAAGCTTGTCTCCAGTAATAGGACGACGAACGATAGCAACGTCACCCTAACTAGCATCAGCTAAAGTAGCTAAGAGGGCATCATCCGTCTCATTAGCTTCAGTAACATCAAGATAGGCGCACTTATCTTCAGCATTATTAATCAGCTGTTGGATGGCTTGTTGATCGGCGCCAGCAATTTTCAGCTGAGGCCACTTATTAGTGCCATCACCAATACGAATTTCTTTCTTATCTGTATCAATGCCGACTTCGCCAACCTTCATAATAACTTCGCTAGCTTCCCACTCTGCGGTGGTGCCATTGCGGAGTATAATGCGAGTATTTAAGGTCTTTGTTTCAGCCATAAATATTTTTCCTCCTCAAAAAAGTATTAGGCGTCTCCACCATCAATAATATCATAATGATCTTCGCCCTATTGGATAGGGACTAATCGCTATGTACTATCAACGATAAAAGGCATCCATTGATTATCCTTAAAAATTGAAACAACTTCACCACGATAATCATATTTATTTATCCAGGTGCGAGCTTCAATTAGGGATTTAAATGATGTTTTTTTAGTAATGTATTTTAATTTACCTTGGTCATCATAATAATAAGCTTCAGCTTGATTTTCAGCATTTGTGAGAATTAAGCTTTCCTTGGGGATAGTATTATCACTAATGCTTGGTTTTATCTTATCTTTTGGAGCATAAACTACATTAAATGACATATTATCCCTCCTTTATAATATAATAATAACCATCATCAGATAATTTCTAAGTGTATCCAGTAGCAATGAACGAAGCGGGAACTTCTTTATTAAATTTGCCGCCAGATACTTCGATATGCGGATTGCCGCCTGCTATGCTTATAGCTACATCAGCGTTCGTTTCCCAAACGCCGCCGCTAATATAACACTCGCCCGCATTAAGATTGTCATTATTTTTCTTACACATTAAACAAGGATAACCATCCTCAGTACAGAAATAACCATCTTTAATGCGCAGGACTTTACCAACATGCCAAATCATACCATAGAAATTACCACCATTGATTTCAGCAATTCCGCCATCATCATTTTTAAGAGTGGTATATCCATCAATAAATGTACCATTATTAATAACGATTTTAGGATTTGCCGCATTTTGTCCTTCAATATGACCGCGATTGGGGTTAGTGTCCGTATAATTATAATAACCATTTTCGATTAAGCTGGACAAGCCTCCAGGAGAGCTGAACACTCCACCATAAATGGTCATATCACCGTGGTTTTGAAGAACATAATACCCATTACCTTTTTCATCTACAGTGCGGGAGAAGGTGCCGTTGGAGATATTCAATACTCCATCATTATCTAATACACTCGCACCGTGTTTATTACACTCTATAGCGCCCTCTCCCTCTATATTAAGAGAAGCGTTATAAGCAATTTTAACAGGATTGGCCTTATCATTTACAATATTAGCGCCATTTAAATCAACTGTAATATTTTTACCTGCGGAAATGGTAAAATTTTCCAATTGGCCGCTAATTTTTAGAGTCGCGCCATCTTCAGCTGCCTATAGAGCGTCATCGAATGTTTCATAGACCTAATCGCCAATTTTAATCGCGCCATCTGTGTCCTCGCCAGAAATCTTTATGACCTCAATTGCGCCAGCGCTATTTTCCAATTTTTTCCAGTTGCCGTTCGCGCGCACATAAAGAACTCCATCAAGTAAACAGAAAGTGCCATCTTTAGCATCAGTGGGTAGTGACCCGGTTGCCGCAATAAAATAAGCTCCGTTTTCTACCTCTACTGGGTCGGCGTTGATATAAGGTAGGTCATTCCATTTATCTACACCATTACCGACCTTTAATTTGCCAGTGTCTAGCTCGAAACCGGGTTCACCGGGACCGAGCAATACGTTCTATTCAGTCCAAGACGCCGCTTTACCGCGCTTGAAATAGAACTTTGACTTCATATAAACGTCAGCCAATTAATCACACCACCTTAATCAATACTTCCTCCATCCCAAATATATGTATTATCTTCACTTGGGTCTGTTGGGGTATCTCCGCCAGAACCTCCGCCGCTACTGGACTTAGCCTATTTAACCCAAGTGTTACGGTCAGTAAATACATATAAATCAGATGTTTTATTAACAAAAGCTGTGCTGCCGGGAGTAAGTTCAGCTGTGCGAATTTTTTCAACATCAGCCGCTTCATCCACAACAAAACGCTTTAATCCATACACAAATTTATTGTTTTGGTAAATTAAATTTTGCGCCATTTGATACCCTCCTTTTTATTTTAATCTCCTATTTTTTTATGATTTTTGTTGAGGGTCGATAAATTAATTTTGTCCGCGCATATAAAAATAAGCATTTAGCAATTTCGGCCTGAAAATTACTAAATGCCTTTTGGATTTGGGTTTACGGTATTTGCGCTTGCCTGCGGTCGGAGCACCCCATTTACCTAGACAAAAAAATAAAAGCCTTACATCCATTCAATCAACTCCTTACTCCATAAGCGCTAACTTATGTTGCCTTATGCTAAACCTACCTACCATCAGGAGATTGATTAAATTTCTGTAAGACTTCTACCTCAATCTATGCCTTTTAGTTATGGACAACAGAGTCAATAGGAAACTCTCTAAACGCATAAGATTGATAATCATTAAATGGTGTTGCCCCACCGTCAATATATATATTACCATACCTATTATACTCTTATATTTTCGTCTAAGAGTCCCGCCTAACTTATTGTATCTTTTGTCAGGAATCTATATGGACATATTATGATACAACCATAACGCTCTTTAAAGTCTAGCGTATCGACTTCACGTTAGTCTTACGACCGACGTTTTGGCAGCGGAGGTGAGAATCGAACTCACATCCGTGGTTTTTGGCGATTCAAATTAGTCCTGCCCTAATATTTCTTTGCTATAGCAAAACGTCTTTCTTTAAACGATTGAACCAGAGACCACCGTCCTAACCTTTGAACGACTCCGCAATATATTATCAAGACCCCAAATTGTTCTTAATAATTTTACTGTTTTACCGAAACAATCAAATTCTCAAACAGCGAGATAAGTTTAAGTCCTTATCAAACCCAATTTAAAAAATTAGTAAACCTTTTCTAAATGTAAAATTCCTATTATAGAAAATTTTGCTGTTATGAGGTCTTTATTTAAAAAGAGATGAATAAATGCCCATTACAACCGGCTATTACGGTGCATTATTCGCAGTAATGCGCTTGAATTTCACAAAGTCTTGTTCTGCAACACAAAACCACTCACGGAATGGAGGCTCCGTATGAACTATTTCCCAAAGGGGTGTGGTGCTAGGACTGAGACTCGAACTCAGACGTCCCACCCTTGTAAGGGGCGAATTTTAACCAGTTAAACTATCCCAGCATTAGCTCACATAAGCACTAACAAACTCATCCTCAGTCATTACAAACGGCTCACTTGCGCAACCACCTTCCTTAACATTTACAAACATAATCATAGGAGTAAGAGTTCGCACATCAGTTGCTCGACCAACCGTTCTCACAAGAGAGTTCTGGTCAAGAGAGGTATAATAAGCGCCCATGTCAACAGAAATTTTCTTCATATTTTTACTTCCTTTCTTAACTTTCTATATATATTATATCAAAATTTTAAAATTTTGTCAAATTAAGGAAAGGAGCCTAGACACATTTCATAGTCGTGTTAACCATTTACACAATAAAACCTATCAAGCGGTTCTAATGGGACTCGAACCCATAATATTCTATTAAATAGAAGTTTGCTGTATGTGTCTTAAAATGTCTCGCCACATTCAGTGGTTGCGTATGATAACTAACCAATCAAAATTTTATTCGTCAATAAACTTGATTCACGCATTCGCGTCTACCAACTGAACGTAACACGAAATCCTACTCGTCAATAGGCTTGGTCCGAGTGCAGAGATTCGAACTCTGGGCCTCCTGAACCCTATTGGTCAAATCGGGATTCGAACCCGAAACAGCTTTCAACTGACCTTGGGAGCTACCCTTAGACGATGCCAATTCTGTCATCTGACCAAATCAGGCGCGCTACCAACTGCGCCACACCCGGATATTTACCTAGCTATTTATAGGAAATAGCTAGGTCGCCAATTTTAGGAGCGGCCGCACTCCAATACTAAGCATTTCTGCTCCTGGGGAGAGAAATTTTTTCCGGTAAAAATTTTCTCTTTGTCGATTTCCAACCCAACCTCGACCAAGCTGAACTCTACCCCATCCGGTGGCCATCTCCTTCAGGTTCGTTTCGACCCAGCGCACTAATAGACCGTTCAGGGGCCCACGATAAGATTTTTACAAGGCGCAATGTAATTAACCATTAAATAACCAGTTCGTTATAATTTGCTGATTACGCCTTAACTTTCTATATATATTATAGCATAAAAATTTTATTTTGTCAAATTTTTATGCTCTTCTCCCATTCGGCAATATATTCACCAATTTGATTTCTAAAACGTTTTGAAGCAGGAGAAAGATGTAAAAGCTGAATATCATTAGCCAATTTAAAATCAAATAAAGAAGGAAAAACATACTGAATAAAATCATCAGGAGAACACTCAAGTTCCACCCAACAGTCATCATAAAAAGAAAACTCAATATAATTATAATGAATTGTTGGTTTTGAAAAGAGCTGAGTAGCAATCATAAGACGGTCTTCAGCAGGCCAAAAGATAGTCATATCATCTCGTTTAAGCCACCATGCGCCATTAACTCGCCAAATACCCCAAGGACAACCATCAAGGAAATAAGTTCCAAGTTAATAATCACCAGAAAAATCTTTAATCATACAATGTCCTCCTTAGTGGGATTAGAAATCTCAACACCTGCATAAATGTTACAATTATTTATTGAAATCATATTGTAGATGAAATTTAATCCATATCGCGCCCACTCAACTGACTTGATATCATCCTTATAATCATTAATCAAAGACTGTTGTTCATTAATCGCGCTCATTTTACTTTCAAGAGATGTAGAAGATTCAACAGGAAAAGAACAAATATATTTAATCATCTGATTAGCAAGGTTAATATTCTCTTCGAGCATTTCCTTGCGGTTGATTAAATCATCGAGCGCCCTCTGAATATGGTCTAGAGTAACAAGTGCAATTTTTTCATAAGGGGCGCCATATACGTCATAGATATAATGATTGCGTGAATAACTCGCAATCTGAGTAAACTCACCATTCTTAGACCGTATAAAAAAATTCAAATAAGATGACATTTATTCTCTCCTTCGCGCGAGTGTAAAGTAAAACTACTTTACACGAGCTTCCGCAACTTCCGCATTGCCTTTTTAATTAGCTTATCGTTCATAACTTCACCCTTAGACCTGAGCTGAGTGATACGAATTTCATAATGTTCTTTAGTTCTAAAATTCATAATGCGTATCCTCCTTAAAAATTTTATGGCACGGGATAGTGGACTTGAACCACTGATCAGGGAGTCAAAGTCCCTTGCCTTACCGCTTGGCTAATCCCGTATATAATTGGTGGCTGTTGCACCTTGCGCTAGGCATTGAAACCACTAAATAAGTCCGATGTAAACACCAGTCTCTGAAAGGCAAACCCTTTGCTCTACAACATTTAATTCTCACTTACCTGGTGGGTCGGGCTGGGCTTGAACCAACGACGCCAAGCTCTTCAGGCTTGCGCTCTACCAACTGAGCTACCGACCCATATGTGTCAAATAGTCTTGGTGGACCGAGCGAGATTCGAACTCGCAACCTTCTGAATGCAAATCAGGCGCTCTCCCAATTAGAGCTACCGGCCCATATAATGAGAGTTTAAGGTTTACTCACAACCCCAATAGTGTGTCTAATGACCAAAATGCCGCAGCGCGCTCACGGCTTACTCTTTAAATGATGCCTTTCGAGGGCTACATCCTATTGGAACACGAGGACTTAGATTATGATTTCCGACCATATGGCCTCGGTAATGGCGGACGCGCCAGGATTTGAACCTGGGGACCAGATTTCTCCGGTCGGGAACTTAGCAGGTTCCTGGTATAAGCCACTCACCCACACGTCCATCTATTCTCTCTGCGTCTCTTACGAGTCCGGGCTTGAGACCGGCACAGCCGCATTAAATAGGGGAATTGTAAATCACCTATCACTGTGATTTACAACTACATCTGTTCCATAGATCATATCATCAATATCGTGAAACAATGTGAACACCTCCAATATTAAATTTTTAAAAGAAATTGAGAGTAAGAAAAAGAAATTCATTTTTAAGAGGGATGGAAAATGAACAACTTATCAGAAAGGAGCTGAAAAACAAACCAAATAATGGGAGGCTGTGTTACTATCGTCAAATAACACTATATAAGAAACCAAAAGCATAAATATCTATGCCCAAACACATCAAAAGAAAGGAAGTAATATGAATAAAAAAATGAATTTTTAAAAAGACCCTCTCAATTAAGTCTTATTTAATTGTATCTAGGTAGCCATTTGGCATTCTGACAGCCGCACCAAATGCGGTTCCCTGTTTATCAGTCTTAGAATTAAAGCATAGTCACAAGGCGGTTGATTTTATAAATACCAATAAAATGTGATAGCTGAATCCGCCTTTATATATTAAGTAGTCCCCTGGGCTACTGTATTACTCTTACGATGCTTTACAAAACGTTCAGCATCATCCTTGGACATCCAAATGTGAGTCCGGTCGTAAAACTTAAAGAAATAGGTAAAATCCTTATTCTTTTCATCAATCTTACAACAACGACCCTTACCATACTTCTTAGAATAAACCTTATCATTTACTGCGAACTTCATTTAAATATCTCCTTTTGGATTTTTTAAAATTAACAAGACACCTAAAGAATTTCTGGTAGAATCGAACTACCTAAATTTGTTTTACAGACAAATTGTGAACCAATCACTAAAAATTTCTAAAAAGAAGTTTGCTGTAGATGTCTTTATGTGACATTGTGCCTATTATTTCAATACTTAGCTCCACCGTTAGTTTAAACAGAACATACCATCGTGAAGGTGTGTGGTAGCATTTTATGTTCCTTGCGGAGGGCGGGACTCGAACCCGCGATTTCCACCTTATGAGGGTGGCGAGATGGCCGCTTCTCTACCCCGCAATGGTCATCTCGCCCAGATTTGAACTGAGATTTCTGGAGTGAGGTTCCAGCGAACTAGCCAATTATTCGACGAGACGATAAACCGCTGAGAATTATGTGCCCTCAGCGAAGGCAAATTCTTCGATATCTCGAAGAAGTGTCACGTGAATGGTGCCAGCAAGTGAATTTGAATCACTGACCCATGCCGTATGAAGACATTGCTCTACCAACTGAGCTATACTGGCAAATTTTTATAAACAGGAGAGCTCGCATACCATCACTCTCAGTAATTTACTTTCTACGCATTAATCCCACTGTTGGGCGGCAAGTGGTAGCCTTACGTTTCAAATAAAATTACTTAACCCCACTCTTTACTACTCGCATATGCCTTTACTGTTTATAAATGGCGGTCACACGGGGAGTTGAACCCCGGTCGCTTGAGAGACAGTCAAGCATAATAGCCGTTATACCATGTGACCAAATAGGACAGAGAAGGCTTCTAGAAAACCCGTGCGCTTACTGCTCTGCCTGTTCAGAATATATCGCACTAACCTTTATACTATCTCTTTTGTATATATAAGGCTCTATACATTTTTTCAGGAGGATAGTTCCCTGGCGGTTTGGTAATAAATTAAGCAACCTTTGATACCGCGGAACAATGTTACTATATGGTAGGGTATACGGGATTCGAACCCGTGACTCTAGCTTGAAGGGCTAGTGACTTAGACCACTTGTCGAATACCCCAGATTAGGGATAAATTATCTAGCCTATCCCTTGAACATTTTAGAAACTTCTTTAATAGATAAAAAACTTGGCAAGAGCGCAAGGACTTGAACCCTGATAAATAATTTTGGAGACTATCATGTTACCAATTACATCACGCTCTTATATTAAGCACAATTCTGATATTTCACATCCTTGTGCTTAGGTTTTCTGCGATAAGACCCTTTGCCTTTCTTAGCTTGAACCTTACTGCCACGGCGACGAAACATCAAGTAATCTTGAAGCTCCTCACCAGACTTTTTCAAATCGCTCTTCTTCATACTCATCCTCCCAGTCCAGGTCGGTATAACCCCAGTCAGCCATCAATTCGTCGAGATATCGCTCAGAATAACAGGATTCGTAAATAAGCATTTGAATTGTCCTCCTTGACTTTTTCTAATAATATTATAACATATTTTTAAAAATTTGTCAAATAAAAACCTTGGTGCTTCGGGAGAGATTTGAACTCTCAATGTCTCGATGGACGACCGGGTTTGAGCCGGTTGCGTTTACCAGTTTCGCCACCGAAGCATAATGCTAGTTTTTTTAATCTGAGAACTAGCTAAACTCACTTTAATTAAACCACCTTTAAATAGCACTTAGAGCGGGCCCTGCTCCACGCGGCTTCACGCTTGGTATTTTAGTTATTAATAGGTAAAACACCACAACCCTAAAGATTGTTTTAATTCACCAGGTCTTTACGATACCTACCTCACACAATCTTCAAGTGAACCTTGACTCGCGGAATCCTTTCTATGTAGTTAGTTTACAAGACTAACTATCTCTAAATCTAACAGGAGCGATTCTCAGCTTTCTCCCTTATATAACTAATTGGGCCTGGGGTGGATTCGAACCACCGCTGATACCTCATAATGGTATCGTTCTTACCTCTAAACTACCTGACCCATATTTTGTAGCTTATTTATGTATAGATGGAGCTACCAACCACCTATCAGTTTACTTTGCTTCTTTATTTTTTTTAATGAGGCGTTCTTCCACTAAGCGCTATACACTCGTTGTCAGCTATTGCAGTCGGGCTCGGAGTGTGAACGTAGTTTAACTGATAAATCAATGTTGACCCCTCATTGGTGCCGAGACCGGGACTTGAACCCGGATGCCTAGGCACTAGTTCCTAAAACTAGCGTGTCTACCATTCCACCATCTCGACTAATGCTCATATTCTTGCTCTCGGTCATGAGCGACCTTACAATCTCTTCTTTCTTCCCCGACGCATGATTGGATGTTCGGTATATTAACTTTTCCGTAACTTTCAAAAATTTGAAAGCTTATTGGCGGGAATGGAAGTAATCGAAACTTCATACTACGGTTATGGCGCCAAATATCAGGATTGAACTGATTACTTACTATTTTTATAGTAGTATTTACCGAACTAAAATCTGACACAGCCGTATGTTCTACCTTTGAACTACATTCCCAAATATTCCGTTTTAAGGAGAAACGAAAACCCCAAATATCTTAGATTTAGCCGATAGGCTAATCACCCAAATTCATTCATGTTTTAAACTTTATCTCTTCTTTAACTTTCTATATATATTATAACAAATTTTTTAAAATTTGTCAAATATATTTCACAAGACTCATTTTTTCAGCGGAATCCGGATTCGAACCGGAATTATTACTTTTTAGAAGTAATGCCTTAACCTTTAGACTTATTTCGCAAAAATTTTGTTTGCTGTGTGAGTCTTTACTTTTAACTTTCTAATAGTATTATAACATAATTTTTATTTTTTGTCAATTAATTTCTTTTGACCAGATAAGTTAAGAATTAAGATTTATTCCTTTCTTAACTTTCTATATATATTATAATATAATTTTTTAATTTTGTCAATTAATCAGAATTGTCCAAGAGCTTATAGATTTAACTCAGCCATAAGCTTCTGAATGTGCGCTTTCTCATCCTCAGTAATTTCAACTCTCTGACGAGTCGTATTACACACATCTGCCACACTCATATTCTCAAAATCAAGAACATTCGAGGTGCAATCAGACGTCGCATCACCTACATTAGTCTTTGGACAAGTAAGTGCGATGGCGATTTGAACCTTCTGTCCACCATCATTTGCCCATACATATTGTTTTTTATCAAATTCTCCAATGTAATCATCACCAAATGCTTCTATCAAGCGCTTAATAACTGCATCTTTCGCAATACTACCACGAGCCGCCATTAGTTTTCCTCCTTTAACTCACCCTCTACTGGGCTTTCACTAATCAAATTACCATCAAGATATACTTTAAGCCCTTTGATTTTACTACTAAAATAAATAGGGGTAACATCTTCAGCTTCTAATTCTTTTTTCTTCTTCATTTTTTCACGCATGATATCATCTTGACACCATCCGCACAAAGGTTTACCTTCCCAATCTTGTAAATCAAACTTTAATTCATCAGTAAGATATTTAGTTCCACATTTAGCACAATCAGTTGTATACTTGTTAGCGCATTTTAGACAAACATATCTATCATAGCCTACATCCACAGTATCTTCATATAAGTGCCGTTCACCGCACGAATAGCAATAGGTAAAGAGACCGCTATTATCAGCCTCCTCACCACCATATAAACACTCACATTTGTCACATTGTAGAAACTCACTATGTTTAATAAGTTTCTCACCACACCGAGGACAAATCACTGAATGTCCAATAGTCCATTTGTATTCTATCTTTCGGATTCTAAATGGATTATACTTTGGATTTGTTGCTCTATTAGAATTAACTGCAATAATGCGCTTATAGACTGTTGATTTTAATAAATCATCATATTGTAAACTACTTTCCGCATCTTCAAATAAATCTTTAACTCGATACATTTGATATCCAATGGGAAAATAATCTTCACCTAATGAGTGCGGAATTGATTGACCACTAATAACTTCTTTACCTTGATAGCTCCTAATGGTATTATCAAGCCATTGTTCACAAGTCATTTGAAAAACATCTTTCAAAATTTCGCTTAACAAGGCAAAAATGTCCACTGTATAAAATGGATATTGGCGACCGCAAGCTACACCCATATAATGATTTTCGAAATGGAGCAACATACGCCACTTCTTACTATTCCAAGGCACGCTTTCCGGGAATCTAGGCAGCTTTACTTTATTATCTCCGCGCATATACACAACAACAGTGCTAGCATCAGTCATATAAGACAGATTACCACTCTTAAATTCACCATCAAGCGCATGGCAAGACCGCCAATTATAATTATTTTCACTTGTGCTCAAGAAATCAAGAGGGTGGATAGAGATACATAATGTGCCTTCCATTTTATCTCGTTGGAGAACTGCACTCGCAAAATCTTGGACTTTCGAGCGCAATTCTTCATCTTTAATAAAATATTTTATGGCCTTGATGATTTTCATACCCTTGGGCACCTTAATATCACCATCTATATATTCTTCATCAGTGAATTTACTAAAAAATACTGGTCTAAAATGGTCAAGAAAGGCCGCAAGTGCGCTCTCTTCTCCTGTATCTATGGTATCATAAATATACTCGATTACTGATTGCGCGGCCTCGATTTTCTCCGCATCAGACATCCGCAAATAAATTTTATGCGGATAGGTATAAATCATTTGACCGCCAGTCCGCTCTAAAAACCATGCTTTATTTTTTGCCCAATCCTCAAACATTTTATCTGTAATAGGATGCGGGATTCCACTTGCGTAAGAATAAACCTTATTAAATTGTTCCTAAGCTTCTTTAAAATCTATCAAAACTTCATCTGACTCACAATCAATTAATAAATTTTTATAAACGTAATATTTCTTTGATTTACCAAGCTCAATTTGCCCTGTTAATGTCGTTGCTGGATTTTTCCAACTGCTCAATCTGCTCACAATCTGGGCACAAGTCTGCTCTTCCACCTTCTGGACATTCATAAGCCTCCTGACACATATTACACCAACCAATATCTTTATCACCCATACAATCAGGGCAATAAAAATGAGTATGACCATTAAGCGCCTTTACAGGGAACATTTCATAATCATAAAACAATCTATTACACCGATAGCAATGAAGATATACTTCTTCTATATCATCTTCTGGATATCCAATCTGAGAATACCAATTCTTAGTATTGACAAATCGCTCTTTATACTCAAACACTGGAATATTATTCGACTCTTTAAGCATTTTTGTAACTTTAGCAATTGTGCTCAAAAGCATACCAACATTAAGAGTTTCACGATAACTATGCTCGTCAAAATATCCAACAGAGAGATTAACTCCAGCAATTCCCCATTGAGGACAAATAAAACTAATATCGCTAAATGTGCCATGCCGCTCTACAAATCCAAATTGCTCAATATAATGAGTAAACTCAGGATTATCACAATCGTAAAAAACACAATCATTACTACCCTGGCGGTCAAGCTCAATGATATAATTTAACTTCTCAAATGGGACTGTTGGACTATTCTTTATAAGTGCCGCCGCACCTAGACCTCCACGCTCCTCCTCAGTTGTGAGAATAATATGGGGCCGTAAGTTGGTCTTAGTAAGAATCTGAATGATGGCAAACAGTCCCGCGCGATCATCGGCACCTAGTCCATCGGGTGACCACATGACATTCTTTCGAGGATCATAATATAGGTCAAGAACCGGATGAGTAAATACCGTATCCATATGCGCTACGAGCGCAATTGAAATATCACCACTAGCAAGAATATAATCCTTAGTGCGAATTACATCCTTTTCATATTTACTTCTCAATAGCTTTTCCATGCTATCCATTACTTCAGCTTGAGTCATACCAACCAAAGCTTCCATAATTTGATATTCTTTGGATTTAAAATTTCTCATTTTTGAATCCCTCAATATTCTATTTATTTTCTATATATATTATATAATAAATAAAATTATTTGTCAAATCAAGTTGCGCCTTGTAGAAAATCTTCATTAGCCCATTCTGCCGCATTTTTATCAACTAATCGACAGAAATTAAACGCGGTTTCGCACCAATGACAATCATGTGAGCGCATACATCTTTGCTTACAATTTGCGCGAACCTCACCAAATTCAGTGGGGATTCCACGATTATCTACATCAAATTTTAAATTGGTAAGCAAAAGATTGAGATTACCAGGCCATTTACCAGATCGATAGGTCTTTAAAAGAACAGCCTCTTTATCGATAGAAGACGCATCAAACTCAAAAGTGTCAACCCAGTTAGAATAAAGTTCAATATCCTCGGGTCGCACATATGAACCAGTTACACCTGTTCGACGCGGCATCCGCCCATCATAACAAACATTTACAATCATACGAATTGGAATGCCAAAACTGGCTAACTGTTCAAGATCGAAAGTCAATGGCGCCTCTACTCTAATTTCACTAACACCTAAGTCAATTAGAGTATTTACAATATCATAGCTATTAACTGCATAAAGCCAGAAGAAGGGAATATCAACGCCGCAATTAGGAGATATAAATAGATTCTCAAGGGCACACGTTAGTTTAACCTTTTCCGCAAACATATGTAATTCTTGCCAATCAACATTATCATCACTATTGGTAATAACTACTTGATACTTTTTATCGGGAAAATCCTCAATAAGCTTATACATCATCTTAATATCACGATAATCAACGCGCAATTCATCTGCCATAGCTCGAATGTGGTCAGGTTGTCGCGCAGAAACACTAAAACTCATTTTATCACTCCTTTAATTATATTATAGCATATTTTTCATATTTTGTCAAGAAAAATTCTAAATCATTTTTCACTTTTGGATTTACGATGTTTATGTCCAGTGTCGCCCGGACCAGATTCTATAAAAAAAGACCCAGGGAATTTCTTCCCCGGGTCTAGGCCTTCAATTGTCAATCAGCCAGCGCATAACCCTTCACATGAGTAGTCTTCTCAGTGGTGGGGTCAGTTACAGCGACCTCGCTCTTAACTGCCCGACCAGCCTCAACAAGGCGGCTAACTCTAGGAATAATCTTGCTGACAGTGATATCAGCATGAGTAGCCTCAAGCTTAGCAGCGATATCCTTCAGAGTCTGAGCCTCGTCAGTCAGCAGACCATAAATCTCCTCAACTAGGGCATCACCCTCAGCGCGCTTAGCCTTGGCACGCTCCTTAGCCTTCTCATTGCGACGGTCAAGCAAAGCCAGACGGCTATCACAGAAAGCAATCACATCCTCGGGAGCATAGCGGCACTCGCCGGTCTTCATACAATCCTTAATAGCAGTGAGCATATCTCGCTCGGTAATTTTAAGTTCACTATTCATAATAACACCTTTAAACCTTTCTTTATTCAAAAATTAATTTTCTGAGGGGTTCTCCCTCAACCTTACATATATATTATATAATAATTTTTTTAAATTGTCAAATTTTTTTAAGAGTTCTATGTTGTAGTTAAACTAAATGGATCGACAATATAGAACTCATTTGTACTAGTGTCTCGCGTTACAAAGGTATAGTTGCTTGTATCATTTTCTACCTAATCATCATCTTCGTCCTCTTCTTTATCTTCCTCAGTTAGAGGTTCAAGACCAAACTGTGCTCGATATGCATTGAACGAAGCAAGACTATAATAGCCAAACATAGCACCACCAGCCGCAGTTACATTGGCAATATCTACCCAATATTCACCATCAACTCCATTATAGCCAATAGGACCAAGCTTGTCCGTTAAAGCAGGAGAATCGAGACAATCGTTACACACATAAATATACTGACCGCAATAATAGCTTTGTCCATGGCAAAGATTAATTTTATTAATCTCCTCTTCTTCCACCAAGTTACCGCATTCGTCGCAATCATAGACATGATACTCCCAACAATCATCGCAATAGACACGCCCAACCGCATCAACATTGGCATAATCTTCATTGATCCATTCGCCACATCGAACACAGCGAATATAACCACCACATTCCGGGCATTCCAGATGATTCGCATAGTCCTGGTCAAGACCAAAAGGAGCAAGCTCAGCACCACAAGTCATACAAATAGCAGGACCGCTATAATTAATATTAATGTCATTAGCATTTACGCTCAGATAACCTAGATGTTCACCATAAACATCATTATACATCATAGTAGTTGAAAAACTAGTATGATGAATTTTACCATCATCGGTATAAATGGGATGAGACCCTCTATTGCGGAATTCATAAGTCTGTTCATAATACGGGCCATAACCAGGAGTTCGCTCAGCAAGCTCTTTCAGCCACTTTAATACAATTGCGGTTAACTCCTTATTTTCATAAGGATAAGCTTTAATTTCCATAATACACTGAGGATCAACAATAAACAGCTCTCGCCATTTCTTATTAGTCCAATAACCATCATTACCACAACAGTGCCAAGGCTCTTCGCCATCAATATAAGCAACTACAACACAAGGAGAGTTCATCATTTCAACAGTGCCCATACGATACTCACCCTCGTTCATCCAACCCATACAGCTATCCCAGCCATAATTATTATCACTCATAGTAATGTAATCCATAGGATGAATGGAAAGATGAAGACTACCTTTAATCTTGTGCTGATTAAGACACATGGAGTGCGCAATACGGAACTGCTCATACTGATAACGGTTAAGGTCAAATACAGTAGTAAGTTTACTAAGTGCGCGAATTGCCTTCATACCCTGAGTAACCTTGGTGCTCTTACCATCAAGCTCAATTACCATGGTGTCGCCATCATAAATATTATTAATTAAACAGTTAGAAATAATATGCAAGAGATTGTAATAATTATTACCAGCATTACTAACGCTCATATCTTTATCTGTGTGAGCCTTATACCAACGACTACACGCCCTATTATAGGCATCATAAAATGCCCAACACTCAGGACTTTCCTTCTTACTATAAAGCTTCTTTTCCATCAGCTTCTCGACTTCATCATCAGTCTGATTATAGTCAATCTCGCGCACAAGCATAAAGTTATCCTGCATTAGATGGAACAGATTCTGCTTGTTTTCATTCCAGAACCGCAAGAGATAATCTACTCCACGCACAGGAGTATCATGGTATTCACTGATATAGTTGTAAAATAAATCCTTATCTTCTTCGCTCAACAGACTAATCAAATCTTCCATTGTGTTTAAAACCACCTCTTTAACTTTCTATAAATATTATATCATATTTTTTTAAAAAAGTCAAAGGAGCGCTTGCGGCTAGACAAGCGCTCCTGAAAGGGGTATATATCTACGCTTACTTAATCCCGGACATCATCAGAAAAGGAAGGTAATCCTTCATCTTCGAATCATCCTTAGACGCCATAAGATAGAACATAAAGGGATTATTAAACATCTGAGTGCTATCGCCGCCATTCTGATTCATCATCAGCATGAGCATCATGGGGTCAATGTCCTTATTATCACTCAGCATGAGGAAAGGAAGCATATTGCCGAACGGATGCTCATCAGATGCGGCGACCGTGCTACCGAAACCATCAAGCAGGGATACGACTCGAGTATAGAAATTAAAGCCAAACGGGCTGGCGGTGGGCAGAATAGTCTTACGCTCACCGGCGCAAGGGTCAACAACCTCAACATCCGTGCCATTCACATCAGTGACATACATGGGCTTACGGTTATGAACAATCACCATACCCTTAGTGATATCCTTGATAGCAACAGGCATCTTATAGAGAAACTGTGCGCCATCAAAATTCAGGACATCAACATCCATAATCTTGTCATTGGTCTTATCATAAGAGACCCAGGTGCCCGAACCATTCTTGACCGCAATGCCATACATAGACATCCGCACGTTATCACCCGTGCAAGGGCCAAAATCGAAATTAGCAAACTTCATATTATCATTTTCCTTTCTATTCATGGGATGTTCGTCAGCATCCATTTCATCAATCTGCTTCTGGATAGTCTTTGCGATATCTTTAGCCATTTCATCAAGCTTCTCAGTATCAAGCTTGATTTCAATAGAACTAGCATTACTAATAGTTCCTGTGCTATTAATCGTATACTTATCACAATCCCAATTGGTGTGAGTGGTAGTATTAAGAGTGTTGCCAGGAAGAATAGTCGTAGAATCAGACCAGGTATAATTGTTACCATTAGTAATCGGCTGAAGAACATCTTTACCCTGATACTGATAAGTATTACCAGTGCTATTATCAACCACAATATCACCATATTGATAAGTGGGACAATCCGCAAGATTGCTAAGTTGGTCAACAAATTTCACAGTGGATGCGGTTGCGGTTGCCATAGGTTTATTAATATTAGCACTATTAGTCACAGTAGTTGCTGCTAAATTATCCGCAGTCACACTATTATATTCAATGGTCTTATTTGTAGTTACAGATTTCTTAGGAGGAGAATTTTTTACAAAGTTATCCCACAGGAACTGTCCAAAACTCTCATCATTAGAACACAGTCCCTTTTGATAAGCAATTCCTCCAGTATTATATTCAATAGCCACACTAATTGTGGAAAATGTTTCTAAGTTATGTCCTACAATAACTATACAAGTTTTAAATTCCTTATACTTATTAAATGTCTGCCATGTATCATAGGCAAGTTTTTTATAGTGGTTAGCTTTTACTTCTGATTGAAACCACTTCCATACTTCACAAAAATTTAGCGTCATTCGATTTATTAAAACCTCCGATTATAGCGCTTTTGAACTTCACGTTGAATATATTCAAGTTCACTATCCGTAAATTCATCATCCACATTAAACGAGGTCTGACCTTCACAGATACCATTAATCACATCTTCAATCTCCTGAGCGTGCTTGGAATAACCCAGCATATCCATTTCCATAAAAGTCATATTATACACTCCTTTTTAATCCTGATTAAATCTATCGAAAAGGGCGTTCTTAGTCATAGAAATATAATATTCATCGCCCAGTTCATGAACCTTAACAAGGGTAATATTACGACCATTATCATCGTAGAAATGAAATGCCGTATCAATGGCATCATAAGCATCCTTAGCACTAATTACACCAACCGCGCACTCTTCACGAGCACCACCATCTACGACAAATGAAACTTCAAAACCAAAATCTCTCATTGGATATTACCCCTTCCTTCATTTTCTATATATATTATATCAAATTTTTAAAATTTTGTCAAATTAGACCCTTGGGTCTAGCACCTGTTTCATTAAATCCATGCTGATAATATTCAGGAGAATACATTCGAGGAAACATCTCAACTTCCGCACTTTTATCCCACTTAAAATTCATATTCTTAATCAGATTAAAGAAATCTTCATTTCCAGTAGGAGCGGGTTCCATCCAATATTCTTTATCGGTATTACGAAATCGAATTACAAGATTATTAGTTTCTGGATTATAATAAGCGGCTACAACTTCATCCCATTCAAAGATAGTCCAACCACCATTCATTTCTTCTAGCTTAATTTTCATTAATGCTCAATCCTCTCATGTGTTGCCATATATTCCTTAATGTGATCGCCATCATATCGACTTGTGCAATTGTTACAATAGATAGTATTATATTTACCGCAAACATGAATCTCCTGACCAGTCGTGCGATCAACATTAGGATTCAATGTATCATAAGCACAATAAATCATTTTACTTAACCTCCATACACCGACTAAGCACGGTCTCCCTCTGACCATGCCAAGACTTTAGAGCCTTGATAGTTCCCTTAATATGATGAACTGAGTCTTCTTCCCACTTCTTAGCTGCGGTCGTCCACAGATAAATATTTTCATCATCATCAACCATGGTATACATAATACTACCATAGCCATTATCAAGCGCGTAAGCGCGCTCGATAGTCACAGTGCGCTCAATACGCTCACCAATCTCACCCTGGAACTGAGAACGACCCGCTTCATAGAGGAGACTATCAACATATTCCTTGACCGCATCTTCATTATTAAGCGCACCATCCGTATTACCAATATTATCCCAGTTAAGCCGAACGGGCTCTACATCAACGGGCAAATCTTCAGGAATCTTCATATCGCTGGGAAAATACCAACCCCACCACCGAGTATAACGAGCTTCAGAGAGTTTAAACCACTCACGGTCTTCATAAGTATTACCCTTGAAAATGGTAATAAAACCATCTTCACCAAAACCGAGAACTTCCCTCTGACTCTTGGCCGGACGAACAATCTCTACAGGCGGATAATACTTATTATACTCGTCTTCCGAATACCAGCGAATCTGTCTAACGCTACCGTTCTTAGGATTGCGCACTTTGACGTAATGGCGTCCACTGATAGTATAGACCTCAGTAATAATTTCCATTTTCTGAAAACTCGGTGCGACCATATTTATCAATCCCTTTCTAAAATTTTTATTTTATCATTTTGTTTTAAAATTCAATAACTGAAAGCCCTTCATCTTTTAAAAGATTAACAACTTTTTCTTCTGGAATTTCATACCATGTAGGATGCTCATAATGTAAAATTTTATAAGCTAAAGCTTCAACCACTTCAATTAATTCTGCCTTATCGCAAGCTCCATATTCAATCATTTTATCTTGTCTTCTTCTCCTATTTTAGACTATTTTTATTTTCCTTTCCTTCAACTTTTTATATATATATTATATCAAATTTTTTTTGAAAAGTCAAGTAAGGTCTATGCGCTAGCATAGACCTTACTTAATATTATTAATAAATTTCGTGAGCTTCGCCATTATAGCTCATAATTTCACCAACATCAGTAATCTGGCCCTTAACAGTGATTATAATTCCAGTCTTTGTATTCTTAATAAACTCATAAATATCAGGAGCATTTTCCATTTTATTTAATTAAGTTTGGAGAAGAACCATACTTTTTCATTTCAAGACTACCTGGCAAACAAGTGTATTGCCCATTATTTACATTTAGAGTAACAATATAACCTAGTTCACGAACACTCTTAATGGCGGAAACCGCCATTTCAAAATATTCTTTAGCTTCGCTATATTTTCGAGTTTCTTCAATGGTCTTTAAACCTTCTGCGGAAATTGGCATCTTGATATATACGAATCCATCGCCTTCGTCGGGAATATTATCTTTAGGTCGCATTTTATACCCTTTTGCGATATATTTATTCCACTCTAATTCTGTAAGAATAGGAATGTCATTTTCAGAATTCATTATTCAATACTCAACTCCCAATATGGAATAATGCGGAAATATGAATCATTATTAGAATCCCGCATAGTTACGCCAGCTCTATAGCCTAAGTCATTAATCTCTTTAAGAAGCTTGCGCGCATCCGCAAATTTAGATTCAGCAAGCTCTTTATTGCGCTCCTTTTGAATATTATCAAAAATATGCTTTGGTACTTTGCGCATTACATAAATATATTGCCAAGGCTCTTCAGGAGAATCAGGTAGTAGATTACTCATGTTTTCAATAAGCTTTTTCCACTCTTCGGCGGTTACAACATCTTTATTATCAATCATTCATAGAACTCCAATCATAATCTACAGTTGCGCCTTCGAGAGAAGTATGAGGACTACCAGGGATATAAATATCAAATCCTTTATACCAAATCTCCTGAAGGAGATTATTGAGCTTAGCTTGATACTGAGTCATTTGTTCTCTCTTTTTCTTTTTCTGAATATTTTCCCAAGAATTTGGAGTGATCTTTACACGCACAAACACTTCTACGGGATTGGTAATATCACTTTGATTGGGGCTAGGACAATAATTTAGAAAATCAGCGTATTCAATAATTCTATCTGTATCCATTAATTAATCTCCCTTGTATCAACATTATAGCCCTGCTCAAGCATCTTAGAAACAGACTTATACATCATGCGGTTGCCCGCGGTCTTAGCCTTACCCTTGCACACAAGTCCCATATCAACAAGATAAGCCAACAATCTACTCATCTTCTGGATAGAGAGTGGCCGGAGAACCATATCCTGTTCCTGGATTTGCTGTGCGGTCATAGCTTCATCATTATTATTAAGAACGTCAAGAATGCGAAAACGAAATTCGCTATTCATTTCTTCAGTATAAACACTTCTGCGAGTATACCCAGGCATTTTACTTAGATTCCTCCTCATAAACGTAAAGAATGGGAGCGGCAAAACAACCATCATTATTTACATCAATACCCGCAATATTCCACTCACCAAAAATAATAATTGCCGCATTGATATTCATAAAAATATATTCACATAAAGCATCATTTCTATCACATGAATAACGCTTCATAGGAATGACGTAAATATTATCAATCATACACTTAATATTATGTTCATCACCACGACCAGCGCCTTTATGAAGACCCTTAATAGTAAGAATATATTCAGTCAATGTCATATTTATCAATTCCTTTCTTAACAAACATACTCGTAAGCTACTGCGTTCAAATGGCCTCTCTCAACCCAAGACATAAAACAAATGCCATTTGCGCAACATAACTTCCACTGTTCAATGCCACTTTTGTCAAGATATTCAGCACACTTGTCAACACCAGTTTCGGTCATGACAGACTGACCCTGAGAATCTTCGCCAGTGGAAAACAGCTTTGCAATACTTTCAAGGGTAATTTCAGTAATAGTCGTCTGATTGGTAGTTCCGAGCATATTTATCAGTTCCTTTCTTAACTTTCTATAAATATTATATCATAAAAATTAAGAATAGTCAAATGCGAACGGTGGTGTAAAGTAAAATTACTTTACACCACGTTATACTGCTCCTTATAATTCTCTACTTCTTTATACCAATAGTCCAATTCATCAGCCGCTACATTCTGACTAAGGAGATTGCGCTCGCCCTTCTTATCATAGAAATTATAAAGATACTGAGCTTCACTAATTTCCTCATAGCTCACATCACAAAGTTCAATACAATCCTTAAAACTCACACCAGCTTTATGAGCTTCTACCCAAGCGCTCATAAGATATTTAGATTTATACTTCCAATCATTAATTTGCCGCCACCAATTACTTTTACCCTTTTGGATATCCACGCAAACATCCATATAAGTTAAAGTATCATAAGTAGGAGCATTAAGATAAAAACGATAATACTTGACAGGCCCCTCTTTAACAAGCTCATAAAATTCATCAATAAACTTATCAAACTTGTCTTTGCTCAAATGCCAAACTACGTGCTCAAAAGTAGCATCAGCACTACCACACTCACCATCATTAACCAACTCTTCACGAATTTCATCCTCAACGCGCTTAACAAGCGCATCAAGCTGTCTATGATGCTCGTCAGTGGTTAGGGTAGAATCAAAAATATAAAATCTACGCCAAACTCGTTTATAATCCTCAGAATAAAACTGAAGAATAACGTGCGGCAATGGAGTCTTATCACGAAAACACTCGTCAAAATTATCAATCGCGTTCACCGGGTAATTAGACTGAGTGCGTCGACGTGTATCAACCTGGGGAGCCCGCACTTTGCTATTAATATATTTTGTCATTTATTAATCCTTTCTTTTGGAATGTCATAAGCTTCACTAGCTTTAAACTGTTCAGAGTGTTCTTCAAGGCTACACTCTTCTAGATCCTTTTTAATCTTAACTGCTCTTGGATCTTGATTCTTGCGGCGAGTTGCCATAATTGCGATAGTATTTGCCAACCATTTAGTGGGATTGTAACTCATTAATAGTCTCCTCCCTCATAAAAGAAAACATTCTCACAAATAGGACAAATGTAAGCATCATTCACTTTGAGGTCTCTATCTTCCCAGTCATCCTCGAAAATCTCTTCGTTGCACTCAGGGCAAGTAAAACTTCTTTCATGCCAATCAGTCGTGCCAAAAGCATTCTCAGCATATATCGCAATCTTCCACCAATTATCCATACATTAAACCTCCATATCCAATTCATCCTGAGCTTTATGAAGGAAATAGCTCATATAGCGTTCACCTTCGGGGTCAGACGCACCACCTACCATACACATCATTAAATTCATATCATCATATTCCAGTTCAGTAGGAGGATTTTCACGAAGATACTTACAAACCATACGAAATGCTTTGCTGACAATCTTATGCTTTTTATAAATATCCATAATTAGCACTCCTTGATAGACCGCAAAAACTCATAGAGGATAGACATATTAACCTCTACTGTATTCAGGTCATCACCCGTAAGCTTACCGCTCCAATCCATAATGTCAAGGATGTCATTTACCTTATTCCAAGAGTTAAGCGCTTGTGATTTAGTAAACTTCATAATTTTACTCCTTATCTAACGTTTTCATCAAACTCTTCCTTTGTGATTTTCTCTACTTCGTAACCGCAATCTTCAACCCACATCTCCCAAGGGCCTTCCTCTTCATGTCTATGCCACCAATTTTCAGCATTATCAAACATTAGAGTTTCACCGTGAAATTCAGCTTCATCAAGGTCTTTAGCTTCATAATACTCAATAATATCTTCGCCACAATAAGGTGTATAAGCATAAATCTTAAAATATTCCATTAATTATCACCCTCCGAATAATCAATTACTTCTTTAATTCTCCAAGCGGCTGCGCCACCAAATAGCAAATTTGCGTTAGTGCTAAAACGACTATGTATTTTTTGATTCCAATAGTTCTTATTCACAAAATAACTTACTAAATCAAAAATAGGCCGTTTTGAACTATATGACTTATACCAAGATTGATACATTACTTCACAGAAATTTTCATAAGCGCCTTCTTCAGCGATAGATAAAATCATTTCTTCTGCGTCACTAATAGAATCACAAACACAAATGGGACTTAAATGATAAACTACATATTTAGATGCCATAAACTCCTCCAATAAGCATAGGAATTTCTTCAATATACCAAGAATAAACATAATGCGAGAGCACATAGCCAATAGCGCTAATTTGACTTAGACCAAACTGCGCCACGGCCTTATCACGCCAACTACCCTTGAACTTAAAATACTGCTCAAGAGTCCAATCATCGTTAATGAGATTGTCACAGAAATCTTCAAATGCGCCTTCCTCAGCTACAGAGAGGAGAAACTCTTCAGCATCTGCCCGAGTATCAACACAAATTACGCCATTGTTCCACCAATCACGCACAACATACTTGTTCACGGTTTTCAGCATTTTTAAATTTCTCCTTTTCTTAATTTTCTATATATATTATATCAAATTTTTTAATAAAAGTCAAATAAGCCCTTATGCTAGTCATAAGGGCTTATAATTTATCTATAATCTTCAAGATTAATGACCTCAACTTCATTCCACTTTGGGAAATAAAACATAGAAATCCAAGGATTCTCAAGACCACGCTGACCGGCACGCACTGAACTATTAAAATCTCTTACATCATCAAAGAGTTCCTTAGAATAAATATTGTTGTCATTAATATAATAACCTTCCTCAAGTTGATAAATAAGATTCTCACGAATAGAATTAACGTTTTCAAGTTTACCATCCACATTCCAGTGAGTAATAATGAAAGCACCAGTGCCTAGCACAAGGAAAATTGAAATGATAAACATTGCGATACAACTCACACCATCAAGAATTTCCCAGTGAATTTCACAACTCCACTGAACCTTCTTGTGGATAAGGGCGACCGCGATAAACACAACAATAGCAAAAATATACAAAATCATACAATCATACCTCTAAAAATTAAAAATCCAATAGTAATCATAGCCCAACTAAATAGTGTAATGCAATAAGTTTTACTCGCGTTCTCAACCCACATACAATCCCACATAAGGTAATAAATAACCACAATCACACAGAAATTAAAAATACTAGCGAATGTCCATGGAATTACAATCAGCGGCCCAATGTAGAAAAGAAGCACACACCATCCCATGATATAAGGAACTATCCATAGCTCATAAGGCTTAATTATAATTCCGGTTAGATTATCTGTCGGCTGAATAATGTATTTAAATCCAAGAGTGATAAGAGTAAACTCTAGAACATAAAGAATATTAATTATACTCACTCGCGCACCTCCCAAATTTTCTTGCCGCCACGTCTCGCTTTCCGAGCGGTAGCTCTGTCGATAATTTGTCTGTGTAAAGGCTGGATATGGGCCGTAGGTCCACTCTTCAGAAACTGATTGAGGTTAAGAGGCGTGGGGCCCATAACATCTACACAAACGTTATAATGAAACTGAGTTTGCTGAGGGCCTTGGTGATTATGGCCATGAATGTTAAGAGCCCAGCTAAGATTCGGAATCGGCTCATGAGAAAGGATAAGCTTCTCACCAAGAGTCAGAGGGCCAGAGATAACCATATCACACAGGTTATTATCAGCGTTTATCTTCCAATATTCAAAAGGTGAATGGAAATCATATTCTTTACTAGCATTATAATAACAATCAGGATAAAGGCGCTTCATTTCCAGTAGAGCTTCATCATACTGATAAATGCTAGTATCAAACTTCTTGCTGATACGCTTGCGCTTATAGTTTTTGGCTCCCGCGTCATGGTTGCCCATAATTAGAATCTTATAACCACGGAGCTTGCGCAGATAGCTAATGTCACCAACATCACCAAGGATAAACAGAATGTCTCGCTTGCCCACCTTGGAGTTGATCGCACGCACCAGGTCATCATCCGAGATTCTAGTAGGATGACCTTTGCGCAAATCCTCATCACCGAAATGGAGGTCACTAATCACCCAACAGGTCTGGAAATCCTTCCACTGTTCAAGCCAGAAGTCATAAACACCAGGTAAATTCACGAGACATTCCTCCTTTAAGTAAAATCCTGAAAACAACCAAGATAATGGATATTCATAATATCCAGTTCATCGATAGGAATACCAATGCGATGCGCAATCTCAGCCTTCGCAATGATCTTCACATTGTCTAAACTATCCATGCCAAAGCCCGCACGGCCATAGAGACATTCGCATTTATGCTCATTACCTTCAATTTGATAGGTAATCTGATAAAAGTCCTTAGCAAACATTATCTCACCACTCCAGCTTTAGAGAAATATGAGAAATGGGGTCGCCAGTGATGATAGCTTGAGCTTTGAACTTCATTTCTTGATAGTAATATTCAAGGGACAACGCAAGTCTATGACATTCAGCAATATAAACTTTGTTGTATTCATTAGCCTCATCCTCATCATGAGGGTAGATTACAACTTCAAGACGGCCGAGACCATCTGCGGCAAGTGCTTTAATGCTATCATTAATCTCATTAATCTGAGTTTCATACTTTTTGCCAATAGCAACAATAGTGCTTTCTCGTGCATCTTGTCTAGTAAGAAGATCGTTAATCATATTTTTCATCCTTTCTTTATTTATTTCTTTATTATATTATAATTATATAATATTTTTATAATATTGTCAAATAATATCTTAAAAGTAAGTATGATTAAACATAGTTTGGGCCTCAGCCCAAACTATGTTTAAATATGTTAAGGATTATAGAAAGGAATATTAAGACTTATACCAACCGCATATCTGCTAGCAATTTCATTGAGAATTTGCTTACGCGGCATACCATACCACCAATCTTCAGTTTGAAGACCAATATATTCATAAGCTTGAGAAATCTGGATGTTTTCTTCCCAATCTTCCTCAATAAAAGACATATACATTTCCATGAGATCAGTTTCAGTTATGTTGGCAAAGTAATAATATCCAGCGCCAATTTCAACATTTTCTTCAATATCAATATCTATGATGTAACCAAGGGGAATCCATTTAATATCTTCCATCTAACTTATCCTCCTATTGGACTTGACAAAATATGAATTTTTTGGTAAAATATTTATAGAATGATTAAAGAAAATTGCCCAGCGTTTACTTTATAGGTTCAATCTCATAGATTATTTCATTATCAATATATTCACGAAGCGCAATTTCCATATCTGCGTAAGTAGGGATTCCACCAGTCTTCGCAACAAAATCATAATAAAGAGTATGATAAGGTTTTAGCCGCTCAGTATTACACATATTTACATAAAAATCTAGCTTCATTTTTTTAGCTTGACGAATGGCATCCGCTTTATTATTAGCTTCAATTTCATGGCAATCAATCCAAGAACCAGGATAACCATGGCCGTTTAGACCCATATAAACTCTATATTTCATGTTAATTCCACCAAACAATCAACATTATTTTCCACATAATGACGGATTTCAAGCTCATAATTCCGCGGAGAACAAATCTGGCTTGAGTTATAGAGGTCATTAAAAATGTCCATATAACCTTTCATTTTACCCATATTAGCTGCGCATTGCCAATAGAGCAAACGATATTTATAAGCCTTTTCAGTGGCTTCCGCTGCATCTTTGGCCTCTACAGTTTCACCGAAATAATCTAGGTCTTCATCTTTTGGACCGAGATATACTTTATAAAGGTTCATTCACGCACCTCCATCCGCTGGACAAAGAAATCACCTGGATTAAGATAATTCTGTTTCCAGCTATAACTAGCTTCTTCTAGAGTTACTACCTGTGGAAATACTTTGGGGGTATGTTTATTGTCTTTAGTGAAATCGCAATATTCCTCGGCGGCTTCATATGCTTTTACAGAATTATGATAAATACTCCACAGTTCCTCGCCACGACCACCCACATAATACATTACACAGAAGACTTCCATTGGCAATTCCTCCTTAATTTTATATAAATATTATAATATATTTTATTTAAATTGTCAAGTCCGCATCAATAATATAGAGTTTTAATCTTGTCCATTGAAATGTGAATTTCATAAGTATTACTCATATAATATTCATTAATGGGAAAGATAATATTAAGTGGGAAATTGAACCACTTATGTGTGTATGTAATATACGGGTTCGCGCAATTATCTTCTACGATGGAAGTTCGCTTAGAATCAAACTCTGTATATTGAGGTCCATTATCAGTATCACATCTAACAAGGTAAGTAATTTCGTCTCCAATAGTAGCAACAACATAAATATCATCACCATAGTCAGACATCTGATAAAGCACGATTTCTGTAGTTTCTACATTACATTTATTGTTATCAAGAAAATATTGGCTGCTCCAAATTAGATTACCAATCACAATGACAAGACTAAAGATAAACATAATAAAGGCGCCGATAAGCCCTGTTGAGTCCTTAATAATATGATGATGGGCTAACCATAACGGTAGCCCCATAAAGAAGACGGATAATACCGTGTAGAATAAAATTGTAAAGAAAATCATTCAGTTATGTTAGCGGAATTGGAAGAATTTTCCAATTCGCTCCTTTCTTTGAAATTACTGCATTGATTAGTTTCTCTTAAACATTGATTATTGGGGCCGACACAAGAACAAGAGGCACATGTCTCGGCTACGACCGACGGATTTTTAACAGTTTGTTGAATTAGAATATTTGCGCCTTGACGAGCTTGTTGTTGAATAAACTTAGGTAAAGGACCGGTATACTCGTTAAACGCACATTGACTGGCGTTCGCGCAATCAAAACACTAAGTAATATTATTTAAACAATTTTCGCAATAAATGCTTTTACTCTTGGTATCATAAATAGCTTGGAGATGAAATAATTGTTGACCGCACTTTTTACAATAGAACTCTTCATTATAATAATTATTACAATGAGAGCCATAGGTTTGCCCATTGAGAATACAATGCCCCGATTTACCATAAGCGCATTCAGCGCAAGTAGGAGTATAAGACATTAGAGATGTTCCTTCATAATCTTTTCCGCAATAGGCTCTGGAATAAGGATGGGGCCTTCATCCAGTAAGGTGATAGACATAGAATTAATAGTATCTTCACCATAATATTTAGTTAGATATTCTGCGGCATCCTTATAAGTATCAGCGTAAAAGAAACCAGTCTCAATCTTTTCTTTTTCATTGATTTCATCCCAGAAGTCGATCTTAAAATAAACGGGATACATTATTATATCACTCCTTTAAGAAATTTCACAGCCGAAATAGAAATCGGGTTTATCGTTGGCGCGGTCTTTGAATGTGAGCTTGAAAAAGTTATCAAGTTCATTTCTCTGCTTTTGGACACAAGGTCTATTAAAATTATGAAGCATATCACGAAAAGAGCCAAAATCTCCAGCACTAGCCCAATCAAGCTGAAAACCAATGACAAGCCAAGTGGGCTCATCATAGTTATTAAAGGTATGGATTAAGTCATTGTCCTCGAGATAATTCTTCTCATGCTCAGGGAGTTTAACTACTTCATCATAATGGACTTCGTATCCATAATAAACTTTAGCATTATAATCAATACTCATTCCGCATCCTCCGATTCAAAATAAATAGTAATAACTTTAAGGCCATCCCATTTAGTTTGTATTACAAATGTAAGAGAACCATAATTAATATCATCCATATACCAAGCGATATTCTCCATATGATCATAAGAAATGATATCTTCACACTGATTTAGATATTTACAAATAGTGGAATAGATATCACCCAAAAGAGGATCGTTATATCGATAAACATTTCCTTGATCATCTGCGGTTCTGTGGATTGAGAAAGGTGAAAGATATCGGCGCAATTCACCAATATGATATTTCATAAATATGCTCCTTATTTTTATATATTTCTTATTTGTTTTATATAAATATTATAATATATTTTATTTAAATTGTCAAATGCGCTTAAAAAGGTAGTTCACGTATATATCCCTCGTAGGACTCTATGTCATTCTAGATATAAGAGATGAGCGCAAGTTGAATTTTTATTAGATTAAGAAATGTTTCAGATGGCAATGTAACTTGTCCATCGTAGGCACAAAGCGCTAATGAAGCTAGGTAAATGCGCAAACTGCCGCATAAATCCTCTATATTAGTCATAGGATAATACTCCTTTCTATTGGTATTGACCTAGGAATATTTTCCTATGTCTAATATAAGTATACCAAAATTTTTCGATTTTGTCAAATTTTATTTAAACGAGGTAAATAAATATGAGTTATCTTGACGATAAAGGATTAAAAAAGGTTTGTGAAGAATTGAATAGTCGGTTTTAGCCTGTTCTTGCGTCCAGGAGTGAGTTTGAAAAAGCATAGATGAAGGGTGAAATAGATTAGTATATTAGGGTCATACCTTATAAAGATACCAAGAGTGGGAAAATTATATTTGTATATGAGGATTCGCCGCAAGGATTTTTGGATAAAGTTGTTTTGTATAAGAGGACTCGTCGTCAGAATTTTTGGAAGTTATTTTGTATATGATTTGATTTTTTAAAAAATTTTTGTTATAATATAATTATAAAGAATTAAAAAGGAGGAAAATATATGAAATTTACTTATCAGGAACTACAAAATAAAATAGGAGATAAGGTAGGAATATATCGCGGTCATCCAGTATATAGTGTGAATGTTCATGCTTATATTAATCTTAATGAGCATAGTGATGCTTATTTGATTTATGATGATGGTAATATACTTGTAATGGGTGAGTTGGCTATTGGTCGTATTAAAGAGAATGGCGCAATTGATTATTTTAGGACTTCTATTGATTATAATGAGTATTTGGAAGCTAGGGGCTTACCCATTTTAGAGAAGCAATCAGTGAAGGTCGAAGTAGCACCCTCTACAGGTATGTTTGAAACATCAGAAATTCCAACGGACGTTCCTACACCTATTGATTTTGATATAAGTGAGTTGACCGTGGATTTGGATTTGTCCAGTAGTGAGTTGGTTGAATCGCTGTTGAATAGCGTTTTTGAGGGGTAAGCGGTTGCGCCGTTATAAGGGCAGTTAACGAGATTATTTGTGAATTTTAGGTTTTATTAAATATAACTAGAAGTAATTATAATTAGTAATTTTTTTATGAAATTCTTTTAGATTTTAATAAAAATTATACAGATAGTAATCACCGCTTGACAAAATAAAAATTTTATGTTATAATATATATATAAAGAATAAAGGGTATGCCTTATTCTTAAATAACATTATTTAAGAGGTATTTATATGGATTTTTATAATGAGTTCCTTGAGCGGTTGCGCAAGGGTGAAGATGCTAATGTAATTGCTAACGAGATTACCAAGGCGTTGAATGATAGTATTAAGGCCAAGGCTGAAGAGGATGAAGTGGCTAAGAAGGCCAAACTTGATGCTGAGATTAAGGCTCGTTGTGCGAAGGTTAAAGCTGCTGAAGATGATATGAATGATTATCTTGATGTGATGATTGAGTATGTTAATGATTATCTGAGTGCTTATGCGGATGCACATGAGCGCAAGAATGTTGAGAGCATGGATAAGGATGAGTTGCGCAGTCTGTTGGATTCTTGGGCTGAGCTACATGGTTGGATTAATAAGATTTCTGAGATGGATATGGATGATGTCCTTAATGAAATTGGTAGTCTGTGGACTGATCTTGGTATTGCGAAGAAGGTAGGCGTTAAATCTCAGCCTTCGGCTGATATTTACGCCAAGACGGATGTGAGCACTGATGATTTAGATAAGATTTATGGTAAGACTAATGTAAAGGCTGACCTTAATGATGTCGAGAAAGCGACTATTAAGAGATGTAATTGTGATAAGGAATGTGATAAGTCAGTGAAGAAGCCTATTAAGGCTACTACGGTTCATATTAAGGATGATATGAGCGCTGATGATATCATTAATGAATTCTTGAAGGCGCTTGATAAGCTTTAAGATAGGAGAGTGGAGAGAAATCTCCGCTCTTTTTTTTGTAAATTTCATCTGCTCTCTTTTTGTAAATTTTAATCCTATGGATTAAAATTTAACAAATGGATGAAATTTAACAAACTTATTCTATCCTTATTTTTTTATTTTTATGCTGGGCGGGGTACTGGAAAACTTATTCATTTTTTAGTCACTTTTGAAATTTTAGCATTTTGAATAAGTTTTTAGTATGAAAAGGATACGTGTTTCGGTATAAGGGCGGAGCGCATATGAAAAACTACCTAAAAAGTTGAGCTATGTGATGATTTATTTAAAATTAGGGAGTTTTATTTAGATTGGTTATACGATGCGTTGAGGTCAAAAATGGACAGGAGAATTATTCTAAAATTTAAGATAAAATGAGGGAGTTTCTAAGATGTTTCTCTTGATTTTAAATAAACTACCTAAAGTGTTGAGCTATCTTTTATATATAGCTCAATAATTTAGGTAGTTTTTCTTGAATTAATAAAAATAATTGGAGAAACTTCTATAAATTTAGTAATTTTAACGAAAGGAGGTGAATGGTTTTGGAAGAAGTAAGTTTAAAAGTAGGTAAAATGACTTATCGAGAATTATCAGCATGGTTTGGTTATAAAAAGCCTGATGGATTTTCTAATAGTTCCGCTAAATCAAAAGCTAAAAAATTAGAAACTCTTAAATCATTTGCGATTTATCATTTTGAAGGTAAAACATTATATATTGATAAAGTAATATGCGCATATTATAGTAAAGCATTTGAAATTATTGAAGAAGAGTTACCGCATTTTTGGGGTTGTGTAAAGAAAGAACATAGTGATGAAGTAGAAGAATAGTTAAAGAAGAAAAGAATTGATACATGTGCACGAGTAGGAACTGAAATCCATAAAAGTATTCCATAGATTAAGTCTTAGATTAGTGTTAAAAGTGCCAAAGAATATGTAAATAGAATAAAGCGTAAGAAGTATGGTCGTAATTATGTAAATGAATATGGAACTGATGGATATAGTTAGTATGTTTGGATGAACAAAGAAGGCACTGATGAATTAGATGAAGAATCTATGAATATTTTAAAAGGTTGTTTAGCAGAAGCTTATGGTAGTGTAAATTTAACATTAGCAGCATTAGATGATGATTATCGACATGGCTAGGTTAGTTAGGAAGAATATGAAGAAGCTAAAGGATAGATTTCTAGTTTAGGGGCGTATGATATTTTTATTGAATTATTAGACGAACGATTGGGGTTTATTCCTGAAAAACGAACTCAATTAGTAGATGTAAGATAGTTTTAATTAGCAAGGTAATGAGATACACTAGCCCGTAAGGGCTATGTGTATCCATTGCCGTAGCTAAAAGAAAGGTATGCTGGCCCGTAGGGACTGGCATACCTTGTTTAATGAGTGGAGATTGAGTTATAAAATGGATAAGTGGTAAAGTAGATAGATTGATGATTTTATTACCCTACCCACCCTGACAAAAATTTCATTAATCTATGTAGAAGGGTTAGAGATAAGAGCGGAAAATGAGATAGAAAATGTGTAAAAGTAAATTTGCTACCTAGATGTTAATCAGTGTAAAAAATTAGTAGCAAACTATTAAGATTTAAATTATAAATATTAAAATTTTAATTTTAATATATGAAATAATTTTGATATATGAAATGGTGGTATAGACTGGTGGTATAGACCTGGCCGACCGGGTCATCTAGTCCCTATCATATTTATCCTGACCGCCGCCCTTAACTATTAGAAAAATCATTTTAAAATCCCGGGTAAGAATTCTTTTTTCAAAACTCAAATCAAAATCTATGAGGAACAACTGAAATTTTCAACTAGAAATCCCGCTCTTATTTGACAATATATTTATTTTATGCTATAATATATAATGGAGAAGTATAGGCATATGGCCGAACGGTCCCGCCAGTTAATTATTCTTCCTATTGGAATATGTTTAAATGATTTTGCCTCAATTGAATCCACCACTTTTAGGAAACAGGAGTCTATTCTTGGTATTACAAAAAAATGATGGATTTATGCTAGGGTTCGATTAATGCGCGCTCAACTAATTTTTATGGTATCTTCTGGATAAATTCCATTAATATATCTTGCTTAATAATTATTTATATTGAAAGGGATAAAACTACTAGGTTTTATCCAAATTAAATATTTCCTCCAAAATTTTTACTGGGAAATATAGGGTTAAGTTTTTGGAGTAATTATTTAAACTAGATAAAAATATTAAATTTTACATTAATAATTTTGTATAGGAGTGATAAAAGATATGGTGCCAGAATTAAAATTAGGTATAATGACTAATAAAGAATTAGCTGAATGGAGTAATGTAACTGAAGTCTATTTAAGTAAGCATAAGAAATCTTGGTGTGAGAAAAAACTATCTAAATATGCTGAATATAATAACATTCGCGGTGGCGTAAAAATTTTAAAGATTAAAGAGCCTATCTATAATTGTGAAGGTGCAAAAGCTTAGGTTAAGAAGAATTTGCGTGAATGCTGGGGTCGTCTTAATTATAGAGTTGATACTTGTCGCAATGCCGCAAATAAAATAAAGAAACGTATTAGGCCAGCGAATTTAATTGCGGATTCTACTTTATATACTTACACTTGTGACGCTAAGCGTGAGTTATGGGGTGTGGCGAAAAGGTATGCGGGCAGTGAAGGTACTAGTTATTGGGTAATGTGTAAAATAGTAAATGGTGAAGCCGCACCGTTTACTGAAGATGAATTAGAGCTATGTAAAGAATTAAAAGCTAAATATCTTAAAACAGATGCGGACCGCATTATTGACCTTAAAGCAGCTAAAGCTGCATATGATAGAGGGGAGATTCAAAAAGAAGATTTTGAATCTATTATTGATGATATTATGAATTATGAGTTAGGTTGGATGGCATTTGAAGAAGCATTTACTGAGGCTATTGGAGCGCCTATTGATTTTTAGACTTTGGTAGAAGAAGATATTATTAAGATTCTTAGTAATCCACAGCCGGGTGAGTTTACATTTTAATTAAGCGCATATGGGAGGAGCGCCAATCATTTGGTTCTTTCCTCCCATTATATATTATACCATAATTTTTTTTATTTGTCAAATGTAAATATTTACCATGGCCGCGCTTATAAATGTCTTTTTTTAATATTATAACATATTTTTTTAATTTTGTCAAGTTGCCGTTCTGTAACCAACGGCTCTTGGGCGGGAGATTTTTTTAGCTTTACACGCGGAATTGGGGCATATGATGATTTACTAGGTCTTTCTACTTTACACGGATTAGTGGCGCATATGCCCATTATTCCGGGAGATTATGGATTCAGGCTAGGTCGCTAGAAGTAGGGAAAAAATTCCATATGATGGTAAATTATGGGAAATTCGGCCGCCCGCAGTCGCGAACGGCCGGACACTTTAGCTCATTAAATCGGGAAACTATGTTAAAAAAATAACTTTCAAAAAATCACTTGACAAATTGCTAAGAACGTGGTAAAATGGAAAAACCGGCCGAGACGCTAGTTGATGGCCGGGCGCTTTCATACATTAAAGTGTTAAAGTATTAAAGCAAAAAAGGACGTGGATGAATATCCACGTCCCATGTATGTTTATTCACTTCCATTAAAAGGGAATTTCGCTGGTAAAGGCTTCCACTTCTTCCTGGTATTCGCTGGTAATTTCCGGAATGTCAATGAACGAACGGGAAGCAACATAATCAGACAGATGAACAAGGCGGTCAATCTGAGTAAAAGGACGGTCTTCCTTTTCCGGCGTCCACTGTCCCATGTGGGAACGGATTGCGTTCAACAAAAGAAAGGGGGCTTCAGTGGACTGCCCGAAATACTCTTTCCAGATTTCCCCAACAAACTTTGCGGCATTTGTGCCATGCTCTTTGTATTCGTCCTTGTTCATTTCGTCCCCTGCGCCATACTTACAAATGTCATGGAGAATACAAGCCATGAAAGCAAAATCCTTGTATTCATCCTTCATGTATGCGTAGCTGGACATTCTCAACAGTTCATCACAGAACCGAACGACCGCCTTGGTATGCCGAACAAGTCCGCCCTCACCCTGCGAAAAACAAGGGTGATACTTACCGGAGGAACTCGCCCCACATTCCCAAAAATAGGCCGGAGCGCAATCCAGCGCATAATGGATAAAATCACGGTAACGTTCATTCTTGATGTGTGCCAATTCGTTGCGAAAAAGGTCAACGTCTTTCATAGTTCATTCTCCTTTTGGATAATTAGTTGGGCTCCCGCCCTTTTCAAGTTCTCTTAAAGTATAGCATACTTTTTTGAATGTGTCAAGCATTCACAGCCAATTTTTTCAGAACTGCGAGTATTTCCTCATAATTCTCAAAAAATGGGCCGTAGAGATTATAAAACATAGTGAATTTGCTTATTCTAATCCTAGAGGAAACCGGGGAATTTTACTTCCCCGGTTTAATCCTCACAGGATGGTTTTCAGTCAGTGAAGTTTGAACTGGAATTTTGTCGGGAAGCTGAAAATAGCGGAAACGATCATTCTTGATGAAAGTTAGGCCCTTTGTTTCTCGTAAGGCGGAACGGGTCAGGTCTTCAACGTGGTAGCATCCGCCCGGTTTATCGCTTTCTATCTGCGCCACATAGCGAACTTTGACCGTAGAATATTTACGGTAATCAGCATCCCGGAAACGCTTACTAGGTGGCCGTTCGGTGGTACCGATTTTCAAATATCGGTGTCTCTGCTTTTGGATGGTCGCAATATAGAAATATTCGCCTTTTTCATCAATTTTCGCAAGATTTTCAGGGAAAAACCACTCTTTTTTGATGGAAACTGTCATTTTTCGCTCACTTCGGCTTTCTTTTCTGCGTCAAAGTTAGCTCAAAGCGGTTTTCGCCAACAGAAAAAGCGATAATACGCTCTTTGTTAACAATTTCCAGCCCTTCAATGGCAATTTCCGAACTATTATTGAGAAAATTTGCCAGTTCATTGATGATTCCGGATTTGGTAACGTTTTCCTTGCGCTCTCGCTTCTGGAACTCATAGGTTTTGGGGCCGTGTCGCTTGGTCTTATCTTCTGCGCTCTTGGCCTGCCGATTCTGAAAGCCTGCCTTGCAATAGTATTGACTAACCTTGTTTTGTTCGTCCGTCAGGTCAAACTCAAGGCCCCTACTAGTTTTGTCAACCTGTTTGTCATAGGCAAGCATCTCCATGGCTTCCTCTCGTGTAATGCGGAGCTTGCGCATAGCATCTGCAACACGCTTTTCCTCTTGTCGGGTCAGTGCCATTTAATTCCCCCTTCCGGGAGGGGAGGGGCCGAAGCCCCATCCCCTTTCCAGATTTTAGCAGGCGGTGAAGTAAGTCACCCGCTTCTCCACGACCTTCTCTGCACGGCCATCCGCCAGCAGAATCCGCATGACGCCAGTGACCTTCTGGTTAGACAGGCCAGCCAGCTCTTCCACGTCCGCAATCAGAGCGGAAATGGTGAACTTCTCACCACGATTCTCGTTCAGGTAAGCGGCGATAGCGTCCGCCAGCTTGGCGTTGGCTTCCTGAGTGGCAGTGGCCTTCTTGCTGGCATTCTTGCGAGACAGCAGGTCAAGCTCCCGGTCGCAGAAGTCCATGACCTCCGCATAATGCTCGTTGGCCACGGGGAAACTGGCCTTAATAATCTCGAAATAGTTGCGCTTGGTCATCTTGTTGCTCATAGTATACACCTCATAAATAGATTTAAATGCGTTCTCAAGCGTGGCTCGTTTCGCTGTCTCAAGCGGGCCTTTTTGATTTAAGGGGCGACCTGTTTCCCACCTCTCTTGGGAACGTATTCATTGTAGCACATTTCTTTGAGCCTGTCAAGCCTTTTTCAAAACTTTTTTGAAAAACATTTGACGTTGCGGTGGCACGCCCTCATTGAATTGTGCTGATGTCATTCGGGGCTTTCCCTCCTGACATTATCTATTATAACAGGTTACAAGCGGATTGCAATACACAATTTCTACAAAAGATGCGGAAAAATAGGTAGTACCTTTGGGCATTGTGCTGTAATTTCCAATAGCTGGTAATAGAAATGGTGCGGATTTACCATTTCTTGGAAAAATTTTTTCCAATCATTTCCATTGTGCAAAACAGAGAATTTCGGGCGTAAAAATTTTTTTAATTTGTGTAAAATTTCTCTTGACAAAATGGTGCTGGGTGTGGTATAATGGAATTTCGGGCTGTCTCGCCGTGGACAGCCCGCCAAAACTTTAGCAGACTAAATCGTTAAAGAACGAGGTTAAAAAAATGGGATGAATGGTTATTCATCCCATTTGTTTTTTTACTCGTTTTTGTAATCCATCGCAATCATTTTGACAATCATCACAGCTTCCACGCCGGGCTTGGTAGTGACAAAATATCCCAAAAGGTCTCCATCGGCAAGAATGGGATAAACCGTGAATTTATAGTCAATAGGTTTGGAAAACTCTTTGACCCGTCTATCTTCCCATTCAGTCCAGGGACACTCCGGAAAGTCATTATTCTTAGTAACCTGGTGATAATCGTCGTAAAGGGCCCAATCCTTTTTTTCCATGACACCCTCTAACAGACGGGCAATCTTGCGAGGATAATCTTCTACGTTGAAAAAGCTATACTTGCGGAAAATAACAGCGCCATCCTCGACAAACAGCTCCAGCGGGTCTCCCTCTTTCAGATGGAGATTTCTGCGGATTTCCTTGGGAATAACGATTCGGCCCAGGTCATCAATACGGCGAACGATTCCGGTAGCTCTCATTTCAGTTGCCCTCCTTCAAATAGTCAATGATAAGGTCGTTACATTCAAGGTCAATGCTTTGGTCTTCTTTCTCACAATCATAATAGAGCGGACAACAAGCGCAATCATTGAAACCTTCGGTGTATTCCTCCACCAAATGGCGGAGCCTAGTTTCATTTACTTTCAGATTCATGCTTGATAGCCTCCACAAATTGCGCAAGTCTCTTGTTATACTTTTCAAGGATTTTTGCCAGATTTACCCAGTCTTCTTCCTCATTGTCCCAGGAATAGAGACCAGGGCCGCCTTCAATCTGCGCAGTTGCATGGTCAAAAGCGATAGTATTGAACCACTGAACGGCTTCATCGGTATCTACGGAAATGTGATAAACTTCACTCAGCCACTGATTAGGATAGGGGTCAGTGTAGTCGATTGACTTAAAATTACAATCGAACAAGTAAAGATGCCCCAGAACGCTCAGATTCGTCAAGCGCTCCATGTGCTCATGCTTGCGGCAGGTCTCTTCGTCCATGAACTCCTCGCCGCATTCATCACAGATATACTTTACAATTTCAGTCATAGTTATCAATTCCTTCCCTTTTGGTTTGTTTCAGATTTTCTTTTTCCTTGCGGCGATACTTACGCTTGAAGCGTTTCCGCAAGGCATTATCCGGTCGGACTACTGATGGGCAATTCAAATCCCAGACAGTATAGTCTTTACTAGTGCCTTTTTTGAAATCATCCATCAGTAGCCCTCCCTTTATTTTCTATAATAATTATATCAAATTTTTTTTAATTTGTCAACTATTATTACAGAAATCGTCCCACTTTTTTTCTTCTCTCTCTTGGGCTTCATGGTTGAGAATACATTCTGCGAGGTAAGTCTTTACCATATCTTCAATGGATTCATGCTTACTGCTGTCTTGATAAGTATAGCCCCAACAATCCCGACCCCGGAAGAATTTGCGCTCCGGGTGTTTCACTTTGGCTACCTCTAAACGGATAAGGCCGCCAAGACTTTCCTTCCATACGCCTACATCATAGGTGATACCATCAACCTCATAAGTTTTAATCATTGAACATCACTCCTTTCCTTTGGTGTATTCATTGTATCAGAATTGTTTCCAGAAGTCAAGGAAAATAATGACGAAAATCAGGAAAAATATTTTTTCATTTTTGTTGAAAAAAACTCTTGACAAAATGCGGTGGGATGTGTTATAATTGAAATTCCGGGCGCTTGAGGCGTAAGCGCGCGGTCGCGCTTTAAAGTGCTAAAGTAGAGGTGTCAAAAAATGGGATGAATTTTCATCCATCCCATTTTGAATATTTATTTGCGAGGACGGGCTAAGGTCAACCGGTATCTTTTACCATTGTAAACAAATTCCAGTTCCCGTTCGGGGTTGGTGATGGAAATGTTATCCAGATTCGTGTCGAGGTCACAATCCGCATCTTCAAGAGCCGTTGCCAGAAATTGGATTAGCCACCGCTTGTCTTCATCGGGTTTCCGCTCTCTGTTGTGCGTTCCGTGCGGTTTGCTGTCTGCCCTGGTCATGGCTTTTACTGCTTCCTTCTGGTCTGCGCTTAACTCAAAAAGTTTTTCTCCCCTGTCAATTTTCTTATCAAATTCAATTAGTTTTGCGGCCTCTGCGACTGAAATTTTGAGTTTTGCGGCCATCTGTTCAGGAGACAATTTTTCACCTTCCTTCTGGAATTAAAGGGGAGAGCGGTTTCCCGCCCTCCCCGTTCGGTTAGGCGTCCTCTTCCTCTGCGAACTGCTCAGCGGACGGAACGCCAGCCGCAAGGCAGAAGTAGGTCACACCCTTAACGGTTTCCTTGGTCAGAAGGCCGTCCTTGACAAGGCCATTCATAATGGAAGAGCCACGCTGGTTAGAAATACCATTCAGGGCGGGGATGAACTTGATAGCCTGGGAAACGGTGAAGGGGGTCTTGGGCTTGACGTTCTCCATAACGGCGTTCTTGTAGCCCTCCATCTCAATCTGGGCGGAAGTCTTCTTCTTGTTGGTGTTCTTGCGATTCAGGAGCTCGATTTCTCTCTCGCACAGCTCCACGAGCTCCGGGTCGGCCTGAACCTGGGAGAGGGTCAGCAGGCGGGCGAACTTTTCCTTCTTGGTGGTCTTAGTCATAGTATCAATTCCTTTCTTATTTAGGGCGTTTGCCCTTTTGATGTATTCATTCTAGCACGTTTGTGCTGGAATTACAAGGGGTTAAATGAATTGTTTACAGATTGTTCACAATCTTGGGGAAACACTTGCTCTTGAAGTCCTTACAATCCCACTGATGGCAATTTTTGGTATACTTCTTGTGCATCTTGCGGCACTCGTGGAAAATCCGCATTTCAATCATGGCGTCAGAATGGGCAGTATGTTCTTCAAGGTAGTCAGGATTTCCGGTGATGTAGGCGTAAATTGCCTGGGCGCTCGTTGCGCAAGACTTGCCACTCTTGGAAAAAAGCTGATGTTCATTACAGAATTTCTGATAGCTCTTTTTGTGTGTGATAGTCTGGAGCGCCATGAGATAAATGTCGATGAACTCAAATTCATCCAGAAGTTCCCGACAAATGGTCTTGCAGAAGTCAAAACCAGTGTTAAAGGCCATGACATACTTTACGCCATAGAAATAGCAGAGGTTAGAGAGGGCTTCTACGGCTTCCTTTTCGCTGACAACTGCGGTCAGGTGGCCATTGGAAATTCTTTCCTGATACAGGGGGAAGGTGCGCTTGGCGTAATCATCCTTGGCAATCTCGTCATAATGCTCCATGACAAGATAGGAAACAGATGCGATGATGTTCAGGTCAGCGTCATGGATAACTGCGCCCAGGTTATACATACCAGTGGGGGCGCAAGCGCCACCCACGGTTTCGGTATCAAGGGTGCAATAGATAGTCTTAGGCATGAGCACGGCCCTCCCCTGCGGCGGTCAGAAAGCGGTCACGCTTGGCACTGAGAATAGCAAGCTTGACGGCGAGGTCATCCGCCCGCTCTTCCAGGAGCACCCCATAGTTATGGCGCCAGGTGTTCAGGCCCTCTTCATTGATAACGTAAATATACTTTTCATGCGTCACGCTCTCAGTGGTAGGGGTTTCCATGCGGAAGTCTTTGCCATTCAAGGCGATAAGGCGCTTCTGAGTATCAACAGACAGATGATACCATTCCCTGTCAGTCATAATACGGTTTCCATCCTTATCCACAAGATAAGTGCGGCGCTCCCACTCTTTCAGCTCTTCGGTCTTGGTCTCCTTCACCGTGCGGACAACCTTAATAATGCCAGCATCAGCCAGCCATGCGAGAGTGGAAAAAGCGTAGCGCTTACTCAGCTTAGGCTTGGCGTTCTGGTAATCCTTGGAAGTAAACTCCTCATGACCAAAATGGTCAGCCAGCAGATGATAAGACTGCATGACCCGCTGGTAATTGCGCAGATTGGCATAACGTGCTCTCATGTTCATTTCTCCTTTTAATTGTGATTCAGGCTTACCATCGTTTCCTGAATCAGATTTTTTTGTTCCCCTCTTGGAACATCTTAATGATACCACATTTTGTGGAGATTGTCAAGAGGGAATTTCAAATTTCTTTGAAATTTTTTCGACGCCCATTCAAGCCTTGCTCCCAGACGACACAGGGGAATGATTTTCATGTCGTTCCCTCTTGACATTATCTATTATAGCAGGTTCTACGCAAAAAGCAATTGACAATTCTCACAAAATACGGGAAAAATATTTTTTCATTTTTGTGCGATTTTTCTCTTGACAAAAGGTGCTGGGTGTGGTATAATGGTGAATTCGGGGCGCTTTGGCCGTTAGCGCCCCGTCCATTTTATCACAAAAACATTATTTTGTCAATAGGCAAAATAGACAAAAAAACTACCCAAAATTGGAATTGGGTAGTTTTTCATTTCAATCTAACAGATTGATTTCACCAGGAATCCTGAAAGAATCGGCGTCCAATGTGGCATTGTAGTCCTCGGTAAAGAGTTCAATCATGCCAAAATCCATGATATAATCTTGGATCGCCCGCATGACCTTTTTCCATGAATCAAGTTTTCGACTTTCTGAGCGACGCTCCTGGGTCTCTTTTGCTTTGGTAATGAGTTCATCCAACTCCTCATCAGTCATAAGATTAAAATCAGTGTTCAAATCCATCTTTATTACTCCTTTTCATTTGATGTTCTGGTTTTATCAAGGAATAATGAGTTCGGCGTGGTAAATGGGATAAACCATGTCTTTTAGACCGAAACAGTCGAAAGCATAATTGTCCAAGCGGAGACAATTCCATTCCTCTTCACCGGTATCTTCATTGACCACTGAGGCAGTTTTGATGTAATAGTCTTCAACGGTTGGGTCTTTGAAAACTACGCCCTCGGCAATTTGTTCAAAAGGAACGAGTTTATTGTTCATAACGGTGATTTTCATTTTATTTACTTCCTTTCCTTTATTGTATTTGTATTGTATCATAGAATTGAGTTTTTGTCAAGCCCCTATTTCAGTTTTTTTGCCAAAAAATTTTCATAATGTAGGTCAAAGCCATGCGCATGGCAAAAACTTCCATGTATTCAAACTGAGGAAGATTGAAATGCCATGCAAAGATGTTCCAGCCTCACCAGATAAAAGCAGCAGAAATAAACCACAGCGTTACCTGTCCAGCTATTGCACCAAATACCTGCCCCGCAGTCTTTCCTTTAAAATCCATTTTTATCAATTCCTTTCAGTTCAGTTTGTCAAACATACTCCATAGCGTTTCACTGGGAATGGACGTTTCATCCATCATTTCTTGAATTTGTTCCTCAGTGGACAAGTATTTATCCTCTCGCCAAAGGACAAAGCGAATAATCATCCATGCGCACCCGCCTACGGCGATTAGTGCCAATACAACTTTCAAATCCATTGTTCTCACCTCCTTGTTTCAGTATAGCCATTATACTGTATTGCGGGATAAAAGTTAATCGTTAAAATACACAAAATTGCGGCGAAAAATTTGTGAAGTATGTCTATTGACAAAAATGCCGGGCGTCTCGCTGGTGGACGCCCGGTCCAATTTAGCGAATTAAAGTGCTAAATAGGTAAAGAATAGGTATTGAAAAATGGAGTGAATTTCCATTCACTCCATTTTGAATATTCATTCAAGAGTTTAATTCTTTTTCGTTAAGTGCATTAAGCAAGGCAACAGGAATCTTGCCAGAGGGCAATTCGTAAATTGCTTCCAATTTGCTCTTGGGAATCTTTTCCAGCTTGGTCTGAATCCGGTAAAGAGTGGTTTCTGTTTCAGTGATTTCTGCTTCAAGTTCTACCCATTTAGGGTAAATTTTGAGAATCACGCAATCATCGGTGGGAATTTCAAAACCATTAGAACCGCAAATAACAGTTCCATTATTTGTCAAAATTCCTGCTTCTACCTTGTCGTTGTAATTGGTAAAAATAACCTGCTTTGCCATGTTTTTCCTCTCTTAAACCAGCGGATTTTCAATGACCTGACAGATGGAGCAAGTGCCCCGCTCCCCGGTCACAATGGTTAAATAGTCAACCGTTCCGGCGGCTTCATTAACCTTTTCCACTCTCGCCAGAATGTGGCGACAAATCCAAAACAGGCGGTTAGTCATTGTTATCATCCTCCCAAATGTCTTCAATGACAGCAGAACAGTTATAGCGGAGCTTGGACTGAAGGTTAAATAGGTAATCACTGATTTCCCGCACATCCTTGCGGTCATCATCATATTTTAGGGTGGGGATTGCGGCGGCCAGGTCAACCGAAAGTTTTTCAACCTGATTCGCAATATCCTTCAAACGCTTGTTAAAGTCAGCCATTTCATTTCCTTCCTGCCCTGCCGCTCAAAGAAGAGCGGCCAGGGCTACGATAATGTTGGTAGTAGTCGGGTCAATGGTATCGCCCAGATGCCAGCCGTCCCGCACCTTGGCATTATCATCAATCAGGATACCATAGTCAGTACGCTCCCGCACGCTGTCTGCCTTGGTTGCGCCATACTGAACGCCGTGGAAATGGTCATATACAAAACCCCACTTTTGAAGCCATGCCTTTTTTGCTTCCCGAACGGCGTCCTTGTATTCCTCGCTAGAGTTCATAGACAGCCAGGTGATAACATTGATTTCCCAGCCAGCTTCCCGGAGTTTTTCAAGAATCTCATTCAGCTTTTTCATATCGCACATAGGCTCAGCTTCCAAATAGGGGGACGGGTCTTCGGCTCGGAGCTTTTCGAGCCAGTTCTCGATGCTGAACAAATCCGCAATAGTATTATCCATATCAAAACATACGCACTTATTCATTTTCCATTCTCCTTTAATTTGTTTTACAGTTCTCTTAAACTGTATTATTATGATATCATACTTTTTTTAATTTGTCAAGTATCTTTTAAAAATTTCCATGATAATTTTTCGCCAGTATCAGGGTCTGTTCCTGCGAAATTGCGTAGTCCTTTTAAACATTTAGAGATATTTGGCTGAGCTGTATTATAATGTCTAGCCGCTTCGCTAATTGATTTAAATACCTTACCGGTAGTTATACAAATAACAGCTTTACTATTTGCTTCGCTTCCCGCTTTGCGCCATTCTTCCACTTGTTTTTTGTGGGTTTCTGAATTGTTTTGTTGCCATTCAATTTTCTTTTGGTTTACTAGTTCCATGTGTTCTTTTAATTTATCTGGATTATTTTTCCAATATTCATGTGAAGCTTCTAGCATAGGTTTAACTACTTTTTCTTGAAATTCTTCTGGGTGAGTATTGCGCCATTCTTGTAAGCGTTCAGCACTTTTTTTATACAATGCTTGAGTTTCTTCTAGATGGTCTTTCATCCATCTTTGATACCCTCGCCAACCATCTCCACCTGTTCCACCTTCTGAATTATTGTAAAATTCATTAGATTCAACGGCATTATATTGCGCAATTAGTTCTTTTTCTTTTTGGTCAGCTTCTTCTCTTGTTTTACAAAAACAAAGTATTTCTTTTTTGAAATTTTTTCTATCATATTTTTCAATGGCTTTAAGAATAGTTGTGCCACTTCCTAAATAACTGTCAGTGGGACTGCCTTTGTGCTAACCAATATATTTTTTACCATTGATTAAATTTGTTGTTAAATAAATATAATAATTTATATTATCACCTTCCATCTATATCTTTGTATTTATTATAACAAAAATTTTTCATTTTGTCAAATATTTGTCAATAGGGATTGCAAGTTAATTCAATAATATTTTTGCAATCCTCACATTGGAAATAATAGTAAGTGTCTGCTCTTACCCGGCTAGCGTTCATAAATTCCATTTGACCACCGCACTGGGTGCATATGCCATCATTCCAGATTTTTCGCTGATTTTCGACATCCCAGAACATCAAGCGGGCCACACCTAGCCCAATAGCGCAAGCGATTAAAACGGTGATTAACTTGCCGCCCTTAATGTTTCTTCCGAAGTTAGAATACCAGAGCAAAGCCATGAAAGCGCCGATGGTCAGAATACATGTGATTGCTACAAAACAAAACATCTGGTTTCCTCCTCTCCTGGAAGCGGGTATTAAACCCGCTCCCAGTGACCATTGCGCCAGTCCCCGACCTGCCGCTTGCCGCACTCTTCCATGCGGAACCACTTGAAGGTCTCACCATCCGCCATATGGAAAATGATGCCATCATATGCGGGGAGAATCTGGGAGAACTCCGGAGAATCATAGCCATAGAGGTCATGCCATGCGGACTGGAAATAATTGATAGCCCGGAGAAGTTCAGACTGATTGAAATGATAACCCATAGTAATAACTCCTTTCAGATGGGGCTTTTGGATTTCCTTGCCCCTTACACTTACTATTATACTCACCGGGTGGGAAATGTCAAGTAAAAATTGAAAAAATTTTTCGTCAATGTGCCACAATTTTGGGAATGAAATTTGTATAAAATTTTTTTCAATTTTTGCTTGACAAAATGCTGGGATTGTGGTATAATAGAAATTCGCGCCGCTTGGACGTGAGCGGCGCGCCCACTTTAATTAATTAAAGAATTAAATCAAAAAAGAAATGAATATTAAATCAAAAACCCGGTATAAAAATGAAACGAAATGAAAAATCAATTTAAATCGCTAAAGAAAATGAAATGAAAATGAAATTAAAAACACCAAGGCCGCCCAGGTATTCCCAGGCGGTCTCAGTGCGGAAAGGAGTATAGGAAAATGGTGGGGTGCGGCTGATTTTGTCCGGGTCAACCGCTCCAGAACCCGAAATAATTTTTAACCTGCGTCTAAATCTCCGGGGGTATTAAGGTCAAAACCATCCTCTTCAAGGGTAATGTAATAACTACTCGGCCCCTCGTGAATATTGATGTGAACATTGTCATACTGCTGATAAGCATGGAGAGCTTCACAAACTTTTTTCCAAAGTTCCTGTCTTTTGTTCTTCTCTCGCCGCTCCAGTTCCTCTTTCGCCATCTTGGCCAGGAGGTCAAGGTCAGAGGAAGTCATGCCAGTGATAACTTCTTCAATGTTGTTAATGTTCATGTTTTACTCCTTTCAAATCCAGTTGCGACAAACATAGGTGATTGCGAACAGCTCAAGGGCGCTCCACACAAGGGCCGCATAATCAGTCCAGTGGGTTTCCCCTCGAACCTCATCAATGATGTAAATGTTCATCACAAGGTTCACACAGGCGCTAATCAGCAGGAATACCAAAACCGCAATTTTCATTTTTCAAGTCTCCTTTTCTTGATTTCTATATTGATTGTATCACACTTCTGCGGCTTTGTCAAGGGGTTTTTCCGATTCGTAGTAATAAACACCCAGAAGCCCCTGAATCCCAATGATGAGATTTCCAAATTTTTCCATATCGCGCCCTTCGATATTGCGCATCAGAGTAGCATACACGTGCGGCGCTCGATTGCCCAGGACATCCATAATCCTATCATAGAGAACTGCATCCATCGGAGTAGGATAAAAATCGTTGAATGCGCAAGGGTAATAATCCTCGTGACAAGCCTTGATAACTTCTTTTCCTCTCTTCTGGCCCATAGCATTAAGAATCATGGACACATAAGCCGGATAGTTTCTATCAGTCATTGTTAGACACCTCCACAATTAATTCGCCTGTCCACGTGGCTTTAGGGAGAGTTTTCCAAGTAGAACGGAAACCCTTCTGAACCAATTCCTTCTGGATTTCATCTACAATGTTTAGCCATTCGGTTACATCACCGCAAAGGTCACGAAAGTTATGTGGACAAGCCAATAGAACTGTTACTTTGGCATCTTTGTTCGCATATTCTTTTAATGCGGCATTGATATCGAAAATCGCAGAATCTTTGACGTCTTCTCGGCGCTTATTATATCTGTTGATACTACTGGCGACGAACTCTTTAGCAGTCATACAAATTTCCATGTTGTGTAAATCTCCTTTCACTTTCTATATATATTATATCATATATAACATATATTGTCAAGTATGAATTTTTCCTATCTTTTGGAAAGGAGGTCAGGAGGGAGGGCTACAACCCGAGGTTGGCGTTCGGGGAGCTCCGTTCCCCTCCTGACATTATCTATTATAACAGATTGACTAGAAAAGTCAACTTGGCAATATATACAAAACTTTATGGGGGTTTTTGTGCATTATGCTATGGTAGATTTTTCCATGGAAAAAACTGGATTGTGAAATATTTAACAAACTCCGGCCGCTGCGGTGGAAAGCGGCCGGCTGAATTTCACACTTTAAATCGCTAAAGTGGTATGATGTCTAGACATCTTCACTTTAAATCGTTAAAGTATCCATATAAAGGAAAGGCGGCTGGAAGTCTCTCCCAACCGCCATATGGTTAATGTTCCCAGGTCAGGACTGGAACTGTATCATCCAGGGCCGCTCGGTAGGCCCACAGCTGGATATTATTCCCAGCCCGGAAATGGGCCATAGCACTGGAATGATTATCCAGCACTTCGCCCGTGGTCATGTCAACGTAAAATTCAACCTTCATTGTAAATGCTCCTTTCATTCTAGGGAATGGGGCTTAAAGCCCCACCCCATTAACCAAACAGCTTGTCAAACTCTTCCTCAAAGATTTCCGCTTCGTCAAACCAAACTTGCACATATTCCCAGGGGTGAAATTTCAGCCATGAGATTTTCTCTTTCATGGCGTCTTCCTGCGTGGGGAGAGTGGTAATCAAAAAAGTTTCGTCCCCAAAAGTCCTGCCGTAAACCTTCCAAACCTTTTTTATTTTTAAGCTCCTTTTCCAATTACTACCAACCGGCCCGATCGACCCGGATGGCTTTTCCATGGTTAGATTATATCAAATAATAGGGCAAAAGTCAATAAGTTTTTTAAAAAAATTTTTTTACATTTATTTTCAGGAGCGCCAAGATTGTTAAATTTTTAACAATCGTTGCGCAAATTTTTACCATTGTTAGATTTTTCACAAATTTGGACCGCACTTCATCACGTTAAAGCACTAAAGCGGACGGGGTAAAAAGAAAAGGCGGATTTCTCCGCCCTTCTAGATTACTCCGCACAATAGGCCAGCTTATCACCGGCCCAGCCATAGACAGAAATTTGATTGTGCGCTCGTCCAATTGCCAGCGCCTCCCGCTTGGTCTGGACTCTGCGGCACCGGTCTACGTAGTAAATTCCCCGTTCCAGCCAGATACCACAATTCCCGCCAAAGTCACGGACGGCCCGGCTTGCTTCTTCCGGCGTCCGGCATTCCACGCCTTCAAAGGCCACCTGCCAGCCGCTCTTGTAATGAATGGGCTTGCCCAGCTTCAGGGTCATGCCGCCGTTTTCCTGAATCTTCCGAATGGTACGAACGTTAATCATAGTCTACTCCTTCCGGTTTGTGGGGTTTTCCTTCCCCTGATCTGAGTATAGAATACCATATCTCCCGCTACTTGTCAATGGTTTTTTGAAAAATAATTTGAAAAAATTTATGGAAAAAGCTGGGGATTACTCCCCCAGCTCCAACCAGCGCTGTTTCCAAACTTCCAGGAAGTTCCAGGTCTCTTTGGCTCTGCAATAGCCAGCCCAGCGCTCCAGAATCTTCGCCCGGTCGTCATACGTCCAGCCAAACGACTGAACCAGTGTATACCCCTGCTCTTCCAGCCAGGCGGCAAACAGTTCGTCATTGTCTTCCCGCTCAACCGCCTTCATATTGACATACTCCACAAACTTTTCATGGGTGATAACCTCGAGGGTGTTCTTGTTAACGTAAACCAAACGCTTCATAGTGATAACTCCTTTTCCATTTATTTCCTATCGGGGGATCGGCCTCCATTGGCTTCCCCTTGAGTATAATATATCATATCGGGAATCATTTGTCAACCACAAATTTTAATTTTTTCAAAAATTTTTTACTTTAACGCTTTAAATCGCTGAAGTTGGGACCGATTACTTTACCGCTTTAAATCGCTAAAGTGCCGCCCTGGAAAAAGCTGGAGCATTACTGCTCCAGCAAATTCACGGGGTATTTGATGGGAGAGATTTCCACCGGCTTGCCGTCCCAGTGGTAAGTCACCCGGAAGAACTCACAGCAATGGTAGCTAAAATCCGCCCATCCAAAAGTTGCCAGATGAGATTTCCAATCCTTGTAATAGGGTTCCAGCTCCCATTGAATGTAAATGGTTTCCTCCAGTAGGTCAAGGAACTTCTGGTTCTCGTTCTTGTACCACGTAGTAGCAGTTTCGCCGCAGTCCAGCATCTTAATAGTCATTGTATGTTCTCCTTTCCAGTATCTCCCAGTCGGTCGATCCGCCAGGAGCTTTTCCATGATTAAAGTATAGCAAATAATGGGCGATTTGTCAACCTTAAATTCAATTTTTTTTCAATTTTTTTTTATTTACATTTATTCCCAATTTTGGGAGTGACTGGATTGTTAAAAATTTAACAATCTCCATTCCAATTTTGTTGATTGTTAAATTTTTCACAAATCTCGACCGCAAACTTTACCGATTTAAAGCGCGAATTGGAAAACAATGGAAAAAGGCGGTTTCCCGCCTTAATTCCATTGCTGGGAATTTCTGTAATCATTATAAGCCGTGAAAATTTTCTCAAAACTAGAGTTCATCGGCTCTGCGCTTCCGCTGTCTTGAAACCGCCATGCGTTAGCGCTAATCTGTTTGTCTGTCCGCTCCTGCTTATTTCCATTCATTTCCATTTCCTCCTGGAAAGCCGGGTCAGTCCCGGCTCTCCCAATACTCATTAAATTCCTTCATTTCGCTGACAATGTTTTCCAGCTTTTCCATCATGGCGGAAACTTCTTCTAGCTTGGCTTTTACGGCGTTCCAGTGGTCAACCGTAAGCACGTGCTGGACATACAGAGCTTCGGATTCTTCGTTGGTGTAGCAGTAAGGCGCTTTTTCCATGATGTCCACAAGCGCTTGCGTCTTTTTGACCTTTGCTTCGGCGGCATCAGTGGCCTTGGTCAGTTCGTGCTTGGTTTCCAGGAGGGCGGCGGTCTGATTGTCCAGGGCCTCGATGGTCTCAATATTCAACAGCTTCATAATTTTATCTTCCTTTCCATTTTTTGGAATCCGGTCGATCCGCCGGAGTTTTCCCATGGTTAGATTGTATCAAATAATAGGCGATTTGTCAATGGGTTTTAAAAATTTTTTTCGTGCGGGGAGGGCTTCCGCCCTCACCCTAGTACCACGATGCCCTCTGACGTATCCCAAACCCCTTGTTCCATGGGGCTGTCCATGCTGTCCTCATCTCGATACCATACTTTGTCAGCGCCATGGCCCAGTTTCATCATGACTTCCAACTGCTGGAAAAGCTCTTCGACAGTTACACAATTTTTCATTTTTTTTACCATTCCCTTCCAATCAGGTCGATCCTCTAGGGGTTCCCCTGTAATTATGATTATACGCTTCACTAGCGCATTTGTCAATAGGTTTTAAAAATTTTTTTTATTTACATTCATTGCCAATTTTGGGCGCTATTGGATTGTTAAATTTTTAACAAACTTCGCACGATTTTTGTTGATTGTTAATTTTTTCACAATTTTCGGCTGTGAACTTTACCGATTTAAAGTGATGAATTGGAAAATACTAGAAAAGAGAACCGGGCTCAAGCCCGGCTCTCTGCAAGAATCTGTTTCGCTTTGTAAATGGTTTTGTCGGTTTCTTCCAGCATTTTTTCCAGTTCCTTGTGGGTTTCTTTCAGGTCATAGGCTTCATCATAAGCCTTGTCAATATCAGCACCGGAGATGGAGTAATCATCAAACTCGATAGCCATTTTGATGGCCTGGCGTCTCCGCTGGTAAGAATCAGACAAAGCTTTTGCACTTGTTTCTTCCAGCTCCGCTTGCTTCTTCTTCAATAGCTCTAGCTCAGCGGTAAGAGTTTCCATATTGTCCTCGGTCAGGCCCTCATAGATGATGTCTTCAAAAGTGCGCATTGTGTTTATCTCCTTTTCCATTTTTTGGGGCTCGGGGTGATCCGCTTTAAAGCTCCCTTCCATGATTAGAGTATAGCAAATAATAGCGGATTTGTCAACCCCCATTTTCGCATTTTGCGAATTTTTTTTATTTACATTTGTTTCCAGCTGTGGTGTGATGTCTAGACATCTACGCTTTAAATCGCTAAAGTTTTGGGAGCTATTAGATTGTTAAATTTTTCACAATTGTTACGCAATTTTTTACCATTGTTAAATTTTTCACAAGTCTGGGCCGCTAACTTCACCGATTTAAAGTGTTAAAGTGCGCACATAAAAAAGTGTCTGGGGCTTAACCCCAGACACTCACATTCCCACTGAATTTGTCATACACGCCATCGAACGGCAAACCCAGTTCATCAGCCATATCTCCCAGGAGTTCCCAGTCAAGGCGCATTTGCCATTCCCGATCGCTCAGCTCTTCTTCCATTTCCTCTTTTGTTTCATAGGTCTTGTAGCTATCAGTAAAGAAAGCGTGCAAACGGTCAATACCAATTTCTACTTCCAACTCCTTGACATTTTCCAGTTCATCCTTCATCTTCTCCAACAGGGCATCAAACATTTCCTTGGTATACATAGCGCAAGCTCCTTTCACATCGGAGGGATCGCTCTCCCTCTCTCAATTTTTATATTTAGTATACACCTGAGTAGGCCGCTTTGTCAATAGCTAGTTTACCATTTACACAAATTATTTTTTTAACAATCTCACCTAGCGAAAGAGGCCCTCAGCGGGCCTCTCTCCATACCTTAATAATTTCATCATCCTGGATGTCATCCGTATTCATGTCATCAATCCAGATGAGAAGAAAATCATCAGGGAGCAAATCCAACTTTTCAATGTACCAGATTTCGCCATGGTCATCCATCAATTCCCAGCATCCAGCGGCTTCCCCGATGATTACAGCGCCCACCATACGCACCGTGCCATACTCACCAGCACCGCACCAGCCAGAGAGAGCGGAAACGTCAAACACTTCACAAGCGGGTTTTGCGGCTTGTTCAATGGAGGTCTGCGTCACCTGCATAGCGACTACCTGAGCGGCTTCTTTTCTTGCGGCCTGCGCTTCCCGCATCTCTCGCATCTCATGGAAAGCATAGGCACGGATGCCGAAAAGTAGGGCACAGAAGACAGCACAAGCAATGATACAGCCGGGGATGGCACGGATAATTTCTTTTTTACTCATGGTAAATACTTCCTTTCCTTTGCGGAGGTTCATGTCCTCCATGGTTACTATTATACTCTTTCTTGTGAGAAAATCAATAGACTTTGTGACAATTTTTATTAGTTTTGTGTAAATCAGCACATCGCACAAACACATCACTTGTTCTTTGTATACATTGACGAATGGTAGATGCTGGCAATGTATTTGCCAGTTACTGGTAAGCGGATTACCATTATTTCCCAGGGCTTCCAGTAGCTCCCAGTAATGGGAATCTTTACCAGCGGTCAGGCGCTTGACAAATTCTTAACAATTTACTTTAGCACTTTAGCGTGCGAAAGTTCGGACTGCGGCGTTTGTGGACGATGAACACGTGTGCGCATGAGATGCACAGCGTGTTGTTGCTTGATGTATTTGTTAATTTTTTAACAATGTGCGCCGCCCGTTTAGTAAACCTTGCGGCGTGATGGGGATGCGCCGGCCGCATGTTTATTCACTTACTCTTGGATAGCTATTCATTTGTGAAATAATTCACAATTAATAAAACTTTGTTTCTTCACATTGTTAATAGTTTAACAATCTTTGCCGCATTAGTGCATTAAAGCGCTACACTTTAAATCGCTAAAGTTTGTTTGTTAATTAACTAACAATCTTTGTTCTATTGGATTGTTAATTATTTAACAAAGGTTTTGGGATAGGAGATTGTTAAATTCTTAACAAGTGATTTGCGAGTTTTTTTTGATTGTTAAATTTTTAACAATAGTCTGGACTTTAGCGTGCGAAAGCGCTGTTGAGGGTGAGAAAGATTGTGAATGTTTTAACAATGTTTGCTCTTGGGGAGATTGCTGGGTTTTTCATTGATTGTGCGATTTGACGGGGGTATTGTTTTTGATAACGTTCTATCGAGAAAAAATCGTAGTGCTACGCTTGGTATTTTTTTCCTGAGAGTCTAGATGGAAATAAATGGGGGCGGGGGTATTTTCAGGAAAAAGAAAACTTTAATACGGTAAAGTGTTTTGGCCTGGGTATATACCAATCTAAATGTTTTTTTAAATTCAGAATACGGGTAAATTAATCTAAATATTTTTTAAGATTCAAAATACGGTATTAATCTAAATGTTTATTAAAAATAAAAATTACATCATCATATCTTTAAAATAATCACTAAAATGTTCATTTCTATTCAAAATTAAACATTTATGCCCATCATTAATACAATCAACCCACCATTTTTCCCAATTATTATACATAGCGTCCGCAGGACAACCTTCTTGCCGTTCTTGTTCTCTAATATAACATCTACCAATATACTCTGCTTTAGCATCCTTTTCAGGTAATACTATTGTATAATCAATTCCAGCAGCATTAAGCGCATCCCGCACTTCTTTATGAGTGCTCACTAAAATCATATTCGCAATACCAATATTATTTTTAATATAACGAATATAATTATCAGGCCACTCAGGATTTTTAATTCTTACTAATCCTTTACCTTCAGCCCCCCAATCCCAATGAAATTGACTGCTATCAGAATCAAGCATTTTTAAACCATACTTATCCTAATGTAAATAAAACCAAGTCTTTCCAGCCGCAGGAAATACACAATAAATTTTTGTATCAATCATTTTTCATACTCCTTACCGATTAATTCACGTTCAATACCCTTACCCATTACTGCGAATACTCTAAGATATTCACCATACGCACTTATCTCATCAGAACTTTCACGCCAAGGAGCACACAAGTAACCAAAAATTATATCAATATCTTCCCAACCATAAAAATCTTCATCGAAACATCCTTTATCATTATACCAACAGACATGAAACTTTTCAGGTGTAGCACGATTATATTCCTTTATCTCAATTTCTAAATTATTATTCATATTACAAAAATGGATTCTCCTCTACCTCATCGCAATAAATAGGCTTTTCATCCTTTTTCTTTTTCTTTTTATAAATTTGCGGTTCTTCATCCCACATAAATTTATATATCTCGCGAGTGGCCTTCATAGTAGCTTTCCGCTGATAATTCTGCGCAACCGCGTTTAAAAATCCTCTAGGTTTCCGCATACAATACACTCCTTATATCTTGAACAATCAAATGTACATTGTCCATCTGCTCCTTCACAAGGAATTAAATTTTTGATAAATAAATCTACTTCTGGGCTTTTATTACGCGCATTTGCCCAATAACATTCAACACTTTCAATACCAAATTTTTTATATAATCCTTTAATTTTTTTAATATGTCCTAATTTAAAATATTCTTTATCTTTTTCTTTTGAATAAGGATTCTTTTTAACATATATTTCAACAAAAGGATTTAATCCAAGAGATACAGCTTCTTTATTAAATTCATCCTCTAAATCTCTCAATAAATTTTTTTCTTCCAATGTCAGCGCTCTCACTCATTATTATCCTCCTTTTTTTCTTTCCATTTTTTCCAATTCTCATGGGATTCCCATTCTTTTTCTATTTCCCATGTATAATAATTATTACCAAAATCTTTTAATACACAATTAGTAGAAAATTTTTCAAAAATATGTTTACCATTCATTTCAAATGTTTTCACATTAGATGGCGGCGATTCATTTATTCCAACATAAAATATTACTACATTGTGGTCTTTTAATCCACTGAAATCAGTAATCATATAAGAATTTTCAACATTGTAAACAATTTGTTGAATGATATTACAATGAGGTAAAACACGCAAAGGCTCATTTTTACTTAAACGATTGTAAGAGTCATTAATTTCACTAGAATGTTTCTCTTCATTAATAATTTCATTAACTTTTTCTTTAATTAATTTACATTCTTCTATTACTTTCTCTTTATATTCTATATATTCACTATAAGTTTTATACCATTTATAAGTTGTATAAATAATTGCTATAAGAAAGCCAATAATTATTATATATAGCATAAAATAATCAATCCTTTTATATTTTCTTTAATTATATTATAACAAATATTTTTACTTTTGTCAAATGCGGAAACCGCATTTGGACAAAAGTAATTAAACATACTTGAACAAATTTTATATATAAAAATAGGATTTTAAATGAAATTTGACAAAAGAAAAATTTTCTGGTATAATATATTTATAGACTGGAGGAGAAAAGTATATATGATAAAACTTGATTATTCTCTTTCAACCCCAGAAGAAAGAAATGAGTTAGTCAAATAGATTTTGGCGGAAACACCCGAACCGTCAGAAAAATATTTAGAAATTCTTGCTGACTATCTTGTTCTTTGTATGGAAAAACAAGAGAAAAAAGAAAAAAATGTATTAACTGATAATCGTTTAGCAACAGTTAATAAACGTGAAATGTCTTTTGAAGGACTTGTTTCTCAACTCGAAAATGGCGAAGACGGAATTTATAATTTAATTACTGAAAATAAAAATACAATATTTTAGCCAAAAGTAACAATAACAAATAAAGATTTAGAAGAAATACCTTGTTTAAAACAATTACGCCAAACAATTGATTTGTGGGAACAAAAATTAAAAGTTACCGAAGGTAAAGAAGCATTTATAATTAAACATGCGCTTATTGAAATGCGTAAAGACCAATATGTAATTAAAAATGCTTATAGACGTCCTATTACCCCAAATAAACTTACACGTTCTAAATCTTATATTCCCTTAGATGATGAAACTGTCGAATTAGATGAAGAAGATTACCCAATTGCGAAAGGTATTACTTTAATGAACCCTGAAATTTGTTCAGCGATTTTATGTAATTATTCTCGTCTTAAGCAAGATAGTTGGGGAGAATATGATAAAGATTTATGGTATTTAATGGAGGATTTTGATCGCTTATGTGATGTGGCTCTTCATGACCAACCATTATATGACCGAATTGTTGAATATAAAATTGATGGTTTATAGAATATAGAAATTCAAACTCGTATTCAAACAGAATTTGGTATTAAACATAGTTTAGAATATATTTCTAGCTTATGGCGAAATAAAATTCCTAAACTAATAGCATCTGCGGCTGAAGATAATTATTTAAATTGGTATTATTTAACTTAGAAAAAAGGTCATTATAAAAAATGTAGTTAGTGTGGAAAAATTAAATTAGCACATAGCAAATACTTTAGTAAAAACAAAACGGCTAAAGATGGATATTATAGTATTTGTAAAGTCTGTCGAAATGCTCGAGCAAAAGCCAAGGCCAAAAAAGTTTAATCCTATTTAGTGATTTAAGATAATACATTGAAAGGAGAAATTTTATGGCGAATTTCGATAGAGAAAAAACTTACTATTGTGAAAAATGTAATCGCACAATGCGTGGTGTTGAATTTTATACATCCAATAATTTGGAAAAATATCCAAATGATGGTAAAATCAATATGTGTAAAAAGTGTATGACGATGCACGTAGATAATTGGAATCCAGAAACTTATTTATGGATTCTTAAAGAAATTGATGTTCCTTATGTTCCTAAAGAGTGGTCTCGTTTAATGGACACTTATGGCAAAGACCGCAGTAAATTAACAGGTATGTCTATTCTTGGTAGATATCTATCCAAAATGAAGCTTAAATAGTATAAAGATTTTAGATGGAAGGATACTGAATATCTCCAAGAAAAAGAAAATAATGCTATTGAAACGGCTATGAAAGGCCAGGGATATGATGCGCAAGATATTGCGGAAGCTATTGAACGCAATAATAAAGAATTTGCACCGGCCAGCGGTCGAGTAGATGCACCTGATTTTACTGATGAATTGCGGTTTGCGCCCGAGGAACATACAACTTCTATGAATGTTCCGTATCCCCAAGAAGATTATTTTGCTTAGCAAAGTGGAGGCGAAGATGATTATGCGGATTTAGACCTTACAGATGAAGACCGCACTTATTTGCGCTTAAAATGGGGAAAGGCTTATCGTCCTGAAGAATGGGTTAAACTAGAATAGTTATATGAAGAAATGATGTCTTCTTATGATATTCAAACCGCAGGACATAAAGACACATTAAAATTAATCTGTAAGACTTCCTTAAAAGCCAATCAATTAATTGATATGGGTGATGTTGAAGGTTTCCAAAAGATGAGTAAAGTTTATGATAGCTTAATGAAATCAGGAAAATTCACAGCCGCTCAGAATAAAGAAAATGACAGTGACTTTGTGGATTCTATTGGTGAATTAATTGAAATGTGTGAAAAAGAAGGATATATTGAACGTTACTATATCGATAGTCCTAATGATAAAGTCGATTTTACAATTCAAGATATGTAGCGTTATACTCGTTCATTAATTGAAGATGAAACTAACCTTGGTTCTATGGTAGAAAAAGCTTTACGTGAAAATGCTAAAGAGGATGAAGAGTCTGCCAAAAATAAAGAAAGTGATATTGTTGATGACGCGGATTTGAGTATTGAAGACCTTGAAAAAACTATTCAAGATAAAGAATATTCTGATTTTGAAGATTTTCAAGAAGAGCAAGAATTAGCAGATTAGCAATATATAAATGGTGAAAGCGATGGCACTTAAAGATTTACTTGAGCTGAATGAATCGGCTAAGAAAATTGGACTATCGCCTGAACGAGTAGAAGCTGTAATGCCTATTATTCGTAAGTATGTTGCCTTCTGGCGTGAATACCCCGACCTTTTTGTTGATTTTATGGTTCGGGGTAGACGCGAACCAAAAGAAGGCGAATTTAAATTTTATTTTTATTAGAGAGTATTTTTACGCTCTGTAATGCGCTATTAGTATGTTTATGCTGTTTTTCCTCGTGCTTATTCTAAATCATTTTTATCAGTTATGGCATTAATGATTAGATGTATTCTTTACCCCGGTGCGCATTTATTTGTCACTTCTGGTGGTAAGGAACAGGGTGCTAGTATTTTACATGATAAAGTTTAGGAAATTTGTGAATTGATTCCTAGCTTTTCCCGAGAAATTGATTGGGGTCGTGGTAAAACTCTAGAAGGAAAAGATAGAGTTCGTTATGTATTTAAAAATGGTTCTGTTCTTGATAACTTAGCAGCTAGAGAAAGCACTCGTGGTCAACGTCGTCATGGCGGTTTGATGGAGGAGTGTGTTGGTATTGATGATGCGATTTTACGTGAAGTTATTATTCCTGTAATGGCAATTTCTCGTCGTGCTAAGGATGGTACAACCAATGAGCGCGAACCCTTAAATAAAAGTTAGATTTATATTACTACTGCGGGTTATAAAAATACTTTCCCATATGATAGATTAATTGGTTTCTTGGTGCGCATGGTTACACAACCTGACCGTTGTATGGTATTAGGTGGAACGTGGCGCACTCCTGTAGCTGTTGGATTATAGAGTAAAACATTTATTACTGACCAAAAGAATGAAGGTACTTATAATGAAGCTTCATTCGAACGTGAATATGAATCTAAATGGTCTGGCAGTATTGCTGATGCTTTCTTTAATAGTGAGCATTTTGATAGGAATAGAAAACTTCTCGCTCCTGAATATGAGGCTTCTGGACGTGCGGGTGCGAATGCTTATTATGTACTTTCTGCTGATGTCGGTCGTAAAGGCTGTGATTCAGTAGTTTGTGTTTTTAAAGTGAGTCCATAGGCACAAGGCCCAGCTATTAAATAGCTTGTTAATATTTATACAATGTCTGATGAACATTTTGAAGACTAGGCAATTCAATTAAAGAAATTGTATTATAAATATAAAGCACGTGCATTAGTAATAGATGGTAATGGAGTTGGTCTTGGTTTAATTGATTATATGGTTAAACAATAGATTGAAGATGATGGTAATATTGTTCCAGATTTTGGTATTATGAATGATGATGATGGTTATTATAAAAAATATAGAACGCCTAATACTGAATTAGATGCTATTTATATTATTAAAGCAAATGCGCCAATCAATACCGAATGTCATTCAAATGCTTAGGTTTAGTTACAATCTGGTAAAGTTAAATTATTAATTGATGAACGTATTGCGCGTGATAAATTATTAGCAACTGCTAAAGGGCAAAAAATGACTCCTGAGCAGAGGTCAGATTACTTAAAACCATTTACTTTAACTTCCATATTAAAAGAAGAGATGATGAATTTGCGTGAAGAAAATGAAGGCGTAAATATTATTTTAAAGCAAGCCAACAAAAGTATTCGCAAAGATAAATTCTCAGCTTTTGAATATGGATTATATTATTTAAAATTAGAAGAAGATAGAAAAAAGAAGAAGCATGGTAAATTTAAAGCTTCTGATTGGTTATTTATGAATTAAGGAGGGAATAAAATGAGAGCTTCAAGGGGCGAAATTAAAATTGAAGAAATTTTAGATGAAGCTGGACTAAATTTTAAAGAAGAATATTCATTCCCTCATTTAAATAGTCCTAATGGACGACCATTACGTTTTGATTTTGTTATATTTGATGATGATGGTTAGATTGATTTTATTATTGAATATTAGGGTCGGCAACACTATGAAGCTAGTCCTAAGTTCGGTGGTAAGCGTGGTCTTTATCAATAGCAATATAACGATAATTAGAAACGGCGGTTTTGCGCACTTCATGATTTTAGATTAATAGAAATTCCATATACAGATGAAAATTTAATTACCTATGATTATATAATGAAACGAGCTGGGTATTAAGGAGGTGTGGAATTTTGAGTGAGCTAAGCCGCAATGAGTAGATTCATGAGCGCGGTTTTGATATGTACAGTGGTGAACGTCTTTATCGAACTGCGACAGATGAGTTTAAAAAAGTTAAGATAGGTACTAAAACATTAGATGATGCTACCTTAAATCTTGGTAATTATGCTAAAATTGAAATGCGCAATGATGGTCATAGATGTTTAACTAAGGGCGCTGTTTATAAAGCTTTAGCAGATAGAGATTTAAATGAACTTCGACATATCTCTAATTTTTTCTATGACATTAATGGTGTGTATCAACGTGTTTGTAATTATGTAGCTTATCTTTACCGATATGATTGGTATATAGCCTCAGCAACTCCTGATTTAAGTAATAAAAAAGAGGATAAAGTTTTACAAGAATTTTATAAATTATTAAATTATTTTGATAATAGTTATGTGAAAAAAATGTGTGGAGAAATAGCTTTACAAGTTGTTAAAAATGGTTGCTATTATGGTTATATAGTCCCCTCAAATGATAGAGTAATTTTACAAGATCTTCCACCTAAGTTTTGTCGCACTAGATATAGTGTTGATAATATGCCAGTAGTCGAATTTGATATGCGGTTTTTTGATTTATTTAGAGATATAACTTATCGCATGAAAGTTTTAAAAATGTTTCCTGATGAATTTTCTAAGGGATATGTTTTATATAAACAAGGGAAGCTTGTTGGAAACGATTAGATTGATGACTTTGGTAGAATGAATAGTGGAAGTTGGTATATTCTTGAGCCTGGTTCTTGTGTAAAATTTAATCTTAATGGAAGTGATATACCTATATTTATCAATTCCATTCCCGCAATTATGGATTTAGATGCCGCACAAGAGCTTGACCGCAAGAAATAGATGTAGAAGTTGTTAAAAATTATTGTTTAGAAATTACCACTTGATAAAAATGGTGATTTAATCTTTGATGTAGATGAAGCTCGTGATATTCACAATAATGCTGTGAAGATGCTAGGTAATACTATTGGAGTCGATGTTTTAACAACATTTACAGATGTTGATTCTATTGATATGTCTGATAAAAATACTACTACTACAACAGATGATTTATCTAAAGTTGAACGTAGTGTATATAATTCATTAGGTATTTCTTAGAATTTATTTAATACTGATGGTAATTTATCATTGGAAAAATCTATTCTTAATGATGAATCTACAATTCGTAATTTACTTTTATAGTTTAGCGTCTTTTTTGGAAGAATGTTGCGTATGAAAGTAAATAAAAAATATGATTTTTAGTTCTGTATGTTAGAAACAACTTAGTATAATTATCAAGCACTTGCTAAGTTGTATAAAGAACAAACTTAGATGGGTTTCTCAAAGATGCTCCCTCAAGTGGCTCTTGGACATTCTTAGAGTTTCATTTTGAATACCGCACACTTTGAGAATGAAGTCTTACATCTGAGTGAGATTATGATACCTCCTCTTATGAGTTCTACAATGGGTAGTGAAGATATCCAAGCTTTGGGCTCAAAAGGTTCATCTAATTAGAATAAATCTGATAATAATTCAGGAGGGTCTAGTAAGTAGGTGGCAATGCCTTCTGATAAAGAAGCGGGCCGACCTGAAAAACCTGATGACCAAAAGAGTACAAAGACAATTTAGAATAAAGAATCAATGAGTTAATTAGGAGGTAATTATGAAACATACAAGTGTTAAACTAGATACACCTTGTGAGTTTATTAATGTCGTTCCTGTTAATCCATTAATTTCTAAATGTTAGATTAAGGTCTGTTATGTAGGCGATGACCCTAATCGTAATAGAAGTGTTATTACCAAGGATGTGGCTCGTCAGATGGCGAATAGCTTACCTGGCAGCCCCATCGTTGGTTATTATAATGAAAACAATGGCGATTTTGAAGAGCATAACCGTATTATTAATTTAAGTAATGGACAATGGACAATGTAGGAAACTACTCGTCCTTATGGTTTTGTTGATTTAAATGCTAAAGTTTGGTTTTAGAAGTTTTTGGATGATGGTACTACAGAACATGAATATTTGTGTACCGAAGGTTATATTTGGACAGGTGCTTATCCAGAAAGCTAGCGCATTATTGACAAGGGTAATAATTAGTCTATGGAGTTGTATGAACCAACTTTAAATGCGACTTGGACAAAAGACGATAATGGAAAACCGAAGTTTTTTATTATTAATGAAGCACTTATAGAAAAACTGTGTATTCTAGGAGAAGATTGCGAACCTTGTTTTGAAGGTTCCTAGATTCAAGTTAATTTCTCACTTGATGATAAGTTTAAGTCTGATATGCAGAATATGATTAGTGAGATGTAGAAATTAATTCAAGAAGGAGGAGACAAAGTGTTTACAACATATGCTGTTGAAATTGGCGATTTACTTTGGAGTTCTCTCTATAGCTATATTGAATCTCAGTATCCTGATGGAGAAAATTCTTATTGCTCTATTTATCGTATTGATGGCATTTTTGAAGAAAATGGTTAGAAATTTGCCATTCTTCAAGAGCGTAAATCAACTAAATATTATCGCTTAGATTTTAGCCTTAATGAGGCCGATGGCTTTGTTCCTTCTGAGACCTTGATTGAAGTAACTAAGTCTTATACCCCTGCGGCCGAGCCTCAGTTCGCTCTGGAAGCTGTCGAAGAGTTTGAGACTGATTATGCTTCCAAGAAAAAGGCCGAAGAGGACAAAAAAGGTCAAGATGATCAAAATAAAAATGATAAATCTACAGATGGTGAAAATCCTGATGACCAAAATAATCCACCCGCGGATGATAAAAAGCCTGAAGGAAATAAGCCAGATGATAAACAAGATGACGAAGACAAGAAAAAGAAAAAGTATAATCTTGAAGAAATCGTTGAATATACTGAGCTAAAAGCTTAGTTTGATGATTTATAGTCTCGTTATTCAGCCCTCGAAACTGAAAATTCTGAGTTAAAGGCTCAAATTGAACCTCTTACTCAGTTTAAGGCTAATGTTGAAAAGAAAGATAAAGAAGAGATGATTAATCGCTTCTATATGCTTTCTGATGAAGATAAGGCTGATGTTATTACGAATATTGATAAATATTCTATTGATGATATCGAAGCTAAGTTATCTGTTATTTGTGTTCGCAACAAGGTGAGTTTCGACCTTGACGAAAATAAAAAGCCCGGTGTTACTACGTTCAATCTAAATAGTATGGACGATAATCAGGATGATATGCCTGCCTGGGTTAAAGCAGTCTTAGAGACTGAAAAGAAAAATCAATAAGGAGGACATACTAGATGTATTTTAATGAGTTTTTAAAAGAGCGTCTGCCCTTCCCCAAGGGAACTCAACAGTTAAAGTATGTTGATTTTGGTTACGGTCAGGTCGAGCCTAATCACCTTTCCGCCCAAAGAACTGCTCAAATTTATGCTCAACTCCCTGCTAACAAGGATATTGAGATGCTTCAGTAGGGTCAGTTTGTTAAGTATGACTATGCTGCTAATGAGAATGGTATTGGTGAAGTAAACTTTACTGGTGCTGGTGAGTGGATGCTCGTTTATAATGAAATTAAGCTTTATCGCACTCATCCCGATGGAACTAAGCAATGGGATTGCGAGTTCGCTATGATGAAGGATGATTATCAGGCTCGTATTTATAGCCCCTATGATTGGGAGCATACCGAGGTTGAGTATGGTGGACGTTTCTGGAACGGCGTTGATGAAAAAGGTAATGACCATATGGTCATTAATCAGACTGTTTCCGCAGACCAGGGCCTGAAGACTGTTACCATTGCTGGCCAGGTTTACACTGTGACCGATGGTAAGTTCACCTATGATGGTGTTGATTATACTCTTGACGAGAATCATCAGGTTGCTAACGTTCCCGTTAAGTATGCCTATGATAAGGTTCTAACTGATGTTGAAGATATCTATGAGTGGGGTTGGACTAATGACCCATATCATAAGCTTGGTATTTATCATGAAAAGCACATGACTCCCGGTACTCACATGGTTCCTCGTGTGTTTAAGACCAATGTTGGTGATATCTTTACTACTAATACTATTGATGAAGAGACTCTTGCTATTGGTGATATTCTTGCTCCTCGTGCCGCTGATGGTATTCTTGTTAAAGATGAGAGTTAGGATATGAAGTGGCAAGTTGTTAAACTTTATACTATGCCCGATGGACAAAAGGGCGTTAAGATTATGCGTATCGCGTAAGAAAGGAGAGAAGAATAATGTTAGATCAAAAGAATTTAGTTGCTTTGATGAAACAAGTCGCTAAGGCTGATCCTTCTACTCCTGCGGCTTACAGTTTTAATGGTCAGACTCTTAGTTACGAGGCTCTTAATGAGACCCTTCGTAATGAGCTGAATGAGCTGGCTGGTACTTATGCTCTCTATCGTGAGAATAAGAATCTTATTTTCGCTATGATTGAGCAAACTCTTGATGAGGTTCTCCCCAAAAAGGTTATTCAGCAATATGATCAGTTTGCTGAGGTTAAGACTTTTGCTCAAGGTGATAAGCCTGTTTTCCGTCGTCCTCTTAATACCCGTGCTCGTGCCAAGCAGTTTGTAACTCGCGTTGGTCTTGCTGGTATCTATGAAGTCTTTAAGCTGGGACCTAAGGAAAATGAGGCCTTTGAAGTTCGCACTAGTGCTATCGGCGGAGCTGCTCAGATTGGTTTCGAGGAGTTCCTTGATGGTCGTGTTGATTTTGCTGAGGTCACTAAAATTATTATGGATGGTATGGACGAGCTCATTTATAAAGAGGTCGCCGCCGCTCTGAAGTCTTCTGTCAATCAGCTTCCTCCTGCTAACCGCGTTGCTGTTGCTGGTTTCGATGAGGCTGCTATGGACCGTCTGATTACTATTGCTTCTGCTTATGGTACTCCTACTATTTACTGCACTTATGAGTTTGCTGTTCGTATGATTCCTCAAGAGGCTTGGAGATATACTGAGGCCATGAAGACTGAGCTGTGGAATACTGGCCGTCTTGCTACTTATAAGGGCACTAAGGTTATTATTCTTGAGCAGGGCTTCGAGGATGAATCCAATACTCGTAAGGTTATTGACCCCGGTTATGCTTGGGTTATTCCTACTGGTGCCGATGGTAAGCCCGTGAAGATTGCTTTCGAGGGTGGCACCATTGTTGACGAGTATAATAACTATGACCGCTCTCGTGAGATTTAGGTTTATAAGAAGGTTGGAGTTGTATGCATGCTCGCTAATAATATTTGTGTTTATTGCGATACTGCTCTGCTTGGCCAGATGTATACTTGGAATTATGATGGTATCACCGGTAAGGTTGTCACTTATGATGGCCGTCTTGATGGTACAAAGCCCTAATTTAATTATTTGAGTTATTAAGGGAGAGGGAAAATGCTCCCTCTCCCTTATTTTTGTTTTGGAGAAAAAGGAGAAAAATATGATTAATCGAGATACTATTTATAATGTAAAGAATAGAAGTTCCAGTGTTGTTGTTTATAAGATTCCTGAAAGAAATATTCGTAGAGAGTTTGCACCCAGTGAGGTTAAGCGCATTGCATTTGGTGAGTTAGAGGATTTAACTTATCAGCCAGGTGGTCGTGAGCTTATTTAGAATTTTCTCCAGATTATGGAAGAAGTTGTTACTAAAGATTTAAATATTCATCGTGAACCTGAATATAATATGTCTGAAGCGCAAGTTAAAGAATTAATTCTTAATGGTTCACTTGATGCTTTCCTTGATGCTCTTGATTTTGCTCCTCTTGGAGTAATTGATTTAATTAAGGATTTATCTGTTAAGCTTCCTATTAGTGATATTCATAAACGTTAGGCTTTAAAGGAAAAGACTGGTTTTGATGTTGACCGCGCAATTGCCAATGATATTGCTAGTCATGAGCCTGATACTATTGTTGAGAAGGAAACCTCTAGACCCGCTTAGAGACGTGTCCAACCCGAGCAAGAAGCTGTAACACCTGGTCGCCGCACCAACGGTTAGACTTATTCTGTTTTGAAAAAGTCTGCGGCAGAACCTAAAACAACAACTGCTGAGTAATATAGATAAGGAGGCGATTACATTGGGAACATTATTTTCTGTTGTGTATAATCGCTTTCTTGGGAAAACTACCGATGATATGTATTTGGAATTAACTCCATAGGATACACTACGAGATTTATAGAATTTAATCATTGATGCAATTCCGGGATTTGAATTTCCTCGGAAGAATTTACTTGATTATCACTTAGAGGTAAATACCCTTAAAGAAAGTGAAACAACTGCCGATGATTTTATTGTAGGTACTGTATGGGGTAATATTCCAGAACCTGGTGAAGAACCACTCGTTCTTGTTGATAAATCCTCTTTTGGATGTGATTTAACTGAAGAGGAAATTAACATAATTGCTATTCTGATGATGTGCGGTTGGGTACAACGTCAGGTTACTTCTATTGAAAACACTCGTATGAAATATAGCGGTTCAGATTTTAAATTTACTTCTTAGGCCAACCATTTGGCAAAATTATTAAATTTATTATCTGAATGTTAGCGCTAGTCTCATCATATGTAGCGTTTATATAAACGTAGACGTTTAAATGCAAATGGTGAGTATGAATCAAATTGGGATATATTTAAGAGTCGTTATGATAACTAAGTATAGCTTTGAAATTCCAAGAGAGAGTGTTGAAAAAAATTGTTTGCGCTTAACCAACCAATTATGGAAATTAATTCCAATGCGTGAACATGAAGAAGATTGGCATAAGCAACTCGAAACTGTTATAAATGAAATTGTGGGGTTCAGTTATGTATTCGCAACTGAGCCCCTTTTTCTATAGTTATTGGGGAAATTAGAGGGTCTTGATAATCAAGAGACTGAGTTTAATTTTTATCGAAAAACAGTTTTTGAGTGTATTAATCTATTATAGGAGTTAAGTCATGCCCTCTGGGTTTGATTATAGTGCTAGACATCCTTTTAGATTACAACAAGGACGTTTGGGGATTTATGATAAACCGCCTTTTCAAGGTAGCCCTGTAGAAGGTGTAAATGATACAGCAACTCGATTGCGCCAGGCAGGTGGTAATCGCCAATAGGAACGTATGATTCTATCAAAGCGGCGTTCATTGGATGAAGCCGTTTGGAGTTCTTATCAAGGAGCGGAAATTGTTAAAACGACCGTTGAATATAAAAAGCCTGTGCGTGCATTAATTAATCCTAATAAGTTAAAATAGGATTATGATGATAAAATTTTGTCTGTTGGATTTGAATATAATTTTAATACTGGTGATGTTTTTGAATGGTTAGGTACTCATACCTATTGGTTAATTTATTTACAAGATTTGACTGAACTTGCTTATTTTCGTGGAGATATTAGAAAATGTTCTTATGAAATTGAGTGGATAGATGATGATGGTAATAAAAAATCTACTTATGCAGCTATACGTGGTCCAGTAGAAACTAAGATTGATTACATTCAAAAACACACTATTAGCGTTGACAATCCTAATTTTTCATTAAATATTTTAATGCCAAAGAATAAAGATACATTATCTTATTTTCGGCGTTATAGTAAATTTTATTTAAATGAACATTAGGATGGTGCCGAGCGGATATGCTGGCGTGTAGAAGCTATTGACCCCATAAGTATGCCAGGGATTTTAGAAGTTAATGCTACTGAATATTATATGAATGAAGCAGAAGATGATACAGAGAACGGTATAGTTGGTGCGCTTATCGCAAAGCCAATTGACCCCAATCCTGAAGATACCAATGCGACAATTATTGGAGAAACATTTATTAGACCAAAGCGCACTTATACTTATAAATTTAATGGTAGTTTAATTACTGATTGGATTGTTGATAGTAAATTACCTGTTAAATGTGTTGTTGATGAAGATGCTTATGAACCAACTGTTAATATCACTTGGATGTCTGGATATAGTGGACAGTTTGATTTAGAGTATGGTTCTTATAAAAAGACAATAGTTGTTGAATCATTGTTTTGAGTAAAGGAGAAAAAGATGTATGAAGATTGAAGGCGTTAGATTGCCAAAATCAAGTTTCCTATCTATGGAAAAGGATTTGGAAATTATTGTTAATCATATTTGCTCCAATGAGCGTTTGAAGCGGTTGTTATATTACACAACTCGTGATGCGCTTGATAAACCAAATTTAACGGGTGAGTAGTCTGATGAATTGTTTACAAAAAATATTAAGATTACCCCGAAGTTATATATTGACCATAGCGTTTTAAATTACATTATTATTAATTTTGATAATTTTACACCAAATGCTCATAATCCAGAATTTAGAGATAATGTAATTGAATTTGATATTATTTGTCATTTTGATTAGTGGTAGTTAAAGGATTTCCAATTGCGCCCTTATCGCATTGCCGCAGAGTTAGATAGTATGTTAGACAATACTAAATTAACTGGTATTGGTGAACTTGAATTTGTCGGTGCTCAGTAGATTGTTCTTACTGATGAATATGCGGGAATCTGTTTAATGTATTCTGCTATCCATGGTGAGGAAGATAAAAAGTTTATGCCTAATCCAAATGACGAGGAAAGATTTTTTCAAGATTTTAATTAGATGTTGGAAAATAGTAAGTAATGGATATTCGCTTAGGTTTGATGTGTGGAACGGATTTACCAATTCCAGAAATTCAAGCTACGATTCATTAGCCAAAAGTAAAAGAGATTGCTCTTATTGGTGAAAAAGATTTTTTCCTCGGTTTATAGTGTTTGTGTATAGATAAAAATTCCTTAAATGTTGAGGGCAGTTTCGTTCTATCGAATACAAGTAATTTTCAAATATTTATGACAATGATGTAGGAAAAAGAAATGGCTGAAAAAAAGCAAGCGGTTTTATCTTTGCTTACATTATTATTCCCTAAACAAAATGTTTTTTTAACTCCGCGGTCTATAATGATTTCAGGAGAACCAACTTGTACTATTGATGAAAATAATTTTGAGATTTTACAAGATATATGTAAGGAAATATTTTGTGTAAACAATTCTGCTTCGTAGGAAATGGGGTTTAATCCTGGTAATGAAGCGGCCCGTAGAATTGCGGAAAAGCTTATGCGAGGTAGATAGAGAGTTGCGGAATTAAAGGGAACCGCAAATGCTAGTATATTTAGTTAGTATCTTTCAATGCTTACCATAGGACTGGGTTCTATGTCTTTACAAGATTTAATGGATTTAACGATGTTCCAATTGTTTGATTTAGTTGAAAGATATTAGCTTTATATTAATTGGGATATTGACCTGCGGTGTCGTTTGGCCGGTGGTTCACCGGACAATAAACCGGATAATTGGATGAAAAATATCCATTAAATTTATAAGGAGGAAAAAAACCTATGAAATTTGGCGTACGCGAAATTTGTGAGGTCGTTCTTAAGGCTAAGGCCGCGCAGAAGATTGGTAATAAGATTTTCTATAAGAATGAGCCTGTTATTTATTTTGATACTCTGAAGACTTCTAGCATGGAAGGTGCTGCTACTACTGTTTACGCTCAAGGTGGACGTGGTAATGCTCGTCTGGTCGCTTGGGAAGGTGAGCGTACTGTTACCTTTACTATGGAAGATGCTCTGATTTCTCCCGAGGGCTTCATGATTCTGTCTGGTGCTGGTTTAATTGAAGCTAGTGCTACTAATACTATTAAGCAACACATCACTGAGACTGTTGATAAAGAGAATATTACTATGGCTGAGGGTCAAGCTACTATTCGCATTTCTAAGAAGCCTTATCTGCCCACTGATGAGCGTGAGAACTTTGCTTATGTTATGTTTGTGAAGGATGGCGAGATTATTTCTGAGCCTTTCATTCCCGATCATGTTGAATCTGAGGAAAAGAAAGATGCTAATAACAATACTTATTTTGAGCTTATTGTAAAACAGCATACTGATTTTGTTGCTGGTGAGGGTAATTATATTATTGATACTACGAGTGGTTTACCTGCTACTGGTGACTACGATAGTGCTATTGTTGATTATTATACTGAGAAGGCCAGCGGCGCTCAGCAAATTGAAATTACCGCCGATAAGTTTGGTGGTAACTATTATCTCGAGGCTTCCACTCTGTTCCGTGATCAGAACGGTGTTGATATGCCTGCTGAGTTTATTATTCCTAACTGCAAGATTCAGTCTAACTTCACTTTCACCATGGCTTCTTCTGGTGATCCTTCTACTTTCACCTTTACCATGGATGCCTTCCCTGATTATACTCGTTTCGACCACAGTAAGAAAGTTCTTGCTGCTATCCAGATTATTGAAGAGGGCGGAGCTAGCAACATTCACCGTACCGCTACGGTCCATGATGCCGCTCATGATGCTCAGTTCTGAGATATAAGAATATGATTATTAAGGGAAAACGTTGGGAAGTCATAAAGAAAGATACCAAGGTAGAACTTAAACCAAAGAAGGATAAGCCTATTTATGAACGTCCTGTTCAGCCTAAGCCTCCTGTGGAAGTGATGTCTGAAGATGATGATGTAGATAAGTTTATTAAAGAATTGAATAAAGAATGATTTTTAAAATGGGAGAGGATAGAAATATTCTCTTCCATTTTTTTTGTTTTGTGGGAAAGGAGTTGGATTAGAAATATGGCAGTCGTACATAATTTAGGAAGCGTTTATCGGTACAATGATGATTTAACAATGGAACTTGCTACACATCATCAAAAATTAAAAGATTTAATTTAGCAAAGATAGACTAAAGCGAATTTAGTTGAATTAAGTGAAGAATTTACAAAAATTTTTTATCCGCATGGAAAAGATGGTGCTTATACAGAATTAATTTTAGATGCTCTTGCAAGAGATTATTCAGACACTGTAGATGGTAAAATTAAAAAATTTTTAGAAACTCCAAATACAAAATCTACAAATAGAAAATTCGTTTCACGAGATAAATTGTGGGGGTCAGTAACATTAATTTAGGAAGAATTAAAAAAATTAAGGTATACCCCTTCTAAATTAACTTTTCAACAAGTATCTGATATTACTAAACGAGTAAAAAGTATTAAACGTCATTGTGTAGATTTTAGTGCAACTTTATTTAATGAGAGTAAGTATTTAAATTTATTGGTATCTAAAGAGAAAGATAATATTAATTTTTTATTAGATTTGGTTGGAGTTTTATCTTAGAGTAGTTCAAATAAGGCTCTTGGAGATGTTTTTGAAGATAGTCTGACTAGTCTTATGTCAGATTGTGAAGAGGGCGTTATAAATAAATTAGAAGAAAAAATCATTTCTGCGACAAAAATGGGAAATAAATCCGCGAATCGAAACTGGGATCAAGCAGCGAAGAGTGTCCCTTATACATATATTGAACAAAAAGACGGAACAAATATTGTGACATAGGTAACTTATAATCCATTTGTAGCAAAAATGGGCAAAATGGATATCCTAATGACTTATGGAGATAATGAAGAACAATTACGTTTAAGTGCGAAAACTTGGGGAGATGGGTCTGGTAATTTAGGAGACACTACAATTGAAGCTGGTATGATGCGTACTTCTGGATAGAGCATTGCTGATTTATATAAATTGACTGTTTTAAATCCTAAAAAAGAAGAGCCACATGAATACGCTCCATATGCCATAAAAGCAGATATTGCTATGGGGTTAAGTCAACCAACTCATTGGGCAAATATTTTAATTGTAGATGATAGAGCTTAGCGCAAAATTCGTTTTATTGATTTAGCTTCAATTGTTTCATCAGCTAAATTAACAGGATATAATGCCCAAACCATTAAGTCAGCTGCTCAAGAATCAATAAAAGCAATAAATAATTATAAAATACGCAGCCCAGGCAGAACTAATTATTATTTAGGATTAATGCATAATCATTTAAAATAGATGGAAGCAAGTATTAATTTTAATTCTCGTATTAGTATTTAAAACTTGACAAAATCCAAATAATTTGATATAATATAATAAAGTGTAAAAGGAGGTCATTTAATTATGGCAAAAATTCCATTTAGTAAATTAAAGATTACAAAGGACGTATTAGATAAAGAAGATGGTCAAATTACCTTTAATGACCAAACTGTGATTATTAAGGGATATCTTCCAGTAGCTGAAAAGGCTCAACTGCTTACCGATGTCCTTAATAATTCTGTTGAGAATGAAGGTTATTATAATACTTTAACAATGAGTAAGGAGCTTGCACTTGCTATTGCGCAGTATTATACTAATATCACATTCACCAAGGCGCAATTAGATGATAAGGATAAGCTTTATGATTTACTTGTTGCTTCTGGTCTTATGAATAAGATTATTGCCTTGATGCCTGATAGTGAGTTCACATTTTTAAATCGCACCCTCCATGAGCAGGCTGATAGTATTTATAAATATCGTAATTCCGCACTTGGTATTCTTGAGGCCGCACAAAGAGATTATAATAATCTTGACCTCGATGCCACTAAGATTTCTGAGGAATTATCTAATCCTGAAAATCTAGCTCTTCTAAAGGATGTAGTTAGTAAGTTGGGTTAATTACTTAAATCTTATTACTTGATTTTTCAAAGTTAATAGGAATAATCCCCTTGAGATTGTTCTCAAGGGGATTTTTTGTTTTTAGCTAAAAATAAAAGTATAGAGAGAAAGGAGTTTAAACTATGGGTGCTGGTAAGCAATTAAATATTGATTTAACAGTTAATGCTAATACTAAATAGGCTGAAAAGAATATTTAGGAATTATCAGATAGTTTAAAGAAACTTGCTGATATACAACCTCTTGAAGGAATGTCTTTGAATAAAGATATGTAGAGCGCGGTTACAAGCGCACGTGAGCTACAACGTCATTTAAGTGGCGCAATGAATTCAAAGACTGGTAATTTAGATTTAAGTAAGTTAAGTAAAAGTCTTAAATCTGCTAATACTGATATTGCGACGCTAAGTTCTGGATTGTTGCGTGCCGGTCGCGACGGTGAGCAAGCTTTTATGAACGTATAGCGAGCTCTATCTACAGCAAGTGTTTAGATAAATAAAGCAAATGGTTTACTCGGTGAATTTTGGGTTACCCTGAAAAATACTGCGCGTTGGCAAATTTCATCTACTGCATTACATGCATTTGTTGGTAGTTTACAAACTGCGTATGGATATGCTAAAAATCTCGATGAATCATTAAATAATATTCGTATTGTCACTGGGCATAATATTGAGTATATGGATAAATTTGCTGAAAAGGCAAATAAGGCGGCGAAAGCATTAAGTTCTACTACGTTAGATTATACTAATGCTTCATTGATTTACTATCAATAGGGTCTTAGTGACGAAGAAGTGTCTAAGCGTACTGAGGTTACGCTTAAAATGGCAAATGCCGCAGGTGAGAGTGCGGAGAAGATTTCTGACCAATTAACATCAGTATGGAATAACTTTGCTAAGGGCTCTGATAATCTTGAGCACTATGCTGATGCTATGGTGCGCTTAGGTGCGGATACCGCATCTAGCACTGACGAGATTGCAGATGGCGTCTAGAAATTCGCATCAGTTGCTGGTACTATTGGTTTAAGCTTTGATAATGCGGCCGCTGCTCTAGCTACTATTACTGCTACGACTCGTGAAAGCGCGGATGTTGTAGGTACTGCATTAAAGACTTTGTTCGCTCGTATTCAAGGTTTAAATCTTGGTGAAACTCTTGATGATGGTACTACTGTCAATAAATATTCAGAAGCATTGTTGAAAGTTGGTGTCAATATCAAGGATGCTAATGATAATCTGAAAGATATGGATACCTTGCTTGACGAAATTGGCAATAGATGGTAGACTTTAGAGCGTGACTAGAAAACCGCTTTAGCATAGACTGTAGCTGGTGTACGTCAATATACACAATTTATGAACTTGATGGAGAATTTCGATTTCTATCAAGAAAATGTAGCTCGTGCTAATAATGCAGATGGTTCTTTACAAGAGTAGGCTGATATCTATGCCGAGAGTTGGGAAGCTGCTCGTGACCGCATGCGCGCCGCCATGGAAGGTATTTATGATGAATTACTTCCTACTTAGACCATTATTAAAATTACTGATGGTGTTACTGATGTAATTAGTGGTATTGAGACTTTGATTAAAGGTCTTGGCGGTTTAAAAGGTATTTTGTTAATTGTTTCTAGTATTGCGTTAAAACAGTTGGGTCCTGAGCTTGGTGCTAGTTTATAGGATGGTATCGATAAAGTTACTGATTTTGGTGGTAAGGTTAATAATATTGTTACTACATTAAAGTCTACTAAGAGTTTTAAAGTGGCATTTGGTGATTATTTTATTAGTGCCACTGAAAATGCGGAAAAAGTTGGTGATTAGTTAGATCGTATTACTGCTGGTAGTTCTGCTGATATTGGTAATTAGGCTAAGATTTTTAAAGATGAATTAGCGGCAGGGGCAGATGAAGCTACTAGAATGTCTCAGTAGATGGTTGAAGTAGCTGCTGGTGAAGCTGGCCTGACACAAGAATTTTAGGTTTATTTAACAGATTTAGGTAAGGTTAATAATATTTAGTCTTTAATTAACCAAAATTCTAAACGTTTAACCGAAGAATAGAAAATGCAATTGGCTTCATTACAAGAATAGGCAATTGCTGCTAGTGAAAGACATTAGGCTGAAGTTCGAACTCTTGAAGAATTAGAAGCTTAGAAAAAAGTTATTAGTAATATTTATAATCCTGATTTTTATGAAAGCGATAAGTTTGAGTTTTGGGATGATGGGTCTTACACTTATAATACTGGAAAAAATATTAGCAAAACTAGTTTAGATTCAGTAAAAGAACTTACTGAGCTGTGGGCTGGTGCTACAGTTGGTGTTGATAAATATAATAAAGAAATAATTATTAGTGGCCAAAATGAAAATGATTTAAATGCTTTGCATAAAGAAGCTTTGGTGCGTTTAAGTGAAAGAGCTACTTTAGAAGCTCGTATTAACAATATTGCTAGGTAGTAGGTTAGTACCTATGGTGATAATACTGAATTTTTACAGAAATAGCAAAAAGCTATGTAGGATTTAGTTGATGAAGCTATACGTAAAAAAACAATTACCACAAGTGAAGCTAAAGAAATTCAAGTTATTTTGAATAATATGAGTTCTGGCAATAAAATGAGTGGTTTAAGTACAAGAGATATTACTAATTTAGAACGTAGTCTTGATGGTATTGTTTCTAAGGGACGCATTTTTGCAAGTATAATGGGAAATGGTAAAGAAGAAATTGTTTAGGCGACAAGTAATGGGTAGGCTTTAGGATTAGCTTAGGAGCGTGTTAATTCTGCCGCTTTAACTACTGAGCAACGAATTAAAAATGTTGCCACATATTTAAAAGAGAGCTTAAATATGGTAAATAATTTAGGCAATTCTTTAATTCGAATGGCTTAGGCGGGTATGTCATTGGGTATGGCTTTTAATGGATTAACCAATGCAATAGAAACTGTAAATGATGAATCTGCTTCTTTTAGTCAAAAATTAATTAGTATTTCTTCTAGCATTCTTTATGCAAGTTCAGCTTTAGCTATGTTAAAACAAGCGGATATTTTTTCTTCGATATTAGCAGGAGCTAAAACTTTTAAAGGATTTATTACTGATGTACAAAGTTTTAAAGATTCAGCAACAACAACAATTTAGGCAGTTGGAAAAGCTCTTGAAGCGGCTGGGATTCCTTTAAAATTAATCCATTTAAAATTATTGGCTATTGTAGCTGCGATTGCCGCTGTGGTATTAATAATTAAAGGTATTTAGAAATATTTAAATCGTTATAATGATGCTGCTGAAAAAGCTGCTGAAAATGCTACTGCTTTAAAAGAGTAGTATAATGCTGCTAAAAAATCATATGAAGAATTAATTTCTTCTATGGAAGATTATAAAACAGCACGTGATGGATTAAATTCTTTGACAGAAGGAACGGAAGAATTTACCAAAGCTTTAAACGACGCTAATGATAAAGCATTAGAACTAATTAAGAATAATAATTTAAAACATAATAGTGATTATATTGTTGATAAAAATGGTGCTATTGTTATTAATGATGAAGCATTAAATAAGATATCACAAGAGTCATAGTCTTAGGTTAGTAATAGTCGTGTTGCTAGTTTGGCAGCTGATAGTGCGAGTGCTCAAGCATCAATTGTAGCTCAAAAAGATAATTTAAAAAATTCTAATGAAACATTTGAAAAAATGTTTGATAGTACATTTGAGAATTTATTATCTGCTGTAGCTAATGATTCTACTTTATTATATTCTCAAGAGAATTTAAGAGATTTTTTAAGTAAAAATGGTTACACTGGCACTGGTGTTTAGACAGATATAATTAATGTTATTTAGAATGCTGCTGGAGGTATTGAATCTTTAATTACAGCTATTGAAACCGTTAATGGTCAAATTGAAACAAATAATGAATTAAGTGCTAATGCAGTATTAAATGGGAATGAAATTGTTGACAATTCAGCTAATGGAAATTTAATTACTGCCATTGGCTCATCTATTTTTAGTTAGCGTCGTTAGGAAGTATTAGATGAATATAATACAAATTATATTAAACGTAATTTATTAAGTAATGATGATGCTGAAAAAGTTTTAGCTAATTAGTATGGTCAAGTTTAGAAAGTTAATTTGGCAAGTGGTAAATTTTAGTATTGGGATTCTAGCGCTAATGAATATAAAGATGGTACATTTACTAAAGATGATATTATTACAGGACAAGCAGCTATGGAAGCTGCGCAAGCTTTAGAAGAATCTGTAGGAGTTTTAGATGAAACTTTTTCTAAAATTAATTCTACAAGAGGTAAAGAACGCTTAACAAATCTTGCTAATAATTATAATAGTATTACAGGTCAACTTAATACTAATCAATGGGCTAGTAATTTAACTAGTAAAGAACTAGAACAAGCTATGAATGGCCAAATAACTAGTTTATTAGGTGTAGCTGCGGATGATTTAGAAAATTTTGCTCAAATTTATGGAATGACTGCCGAAGAATTAGCTGATTAGTTATCAGAAGCCGCTACTAAAGTTAAAGAAAATAATTTAGATGATATTGATAATGCTAGATTGGGTTTAATTGATTCTAGTAATATGACTACGGCCTAGGAGAAGGCATTTTCTAACGCTTTTGGTAATGCTTTTAAAAATGAAAATAATTAGTTGAGTGATGTTGGTCAATTATAGCAAGCAGCCACTTAGAATAAAGATAAGGGCGAAGGATTAACTAAATTATTCACTCTTCTATCAGGAGATAATCTTGGTACTGATGAAACGATTCAACAATTAGAAGAATTAATTGAAGAATATGATTTACAAGGTCCTGCTATTGAGAATTTAGTTGCACAAGTTAAAGAATTGCCAAGAACTTATGATACTTCTACTACTGAAATTTTAGCAACTAAAGATAAATTAGATAAAATCACTTCTAAACTTAAAGAAGGAGATACTATCACTGGTGAAAATTATCAAGAATTAGTTGATGCTGGCATAAGTAATCTTGATAATTATTTTACGAAAATGAGTGATGGTACTTATAAGCTAATTGGTGATGCTGATGAATTAAAATCTGCTGTTGATTAGATTACTATTAGTGATTTAGTTGATTAGGTACATGATTATTAGGAAGCTATTGCTCAAGCAGCCTAGAAGAGAAATACAACTATTACCTCTATGGCTGGTAGGTCTTTAGATATTAAAGATACTAAAGCACGTTTAGAAGCTATTTAGTCTCTTCCTGATTTTAATGGCTACACCAATGAAAAAGCCGCCGATCTAAAAAATGTTAATATTGATACTTATAACTTTACCAAAGAAGACGGTGAAGTTATTCAATAGATGTATCAAGAATTATTATAGTCTAGTGTTGATTTATAGACTTAGACTATGATGATGGCGACATCATTCACTTAGTTACAAGATATTCTTGGATAGATTGGTGGTTATTCCACTAAAGCATATGGATAGGCTTTAATTAATCTTGCTAACAATTATGAAAATTGTAGTGAAGAAATTAAAAAATATCAAGATGCTCTGTAGAGTGGTAATAAAGAATCTCAAGACGCTGCATTGGAATTGCTTGAAGCAGCAACAATGATTGGGGAAGCGGCAGAAAAATATGGTATTGATGCAGATGCTGCTGAAGTTTAGTCAAAGTAGTTAGCAAATACTTATAAGCTTGAAGCTAAAGCGGCCGCGAATTTAGCTATTCGTAATGCTCGAATGAATAAGGGTGTAGCTAGTCTTGTAAGTAATTGGAAAGCCTGGAAAAAAATTCTTACTACTGGTGAGAAAACAAATCTTGATTATGCTAAAGCAGTAAGTGAAGTTACTGATACTATCTAGGATTTAGTTGGTGCAACAACTGATTTAGAATTACCCGATGACTTTTTCGATAATGTTGAAAATTTAAAATTGCTTGATAAAGCTATGGCCGGTGATGCTAAATCTATCGAATTGTTAGGTACAAAGACTGCAGAAGCAACTGTTGAATCTTTAAAATTTAATGATGCTCTTTCATCTCTTTAGTTAGATGATGGTCAAAAAATTACATTGACTAGTGATGAATTTAATTCAGAGAAGGAAAAAGTTTTAGCTGGTATTACTGAACTGTAGACTGCTATCTAGAATGGTACTATTAAAGTTGGCGATAGTATAGATAGTATGGATAGCGACTGGGTTGAATCATTAAATAAAATGGCTTTAGCTACTAATATGTCTGTTGATGAAATGAATAGTTTATTAAATCAAATGGGTGTATAGGCTAAAGTTGATGTTAAATATGTTGAACAAGATACAGAAGTACCTACTTATACAGAAGTTAAAGAACCAGTAAAAGATTATATTGAAGAGGTTGATATTGGAGATGGAAGTGGTAGAACACGTCCTCGTTCTGTTGGAAGCGCTTGGCGAACTTATGTTGTTCCAGGCAAACCTTAGAAAGTAAAAGGATATGTTCCAGTAGCACAAATTAGTACTGAAGATAATCCAAAAACACCAGAAATTAATGAAGGTAAATTACCAACTACTTATACTGGTCATGGTAGTGTAGCGCCATCCTCAACAAAAAAATCTGGTAGTGGCTCTAAAAATAAACCAACTAAATAGACTACTAAAAAATCAGATGTTGTTGATAGATATAAAGAAATTATTGATTCACTTGATAATGTAAAACGTGCTTAGGACAAAGTTAAAAATGGTTTAGATTAGCTTTATGGTAAAAGTCGTCTTGATGCTATGGATGAATATCAAGCTGAACTATAGAAAGAAATTGATTTACTTGATACTAAAGCCAAGAAAGCTAAGGAATATGCTGATGAAGATTGGAAATCATTATAGAAGTTAATTCATAGCTCTGATGCTAAATATAAATTTAATTTTGTTCGTAATAAAGATGGTAATATTACTAATTACACATCTGAAATGGAGAAAGCTTATAATTTACTTCATACTTATGAAGAAAAAGCTAATAAGATGACTTCTAAGGATGCTCAAGATGCTTATCGTGAAAAATGGGTAACACCACTCTCTGATTATTTGAAAGAGGTTAATGATTCAATTGACCAATATGATGAAAGTGTTTCTACAATGAAAGAAACCTTAGAAGAAAAATTAGCAAGAATTTATGAACAATATCAAAATATGTTTGATAAATTATCTCATAAGCTAGAAGTTAAAATCGCTGTTGATGATAATGAATTAAATAAACTTAATTATTATTTTGATAAGGTAAGCGACAATGTATTTAAAGCATCTGAGGCTTTTGGATATTTATATAGTTAGATGAAACCAACATCTGCTTAGTTAGAAAATGTTGGTGATTTTACTAAAGAATTAAATGAATTATTTTATAATGGTAAAATTGGCGAAGAGTAGTATGCTGAGGGTTTACAATAGGCTTATGATGATACGTTAAATTATCTACAAAGTTTACGAGACCTTGATAATCAGATGGTTCATTATTATGAAGAAACTCTCCAGAAGGCAACTGAAAAGCTAACTACCTATACTGATTAGATGAATCATTTAACTAGTGTCATGGATCACTATCGCTCTATTCTTACTCTTATGGGTCGAGATACGGATTATGATAAGGTTCTTGAAATTCTTGAGGGAACTGCGCAAACTCGTAAAAATAATTTTGAGGTTTCTCAATCTTGGTATGAATAGATGAAAAAGCGCAAGGAAGACGCTGCGGCTATGCTTGCTGAAGCGCGCACTGATGCTGAGAAAGAGATGGCTTAGATTAGTTATGATGCCGCAGTTGAATAGTTCAATCAAGCTGAGGAAACTATGTTGGCTAATGCTGAATCTTATGGTGAAGCTCTTAAAGAGATTTTAACTACTAAGATGTAGTAGGCGGCAGATGCTATGAATAAAGCTTTGACTGATGGAATGGGTTGGGATGTTCTTAATGATTCTATGAGTCGCACTTCCGCTTATCAAGATGAATATTTGACTAAAACTAATTAGATTTATGAGATGAATAAGTTATTGAATCAAGTAAATAGTGCAATTGATAAAACTGATAATCAAGGTGCTAAAAATCGTTATGCTCAATTTGCTAAAGAAATTGAATAGCTTAGAGAGAAAAATCAATTAAGTCAATTAGAGTTAGATATTGCGCAAGCCAAGTATAAAGTATTAGAAGCGCAAATTGCTCTTGAAGAAGCGCAAAATGCTAAATCTACTGTGCGTTTATAGCGTGATAGTGAAGGTAATTTTGGTTATGTTTATACAGCTGATTAGGATAAGGTCAATGATGCTGAACAAGCATTGGCTGATGCCGAAAATGATTTGTATAATATCCGTCTTAATGCTACTAACAAATATGGTTAGTAGAAACTCCAATATGAGCAAGAGCTTGCTGAGAAGCTTGCTGAATTGGATGAAAAAGCTAATGATGATGCGCTTTATCGTGAGGGTAACTATCAAGAAGATCGCAAGCGCTTAATTGAAGAATATCAAAAGCTTATTGAAGCATCTAATGATTTATATAATCTAGCTCAAGAGGAAGATGCTAGAGTCGTTCAAGACGCTTGGGTTAATGGATATAAAGCTATTATTGATAAAGGTAATGAATGGAAAACCGCTGTTGGTGATTATACTGACGCCATTAATAATGCTATTGGAGAATGGGAAGATGCATCTAGCGCATTAAATACTGAGCTAGAGAATACTACTCGTAGCGTTGAAGAAATCACTACTGAGAGTGATGCTATGTATAATTAGTTAAAGAATGATTTAATTCCTACTCTTGGCAGATAGTTAGATTTAGTTGAGCAAATAACTTTTGCTTATCAACGCTAGAGAGACGATATTCTTAAAAATATTAAGGTTGGCGAAATTCAATTAAAACAGTTACAACGTTTAATTGAATTACAAGCTAGTTATACTAATGCTAATAATGGTGCCGAATATGCTTCTGGTGGGGATTATTCATTAATGATGGGTCAGGTTGCTTATGGTAGTGATGAATATTGGTCTTACTATACTAATCGTCAAGGTAAACTTAATAAAAATCCTGGTACAAATGCTGTAAGTAATGAAGATGTTGATAGATTCTATTTCTTGGGATATAAGCTTGGTCAAGGCTAGTGGGCTGCTTATAATAAATTCCAATAGATTTCTGAAAAAGATTGGAAAGAAATTCGTGAAGATGCTAAAAATGCTGGCTGGGTAAAACATTTTGATACTGGTGGATATACTGGTAAATGGGGCACTGAAGGACGTTTAGCTTTCTTACATTAGAAAGAATTAGTTCTTAATGCTGATGATACTAGTAATTTCTTAAAAGCAGTTAATATCGTTCGTGAAATTGCTTAGACTATTGACTTGCGGTCCGGTAGTATGTTCCGTGGTGTTGGACCTTACTTACCGCCCGTGGTTGGGAGTGAGACACAGGGTATAGTAGACCAGCAAGTTTCTATTTAGGCTAGTTTCCCCAATGTAGTTAGTCATAATGAAATCGAGGAAGCATTTAATAACCTTATTAATACTTCTGTTCAATATGCTAATCGTAAAATTAAATAACCTAGAAGGGTGGAGATTTATTCTCCACCCTTTATTTTTTTGGTCTATTATGTTTAATTTACTATTAAGTTTTTTTCAAATATAATAGAATATGGAGAGAAAGGAGTTATACTTTATGCCTGATTATAGTGATATTTTTTGTGCGAGTGTAGATAATATTATTAAAGCTCGATTAGCAGATATAAAATTTGATACTACTGATGTCTATACTATTTTAGATGATAGTAAGAAGGATGACGGTATTTATACAGTTGGCAATGATTCAATATCATTTGAAGCATTATCTACCGCAAAATACCGCAAAGGCGAAAGTGTATATGTAAATATTCCTAATGGAGATTGGAATTAGTAGAAGTTTATTGTTGGTAAACAGACTACTGAATCTACCACTCCTATTAATTATCAAGATCCATTAGATTCTTTTATTGATATGACCGGTAATATGGCGGCCGCTGAATCTATTAAAACCACAGGATTAATAGCGAATGCGCCTTGCGTTATTAAGTCTGATATTGATTACTGTCCTTATTAGAATAGGATAATTTATGAGTGGACCGCAAATACTGATGAAGGAAGACTTCCTTTTGTTGGTTATACACGACTCGGATTACAAGGTTCATTTTAGAGCTGGGTGAATAATTTTAAATGTGTAAGTGGTGAATATGGTTTAAAAGTATCTATTGCCGCTGAGACTGACCCGGCTGTTGAGGAAGGTAAACCAATTGGTGACCCAGTATAGACTATTTATGAAGTTTATTTAAATACAAATGATTTCTACGGTAATCCTTATAATTTTGAATCATTTACCCAATAGGAGAAAGTATTTGATGTAAGTAGAATTGGACAAATTGTTGGTATCTAGGTTGTTTTTTATGAATAGACTGGTTCATTCCTGGACAATGATGGCACACCAATTCCTTATTTTACTTCTATGGATTTAGATTCAGGTGATGAAACGCCTATTGCACCAAATCTGTTTATTACTGATTTATTTGTATCATTAGGTTATGATGCAAATGCTTTTGATAGTGAGGCCGCGCTTATTTATACATTCTAGCCCTAGATTTGTAATGTTAAACCTGAGAAGGCTGTGGATAATAACCGTAAGATCATGTTGCGTTGGATACACTAGAATGATGATAAATTTATCTCTATCACTTAGGAAAATAATTTAAAATATGAAGTCCGCTGGTATAGATATTCGATTGGTAATTCATCTGCGGATGGTTATTCTGGAGCCTTCTGGTAGTATTTCGCAAAAGAAAAACATGATGAAGAAGGTAATCATTATTTTGCGAGTATTGATAGAAGCGGAGAAGAAAAAGTTGAATCCTGGATTAAGAGCGCAGACGAGGAAGCAATGACGAAATGGGACGCAGTTGATGATGATTGGTCTAGATGGAATCGTGAAAACGCGGACACGCGATTGCCAGAAGAATTTTTTACAACTTATTTAATTCCAAATACTTCAATTGCTTACGAAAGAGTCAAGGCAATTATTTTATATGATAATAAAGTTATTCGTTCTAATATACTTGAGTTTTAGGTAAATAGTGAGGTTGTTAATAAGCCTACATTAGATGCTATGTTTGCTCTTGGATTAGAGTGTAAAGATAATAGTAATGGTAATTATTTAATTTATAATCAAGGTAATAGATTATTAGAAACTAAAGATAGTTCTATTGACCGTATTTTAAAAGCGACATTTAAATCTATTACTGAAAGTGAACGACACGATTTACTTGAAGCTGAAGAGATTAGATGGTATGTTCCTGTAAATAGTACAATGATAGTTTGTACACCAGATATGAATACTCATTTAACTCTATAGACTAGTAAAGAAAATCCGACTGGTATTGTGGATGGGTATTATGTATTTGTAAATACTTATTTAGATAATGAAGAAAATACTGATCCCGATAAACCGGCGGATATTGGCAATAATTATAATATTGAAAAATATAATTATTTAAATTATCGTATTAGAAGTTATAATACCGCGCAATATCATAATAATACAATTCGTTGTGAAGTAATTAATAATCGAGTTACTTTTACTGCGAGTAAGAATTTTACATTTGGATAGGCTGGTACTACTGGTACTGATTTTAGTTTTATTCTAGATTTTGACGATGGCAAAACTGGTATCCCAGTAGAAGATGATGGTGAAGTATTGACTGTCTCAGCTTATTTATATGATTATAATAATGAGTTATAGGATATTAGTTAGCGCGATATTACTTGGTCTATTGAGAATAATAATGGATGTTTTGGATTGTCTGATATTAATGGTGAAGGTGGCGGTGGCCCAATTAATCGACGCGAAATAAAGTGGGTGGGTGAGCGCAGTTTCGGCACATTAGAAAATCCTATCGTACAAGCACCTATTATTCATGCAATATTACCTAAGAAAAGTGATAAAAATAATGGCTGGGGAGATTATGATTTACATGCTTATTTACCTTTGCCAGTTAAGAAAAATAAAAATTATAAATATATAATTGGTGCGGATATTGTTTCTTATGATAGCGCTGGATAGCCTGACTATTATCGTAATCCATATTATATTTATCAATTAGTCGATAAAATTGATGAAGAAACTTAGGTAGTGACTACTACTGTAGAAAATATATCTGATGTTATTTGGAGTAGTTAGAATTATACTAAAAATGAAGTAGAACATGGATATACTCATAAAATAGTTATCAAACCTGTGTATGAAAATGGCAAATTAGTTGAAGGTAAATAGACTTATTCATTGTCAGCATTAAATCCTTATATTGAGAATGCCTGTAAAAATATTTCTGTAATTTGTTAGTAGTCAGTAACTATCGTTGATGAAAAGGGTAATGAGACTACCACTTAGGAAATATTATGGGTCTAGCCTATTTTATCTATTCAAAATCGCTATCCTTCTGGAACATTGAATAAATGGGATGGCGCCCTTGAAATTAATGAATAGAAAAATTATGTTTTAGCTGCTTAGATAGCCGCTGGCCGCAAGGAAGATGATAATACCTTTAGTGGTGTTATGATGGGAGCCTGGGAGCGAGGTACTAATGGTAATGAAATTACTGATACTACTGGATTATATGGTTTTTATCATGGTGCTATGAGTTATGCTTTTAAAGATGATGGTACTGGTTTTATTGGTCGAGATACTGGCGGTCGTATTAATTTTGATGGCACTTCTGGTGAAATTACAAGTAATAGATATGCTTGTGACGCTGGAGGTATGAGAATTGACCTTTAGGATGGTATTATTGAAATGATTGCTCCCAAAGGTACAAATGATTTTCATCTTGTATTAGATGAAAATGGTAATAAAGTTGGCCAAACGATTACTACTAATTATGACGCAAATAAGGTTTTAGGTATTACGCTTGATGTTACTTAGGATAAAACACCATTCCATATTGGTAAACTTTTCAGTGTAGATTGGGATGGTACTTTAGTAGCTACTAATGGTGAATTTAGTGGTAAAATTACGGCTAATGATGGTACGATTGCTGGCTGGGAAATTAATAGTACAAGTTTAAGTAAAAATGGTGTTAGTCTTAATAGTAGTACAGGTACAATTCATGGTGCTAGAGTTGAAGCTGGTACTTTAGCCTCTAATTCTGGAAATCGTATTGATTTAGAAGGTTATTTAACAGTTGGTGATGGACAATTAGGACAGTTATCAAGTAATTTTGGTACAATTTAGAATGAGCTTGGTATTGGTCTTCAATATGAAGGTACATATACAACAGAAGTAAAAGCCACTGGTCGGAATGCTGGTCTTAAGGCAAGTGGTCAAGTAAATAGTAATCCTTATATTGGATATTATAGTTCATTTATTAACGTAGAACCCCATAGTATTAGTATTAATGCAGGTTATGACAATAGTGATGGAACAGGTCTTTTAATTCTTCGTGCTTCCCGAATGGTTTTTGATGCTGATAATATAGAAGGCATTTATGCTCGTTTTAAATAAGAGATAAAGGAGAATGATTTATGAATATGGAGCAATTACAGCAATTAGCTGATATTTATAATCAATTATTACAAGTTAAAGTTGATGGCCAATCTGCGTTTCATTTAGTGGATGCGGAGCGCGCATTATTTAAATTTATTAAGGCACAAGAATAGGAGTTAATGACTCAACAAAAAAATAATAAGGAGGAATAATAATGTCATTAAAGAAATTGTATCCTCCCTAGATTGAAGGAACAATACCCGCATTCTGTGGCGATGAAATTGTTGTCCCTTATTCTATGAATAAAACAGTTAGCCCTAAAGAAGTTAGCGGGTTTGCGCTTAAAATAAAAACAGTTACTAGTAATCAATATATAGCTTATGTAGAATCCAATGGTTTTACTGTTGACCAAGCTAAATTTGACATTAGTAAATTTAAAGATAAATTAAATATAGGCTAGCATTATAAAGTATAGCTAGCCTATATTAATAAAGATAGTAAAGGTCAATTAGTAGGATATTATTCTACTATTAGTGTTGTTAAATATACTGCGGAACCGCAAGTTTATATTGAAGGTTTAACTAGTAATATTAATCAACATATTTATGATTATATTGGTGTTTATAAAATTCCTTCTTATCAGATAAATGGTCAAACTGTTTATGATACTAATGAAAAGGTTTATTCGCATCATTTTACTATTGAAGATAAAGAACATAATATTATTTACCAAACTGAAGAATTAATTCATCAAGGTATTAATGATGATGAAACTGACTTATATACTCAACATGACCCATTTACTTATACTAGAGAGTTTGAAGAGGGTATGAGTTATTATATTTAGTATACAGTAACTACAATGAACAACATGGTAGTTTCTTCACCTAAGTATAGACTTATGGAATAGATTACTGCACCGATGCTTAATTAGCCTCAAGTTCATGCTGAATTAAATTTTGAGAATGGATATATTAAGATTTATTTTACTGGACCAGAGAATAAACATAATGGTGAAGACCCAATGACATTATCAGGCGCTTTTAAATTGTTACGCTCTGATGAAACTAGTGATTATACTATTTGGAATGAAATTGCTAGATTAAAGATGAATAATCTATCAGTATATAATATTGACCCTATTCATGATTTTACTATTGAGCAAGGAGTTCATTATAAATATGCTCTTCAACAGTTTAGTGATAATGGTATGGTATCTGAAAAATTGTTATCTAATGAAATTATGAGTGATTTTGAAGATTTATTTTTATATGATGGTGAAAAACAATTAAAGGTTAAGTATAACCCAAAAGTTACATCATTTAAAAATACTCGCATGGAAGCTAAAGTAGATACCATTGGTAGTAAATATCCATTTATTTTTCGTAATGGTAATGTTGAGTATAAAGAAATGCCTATCTCTGGACTAATTTCTTATCATATGGATAATGATGAATTATTTGTGAAATAGATTATAGAGCCTTATGATGTTAATTTAACTAGCGAAAATATTATCGCAGAACGCAATTTTAAACTTGCGGTTATGGATTGGTTAGAAAATGGTAAACCTAAGCTATTTCGCTCTCCAGGAGAAGGTAATTATATAGTGCGATTATTAAATAATTCATTATCTCCTAATGATACACTTGGGCGAATGCTTCATACATTTTCTTGTACCGCTTATGAGATTGCGGATTATACTTATGAAAATTTATTAAAATATGGATTCGCGCGAGTAGATGATATTAATAAATCTGAGTGGTAGATTGGTGAAATTTATTTAGACCCAATTCGTGCTCTTCAGAAATATTTAACTACTTTAGATAAAGGTGATAGTGTTCCTTTAAATAAATATAATGAAATAATTAGCGTTTATCCTGATTGTCGTATTTGCTTTTAGCCTGAGAGCGGGGTTGATGCTGGTTATACTGTTAAAGTTTCTCAAGAAGAATTAAAAGAAGCTAGTTATAAAGATGGTAATATATTACCACATTCCCCTGCTATTGGGTTGAAATTCACTAATATGTAGCCTGGAGATAAAATTTATTTAGATGATGAAATCGCACATAATGTTGCTAATTGTCCTACTGGTTTTTGGATTACCATTGGCAGAACTGGCTAGTATATTGCAGAATCGGGGTTAAAAATTTCTAAGGTTATTTGTGATTCAGAACACGATACTAACAACCGTGTGCATGCGGGCAAGCTAGTATTTTCTTATGAAACGCAAGTACCGAATTAGTTTGAAGATATTAATAATGTTACTATTTAGGATATTTTCTCACGATAGATAATTGGTCCTTAGAATAATTTAATTAGTAAACTATGTAATTCTAAGAAATATTCTATCCCTTAGATTTATTTATTGTGTTTTAAAAGTCGTCCATTATATGAAAATGAATTATATACTTGGTCTGATGGTACAATTGGTAAATCTGGTATTATTTATTCAGATATTAATTGTACTCAAATATTTAATGATTTTTCTGATGACCCATTAATTATTTATAAAATTTTAAAAACGGCAAATATTTTAAGTGATGATGGAAGCTATAAAGGAAGAGAAATTGATAAAAATGAAAAACCATTATATTTTGAATATAAAAATAAAGAATTAAATTTAATAGATAATTATTAGACAGGAATTTTAATTCAATATGCAAATGATGGTTATCTAAGTGCAATAGATTCGTCTAATAATTGGAGAACACTTGAAGATTTAACAACTGATGTTTCAATTAAAGTGAATAATGGTACAATAATTGAAATTTCTTATTAGTTAAAAATTACTGATTATTCAGTAGAGGAAACAACTAATGCAAAAGATTATCCAGATATGATTAATGCACGAGATGTTTATAATAGTAAATTAACTATATATCAAAATATCCAAAAGTAGATGGAAGAAAAAGAAACTTGGACAGATGCGGATATTACTAATCTTAAAAGTGCAGAAGTTGCTTATTTATCTGCTAAAATTAATTATTTGAAAGTTTGTGACAAGTACATTGGAAAGGAAGTTGAATTATGAAAAATCCACTCCTTGACAATGAATTTTTAATTTAGCTTGATGAACATCGAGAAAAAGAAATTTATGCTCGTATCATTAGTTTAAATTTTAATGAGGAACCACTTGAATAGATAGAAGGTTCGGTGACCGGAGGGTCCATCAATATTGATGGGTCTTCCGCGGTTCGCCGCACTTGTTCATTAACATTAGTTGCTAATAATGTTAATATTACTGATTATTATTGGGGTCTAAAAAATAAATTTAAATTAGAGATTGGTTTAAAGAATACTATTAATGATATTTATCCAGATATTATTTGGTTTCCTTTTGGAGTATTTGTAATTGCTTCATTTGCTACTTCTTATAATACAAATAGTTATACTATTAGTATTAGTGGCAAAGATAAGATGTGTTTGTTAAATGGTGATATGGGTGGCTCATTACCTTCACAAATTGATTTTGGTTGTGAGGAATATTGGGATAAAGAAACCAATGTAATTACTAAGACATCTATTCCTATTAAAAAAATTATCAAGGAAGCCGTTCATGCTTATGGTGGAGAAGCTTATGAAAATATAGTAATTAATGATTTAGAAGATAGCGGATTTGAGTTGTTGGAATACCGTGGTGATGTTGATACTCCAATGTATATTTTTTATAATCAAGATAGAGATACTTATGATACATTTACTTTAAAAGGTAATGTTCGTTGTTAGCCACTTGGTGAAACTGAATTAATTGCTATTGCCGATTGGGACAAAGAAATTCCTTAGAAACATTTTTATGACCATCGTTTAGAATTAGATTAGGGATTATCTGCAGTTGGTTCTACTCCTACTATTGTTTCATTTCCAAAAGCTACTGATGCTGAATATCACGAATCAAAGTATACTATTTGTAAAATTACTTATGGTGATACTCCAGGTTATCGAATCACTGATTTGACTTATGCGGGTGATTTAATTGCTAATGTTGGTGAAACTATTACATCAGTTTTAGATAAGATAAAAAATATGTTAAGTGAATATGAATATTTTTATGATATTCAAGGCCGCTTTATTTTTTAGAAAAAGAAGACTTATTTAAATACTGTATGGACTAATATTACTAAGATTGGTAAAGAGGAATATGTAGAATCTGCGGCCTAGAGCTCTGCAGTAACTTATACATTTAAGGACTCTAATTTAATTACGGCATTTTAGAATACTCCCGCGCTTAATAATTTAAAGAATGATTATGCGATATGGGGTTAGCGCAAAGGTGTTGGAGACGCACAAATTCCTATTCATTTGCGCTATGCTATTGACCATAAGCCAGAATTTTATCGTAGTTTTGATGGTATTGTATATACTACATTAGAAAACTATAAGAATGAAAATGAGAAAATTTATAAAGATATTGATTGGCGTGAAATTATTTATCAAATGGCATTAGACTATTTTTAGTATAATGAAGAAGATAATTATAATGTAATGATAGTAAATAATAATTTACGTCCTGATGGTCAAGGTAGTTACTATCCGACTGGTCGTACAGGTTATGAGTAGTATTATACTGACTTATAGGGGTTTTGGCGCTAGCTTTATGATATTGAACCAGATGAAAAGCGTGATAGCACTGGCGCCCTTATTTATGGATAGACTAATGATGAAGACGGTTATAGCACCTATTGGGCGCGTCAAATAAAAGATTCACCTGAAACATTAAATTTCTGGTTTGATTTTTTAGATGATACTAGTGATATGGGATAGTATTCTGTTCATACTATTGGTCCAAGGGCTAAATCAATTAATGATAATGATGTAACTGCCATATATTTTAGAGAAGTCCCGAATGTTATTTTCACTACACCAGAAGAGTATAAAAATAGTGAAGTAAAAGAAAAGACAGGATATAGTGCGGCTTTTATTCGTCCTGAAATGGAGAATTTATTTTCCATTAGTGGACAAGGTAAAAGCGCGAAGGATGTTCTCGATAATATGTTGTATAATTATGCTTATTGTACTGAAAGTATTACACTAACTACTATTCCTATTTATTATTTACAACCTAATACAAGAATACGTGTTAGTGATAAGTCAAGTAATATAGATGGGGAGTATCTAGTTAGTCGAATTAGTTTTGCGCTAACTTACAATGGCACAATGAGTATTAGTGCCACAAAGGCTCCTGAGAGATTGAATTAAGGAGGAAAAGGTATGGCACGCATTATGTAGTTTAGATATTATGGTGATAAAGATAGTCAAAATCAACCAAGTGGGTTAACTGCGAATAGACTTTATGGTGGGTTTTGTTTTAATGCTTATTATCCAATTACAAAACTTGGTATTTAGAGTTTGCCAGGCACGGAATTTTATTTAAATAATAGTGATTATTCAATCAGTCTTGGTACTACTGGAATTTATGAAATTGATTTAACTGGTAAAGCGGAAATTACTTCTATTCGTTTTACTCCTGAAAGTTTATAGAAAATTAGAAATACTAGTGGTGCATCATTAATTATTGATTTTGCTTATGAAGGAGGAAATCAATAATGAGTAGTTTTTATGGTAATGTTGATTAGTTGTTCATTATTGTCAGACATTTTGCCACAGTAGATGATATGAATAAAGATTTAGATGATAAAACAAGTTCTATTCTTGTTGGTTCATTTGTTTTTGTTGATGATACTAAAACTGTTTATTAGAAATAGGTTTAGAATGACAAAACTGTTTATTTAGAAATTGGTGATTTTATTACTAAGAATGAATGGGATGCTATTTCTAATAAAATAATTGCTGTTGAAAATGAAATTCGTGCTTTAAAAACGAGAGTAACTAATTTAGAAACTCAATTAAATAATTCAGCGCAAGGTTAATAAATTGCGCTGAATTTTTTAAATATATAAATAAATTAACGATTCTTTCAAGAATTGTAGAAAGGATGGATATAATGCCTGATTATTTAGCAAAGTATGTTAAATTTTAGCGTGGTACTCCAACAGCCTATGGCGCATTAGCTAATAAAGATGAAGATACTCTATATTTTGTTGGTTTAAAAGATGCGACTACTTGGGACTTGTATTTAGGTGAAAAACATGTTGGTACTAGTTCTGGAAGTATCGGTGGAGCTACTAAATTAGGTGATTTAACTGATATTGATTTAACCGGTGCAGTTGATGGTTCTTTATTGGGTTATAATAAAGATACTGGTAAATGGGGTCCAGTAGATAAAAGTAGTTTAGGCACTACTGCACAAGTTTTTCAAGTAGCGCCAAATGAAGGTGAAACTGAAAGCGAAGCTATCCTTCGGGTAGTTGGCACTTCTAGTAATATTGGAGATTTAATCCTTGTCAGTATTAATGGTGAAATTAATACTTGGGTACATAGTAGTACTACCGATGGTGCTCCTACATTTACTAAACTTACTTAGGAAATTAATTCTAACGATATTGGTTTTAAAGATAATATTTTATCTGGTGATAATATCGTTTTAGAAACTAAAAATAAAAATTTAACCGAAGTTGTTGGTCTTTTACTTAATAAAATTAATGATAATACTATTGATGCTTATACAAAAACTGAAACTGATGCTAAAATTGGTGAGGCTGTTGCCAAGGCTGGGCATATTTAGCGTAAAATTGTAAATTCTCTTGAAGAAATTGATTTAAGCGCTACTGACGCAGACCAATTTATTTACTTAGTGCCTAATAATACTATTGGCGACAATAAGTATGATGAATATATTATTATTAATGGTGCTTTAGAAAAAGTTGGTGATTGGGCTGTTGATTTAAGTGATTACGTTAAGAAAGATGGGGATAAAGTTTTATCTACTAATGATTATACTAATGAAGATAAAGCTAAGGTCCAAGAATCTGAGAAAAATGTAATCAACAGTGTTGATACTAATGAATTTGAAATTATAACTGGTCAAGTTGGCGAATTAAATCTTGATCGTCAGTTACAAATTAAATCTATTGATGTTACTAAAGTTAGTAATTTAACCGAACGAGTAGAAAAAATTATTAAAGGTGAAATTGGTAGTTTAGATTTATACGATAGACTTAACAAAGTTGAGACTTCTATCAATCTTGGTATTGATAGTAATAATAAACCTATTTTAGTAAATGCTAAAATTGGTGCGCTTGAAACATTAATTACTAATAATACACAAAAAATTAATGAACTTGATGCTCGTTTAACTTGGGGCGAGATAACTGAAAGCTCTACAATTTAATAAAGGAGATGTAAATTTATGGCTGATAAGGTAATCTTTAAGCTTGGTCCACAGACTAGGATTCCTGCTAATGGCAAGGCTGTTAATGGTACTTTTTATTTAACATCTGATACACATCGTTTATATATTGGACAAGGAAATAATGCTGTCCCTATTAATGCAGGTGTTACATTTTGTGATAATTTTGATGAATTAGTTAAGACAACTAAGGATGAGAGTGAGTAGAATTTAGCAGGTCGTGTGTTCTTTTTAGAGAATACCAATATTCTTTGTGTTCGTAGCAATGGGAAATGGGCACAAATTAATAGTGACACTAAGCTTGAATCTGCGTTAGCTGAAGTTGTAAAAATTCCTGAAACTGGTGATGGTGAAGGTGTCCGTATTACCACATAGGTGGTGGATAGTGTCGGAAAAGCTGTTTAGGCTCCTTTTAATATTAAACCAAAGACTGGTAATGTTAAAGTATATGCTGGTAAAGATGGTAAAACTGTTGAAATTGGTGTTAATGATGGTGCCACTTATGATTTAACATCTGCTGAAATTAAAAAGAAAAAAAATGAAAATGACCCCGAAAGTGAGGAAGTAACTGTTGAAGGAGCTTCTTTAGTTTTAACTGGATCTAATAGTACGACAGATAAAGTAAATATTCATGGAGCGGGTTCTGTTAGAATTTCTAATACAACTGATGGTATATTAGCTACTGGTACTGAATATACTCTTGAGAGTGTAACTACCAGTGCTTAGGATGAAGGATTTAATGTTGCTGTTGGTATTAATAATGGTGGTAGTAAAAATAATACTTTCTTCCCTAAAATCAAGTATGGTGCTACTCCTTAGACTGTTAATTTTATTAAAGATACTACTGATAAAAATAATAAGACTGGTATTGCTACCTTAGACGTTTATACTAAAGCTGAGGTTGATAGTCTATTTAGCTCTGCTGATGCCATGGTTTTCAAGGACGCTGTTGATGCGGTAGCCGAGTCATCTACTAGCGTAACTTGGTTACCTAGTAGCGCGGAAAATGGTTGGACTTATAAATACACTGGTAATATTATGGCCATGAGCGATGCTAAAAAACTTAATAAACGAATTGACAGTAGTGCTGGCTGGATTAATTCAGGTGATTTATTTATAGCTTCTGGCGATGAAGTTAATAATTCTTTAACTGGTGATTGGAAATGGATTCATGTTCCTGCTGGCGATGATGAAAGATATAGTTTAGGTGAGAGCTCTAAGGGTGTAGGTGTTACTTTAAATGTTACTGGTGGTTTAACTGATGCCACAGCTGGTGATTTAGTATTTAATAAAGATAATTGGATTACTTTAACTGATGCTTATGCTGATAAGACCACTACTATTAATATTGGACATAAATTAGTTGCTAAGGATGCTTCTACTAATGTGACTGTTTCTAGCACTAATACTAGTGATTAGGCTTCAGCTGGTCCTGATGGTAATACTACTTTAGAGATCCCAGTTATTACTCCTACTGTTGATGCTGCTGGACATATTACTTCTTTAAGTTAGACTACTTATAAAGTTATTGATAGTCATAATCGTCTTAATAAAGATGAGACTAGTTTAACCGTTGCTGGTAGTAATGGCACTATTAAAATTACTCCAAAAATTGTAATGGGTGATGCTGAGACTAGTGTTGATGCCAATATGGCTTTCTCTTTAAAGTCTGAAAGTTTAACTTTAACTACTACTGATAAAGTAATTACTGCTGAATTAGAGTGGGGACAGTTTTAATTTTTAATTTAACGGACAAATTTAGTTAATTAATCTAATAACTTTTCTATAATATTTAGAAGAGTATTTTTATAGGGGAAAGAGTGAATACTCTTTCCCCTATTTTTATTTATTAGGATAGAAAGGAGATAGTTTATGGCAAATTATAGACCGATTACTATTTCTAAAGAATAGTATGAAAAAGATAGATTCTATCTACGTAATGGTGCTGGTGACTATTATATTTCATTAAATGATTTTGATGAAAATGCTCAATACTATTTACCTATAAGTAGTATTTTTAGACCAGTACGTGGCACATAGACAAAAATCGATAATTTTCCTATAACTGATGGTTATGTATATTTTGCTACTGATTCAGGACGTATTTATCTTGACAAAGATGGAGAACGAATAAATGTCGGTGGTGGTGCTGGAGCTTCAATTTTTTATGCTGAAGCCAATAATGATTTTGAGAAAGATGCTGAAACTGGTCGTTTTTTAATTCCTTCCTCTGTTCTTGAAGATCAAAAAGCTACTCATACAAAAGGTGATATTATTGTTAATATTGTTGATGGTAGCTTTTATAGTGTCCAGAAAATTACAAAAATTGATGATGGAATTATATTACATTGTATTCGTATCGCTACTAGTGGCGGCGAAGGTAATTATAAAAAATTGGGTAAATTACTAATTTCCGCAGATAGTAATATTAACTCAATTTTAAATGGTAATGATTATACATTTACTATTTCAGGTGAGTCTGCAAGTTAGGGTGGTATTTATTTTGACCAATAGCTCAAAGTTACTTATGAATTTTTCATAAGAGATAATAATGGTGTTTTAGAGAAAGAGCCTTATTATAGTGAATCTTCTGATTTCTTCGCCAATAATTATGTATTTTAGTATAATGCCGGACCACACCTTCGTAAAGATTCTGAAACTGTAATTATTTTCACAATTCATGGTGAATCTAGCGAATAGGTATTTGCGCCTTCTAAAGTTTCTCTAAGTGTTACTACATTTAGTTTGACTGTGGCTTGGAATACTTCTCGTTTTAATAATTTATCTATGATTACTGCCGATGCTTTTACTCCTTCTGTTATAGTATCTACTGGTTCAAATCGTATTTTAGATATTTATTATGATGATTCATTAATTTATACCTAGAAATTACCTAAGAATAATAATACTACTATTATTAATATTGATGAAGTGAGCGCAACTACTACGATTAAAAATCCTAATGGTTCTTTAGCTGGTGGTACATTAGAAAATAAATTTACTCATGGACGTCATAAATTGGTTGCTGAATTATTCTTATAGGTTCTTGATGGACAACGCGGGCCTTCTTCTGGTAAAATTACTATGGAAATTGGTCTTAAGCGTGAAGAGCGCCCATTAATTTGGTTTGGTCCATTTTAGGATAGTTATTATGAATATGATACTCCCAACATTCCTTTCCGTGTATATGACCCTTTTAGCACTGATGGTAATGCACATTATCATCTGTATGAAAATGGTGTTGATATTTTAGATGGTGCTGACCGCACTCATGGTAATAATGATGCTTCTTATGCTTATTGGGAAATTACTGGTTTAAAAACTGGAGAGCATGTTATTTATGCTATTCGCGTTGGACAAGATGATTATGAGACTTGGGAGCGTTTTACATTTGAAGTATTACCTGATCCTCGTAATATGAAAATTGTTCAAGATGCTTTAATTTATAATTTTGATGCACGTGGTCGTTCTAATTCTGAAGCTATTTAGAGACGTAGTGTTTTAAAAGTTAATGGTCAAAATGCTACATTTAATGATCGTTTCAATTGGTATAATAATGGTTGGGTTTCTGATAATAATCATTAGACTTGTTTACGTATTAGTAATGGTGCTTCTATTGCTTTTCCTATTGGGAAAATGACTTTTAACAATAATCAAAGTCATACTCTTGAGTTCCGCATGAAAATTCGGAATATTTAGAATTATGATAAAATTATTACTACTTATACTCGTTATAAAGTTATGGAAAATCCTGTAACAGCAGGTATTGATAAAACTTGGACAGATGACGAAATTTTCACAGAATTTTTACAATAGAGAACTACAGGTTATGCTAGCTATGATGCTTATTTAGCTGCAGTTTTACCTGAAAAACGTAAAATTGATGCAACAATTCCTACTTATGATGATTTAGAATTTGCTTCACTTTATCGTGACTATAATCTTGCAGCAGCCGCCATTAAATATATTAAAGATGGAGTTGCTGACAGTGATGTTTCTAAAACAGCAGCTTTATGCCTAGGTGCGCAAGATGGTTATTTCTCTAATGGCGTAGAGAGCGTTTCTATTGATTATGTTGAAGATTAGATTCTGAATCTTAGTGTTATGTTTGAGCGTGGTAGTGGGGATAGTGCAACTGGCAATAATTATTTAATGAAGTTTTTTGTTAATGGTATTTTAACTAGTGTTGCTCGTGCGCCTATTCGCTCAAGAGGCTGGACTATTGATTCTGATAATATTGTTTTCAATTCTTCTTCTTGCGATATTGACCTTTATCGTTTCCGCGTATATAATAAAGCTTTGAGTTATGCTGAAGTTTTATAGAATTAGGCCTATGATAGAATAAGTCCAAAAGAATGGGATTTAATTAATATTACTCGTCCAGCTCCTGATTTAAATGAAAATTATTTACTTTCTTATAATGAAATGTTAAGGTATAATCGTGAGCATCCGGAAGAGCCGATTATGCCTTATATGCTCATTACAACTAATGCTGAAAGTGAAACTGTTACTAAAGGCTATTTACCTTGGACTAAAGAATATAAAATACATTCTGCCACTATAGATTTTGTTAATACTGGTCTTGACGCCGCTTATGCTTCTGGTGATTTAAAAGAATTATTTGAGAAGGAGCAAGCGGCTGGTACTACAAAATGTAAATCAGTTGATGAATATTATACTCATCATGCGCCATCTTGGACAGCTAGTGGTGTGACACTTCAAGTTTAGGGCACATCTTCTGAATTTTATCCTCGTCGTAACTATAAAGCTAAGACTAAGGACGGAAGTGGTATGTTTTAGAATAAAGGGCCTTATGAAAAATCCTATGAGGAATATCTTGAAAAATCTAAAACTACTGCTAGTGCAGAAGATTAGCAAAGAGCAGAAGATTTAAAAAATATTTTAAAAACTTCAATGTTTTATTTTGATAATGATGTTGTAGGTACTAATAAATTTACTTTAAAAGTAGATTACATGGAATCTTCTGGTACTTATAATATGGGCCTTGCTAATCTCGTAAAAACTGCTTATAGCAAACATCCTCTTGATGATTATAATAAAACTAAAGCTTTGTGCCTAGTTGAAAAAGTAACTGTTCCAGTTGAAAACTCAGCAAATAGTTTTAATCCTGAGACTAAATATTGGTATTATAATCATAAAGGTAATTTAAAAAATACTAAAGATGATGAGTTGAAAGCATTAAATAATGCAACAGATTTTGCACTCGGCCCTCGTGGATTTGCTCAAAAAATTGGTTAGAGTAAAGTTTTGGGTGGAATTGGAAAAGAAATTACTTATTCTGATGAGGCTAAAAATAGCGGAATAAAATTAGAAGAATGCACTAATGTCTGGTATATCGCACAAGAAAATACTAAAGATTATACAGTACCTGATACTGATGCTTATCGTACTTCAGTACAAGGTTTTCCAATTTTAATGTTCCATACTACTAAAGCTCGAGATAAAAATGGCGCAGGTGAAGAACCTGTGTTTATTGGCCGTTATAATATGCTTCTTGATAAGGGATCATCAGAAGCTTATGGATTTAAAATTGATAATGCTTGTGCGAAATATGCAAATAATATGCCTATTAGTGATATTGCAGAATGTTGGGAATTTGAAAATAATTCTCGTGGTTTTTGCTCATTCCGCGACCCTTGGAAACGTAAAGAATTGTCATTTGCCGCTCCTGAAAAAATTAGTATTGGTCAAGCACAAACCACTAAAGGCGCTCCAATAGTAGCAGATTCATTTGAATATCGCTATAGTAGCGTTGATGATTATTTAGATTACTTATATGATTTAAATAAAAGCGCAGAAGACGATAATATTGTAAATGATTTAAAAATTAAATTTAGTATTGATATTAAAAATAATATTGATAGCGGTCGTTAGAAATTATTAGAATTATATGGTAATTGGGAACGTGCTGTTCAATGGGTATGGAGTACTGCAACTGACACTGATATTGATGGTTATGGTCCAGTTCCACAGCTTGGTAGTTATAATGTAATTGACCTGGCGGAAGCATTATATGATGCTAATAGTGGTAAATATTGGTATTATGATATGGATGCTGGATAGTATAAAATTGCCACTGGAGATTTTAATCCTGATTAGGTTTATTATATTAAAGATAGTCATAGTGGTGGAACTGAAAGTTGGACTGGTATAAAATTAACGAATAATCCAGATCTAATTTATACTCCTAATAAATACTATATTGTAGTAAATAAAAATTATGTTTTGTCTACTGAAAAATTTGATTCTAGTACTATATATTATGAATTAGTCATTGGTTAGGTTGATGAAAAATGGAAACTAAGTGTTCCTGTTACCTATGGTACTATTACTTATAAATACGATACACAAGAATACCGTTTAGCTAAATTTAAAAATGAATTAACTAAACATTTCGATTTAGAGTATTTAGTTACTTATTTCATTATCACTGAAGTTCTTGAGTGTTATGATTCTCGTGGTAAAAATGCAATGTTTGCATCCTGGGGTCCGCAAGAACAAAGTGGCGATTATATTTGGTATCCTATATTTTATGATATGGATACTCAATTGGGTATTAATAATACTGGCCTTCCTTCTTTTGATTATGATATTGATGCTACTGAAGAAGGTATGTTTTCTACTAATGATAGTGTACTTTGGAATAACCTTTATGCTTGTTTTAAAAATGCCATTATTGAGAAATATGAATAGTTAATTGGTGCAGACAGCTCTAATTTTGGAGGTAAATTATCTAATCCTTCATTTATTACTGTTGCCAATATTGAAGGATGGTATAAAGCAGAACCTACTTATTCATCTGGTAATACAACTATTTTACGTAGCTTATCTATGCGTGGTGAACGTCCATTAATAGCTATTAATCTTGATGAATAGTATAAATATATTGCTATTACCAATGATTCTTGGGGTAATCGCATTGAAGATGGTACAGTAGAAACTGGTTATGTTGGTAGCAATCCGAGTGCGCCTAATTTATAGACTGATACAAGTGATACTTATTTCTATGCTTTACAAGGAGCAAGAGATTTATCACGTCAACAATTTTTAACTAATCGTCTTAACTATATTGACTCTTGGTTAGGTGTTAGAAACTTTAAACGTGGCGGCGATAACCGCATTCGTTCTCGTGTATCTGCCAATAATCCAGTTTATTCTTCGGATAAATGGGTAGAAGGTACAACTACTATAAGTGGATTAATTCCAAATTAGCCTTATTGGACTAATAAGGTTAAAGAAGGAGATAGCTACGATGGTAATAAAATTTATTATAAAGGTGAAAAAATTAAAAGTTCTGATAGAAATATTCTAGTTTTATCTCCTTATACTTACAATGCTGATACATGGATTAATGATATTACCATCGGTCTATATTATAAGGGCGAAAATTATCAAGATGCTTAGAAAACGCACTTATTTGATGGTGAATATTGGATTGATATGACTCCAACGCGTAAAATGTATGTTACTGTTGGTACTGATGTTGCGAACTTCCCATCTAAAAAATATAATGGTGCTCCTGTACGTTTTGAAACTGAAGACTTAGAAAATGGTGTGCGTACTAGTGGTAATTATCGTGAACAACTTTATTATGTATATGGTCTTGATTAGATGAAATCTCTTGGTGATTTAAGTCGTTTATATTTCCAAGAATTTGTTTTATCTGGTGATGCTAGCAAAATGGTTGATTTACGACTTGGTTATGATGGACTTGATGAAGCTGATAGTACTTATCTTAATCAAGGAGTTAATGAATGGACTATTCCTGCTGGAGTTAGCTCTAATGGAACTAGCAAGGGTATGCCTTTGCTTCAAGAAGTAAATCTTTCTAATATTAAATTTAAGAAAGAGAATATAACCTTTGATTTTTCAAGTTGTGAAAAATTACGTGATTTCCGTGATACTGGTTCTAATATTACTTCAGTAACATTTGCTGAAGGTGTAGCTCTTGATACTTTATATTTAAGTGATACAACTGCAACATTAACATTAATTGAACCTCGTATGTTAACTGAATTAGTTGAAAATTATGAATATCCAGTAGCAAATAATAATGGTAAGTTAATCGCTAAACCAGGTCTTTATATTAAAAATTTAACTGATGGCGGTGATTCACCTAAAACTAATATTACCACATTAGATATTCGTGGTGGCGGATTAGGTTATAATTCTTATAAACTTTTATAGAAATATTATGATGCTACTAAGGATAGTCAAAATATTAATTATGCCATTAATCTTACTAATGTTTAGTGGAGTCCTTATGTTTTAATTACTGATATAGAATTAGAACAAGATGCTACTAAGCATTATTTTGTTGACAATGGACACTATGGATTTAGAGAATTTGATAAAAACACTGATAATTGGACTCGTGAAATTAGTAATAACAGATTATACGTTTATGATGAAAATATAGCAGCAAAGGCTGAAACTATTACAACTACCACTCTTTTAGAAAATTTAGTAAGTAATAATAACTATATTGATTTAAATAATGGTAATAATCCTACTATTACTGGTTATCTTTACGTTGAAAATGATACTGAGTTAGATGAAGGTTGGATTTAGAAGAATATTGAAAATAATTATCATGGTTTAAAGATTTTCTTTGCTAAGGTATTACAAGGTTATTCTGCTCGTTTCATTATTCAAGATGGTGATAAAGAAACTTTAATTGGTACTGATAAAATTAGTCGTGCTACTTATGAAACTAATAAGGATATTTTCTTTACTAATCCTATTGACAGGGGTGGAGATTTTAGCTTTAGTGTAGTCAAAAATCAAAAATCTACTTATGATTTGCTTGGCTGGAGTACTACGAATGATAGAACTGGTTTAGTTGAAACATATGATGATATTTGGGTAACTTTACTAGCACAAGAGAGTATTAATAAGTGGAACGAGTTACGTTTAACTGATGGCGTCACTGATTATACTTTCTATGCAGTTTTTGAACCACATAGGTATGGTATTCGTTTTTATAATGGTGATGGTAGCTTAATTGTGGAAGACTCTGAAAATCCTGTCTACGATGGAGCAAAAATTCCTGAAAATCAAGTAACTATGAAAGTTCAATTGGGTCAGCCAATTCCTTATCCTGTGGTTATGCCATCTAAGGAAGATAGTACACTTGATTTGCGTTAGATTAATGGTTTTATTGGTTTTAATACTAATTCAAAAGCTACTGAAGGATTTACCGCTGATGAATGGGCTAAACAATTGGCAAATGGTAATTATTCTTATTATGCTATTTTTAAACCTATGAGCGTCTATGATGCTGTTGCTTCTACTGATTATTTTAACTTTACTAGTACAACTATTAATAATGTTGATGGTTATGAGTTGGGATTAAAACCTGGTGTAAAGTTTAAGGGTAAAATTACATTGCCTACTAGTTATAATAATAAACCAGTTTTAAGTATTAAAGCTGGTGCAAATAATGCGACTAGTGAAGGCAGTTTTAGTGGTAACAAAGATATCACTCATATCTTCTGGGGTCCAAAAGGAACTTGCTAGTTATAGCATATTTCAAGCGCGGCTTTCTCTGGTACAAGTAATTTAGTTTACTTTGAAATGCCTGATACTGTAACTCTTATAAATGCAAATGCCTTTAGTAGAAGTAATTTGTGCTTAAATTCTATATTACCCAAAAATTTAACTATGGTTATGAATCAAGCTTTTGCTCGTTCTAGTATTGGTAGCAATGACCGTAAACTGGTTATTCCTGGTAGTGCAACTAATATTATGTCTTATAGTTTTGCTTATACTGACTATGATTTTGGTGGAAGTAGTATTAAGACACCATTTACAACTGTTGAATTTGGTACTAATACTGAGCCAAGTAATTTAATTAGTTTAAGTAATACAACATTTATTAAAGAGGGCGATAATCCTTACATTACTAAGGTAATTATTTATGCTCGTGATTTAGCAAGCGGCTAGGCAATTCAAACATAGATCGAAGCACTTGAAGATGCTTTAGTTCCTAGTTGTTCAATTGAAATAAAAATAGTGGAGGGCTGATTATGCAGAAACAATTAATGTATCGGTACATTGGAGTTAATGGCACAATTGATACTGCTATTGAAATTGAAGGCGCTCCTTGTATTCGATTAATGGTTTTATAGGCTGATAAAGGGCAAAAACTTACCAAAGATGGGATTTCTTTTAGAAATCGTGTCACGGTTCCTGAAAAGGAAGTTAATAGTTGGTATGAAGTCCAAGATGTAGGCCAAGAATAAACCATTGATTTAAAATAAAAATTATAAATAACAGGGAAGAAGAAATTCTTCCCTGTTATTTCAAATCTATGAGAAAGGTGGAAAATGCTGAATGATTACTAAGCTCACAGATATTAATTTAGAAAAATATACTAAATTATGGGCTAAGGCTTCTGAGGATTTAACGGCTAATAGCAAGTGGGATACAGAAGAAAATGACCCAGGAGCAAAAGATAAAAAGATTTCTTCATTAAAACAGTATTTTCATTATATAAAAGATTTAGCAGGTATTGATGAAAAGTATTTAATGCTTCCCGCAGATGAGGATATTATTGATATTGATGCTAACACTCGTGAAATTAATATTCGTAATACGATTTTTAGTACTGCTGGCATTGGCGTTCAAGATGATGAAATTGCTGAAACTATCTTTTTCCGTATTGATAGATATTTTGATGCTACTGACCTCGCACCATTAAGCATCTTATTCCATTGGAAGACCGCTGATGGTGAGGAAGGTGTAACTAGTAATTTCTGCAAGGATATTGAAAGTGAAGAAGGGAAAATCATTTTTGGTTGGCCTATCGCTACTGAAATTACTAATCATCCTGGTAAAGTACAATTTGCTGTTCGTTTCTATAAAGTTGAAGGCGGCGAAGTAACTTATAACTTTGGTACTAAAATTGCTACTTTATCTGTTAATCCTAGTATGCAATTTAATAAGGCTATGCTTGATGGTAATGGCAATGCTAAAGACTGGAAATAGAAGATTCTTGACCGTTTAACCAATAGCAATCTTGGTGAATTGGTTATCGCTGATAATCCTAAGTTTGTTTATTATAAATTTGTGGATGGTGGAGAGTTCTAGAATGGTAATAAGGTTGGTATTATTGCTTATTCTCCTGATATTAATGACCAAGGTAAAATTTCTTATCAATGGTTCCATATTTCCAAGGATGATGTTCAAACATAGGTCACTGATGGTGTTGCACTTGAGAAATTAAATGTTTCTGATGTTGAATCTACTCCTACTTATCATACTGGTCTAAAATATTATAAAGCTTTAGATGATGGTGGATATGGCGATATTACTCTTGATTCTACTAGCTTTGCAAATGAGGATAAGACTAAATTATTTGTTGAGGCTAGTACTTATACCATTCCAGAAGCTGAAAGTAGTTTAGGTGAGTATTATGTTGCTATTACTAATACTGTTACTTATGCTACTAAACCTGGTTATGTTGAAACTGGTAAGATTAAAGTTTTAGGACCAACTCAACCTACTTTAACTTAGAATTTAACTAAGACCGCTCAATTGAAGGAAAATGCTATTATCACTCTGGGTGTTAAATCTGATACTAATATTGACAAGTATACTACCGATAGCTATCAATGGTATAGTCATGAATATGATGAAACTGATGATAAATTCGTAACTATGGATAATAAGATTACTGATAGTATTGAATTAACTAGTGCTGAGAGTAATGAAAAATATTATAAAGTAATTGTATCTCGCACTAAAAATAATAATACTAATACAGTTGAATCTAATATTTGTAAAACTTATAATTTACCTTTAATGCCTAGATTAAGTAGTCCTGCGGAAATTGTAAATGAGAAACTATATACTGGTGTTGAATATCAATTTACTGGAACTAGCTCTGATAAGCATCCTGGTATTATTACTTATAAATTAGTTAATGCGAATGGTGGAGAAACTTCTTTTGATGCTCCATTTACTTATACCTTTACTTCAACTGGTAGTTATACAGTATATGTATACCAAAAGAAAGAAGATCATACAAGCACTCGTAATTACTCATTTTCTGTTGTTTTATCTGAAGCTACAGGCGAATAATTGAAATTTTATTATAAAGGAGGATAATTATAGATGATTACTGACCCTAATGATTATAATTCTTTATTATATAAAATTTCAGATGATAATGTTCAAAATAGTGCAATTTTATTGCCAAGAATTGGCGATTCTTTAGTTATTGGAGAAGAGCCGTTATATGAAATTGACTTAAATTTACGGAAAATTAAAGCACCTGATTTTATTGGTGTACGTGGCGACCATGATGCGGAAATTATTTATTTTAAGTGCGCTCGCTATTTTGATGCTACTGACTTAGCTTCTTGTGTATGTGTAGTACAATATATAAATGCCGTCCGCAGTCGTCAATATCCTAATGGTGAAGGTTATCTTTATGTAGTACCTTTTAAAGATATTACCACTTTAGAAGATACTGATGAAATGATTATTCCTTGGGTAATTAGCCGTAAAGCTACTTCTGCTATTGGTGATGTTTAGTTTTCTGTAAGATTTTATAAAGTTACTAATAAAGAAGTGGGCGCTCAAGATGATAGTGGTCGTGAGATTACTTATAGTCTTAGCACTCAGCCCGCAAAAACTCGTGTCTATTAGAGTATAAATAATAGTATTCCAGATGGAATTGATAGTGATTATACATTAACTCCTGATGATGTTTCTGACCTATTGGCGCAGATTAATAAACTTAAAGGAGCTTATGAAGTATTTTGGATTGATTTATAACTTAATGATAAAAAGGAGGTCATTAATATGACACAAGATTTAATTAATCAAATTTTCCAAGTTTGTCTTATTCCTCTATTGGGCATTCTTACTACCTTTTTTGTGAAGTGGGTTCAAGCTAAGAGTAAAGAACTGCAAGGTTCTACTGATGATGTATTGCTTAATAAGTATATTCAAATGCTAACTGACACTATTAGCACTTGTGTTATCGCAACAAATCAAACCTATGTCGAAGCTCTAAAAGACAAAAATGCTTTTGATGAAGCTGCGCAAAAAGAAGCTTTTAAACGCACCTCTGATGCGGTTTTGGCTATTTTAAGTGATGAAGCTAAAGATTATTTATCTGCGGCTTTTGGAGATTTAAATAAATATATTGACGAGCGCATTGAAGCTACTGTTAATGCTAATAAGTAATTAAAAAAATTAAGGGAGATACTCTTTTGAGTATCTCCCTTTTTTTTGTTTTAATTAGGTAAATTACAATTCGCCCATGCTTCACGCAATTGCTTATACGAAGATTTAGGAAAATAGACAAATTCGCCATTAGATAGAATAGCATGGTCTTTATTTAGGATTCTGATAGAAACCAAGTTAATTAATAAACTTGGACCAACCATTATGAAGTAACTATTCTTCTATAATGGATCGATTTCTTTTTCAAATGAGGTTCGTAAGCTAATTGTATCTAAATGAGTTTTATCTATAAAATGGTATCTTGCACAACGACCATAGGTTTCAACATAAGTTAAGTTACGCAAATTAACTTTCATTTCACCCGCTTTGGTCTAGATAATTTTAAACTGGTTATTACATCTAGCCCTTACTTTAAAACAAGTAAGTAAAAATTGTTCTAAGTCAACTGGTTTTTGTAAATAATCAACCGCATTTAAATTAAATGCCTAAACGTCTTGGGTTGTATCATGAGAGATATAAACTAATTTACAGTTAGCATTTCGCTCTAATAATTTTTTACCAAGTTCAATACCATTGATTGAATTACAAAAATTAACATCTATAAAACAAACATCAAAAATATTATTTGAATTTAGCATTTCATCAGGAGTAGAATATGGTGAGACGTGTGCTTGTAAATTAGTCTTCTAAAAATAAATTTCTAAAAGCTTATTTACCTCAACCACACTTTGTTGGTCATTATCACAAATCCCAACCTGAACTTTCATAGGACATCTCCTTCCAAAAAAAATTTAAATTATTTTTAAACTTTTTCTTTTATTATACCATAAATTTTCAGAAAAGTCAAATTTTTCCTTATGTTTGTGATAAATTTTATCAAAATTGTGTAGATTTGGAATTTTTATTTAATTTTGTGTATGTGGAAAAATTATTTAAAAATGTGTATTCAATTTTTATTTATGGATAATAAAGAATTTTTATATAATTATGGAAGAAATGAAGAAAGTTTCTTCTAATAAAAAATCCTCGGAGGTAAGTCAAATGAATAACTATGGTTATCCACAATAGCAATATGGTGCTGCTATAAATCGGCCAATTTATAGTTCACCACAAACGACATCTATGATGAATCAAAATTCAACTCCGCGAATTAGACCCGTAGCTTCACTTGACGAAGTAAGAGCTATCAGTATTGATTTTGATGGGTCAGTATTTTATTTCCCTGATTATGCCAATAGAAAAATCTATACTAAATAGATTAATATGGACGGTACAGCCTCAATCAATATGTACGAATTAAAAGAAATTCCCACTTCATCTAACACTAATGTTGATTACATTACTAGGGATGAATTTAATACCGCACTAACGGCGATTAAGGATGCATTCGCACAAATGGCACAAGCGGCGACGGCCGAACGGGAAATTGAAAAACCACAATTTAATTTTTAAGGAGGATTAAGCTATGGCTCAAATGAATCCAATGTAGATAATTGGAATGATTAAACAAGGTCAAAATCCTCAACAATTAATGCTTTCACTTCTGGAAAATAATATGGGTGGTACACCCATGGGCAATAATCTTCTGAATATGGCGCGGAACGGCTAGACCGCGGACATAGAGCAATTTGCTAGGAATTTATTGTCTTCACGGGGCATGGATTTTGATAAGGAATTTAATGCTTTTAAATCCCAAATGGGATTAAAATAATTTTTTTTTGGAAGGGGTCTATATCTATGTTTAATTATCCTATGACGACTCAACCTTATTCTCTCTCTGATATTGCTGCTGCTTCTGGTAATGGCTATCGTAATAATGATGGCGATATGTGGGGTGGAGCTGGTGCATGGTGGATTATTATTCTTTTCCTGTTTTGCTTTAATGGTTGGGGCAATAATGGTTGGAATAATGGTGGCGGAGGCGCAGGCTTCCAAGGCACCACCACTCGAGAAGAACTGGCTTATGGTTTTGATATGAGCGATCTTAAATCTGGTGTCAATAGCATTCAAACTTCTCTTTGCAATGGTTTCAGTGGTGTAAATAATAATCTGTTAAGTGGATTTGCTAGTTTAGCTGAAACAACTAATGGAAATACTCGTGCTATTCAATCTGATCTTGCCAATATGGGTATGACCAATATGCAAAATACTTTTGGTATTACTTAGGCTATTAATGCTGATACTGTTGCTAGTATGTAGAACACTAATAATATTACACAGCAATTAAATGCAATGACAGCTGCCAATGCACAATGTTGCTGTGAGAATAAATAGTTAATTCAGTCTAGTTTTGCTGATTTGAACTATAATCTTGCTTCTCAAGCTTGCCAGAATCGCTAGGTTGTTACTGATGGTGTTCGTGACATTATTGATAATACTAATGCGAGTATGCGTTCTATTCTTGACTTCCTTGTTCAAGATAAAATTGATACTCTCACTTCTGAGAACTCTACACTTAAAACTTAGATTTCTCAAAATTTACAAAATGCTTATCTCATTGAGCAACTTTCCCCCAAAGCCTCTCCCGCTTACATCGTAGCTAATCCTTATACCGGTGTAAGTTATACCTCTTATGGTTGTGGATATGGCTCCACTTGTGGATGCAATTCTTAATAGAAAGAGGGTCTTTTCATGGAAATAACAGCTAATGCTTTACAATCAGTTGCTGCTGGTTCTAATGTAGTTTTTACTAATACTGCTGTTGCTGGAAACTGTTCCATGATGCACAGAGAGGGTAGCGGTTTAGTTACCCTCCGTGGCATTACTAACGGTTAGCGCAGAGCTCGTTTCCGCGTTTCATTTGGTGCTAATATTGCTGTTCCTACTGGTGGAACCGCAGGAGCTATTTCTGTTGCTATTTCTATTAATGGCGAACCTGTTACTACTACTACTATGATTTCAACTCCCGCTGCGGTCAATGAGTTCCATAATGTATCTCGCGCATTATTCCTCGATGTACCAGGTGGTTGCTGCACTCAAATTAGCGTTGAAAATACTAGTGGTGTTGCTATTGATGTTGAAAATGCGAATTTAATTATTGAACGTGTTGCCTGATAAGGAGGATTATTATGGAAGAATTGAAAAGAATTAAAGAACAACTTATTGGACAAGTGCAAGCGCAAATGTCAAATCTTCCTTGTGTTGATGCTCAGGAGTTGGGCGAAGTCATTGATATGATTAAAGATTTAGAAGAAGCTATGTATTATTGTACTATTATTGAAGCAATGGAAGCTAGTGAAGAATATTCTACCACTCATTATTATGATGATAAATATTCTAAAAAGTATCCTAAAACTAAAAAAACAGTACATCACCCAGTAGAAGATGACATTGAAGAATGGGATTACTATGAAAGAGAATATGAACCTATATTAACACGCGATTCGCGTGAAGGAAAAAGTCCTTAGCGCAGAAAAATGTATATGGAATCTAAAGCTCTTCATAAAGATAAAACTACTCAATTAAAAGAATTGGATAAATATATTTAGGATTTAAGTTCTGATATTGTTGAAATGATTGAGGACGCTTCTGATGATGAACGTGCTTATCTTGAAAAGAAAATTTCCGCTTTAGCTACCAAGATTGGATAGATGAATGGTTAATTTTAATGGACGTCAGTGGAGGATACTTTTAGTATCCTCCCGACATCCTAAATTAGAACGACCTAATGGTTCTTTTGCTCTTGGATCATGTGATAATGATACAACAACTATTTATATACACAATACAGTTAGTGATTGGAAGTTAAAGCACATCTTAGCCCATGAATTAACTCATGCCGCTATTTTTAGTTATGATATTCATTTAGATTCTTAGGAAGAAGAATTAATTGCTGATTTAGTTGGTACATATGGTGAAGAAATTATTCAAGCAACTAATTCAATCTTTAAAAGAATAAAAAAAATAAGGGAATGAAGTATTTCTACTTCATTCCCTTATTTTTTTTACTACTGATTATGTAAACTTTGTTTATATTTAGCTTCTACCATTGCAAAAAGAGTATCTCCATTATGATTGCCACCCATTTTATTATAGGCATTATGGTCTTTTTCGATATCTTCATATTCTTCTAAAGTAATCGAATGATTTTTTTGTAATAAAAAGCGACAATCTTCTTTAAATTGACGACCCTATATAGAAAGAACTCCTCCACGAAGTGTATCAACCTATTCTTCTAAACCGTCTAATTTTAATTCTAATACTTCATCGCCTTCTATTGATTTCTAACGTTCTAATTCAAGAAGGTTGTGAGTATTAGCATGTTCTGCTTTAATTATTTTACTAAGTTTATTAAACATAGCTTCCCCTTCAGCAATCTTCTATTGTTTTTGAACATTTTTCGCTAAACTATAATAATGTTTAACTAAAGTGGTTAAACCTAGAGCAATTATACCAAAGACAAATTCAAGCCAATATTTTAAAATAAATTCAATCAAAATATTACACCCTCCTTTCTCTAAAATTCCCGCTTCATCTATAATTTTTCAAAAAGAGAGTGTAATATTTATTCAATTTTGGCCTTAGTTTATCCCCAATTAAATCCCATATCTTCCTCGCGGACATCTGGAATAAAATATGCTGTAAAGAGACAAAGCGCATCACATACATCATCATTAGCTTCAATATTATATTTATCTTTAATAAATTTTATATCAGCTAACTTTAATGATTCACGCCGAACGCCACGTCCAGTTTTAATACCAAGCTTTTTGCGCCATTCACTTGCCTACATTAATTCTAGGTTTTTTGAAGTGTAATTTTTATTTACTTCATGAGCACCAATCATAACGGCACCTTGAAGCCATAATAATAATCTGGATGTAGTGGCATATCCATACTCTTCTGGATGAACGTCTTCAGCAACTATTTTTTCAATATTATAATCTTTAATTAACTATATAATTTCTGATTGTACTTTTCTGATACGGGCTAAATTATTTGTAGAACTTGCGGTAATACATCCATACTTTAATATTTGCTATTGGTCATTACCAATACAGTAACCAGTAGATTTCGTAGAAAGGTCTAAAAATAGAATATTCATTTTTTACCTTCTTCCTCTTATTTAGAAGTAGAACCGAAACCTCCAAGTCGTTCACCAATAGCTTTATCATCATTAGTTACTTCATATTTCTTAATAATACCTTGACCAATTACATCACCTTTATGAAGTTGAATATTAAATGGAGAAAGATTGATAAATTGTAAAAAAATCTCACCCTCATTATCAGGATTATTATAATAATCAGCATCAATAATACCTACACTATTAGCCATTACAAGCCAATATTTAAGAGGAGTAGAACTACGTGGAGACAATTCTAAATAATAACCTGGGTCAAGTTGGCATTTAACTCCAGTAGATACAAGAGTAGGTTTTGCGTCAAGAGTTTTAGTTAGTGTGGCCACTTCTTTTAAATTTAGTGTTGAAATATAAGTTGTGTATTGATTATCTAATGTTTTAATATGATTGACTACGGGCGGCACACAAATGTCTTCAGCGACAGTTAAATCATAACCTGCGGAATATGCGGTTTTACGTGTGGGCAAAATTGCATCAGGAAAACGAGAAACTCTTTCAAACTTAATCATTAAAAATCTACTCCGTAATGAACTTCAATATAACCATCAGGCTCTTTCTCATCATTAAAATTCTTAACAAGGCTTACACGATACCATTCATCAACAATTTCGCCCTTCTACTTACGCTCTCTCTTGGTTGTGCTATACTTAGCAAGGACATAATTAGTATCATTTTTAGCATTATTAATTAAATCTGTGGCTTCCGCTTCTGTATCGACTCTATAAGTTTCAGTTGTTGTAATTAAATATTTCGCCATTATTCTTCTACCTCTATATTTAAATTCTTATTTTTTGAATACTTAGTTAAATTATATTCTGTCATTTCAGGAATAATTTTTTCAATATATTTTTTATTGCCTAAAAGTTTAATTTTATCACTATCTAAAGAATAATAAGAATCAACTAACAATTTAGGCAATTCATCCATACTGCATTTACAAATCATATCCATTTTATCACTATCTGAATTGGTGGTAAAAATATACTAATTCAATGCAAATAAATCAATATAACATAAAATCATCGTTTTAAACACTCCACAATACCAGCATCATAACCAAATAAATAGAAACAATATGCCTCATTGTCAATTCGCATCCAAATTTCAATAGCAACATTATCAGATGTATTGTCAATAGAAATAATATCACCAATATTTTTAAGGATATCAATTACACTCTTTGAAAAGATATCAGCAATCCATTGGTCATGCTAATGAAAAATAGTATAATAATTATAATCTCGACAAAGAAGCATATAATAATTATTCTTTTCTCGTTCATCAAATTTATCTATTTTTTCAATAGCGCGCGCAATTTCTTCCTCATTTGCGCTTGGTAGCTGAACAATAATACTTTTATTTAAATCATATAGATTTAATTTTAAACCATCATCTGTAGGCTTAGCAACTATCTATGACCATTCATTATTTTGATACATATAAACTTTATCATCAATATAAGCAACCATGCCTTCTTGAAACTATTGAGGAGATTTTTGTAGCTCCTCAATAGAATTTGCTTGTATATATTTTAACATTAATCTACCTCCTAACTTGTCTTTATTATATCAAAAATTTTCAATTTTGTCAAGTTTAAGGTTAATTATGTTTTGATTGCGACTACCTCGCATTGAAAGAGTTACATCTCGCTCTTCTTGGATATAAGGGCCATCAATTAAATAATCAGCATTTTGAAGAATATTCTTAATACGTGAACTAGGATTGTCTTTTAATTCGGTATAAGTATATCCAGACCAAATATAAACTTTGATACCAGGAAATGTTTCTTTTACTTGGTCAATAATTAAATTAGTAAGAAATTCATTTTCTTGACACAAAGGTTCGCCACCCATAATACATAAATTTCTTTGAATTCCATTGGCATTAATTGCCTCAAATAATTCAATTAAATTTTTATTAGTAAATTCTTTACCACCATTAAAATCCCATGTTTCAGGATTATGACATCCTGGACAATGATGGGGACACCCTTGAGTAAAAAATGTAACACATACTCCAGGTGCGGCCGCTAAATCATTTTTTATAATTCCTGCATATTTCATTCCATCACTCCTGTATGTTTTACTCGTGCTTCTACTTCTTTTTGTTTACCCCAGTTAAATGCGGTTTTATAATTACCAGTTAAATAACCAGTTACACGACGTAATTGCTAAATATTATGGCTTCCGCATTCAGGACAACTATCATTAAATTCATCACAATATCCGCAATCCAGGCAAGTATCATTAGGGACATTAACTGCAAAATAAGGAATATCGTGGTTCATGGCATAATTTACAATAGTCTCAAGAGCATCAATATTATGTTTAACAGTTGAATCTAACTCAACATAAGTAATACATCCAGCAGAAGAATATCCAGTTAATTGAGATTCAATATCAATCTTATCAAATGGAGACATTTCTTTCCATACGGGCACATGAATACTATTAGTAAAAAACTCTTTATCGGATACATTGGGAATCTCACCATATTGTTGCTTAAACTTAGTCATAGCTGTATAGCATAAATTTTCGGCCATTTGAACCCTCGGTTTCCCGATATTTCAAAGGGGATTAGACTATATTATCATCTTATTATTCTATCACCAAATAATAAGAGCTTTGTCTTTCGGGCTTACGCCCTACTCTACTCGCTTCTTCATTATAAATTTTTCTTTTATAATTATGCTTTCGATAGTCGTTAGAGAACAAATCCATTGGCTTCATATTCAATCAAGTATCTAAACCAATAACCACATCGTGGTTTAGTTTTTATTTTATGATTGCATTGATTTAAAATTGTTGTTTTAGTAATATTTAATTGGCGAGAAGCTTCACCAACTGACCCATATTTATTTAATAAATTTCCTTGTAAATCAAAACAAGCAATATGGACTGATTGACTGTCTTCCCAGCTTTTATCATTTTTAGCTAGCTCATCATTAAATGCGTCTTTAGTATTTTTAGAGATTATATTCCATTCTAAATTTGAAACGATAGGATTAGCTTTGTTATTATCCTTATGACATACAATAGGATAATTATTTGGATTTGGTAAAAATGCTTCGGCCACTAAGATATGAACTCGTCTTTGCCTTTGCCCTTCTGGATAAGTAATAGAAGCATATAAGTATCCATTATTTTTATTTATAAAATTAGTCTTAGGATAAAATAAATTATTACCATAATCCTTATAAATATTACCATTTGAAGAAATATAATCTGTTTCACTATTTTTAATTAATCGTATTTCTTCTTTTATATCAGTTCTTTTTATTAATTTATTAGTCATATTTCGTCGTGCCATAAAAATTCACTCCTTCTATTAATATTTGAATTTTTATTATACACGATTGAAAACTTTAGTCCAATAGAATTTATCCTACGGGATTAACTTGCCTTATTACAGGTTTAGTCTCTCTTACCATCTTATTACGATTGCCCGTTTAACAAAGTAATTTTAACACATAGTCACCTATGCGACTCCCAATCCGAAAAGTTTAGGAGTATAATATACACCAAAATTAAGTTTATATTTTTCCTTATACTCGGCGCAACGTTGTTTAAATAAGCCTTCAATCTTTTTAGCTAAATCCATACCTTCTTTAGTGGTATGATCTTTACCAATAAGAATTTGTAAGGTTTCCGCAAGACCAATTTGACCAATAGCCAAAGTTCCATGCTTAAGCGCACTTCTAATTCCTTCTTCTGGAATATAACCAGCCATTAAATGATTCTCATACATAAAACGAGCGGAGTTAGGGTCTTGAGAACAAATCCAATTAAATCGTTCAATAAGCATATCTTTAGCTTCGCTGAGCTTTTGGTCTAAAATTTTCATAAAACATTCAATAACTAAATTATCATCAAAATAATCACCATTATGAATATTCTCTTTTGCCGCTAATTCAATCGCCATCATAGCTAAAGTAGGCATGATGATTGTTACAGGGCAAATATTTCCACGACCGTCCTTAAGCTAGCCAAAACCGTTAATATCCCACCCGTTTGCAGTTCTACAACCCATTGTGCTGAAATAGGTTCGAGGGTCTGACCGGTCATATCCAGCATTTCCGCTCCAATCAACATTCGCATAATTAGGATAAAGTCTTTGAGCCGTGCTTTTTAAGGCTAATCTATATAAATCATAATTAGGATCACCAGGTTTACGATTTACGCCAGTCATACATTGAAAAATACCACAAGGAAAAATAGATGTTCTATGTAAACTACCAATACCTTCAAGAGAGCCTTCTAGCAAAGCTTTCGTAATCATACGACCTTCAAGAAGAGTGCAAGTGCCATAATTGATAGATGTGAATGGAAGCTAGTTACCTGAACGAGATTGAAGAGTGTTAAGATTATGATACATACCTTCGACCGCTTGATGAATTTCTTTAAGAGTCATATCCATGGCATATTCATAAACTCTAGAAAATTCACCAGCGTCATCATCTAAATTTGGATAAGCAGAATAATCATTAATAGGAATATCTGTAATATTTTTATATTTATCAGAATCCTCTAAATAATTATTTAAATTCCAAATAATATTGTCATGATTAGGGCTAAAAATAGTATATTTTATACCATCGCGATAATGCTTATAAAAACTTTTTCTCACATATGGAACCATAGTCCAATCAAGATGCGTGGCGCTAACACCACCAAATTGTTGTAAAGATTGAAGTTGGAAAATTACAGCAACAAGCTAAAAAGCAGTATTAATTGAACCGGCAGGCCGCACATCAGTTTGTCTAGTATTAAAACCATTAGCCAATAGGTAGTCAAATGGAATACTCAAACAATTATGACTACCAACATAATAAGAATCAAGGTCGTGAATATAAATCATATTTCCTAAATGATTCTCACGAGCCATTTTAGAAACAAGGTAATCAAGCGCTAGCTATTTATTTACTACACTACTAGCTTCACCTTGACGGCCACCAAATGAGCGTTCATCTACATTAGCATTTTGATTTTTAATATTTTTGCCATCAAGTTTTTCACGAATGGCATTAATAAAATCATTGCGCTTTTCACGAGCGACTTCTTTACGATATCTAAAACGGATATAAGCACGAGCTACATCCGGCCGTTCAGAACGCATTAAATATTCTTCCACCCAGTCTTGAATATCTTCTACTCCAATACTTCCTTCTGGATAAGTTTTTATACGAGTGTGGATGTCTTTAGCGATGTCAATCGCTGTATCATTTTCATAAAGTTTATCATCAACATCTAAAAATGCTTTATCAATTGCGTCGATAATTTTGTCTTCATTAAAAGGACAAATGCTACCATCACGTTTAATAATATATTCCAAATCTTGTTACCTCCAGATTAAACATAATAGAATATTCTACTATATTTAGTGTTTGTAATTAGATAATTAATATAATCCGGCCTTATCTTCTACTTCATCTATGATATGACAAACATTAATATATACATCATTATGTTTTTCGTTTGCAAGTAGAGTATAAGGAAATTCCAAATTTTGGAAATCCGCTTGGTCAGTTTTATAACGGCGAAAAATTTCTTCAATATTAGGATTTTTTTCACGTTTTAATTGTCTAATCAATCTTTCTTTTGGGGATGTTTGTAAATAATATGTAAATAATTGAATATTAGGATTTTTAATTAATGTTCTAATACCATCAGGATTAAAAACTCCAATATTAATTTGATTTTCATTTAATGAATTAATACCAGTACCATAATACCAACTATTAAAATTAGTATATTCAAACATTTGTCCACTAATAATTAAATTTTCAAATGCTTCTTTAGATACGTAATGATAATTAACACCTTCTGTTTCATTATCACGAATAGGACGACTGGTATAGCTAATAATTTCATGGAACTGTTCTTTTCCAAGATTAGTAGCAAGGATAGCTTTCATTAAACTATCCTTACCACAACCAGATTCTCCAATTAGGGCAATAACTTTATACATCTTCTTCTATATCTCCTTGATAACGTGCATTTGTTAATTCGAGGTCTCCATTAGGGAGAAGTTTATTAATCTTATAGAGCTGATGTCCTCCAATGGATGCATATTTTTTACTCAAGAAATTATCTCCATTACGCACACCCATAACAACAATCATATTGCCACGATTAAACCAAGACTTTTCAACAATTTTCTTAGTTCCATCGGGCTGTCTTTGTGAAATTTGTTTATCAAATAAACTAAAATATTCCTTACGGAATTTTACTTCAACTGGACCACTAGTTGTTAAAATAGTGACTGTGCTCTTAGTTTTATTTTTAGCAATACAAGTTCCGCAAATCTTAAAGAGTTTATAAATATGGATAGTATGATTACCTTTAGTAAAGCTTCTATCAACAATAGGCTCTTCTGGAAGAGAGAAGAAATCTACAAACCCATATTTACCAACATTGACATTAGTTAATTCATGTGCATGATAATAATAGCAGAGAACTTCCATTTCCCAGGCAGATAGATTAGCTTTACCAGCATATTTCTCCCAATCTTCTCTAAAAATAAGAGCATTAAGATTATAGAGAATATTATCTTTATTTTCAGCAATCCAAGAGCGGAAAATATCCATCCATTTTTGATAGACTTTATCCCAAGCTTTTTCAGTTAAGAAATAAGCGCCTTCCGCAACTTGAATATCTTTTTCTTCATTTAATTCATGTAAGAAATTAAGCGCTCGTTCATCTAAGCAATAAATTCCGCTAATTTGCTTCGATTTACAAATTGCTTTAAGATATCTATTAAACTCAAATACTCGACGAGCCATAATCTGTTCTTCTGTATTTTCAGGAAGTAATTGATGTTTAATTAATCCATTCATATTTTGAAGAGTAATTCGTTTTTTCTTATCACACGTTTCCCAAATATACCAAACCATTAATTCTTTGCGGTCAAACATTGTGTCAAATGCACCACCCTTAATTAAAGAAATCATGGCTTGTTTAGTGGGTTGAATTCGCATTAAGAAGTCTTTAGGTGAAATATATGGACGATTATTAATAATTTTATTAACTAATTCATCGCCAACATTTAACATACCTTTAAGTCCGAATAAAATTTTATTATTTTCAATATCTGGCGCAAATCCAAATTTTGATTTATTAATATCCGGTAAACCAACATCAATTCCTGCCTTTTGGATATCACTAATAGCCTTAGCAATTTTCCCATAATCAGTTGCTGATGCACGTCTAATCTTACCACTTCTATCAGGCAAATCTTCAAATGTGACACCATTCGCTAAATCATCACCCTCTGGTGTATAAATGTCAACAATTTCTTCCTCTTGATTATCTTCAAGAGAACCACTATTAACAATTAAACACGCAGTATCCCAATAGATAGGATTAAAATGAATTACTAAATAAATCATTTGAATGGCAACAAAAGAGTAAGGAAGTGAGTGATTTAATGAAAAGGCATATCCAAGTTGTGGAGCAATAGCAACTTCCCAAAAATACTCAGCATTATTTTCATTATCAAATTTACTAAATACTTGTTCTTTTAATTGAGGGATTTTAGACATTTGCTTTTTAGCAACAATCTTACGAGCTGAATTAGCTTCACCAAGAGTAAATGAGGCAACATCCATAAGAATTTCCATCATTTGTTCTTGAATAGGGCAACAACCATAATATTTATCACAATGTTTGTGCATTTTTGTAATTAAATCTTCTGGTAAATGTTGTGCTCGCATTTCGTCATCAAATACCTTAATTCCACTATGCTAAATACGATAATATCTATCTTGTTGAGATTCTTTTCCTTTCTCAGACATCAATCGCATCATAGCATTTGCCGCTGTCATTTCCATAGGGTCTTGTGGTTTTAAACGCTTCGCAATTGCTAAACCTACACCAGTAGAGAATTGGAAAACATCTAATACATCACCTGCGGCCAGGTGGTCCCAAATTCGCTGGTCAGTTGTATCTATTACTTCTGGATGTAAATATTTATTATAAAATTCTCTTAGAGTTAAATCTACAGGTGAAATTTGTTTGTCTTTTTTGAGTAACTGATAACAAGTGATAATTTTATCTGAAGCTTCTGTTACTAAGAAGTCATATTTAGTATCACCCGCAGATTCCGCCTTATGAAGGTCATAGCAAGTAATTAAATCACCGCTGGGTGTCCGCATAAATGACGCAGTTTCATATGGGTCATCACCATAAAGAATAACACCCGATGCATGTGAAGACCGCTTGTTAATAATGCCTTCAATATATTCAATAATTTCAAGAAGTCCTTTATATTGCTTAACTTCTTTAATAAAGGTAGTAACAGGTTTACGGTCTTTTTCTTCATTACCATAAATAACATCATGAATAGGCCATAAGAATCCACGCTCTTGAGGAATTAATGAAGACATATATTGCGCTTCATCAACTTCAATACCATCAGGACATTCATCACTACGATAACCACGACAAGCGGTTAAAATAGCTTGTTTTGTGCCTTCTGTGCCAAATGTGGCTACTTGGACTAATCCCAAAGGTCCACGCTCTTTACGGATTGCGGCAAAAATACTTGGTCTTTTACTTGGAGCTAGATCTATATCAATATCAGGTAACTCAGCACGTTCTTTATTTAGAAAACGCCAATAAGGCAAGCCCCATCGAATTGGATCAAGTTGAGTAATACCTAATAGATAATTAGAAAGGAAACCAGTAGCAGAACCTCGCCCTGGACCAACAATTGAGCCGCATTTCCAAAATAAGTCAATATAATGTTTAAATGTATTAAAATAAGCAAATAAACAATCATCAAGTTTATCTCCGATATCTTTTATAATATCAGCTTCAATTTCCAATCGGTTTAAATATATTTCAAACTTAGATTCAGGAATACTTTTATCATACATCTTTTCCAATAAAGACATATAGCATTCATTTACCCAATATCTTTCTTGGTCATTATCACTCATTAATAAATGACATAAAATAGGATATTTTTCTTGCCTTTCAAACCATCCTGACAATGATTTTGGGTAGTTTGTTACTTCTACTTTTGGAATAATTTGTTTACGTTCAAGAGAATAATCAGTAATTTTATTTTGAATTTCTTGTGTATTATCAAGAATCCAATCTATAATTTCATGACCAGATTTATTAGCATCCCAATCATCTGCAAAATCTTCCATTAAATAGAATACTTCATCACTAGACATAAGATAAGTAAATTTATAAAATGAATCAATCTCACGCTCACCTTCTTTAGAATTAAGATAAGCTTTGTGGATTGGACGGTCAGCCGCTGTTAAATAGTGAGCATCTGTGCCAACCACCATTTTTAATCCTGTGGTTTGAGATATTTTATAAATCTGTTTATTAACAATCTTTTGTTCAGCTTCATCAGAAGGTGCGCACTCTAAATAAAAATTATCTTGACCAAATACTTCAATACAAAAATTTAAGAAATTTGTTATGTTAAGTGAATAATTAGTTGCTGTTGTCTAATCATTAACAAGTAGCGCATCATTCATAGCAAGAATAGAAGTGCCAAGTTCACCACCAATACAAGCAGTTGTAGCAATTACGTGGCCTTTATATTTTCGCATAATTTCCGCAAGTTCTGATTTAAGTGTCGGTACTCTTTCCATGCGGCGATCAATATAGCTATGCTGCCAAGCCATAGAACTTAGTTCACGCAAAGCTTTATGGCCAAGAGCATCTTTGGCAATAAGAATAAAGTGATAATATTTTTGACCTAAATCTCTAGTATCAGTTAAATAAATCTCATTACCAAGTGCAATTTTAAAATCAGGATGCTTTTCATGAATTTCTTTAGCATATTGATTAACTTCCATATGTGCTGACAAACATTCGTGGTCAGTAATAGCAATACCTGATAACCCTAATTCAATAGCTTTATCAATTAGAGCTTTTGGCCGATTAATGGCGTCAAGTAAACGGAGATTTGAGTAATGAGTATGGTTATGCAAGCCAAAATAACTTCTCAACTTATTTCTCCTTTCATTATTTTATAATTTCTTTATATTATAATTATACCATATTTTCTGTATTTTGTCAATTTTATTACTTTTTAATTAATACCAATTTATCTTTGGCGCGAGTAATAAGTGTGTAGAGATAACGTTTATGGGTTTCTTTATCGGATGGGTAGCTTTCTTCAAAACCTAAAACTTTATCATATTCGCTACCTTGTGCTTTCCAGCAGGTAATAGCATAAGCATACGCAAAATCAAGTGGTGGGTCTAAACGTGCTTGTTCTGAATTTTTTTTCATACGATAAATTTGCGGGCCAGTTAGCGTTTGCTAACCAGTCAGAAGTTGCTTATAATCAATACCAAGATTTGTAAATTGATTACTTATATCATCAACATGGATATCAGTCCACATATACTATACAGGTTGAGAAATTAACCAACGAGGGAAATAGGCAGTCTACACTTTATAATTATCAATGATGCCAATAGTGCCATTTGTTAGTGCATCGCCATTAGTAGATACAATATCCCAGTTATTATGTAAACCAATTACTTTGTCTCCAATAGCAGGACGATTAGGCTAATAACCCTTCTAAGCGCGGACTACATTATTAATCATTGTGCGAGTATCATTTCGTGCGCAAATTACCTAATCCGCCCATTGATACATCCCTGCTGTAATTTGGTTATTAGCATAAATCTATACTTGGTCATTAGTGCCCCTATATGTATCTAATGAATTGCCATTTCGTATCCACATTGATAAACGAATAATTTCGCTATCTTGTGCCTATCGCATTATTTCATCTAGAAAAACATGTGGATGGTCTAATACATGATTATCTTCATCTTCATCAATAGGCGGAAGCTAGCCCGGGTCTCCGGCCGCGATTACATAAGGATGATGTGAAAGTAGTAATTTCCACATTGTTTTAGGGAGCATAGAGATTTCATCAACTACTACTATTGGATATTTAATACTAGGACGAGGTTCAAATTTATATCCACCATTCGGCATTTGACTAGCTTTATAAAGGAGTTTATGTGCAGTAATAGCATTAGGACATCCCTTCTATTGGAGAACTGTAGCCGCTTTACCAGTAAAGGCTACATAACATACATCTTCTTCGGGGTCAACTTCTAATGCGGAAATGATAAATTTAATCAGGGTGCTCTTGCCACTTCCTGCGTAACCTCCTATACAAGTATATAATTCTCCGGCTCGATAACGCTCTACTGCGGTCCGCAATCCTTCTTCTTGTTTTTTAGTTAGAATCATTAATTATATTCTCCAAATTAATAGTATTTAAATCATCTAAATTAATTGTTTGTTGTTTAACCTCTTCATCAGGAGTATAAAAAATAAATTCGCCATTCCTAAAAGAGCAAATATATTTATTACCTTTTCCGCCGTAAATTTCTAAATCACTTCTTGAATTTGAGTTTTCGGAGGTTTCGCTTGTTTCCGGTCGATCAGGTTCAAAAAATGTTTTCTACGTTAATTGTGCCCATTCTACAGCTTTTTCTTGAAACTCTGTCATGGTAATACCAACATTACCTAATGCTCGCTAAACTGCGGCAATAGTTTCTAAAAATTCATTATTAACCATTATTTTTCTCCATATATGAAAATAAGGGTTATACGAGAAAATAAATTTCTCGTATAACCGTATATTTAATTCGTAAAATAATTATAAGCAGTAGTAGCATTTTTTTGTCGCTGATTATAAGTTGCGGAACCGCATCTTTCATAACAAGCCGCAAATGCTTTAGCTACAGCTTTTTCATCAGTGAGATTTAAGAATTTTTCAAAATTAAATCCCTTTTTATAAGCATATCCAAAAGCGTCGAGTTCGCCTTGAATTGTTTGAGCTAAAAACTCACATTGCCTTTCTAGATTAGCACCCCAAATCTTATTTTTGTAATTTTTATTCCATTGACATAAGCCATAATAAGAACTTCCGCCAAAAATAGAATATTGGAGTCTTAATGTTTGTCCACCCACTTCAGCCATCATATTACCAATGATACCAGCACAAACATAATCATTCCAGCCAAGACTTTTCATATATAACCAAATTTCTGTAGCTACTGGATATTCAACATATTTCCTATCCCAATAATCTTTAATTCGATTATATCTTTCTTCATAGATTTTAAGAGCTGCGCAAGCATTAGCGTGTTCTTCTTTGGCCAAAAGAATAATAGGATGGTCTTCTGTATATCCTAAAGCTCTCGCGGCTTCAGCCATATCATGTGCATTTGCTTTAATATCTTTACACTCTTGGATTAAAACCTATAATTGTTTATAGTCTGTTGTATCAGAAATAGAACGTGAAATACTTTCTAATTCAGGCTCATTATTTACAGACTCTTCAGAAGGGATGTAAGCTTCCGAAATAGCTAGATTTTCAGTATTATCATTTGCTTGAGCATATGTTAATGGAGCTATAATTGTTGAAACAATTAGTAATACAGTAAAAACATATACTTTAATTAAATGACGGTATTTTTTCATAAATGATTTCCTCCTAATAGGTTTTTAGTCTATTAGTCGTAGTGTCAATTATTAAAAATAATAAGCTGCCCTATCTACAATTTCGTAATCTTCAATAATAATCTAAGGACTAATGTTATTATTCCATATATTTCGTTCGCATTTACCAACGATATTAATTGTCACATAACCCTATTCAGAATACAATTTTTCATATTCTTCCTCGGACGACTTAAACTTGATTAAACTGATGCCTTCTGGCATAGTTATCTTTAATGTTGGATTACGATCTTTAGACATTAAAGAAATATTATTTACGGTTATCTTAATTCCTTCAATAGCTAAAGATGCTTCCTCAACATCTTTGCCCCAAAGTGGTTTAAGTGCAGCAATATCTAAGATATCCTTAGCTCTTAAATCAGAAACATGACAAATAAAATCTACCATATACATTGGGGAGAAATCAAAATCTTTAAGTGCGTCATTACTATGAGAAATAAATTTATTAATATTTTCATCAGCAATTCCACATCCAAAAGCACCTTCATGACCTTCAGCATATAAAACTAATTTAGTATTAGAACAGAACTCTCGGAAATTCTAAAAACGAGACTTATCATATCCACGACCGGAACCTTCCCAAGTAATTGAATCATCTTCGTGAATTATTTTATTTAATAGTAATGTAGGCTTTTGGTATTTACTCATTAATTGGTTGGCAATGAGACCAGTGAGATTACGGTCTGCGCCTTCTACCTAAACAAGTAAAATTTTATTTTTTGTAAGATTTTGAGTTTCAATTATCTATTCAATTTTTTCCAAGCTAGTGTCTCTAATTTTAGTTTGCCTATTCTTTATATTAGTACAATTTCGACAAGCTTGTTCTACTCTTGTCTCTGCTTGACCTTTACATCCACGTTTAGTTGAGGGGATTAGTTCATATCCCTTAAAATCAAGCATTGACTCAAATAGTATGAGCTTTTCTTCTTGCGTCCCAACTCGAGTAGTAGCATTAACTAAAGGAGCAATATAGAAAGCTACTCCAATTGGCGTAATTTCATCATTAAAATGAAATGAGTCTCGCTAAATTGCGCCTCTGAAGTAGGGATTACGGATTTGTTTTAAACCTTTTTCAATTAAACGTTTAGTTTCAAAATCACGTAAGCTCATCATATCGGCCACTTCACCAAGAGCTACCAAATCTAAAAACTAGTCGGCATAAGCGGTTCCTGATAATTCATCAAGATATTGACAAAATTTATAAACCATACCAACGCCACAAAGAGATTTAGTAGGGTAATCGCACAACTAATTATTGATTACACAAGCATATTCTGATACCCTCTCAGCTTCATGATGATCGATAACTAGCACATCAATTCCATTTGATTTTAAATATTCGTGTTCTTTATAATCATTAGAAGAACTATCGGGTGCGATAACTAATCGCACTTCTTTTTTAATTTCATCAGGAATTAATCCATGCTATTTTCCCTCGTGAACTCTATAATAAATATTATTCTACACAAAACCAGGGAAAAGACAATATAAATAATTCATTAGAAGGGCGGCTGAAGTATACCCATCACAATCACTGTCGATTTGAATAAATATTTTGTCGTTTTGTGAGATATGCTATACTAACATTTTAGCACCATCTTTAATATGAGCAATTAAATTTGGATTTAAAATATCAGTATCTGTGGTATTAAGATAATGAGGAATATCTTCAAATTTAATTCCTCGATTTACAAGCACCTGTTCAACCGATGAATACTACGGGATGCGAGGTGCCCTTAGTTGATAATCCATAAGAGAATCAACCTCCTTTCATAATACCACCATCTTTATTTGAAAATTGTATTAAACCATTTATCGACATCAGCCCTTTCATAATGATGGTTCACCATAATAATGATATGCGCTATAAGGAAAAGCTGTTGTAGTAGGATAAATAATATCTCGAATAATTGAAAAAGGAATCTAATAAGAAATATAAGAAATATTACATTTATATCCTCTTGCGCTATTAGTAGCTAAAACTACTCTCCAAATATCATTATTTTCAAAAGTAATAGAATAATGATTAATAGATCTATTCTTTTCTTTGATTTTAATATTTAATTTTTTATATTGTTCTTCAATTTTTTCTATTTGTTCAATTCCTTCAAAAAATGTATTACACCAAACAATGCCTTTCATAAATCACCATATTTCAATTTTATGTCCTTTTGGACAAAGATAACATGGACAAAAAATTTCCATTTCATAATTCCCTTTTTCTAAATCAGGTAAAGAATATTGAATAGTTTTAATTACTACACTATGAAATGTACATTCTTCCATTTTATCATAAACTCTATCACATTCTTCACAATAAATCATAAGACAATTCTTTCTTTAAATAATTGTAAAAATTTCTCTGACCCTTCATCAATAGGACTAGCTTTATAGCTTGTTAACATATTCTTATCAAAAATAAATGAAATAATTACATCATTTTTAAACTTACTTCTTATTTTAAGTAAATTATTCTTTAAATGTTTAAATTCTTTATCATCTATTTCTTGAAATTGTCTGTCAAAAGCGATAATAATTTCTTCAGCCCCACAATCCAAAAGTTCTTGAATTTGATAAACGGAGACCGCACTTCCGCAACAAGCAACTGAAATATTATTATTCCATCCAAAATAGCTCGCATATTTAAGAACTGACTTTTCTGATTCAAATATAATAGCTTTTTTCATAATTCCAATCGCTCTTTTAGACCAATTTAATCCATATAGATTCATTCCAAGAGGGTGATTATAGAGAAGCTTATTAACGCGCAAAGGATAATATTTACCTCGATTTTCAGCTTCTTCTTGACCCATTGTACGACCACGCAATCCTACAAATCGGTTATTAATATCATAATGAGGAATCGTAATTGCATTATCTCCTGGATAAAATCCTATATGAGCATTGTCAATTACTAATTGAGAAATTTTTTCATCTAACCATGGCTATAATTTTACTTTATAATTAAATTTACTAAGAATGTCAGAATTATATTCATTTAATATAACATGATTTTCTTTTACTTCTAATTCTTTAATATGAGAATATTTAGAAAATATTTTCCAATCATCTAATTGCTCTGTTTCATCTTTTTGATATGAACCACTTAATCCAAATCGACGCGCAATCCACATAACAGCATCATTAAGGTCAAAATTTTTATCAAATTGGATTTTCATTACTTTAGTACATAACTCAAAGATATCAAATGAAGGGTCTTCGCAACCAGTATAACAATGAAATAAATCAGTATTTGTATAATAATATAATTTACGAGAACCAATGCCAGGTAAATTATGACAAATTGTTGCGGAAACGACCCCGAATGAAGTGTATTGAGGGTCGCCTCCCCAGTCATTCAATAAATCATAAATATTTTCAATCGTTAATGATTTTCTAATTTCTGACTTATCGAATACTAACATTAATAAATCAACACTCTCTCACAATTGTAAAGAAGGCCGCATTGTTCATTAACATAATCACAAAGAACCTTTTGAGGATTACTTGCGGCTCTCTTGCCAGCCATCTTCAAAATTTCATTAGCCATCTTCTCAGGCATCTTATATTCAATATTTCCACACTTTTTCATAATTTATCTCCTTTTTATCAAATTAAAAAGCGCTTTCTTCTTCTTGTAATCTAATTTTTACATCATCAATTGGAACTAATTCATATTGATAAGTAGTACAAAACAATGGTTTAATACGACAAGTGCCCAAATCTGCGGAACACCATAAATAAATACCTTTATAACGTCCACGTCTATTTTTATAAACTGACATTTTAAGATTTGGAGTAGCAAATACATTGGTATTTAATACTTTGTCTAATTTAACTAAATCATTATCAGTTACATTTAATAGAATTGCGCCATAATCACATTTGTCCGCAATAGATTTCGCTCCTCGCAATAAATTCTGGTCTGGAGTTTCTGAATCGACATATCCACCATTAAGCTGCGTTGCTGACATAATAAATATACCATATTGATTACATAAGTCTTTTAATTTTACAGATAACATAAGTAAAATGTTATCTTCACGGAGTTTAACTCCACCACTACGACGAGTAATTTCTTCAAGAATTTTCATACTTGTTTGAATATAATCAAAGAAAATATACTTTACATCATGGTCACGTAGAGCTTTTTTAATTTCATTCTCTACATCCTATAATGAAAAATCTGGTAGCTCTCGCAAATATAGAGGACTGTCTTTAATAATTTCTGCAGCTTTGCGAATACGTTCTTCTTCATCACCCTCATAAGTATTATTAAGAATATGTTCTTCATTTACATTAGCAAGAAATGCAAGCATCATAGTTTGTACTTCGCTTTTGTCTTGCTCTGTAGCAATGAATAAAACCGGTTCACTTAAGCCATTGTGAATCCATCCAAATGTTTCATCATAAATTTTATTACAAGCGATATAGCATGCATCTGCAACCATAGAACGAGTCTTACCAGTACCAGTAGCTGCGGATCGCAAATAAAATTTCTTTAATCGCGCACCACGAGTAATTGTATTTACCAATGGCCCATATAATGGACTTCCTGCTTCTGGATGTTCTTTAAGATTATCTAATAGATCAAAGATTCCATCACCCGCTTGAATGGCCGCACCATCTACATTTTTTACATATTCATACTTAATTTCTTCAATTCTATCATCTACTAATTGCGCTAAATGTTCTAATGAAGAGTTATCAAGATTATCTTCTTGCTTTTGTTTTTTTTCTACATCAAGAATATTATCAGGGTCATAAATAAATGATACATCAATACCATATTTATCATAAGCCCGTAACAATGACATTTTTTTCAAACGATTATAATAATAATCAAATGATAGTAATTTAGCATTTTCAGAAACTTTCATTAACCATTCTTCGCCTTTATTAGCATTAAAAATGCCTTCATATTTAGGACGAGTAGATAAAAAATCAAGAATATTTTCTAATGAAACTTTCTCAGCGCCCAATTCATGAAGTTTATAAATAGCGCCAAAAACAATACGATGAAAATCATCATTAAAATCTTCATCAGTAATTACATATTTATCTGTATAATCCAATAGCTGAGGTGTGTTATATACACACCCTATAACTTGGGTGACAGCGGTAGAATCTACATATTTACTTCCCATCCGCGGGCGCCTCCTCTTCATCAAGGAATGAAAATAATTTTCTGCGATATGGTTGTCGCTTTGGTAGAGGAATAACTATTTCTATTACTTTTGGAACGTATTGTTGAATTTCTTTATCTTCATTTACTTGATGAGCTAACCATAAATCGTAGTAATAATTATAACTATCTTTATAAATATAGGGCACAATACCAATTCCACCATTAGATTTTTCGATAGAATTGCCTTTTACTTCATAAAAATATTTTAATGCTTTTAAAATACCAGAATAAGTATATTTATATTCATTAACATATTGATTAATCTATTTACGAATCCGCGGATTAAGATATTCCACTTGAAATAATTCCATAATATATTTTTCTAATTTCTTTTTATCTTCTTCTTCCTATTGAGCTTGTTCAATAGATTTTTTTTCAGCGGCGAGTTTTTCTAAATATTCTGGCTAATATTCAGGATGTTCACAATTGGTATGTGCATATCGATTACTACGAGGTTTAATATATTGATAAACTTCAGTATCAAATGTTTGCTAACAATAAAGACATTTTACATTGTGTGCTATAAATTATTCCTCCTTTCTTATATATTATAACATATTTTTCAAAAAAAATCAACCCAAAGCGATTTTAGGGTCGCTCTGGGTTGATAAAATCTATTTTAATTAACCCTTATTAAGTTGAGGGAGAAGGTCTTCCTTCATTTCAGTTACAATCAAGCTAATAAATTCAGCCTGATCCATGGTAGCATCAGAAACTTTCTTACCTTTACCCAAGTATTTATCAACAATTTGAGTAATACGAGGAGCAAAGAAATTAGGATTCTTATTCATCATCTGACCAGTTAGCTCTTGGAATTCATTAATAAGAGCATCATAATCATAAGATTTAGCAACCTCAGCAACTTCACGTTCATTAGTAACATACTTATTATCGTGCATAGCGGCTTCCTTATCAATAGCATCATTAAGAGCCTTAACAAGATTATCATAAGTAAATTCAATCACAGGAGTAATATACTTAAAACGACAACCAGTCTCAGCGCTATTATCAGGAGAACGAAGAACAAGTCTCACCTTAGCTTCACCGTTCTCAGTATATTTCTCAGCATAGGCATAGATATCCTTTTATACCCTCTCTTTCGAGATATTTGTTAGGGGAATAGACTATATCTTTATCCTAAATTAATAGGATATTCCGCGCTTCGATTTAAGGGAATCTCACCCACCATTACTGGCCCTACTTCTGTTGGCAATTTTCATGCCCATTTCAAGAATAGTCGTTGAACCTTCCTCTGTTCGAGGCTTGGCTGCGTGATTGCCCAATCTACTTAATTTTTAAAACGTTCACACTTAGGTTTATTTCATCCTTATGTTGTAGTTTAAGTAGCTCTTAGGGTGTTCCCGCAGTTCACGGAATGATTCAAAATAGATTACTCTATTAGGGACCTATATCGCTAATATTTTCTATTTAATCGAGTTTGTTCAGTAGAATCCATATACATTTTCTCTAAAATTGATAGGCATCCCTTACCAGATTTTTGTAAAATATAAGCATCATTATTTGTGCTTATTTTATGCTCTTCTGGCAATTCCCATATTTTTTTCATTTGTTTTACACATTCTAAATTTGCTGAAACAAATGAAATTCCATAAGGATTATAAACATGAGATTTTATGTAAGTAATACACCCATCACCATCCATCATACCACGAATAAAATCCCATAAATATTCATTAGGAATTTTTTCTAATGGCATAATAAATGTTTTTGTTTTATCGGGCACAATATTATATTCGGCTAAATATTTTTTTAATTCACTAGAATTAATATCTAAACAACTACATTCACATTTACTATTATTAATTCGAGTATGTAATGGCATGTTTGTTTCACAAAAATTTGCTAAATTTTTCAATAAATCAATATCATCATTTTTTAATTCTAAACGAATACGAGCTTCTTTCTTAGCAATATTACCATCTGTAGCTAGAACTCCTAACCAATAATATTTAGCATGACTATCAATTTTAAAAGGTTTAATATTTAAAGTATATTTTCTACGACCCATATAATCAACTCCTTCTGTATATATATGAGCCATATTTTTATTCGATTAATGGAAAATGTCCAATGTTAAGCCATATCCTTAGCAATGTTATTATAAGAAGTAGGACAAGTAGGAACAATTTGGTTATACTCGATACCATTCTTATTCTTAAAGGTCTTATCCTTAGAGTGAGAAATAAAAACAACAGCATAACCAAGTTGAGTAATTGTGCGGAAAGTCTCCTCAAATTCCTTCTTTACTAGAGTCCAACCTTGACCATAAGGAATACCAGAAAGCGCATCTACACCATTCTGTGAACAAATATACTTCTCACAAAGACCGCCAGCAACATCAACAGTATCAACTGCAATGGACTTAAATCTCTCTTTAACTTCTGGCTTTTTAAGTTCGCGCAAAACCTGCTTCATTTCACCCCAGGTAGTAACATCCTGAGCAAAAACACCAGGCAAAGCATTATATCCTTTCTCAAACGCCAAAATCAGTGGACTTGGCATATGAGAAGCAAATGTAGTCTTACCACTTTTCTCAGCACCATAAACATAGGTAATATAACCAGAGAGGTCTCTACTAACCTTATGGGGCTAAATAGACATTAAATCAATACCCATTATTAATTCTCCTTATTATTTTCATCATTAATTATAAAAGCTTCACATTGTTTTAATAAAATATCTACTATTTCCTATTGTTTTATATCAAAAGCAATATCATTAAATAAATTTAATTTAGCACGTTGGCCCCTAATGGGGCCATCGTCTTCAAGTGGTAAATTCATTTATTAGAAATTAAAGCCACCAGCCGCAGGAGCCGCAATATTACTCTGACGAGAAGCCTTATACTCATCCTGACGTTGCTTAATAGTAGCAAGATAAGTCTGACGCTCAGTCATGGCCTAATTAAGCTCAGCTGCAGTAATAAAGTTTTCATCATCCCAAGGATAAGGCTCCTTGGCACCACCAGTAATTACAAAATCCTTACGAGTGCTCTAAACCTCACGAACACTATCATCACCAAAAGCGGATTCCTCACGCTCAATACGCTTAATCACTTCAGAAATCTAACGACCCCAAACCTTAGTGAAAACAGGCTCAGAATTAGTAGCGCCAAGTCCCTCATAATAAGCCATAGCGCCCTCAGAAGTCGCACTAAATTCAACAGGAAGTAGAGCTTTACGGAAATCAAAAATAGCGCCACGTACAATAACCTTTTCAGGAAGATTACGCTCTTCATTAGCATCAATATGAGAAACATTAGTAATAATCATATCACACTTAAAAGTATTACGCTGATCTTCGGTGACAAGTTCAGCAGGATTATTAATAATATGAACAAATCCACCCTCATTACGCTTAGTACTTACAAGCTCTTCCTTACCATTACGATCAGAATAGAACTCATTAAGGCCAATAGCAGAATCAACACGAATAAGAGCAGCTTTATCAGCTCCATCCTTCATATAAGTACCAATAGCTCCATCAATAATATTGCGAAGAGTGCTATAAGTAGCATTAGCACTTCCCTTCGCAGTAGTCGCAGTTACATAAGTAAAATGAACCTACACAATATTAGTAACATTATCATCAGTAGCAATACTAATTGTACCACTAATAAAAGGAGTACCAGGATTCTTAGAATTAGGACCGCTTTCCTTAGCAGTCAAATCGTGCTCGTAAAGAATGCCTTCAATATGAGTTGTATTAGTAATTGTCTTCATCATAATATTATATTTCTCCTTAAATTTAAATCAAATTAACTTCAATAAAATTTTCTAATTCTTAATTACTATACTTATATTATACAATATTTTTTTAGAATTGTCAAATTTAATTTACTAAAAACTCTCGCGCATATGGTAATGTTTCAATCCAATCACAAAATGCTCGCCATTCAGGTAAGCGATGGTCATGACGCTGTTTGTAAATATTGCGCAAACAACGATAATTTGTAGTCATACGCGCGGTAAGTCTAAATCCAGCAGGATTAGAATAAAGAATTTCAAGATATCTACGTTTTGCTTCTTCTTGTAGCTAATTCCGTAGATTTTCATCTTCTGGACCAAGAGCTTCAATACGAGAGATGAGATTATTGTAATCATTTACCTTTTCTCGCATAATATCAATAATGCGCTTATCCACATATTCGATATACTATTGATCTAAATCAAACTTAGTAATGCGGTGCATTGTTGATTGAGAAGAAACAAATTCAAGGAATCTATATCGCTCAGCTTCTACCCATGCTTTATTAGTAAAACAAAGGTCAAAATTGACTCGAATACCAGTCAGAAACTAATGATGCGCGGTATTACCAGTTTTCGTAGCATTTACTAAATGAACACCACGCTAGATATCCTTATCTTCTATAGGACGCATTTCAGCTTTTGTGCGCATAGGATAACCAGAAGCAATAATGCTTTCTTCAAGGTCATAAATTTTTACATTGGATACAATCTAATTCATTTATACCTCACTTAATACTATAACCAAATTCTTTAGCTTTAAAATAATTCTACCAATAATCTTCTCGTGTATCAAGCTCTTCACGAGAACATTCTTCGATTACTTCAAAACTAAAATTTTCAACTCCAAGAGCTAACATAGCAGGATAAAGTTTATTGCGGGTCGGCGTTTCTGCTCCAATACCACGTTTAATATGCTATTTCCATCTTGCTGCTAGATCAACAGCCTATCCCACATAGCACATTTGATTATCTAAATTAGTAATCTTATAAATGCCAGTATGAGTTCCTGAACCAATTACTCGACCAATTAAATCAGTTGTTGGTTTTTCATAATAACTTTTCCAAATAACTTTATTTAATGTTTCTTTATCGCGTAAATGAGGTTCAATTGACCGTAGTAGTTTAATTTCTTCAATATCCACAGATGATAACTATAATTTATAAAAATTAGCTTGATTTTTAATTTCTTCAGCACGTTTAGCTGCTTCAACAGCTGCGTCAACTTCACGAGTTAATTTAAAAATCTTATCATCTAAAACTTCCAATTCCCTTTGTTTCTCTTGGATTAAATTTACTAAATCTTCTGAGCAACCAGCCATCAAGTTTTTATAACTAGACTTATAATCTTGTTTAGCCTACTCATATTTACTTTCTTCTAACTCTAAATCGTGTGCGATATTAGTTCTAGCTAATTCCATAGACTATTTAAAAAATACTTCCGCTGATTGCTTGGCCTAATTTTGTAATAGGTCTAGACTATTAGAAACTTCTTCTCTTTGAATCTTTAATGAACTTAACTCTTTTGTGAGAGTTTCTTTTTCATCAACTAGTTGTTTATTAAAATTGTATAACTAACGATTCTCTGTTTCGATTTTCTAATCGTATCGCTGTGTTAATTTTAACTTGGGGCGTAAAATTAAATACATTAATATACATCCAAGAATTAACGCGATACTACCTACAATTAAATAAATAGTCATATCTAACAAAATGGGGCAGATTGCTCTGCCCCACGATTAATCTATGTTTAAATTACTCAGCATCAGTGGCATCAGGGTCGAAAGCCATGCCCGCCTCGGTTAAGCTCAGAAGCTTGATGGGCTTATGAGAACCATCCTCAAGCTCCATCTCAGCGGGAGTGCGGATACCAAGACCCTTGCGCTGAATAGCAGAGGTAAAGATGCCATCAACAGAACGCTTCTCGAGACCGAGAGCAGCAGCAACATCAGCGGCGGTCACATCTTGACCCTAAACACTCTTCAAATATTCAAAAACCTTACGACTATTTTCTTTCATTGCCATAATAAATAAATCTCCTTAATAAAAATAAAATTTTAATTTTTAAGCATTTCTTTTGCTTATGTAAATATTATATCAAAAATTTTTTTATTTGTCAAGTGCTTTACCAAGAATGTCTTGAACCATTTCGTCAATGATAATAGTATCTTCCAAACAATTTACATGACTAGTTAAATCCATAATATCTAGCTCTGCTTGCCGGATTTTTGACTTATCATCACTAGTCTAAATGGTCAATTCAGCTTGAGCAATCTTCTTAGCTAAGTTCTTGAGTTCTTTCTTTTTCATCTAAAAAATTTCATCCTTAATTTTTACAAATATATTATATCATAAATTTTTTATTTTGTCAAAAAAGATCGGTTAAACGACAATCTTTGACATCTTTATCATCACGGAAACCCTTGAAAAAGGCATGACGCAAAGTATGGTCATCCTTGTTTTTTTCCATACACTGAATAGCAACAACACGATTTAAATATTTTTCTGGATGCTTAGCAAAATCTGCCTTTAATTCATCTGTAAGACCTGATGATACTGTTCCAATTTCTATAATTTTATTATTATCATCATAAACACCAAGTCTAATAGATGTTTTCCATCCATAAAAATAAGGTTTAGTAACAGGTTCCATTGGAGTTTTAATCATTACACATCCAGCATCATTTAAATATCTACCATGGTAAAGATTACCACTCATAGTTTCAATCCAATATTCCCAAGTATTTAATTCTTTGCCATTATATTGTTTTGTAGCATCTTCAAACCCGATACAAATACAATCCAAAAAATCCATTTTTTTTACTTTAATTGAAGACCAAGCAGGTCGTTTATCAGGAGAATATACAGCATCTCGTTTCTTTAAAACGACACCCTCTTCACCCGCATTGAGAGCAGCTGCTGTAAACTCTTGAATATCATCTTCTACGCTTTTGGCTAATTCTAAATAATTATATTGTTGTAAATTAAATTTATTCCAAATTTTTATAAGAATCTGATATCTGACCCATGCGCCTTCATTTTGTAAATCTACACCGTTATATTTAATAACATCATGTAAATAAAAATGAATTAAACCGCTTGTTTGCTGTCTAATAATAGCTTCATCACTCAGACAACCCATAATTTTTGTCACATCTTTTGAAGTTTTTCCAGGATAATAAATTTCACCAATTAAGATAGTGCCTACAGGTAATTCAGCAAATGCTTTTTTAATATGTGGAACATTTGCCAATTTTTCAGTAAGAATACCAGTTGTTTTACTTACATTACGACTAAATAAATAATCATAATGTTCTGTTTTTTCATATTGATACCAATATCCATCTTTTTTTAATTCAGCAAAATATTCTCCACTATTACAAACAGATGGAAACATATTTTCTTTACCATCAGGCAATTTCCAAATTTTCATCGCTTGAACACATTCCGCTTCAGGAGCGTGTTTATCAAGTAACTCTTTTGAAAAACTCATAATTTCTTTTCCTATCTTTATATATTATTATACAAAAAATTTTTTGAAAAGTCAAATGTTAGGTGGTGAAGAACTCGCTTCACCACCCTTATATCAAATCTTAGTAATAGATTTTACATTACCAGTATTAATAAGTGCATTACCCAATCCGCCACGAGTTCCAATAGGAATATCTTTAGCGGAAATACAAATAGTAGTTTTTTCACCAATGATTAAAATATTATCATCATCAGAAATTAAAGTACCACCAATAATACGCTTTTCTGCACTGTCTACTTTGTATACAGAACTACCTTTCCCTCCACGTCTTTGAACAGGATATTCACTAAGAGGAATTTTCTTGCCGAGTCCGCAATATGAAAATACAGCAAGAGTATCATTTGTATCTCGGATAGGTAGAGCTGCAACTACTTCATCACCCTCTTTAAGGGTAATAGCTTTAACTCCTGTACTTACACGACTAGCCGAAGATAAATCTCCAGTAGTAATATGAATAGCCATACCATTTTTAGTAAGAATAAGTACATCTTCATCTTTAATCAAAGATACTGAAGCTAGACTATCTCCATCACGGAAATGAGTTGCAATAAGACCACTCTTTTTAGTATTAATATATTCATTAAGCGCAGTCTTTTTAATTAAACCATTTTTAGTAATAAATAAAACATATTCTGCTTGTGTATCTTTATAAATAGAATACATAGTAGAAGGCTGTTCATCAGCGCTCATTTTAGTCAAAAGTTTAATAGATGTTCCAAGAGAAGCATTTGTGCCAACAGGAATATTATCAACTAATAACCGATACATTAAACCCTTATTACTAAAAATCATAAGTGAATCAACAGTATTTGTGCGCAATACACAAGAAGTAATATCATCTTGAGATTTTACCCCTTTACCATTACGCTTTTGAGTGCGAAAACTTGCCGTAGGAATACGCTTAATAGTGCCACCTTCAGTCATTACAACTACACATTTCTCAGGCTCTACGTATATCGTTTCTTTTTCTTCTTTTGGAATTGTATAATTAGTAAGTTTAGTGCGGCGCTCATCACCATAATTTTTCTTTAATGTTTTAATTTGTTCAATTAAAACATTATCTCTATGGTTTTTATCATTAATAATTTTTAAACATTCAGCAACAATTTCTTCATTTTTACGTTTTTCATCAACTAATTCATTTTTATCAATACGAGTTAATCTTGATAACTTCATATCAAGAATAGCATTTGCTTGAACTTCATCAATAGATAAGAAATTAATTAGTTTATTACGTGCATCGTCTTTATTGGCCGATTGTTTAATTAATTCAATTACTTCATTAATTTTATCAATGGCCGCAAATAATCCAACAAGAATATGAATACGAGCTTCTGCTTTTTCTTTATCAAACTTAGTAGCATTAAGTAATACATTAGTTTGATGGTTAACATATGCTCTAATTAAGGTTTTTAATGAACATAATTGTGGAGTGCCATTAATAATAAAATTCATATTATATGAAAGAGTAGTTTGTAAATCAGTAAGCTTAAAAATAGTCTCAAGCGCAGAATTTACATCTACACCTTTTTTAACTACAAAGACAAGCTTATTATTACCAACACTACTTTCATCATCAAAATCTTCAATAAACTTTTCTAAAATTTCACTATTTTTATTGATATCTTCCTTAATCTTATTGCGATAAGTACGATAAGGAATAGAAGTAAATGTAATTACTTGACCCTTAATTTCATAATCACCACGCACTTTAAGAGAAACTGTTGATTTACCCGTATCATAAGCCGCATAAATATCTTTCTGATTAATAATTGTGCCACCTAGAGGAAAATCAGGGCCAAGAATATATTTCATTAACTCTTGGGTATTAATTTCACCATTAGCTTGAATATAAGCAATAATACCATCACAAACTTCAGAAAGATTGGCGGGTAAACTATTATGGCTCATAGAAATACCAATAGCTTCTCTACCATTTACAAGAGCATTAGGAAATAATGCTGGAAGAATGACTGGCTCCATAAATTCACCATTATAAGTTTCTTTCATAGGGACAACATTCTTTTTAAATGAATTAAACATTAAGTCTGCATACTTACTAGGCTTAGCTTCTGTATAACGACTTGATGCCACCATTGAGTTATCTTCTTGAGTGCCCAATGCGCCTTGACCTTGAATAAGAGGATAACGCATTAAATAGTCTTGTGCCATCTTGTAAAGAACACCATAACAGCTAGCATCACCATGAAAATAACTAGTCATAAGAGTAGAACCAACTAAACTATTACACTTTTTAGTTTTACTCTTATTAGTCATTTTAAGATAATCTTCCATTGTCCAAAGAATTTTTCGTTGAGCGCTTAAAAGGCCATCCTCTGCATTAGGAATCGCACGGTCAGTAAGTACTTCTTCACTATATGTAAGAAAACAATCTTTGGCTTCATCTAAGATATCAACTTCAGTAATCCAATTTTCCATTAATAATCTCCTTACACAAAATTAAAACCGAGGGTTGTAGCATTTTCATAAATATACTGTTTACGAGGGTTAACATTAGGCCCTTCAAGAATATCAAGAAGTTTAACTGTAGCCTCAGCATCACTAACAGTTAAGCGCTTATAGCGCTGATTGTCAAAACAAATCTCCTTAAGGGTGGCTGCATTCAGCTCACCAAGACCTTTCGCCCGTAAGAGGTCATAAGAACCCGTATGACTAGTCTTCCAGTCGTCAAGCTCCTTCTCACTATAACAAAAATATTCTTTATCCTTTTGTTTAATAATATACAGTGGAGTTATAGCTCGATATAATTTACCTGCTTCAACAAGAGGTCTCATATAAGTATAAAAAAAGGTAATTAATAATAATTCAATAGCTGCACCATCTGAATCCTGGTCCGAGGTAATAACAATCTTATCAAAATTTATTTTATTAATATCAAAATTATTACCAAATCCAGCGCCAATTACTCGAATAATATCACTAATTTCTTGATTAGCTAAAAGTTTTTCAAGAGATTGTTTTAGAGGACTAATAATTTTACCTCTTAAAAGGTAAATACAATCAGTCTTTACATTACGAGCTTCAACAGCCGATGTAGCTGCGGATTTACCCTCAACCAAGAGTAGATTACGTTGAGAAGGGTCTTTATTTACACAATCAAAAAACTTATCACTAATAGCCATTTTAGCCTTTAAACCTTTTTCTTTGGGCTGACGAACAGCTTCCTTAGCTTTTTTAGCTTTCTCACGTGCAGTTCGTGCTAATAGAGCTTTATCAATGATTGCTTTTGCATCTTTTGGGTTACTATTTAACCAGACTTTTAAATCTTTAGAAACCAATCTTTGAACAGCGGTTCTAGCTTCACTACTGGATAAAACATCCTTAGTCTGACCTGAGAATACTGGGTCAGGCATAATAAATGAAAGGACGAGACTTAAACCTTCTTTAAGCTCTTCACCAGTAATATTACTATCTTTATCTTTCAAAAGTTTATTATCTCGCGCGTATTCATTGATCGATTGAGTAAGTGCGGTACGGAAACCAGTTAAATGAGTCCCACCACTATTGGGAATTGAATTTGTATAGAGTTTATAATTATCATTATAACTCTCATTATATAACATAGCAATTTTAACACCGATTTTATCTTCAATATTTTCAGTATAGAAAATTGATGTTAATTTCTTTTTACTCTTATTAATATCTTCAATATAATCAAGAATGCCATGCTGAGAAGTAATTATCTCTTCTGGCTTATCCTTGTATTTAAATTTAAATGTAAGACCAGGAGAAAGATAAGCCAATTCTTGAATTTGATTTCTAAGAGAAGTGTAATCAAGTTCAATAGTTTCTTTAAAAATCTCAGAATCTGGCAAAAATTTTATACAAGTACCATTTTCTTTAATACAAGCATAATTTTCTTTTCCAGTCCATTTTTCTTCTTTATAATTAATTAGTTTGCCACGAACAAATGAGGCAGTAGCATGTTTGCCATCACGGAATGAAGCAACTTGAAAATGTTCAGAAAGAGCATTGGTAGCTTTAGCGCCAACACCATTCATACCACCTGAAGTATTATAGCCTGTTTTACCATTACTATCAAATTTCGCCCCAGTATGAAGTTTAGTATAAACATTTACTAGTGTTTCACTACCATCTTTTGTTTTACCAAATGGTACACCACGCCCATTATCACAAATTTCAACATTATTATCTTTATCAATTTTAATATCACATTCAGTGCAATGACCATTTAAGTATTCATCAACACAATTTGAGATAATTTCAAGAGTAATATGCTTGATGCCATCCGAGCCAATCGAACCAACATACATTCCTGGTCTAAGTCTAATTGCGTCAATACCTTCAAGAGTTTTAATTGATTTTACGCCATAATCCTCTGACAATTTAATCTTCCTCCATTCCTTCTAATAATACTTTTCTTATCATAATCGTATCCATTATATTAACTATATCTTCCGCACGTTTCTTTCCAGTAGCGAGTGCATCAGCCAATTCATTGCCTTCATGCCCACTATGTCCTCGAATTTTTCTTAAATCAATTTTATATCCTTTTTGAAGAAGATTGTAATAAGCTTGAATTAATTCTAAATTCTCTGGCGGTCGCTGGTCAGATTTAAGCCAGCCACGTCGTGCCCATCCATACATCCATTCATTAAACGTTGATACACAATATGAACTATCACTATAAACAATAGGTATTTCTTTGTTTTTACCATAATGAATTAGTGTCCATAAAATAGCTTTAATTTCTTGAATGTTATTTGTTGTATTTGATTCAAAATGCTGATAAGCATCAACAATTTCACCAGAAGAATTATAGACTACAACTCCAAACCCACCACTACTATTAGCACGACCATTATTTTTAGCCGAACCATCAGTATAAATTATCATAGTCAATTTTCTCCTTTATTTACTTATTTATATTATACCATAAATTTAAAAATTTGTCAAATTTTTATTGAATTACAATAAAATTTGACAGAAAGAAAAATTTTCAGTATAATAGAAATAAGAGAAGAATGTAGATAAAATTTATAATTATTAACTAAGAGAAAACAAAATTGGGTCATAACGTAGTTATGACCCAATTAGAAGTTTTCTCTTAGATGGTTGGCTCGTCTTCTTCAGCCTCTGTATTTACTTCATATTCAATATCAGTATCAGTAGTCGCTTCATCATTAGTATAATAACCTGAATTATTACGATAATTTTCATAAGCAAGGTCTAATTCTCGCATCACTGATTCATATTTTACACCATCTTTAGCATTTTCAACAGTTGATTTCTTATAATAATAAACTTGACTTACACCATAAGCAGCCCAAGGAAGGCTAGCGCTAGCAGTAAGCCAAGGAAGAGAACCAATATAACCACTATAAATACAATAAAATGCCAAAGCAATATAAGCTAATGTAGAAATCCAAATTAATGCAGATTCTTGAATTAAAAGAGTTTTTGAAAACTCAAGTTTCTTTTTCATTCTTATTCCTCCTTAAATAATCTATATAATAAGACTATTAATTCTTCACGAGTAATAAAACTTTTATATCGCATATTACCCTTAGTATCACCTTGAATAATTCCTTTATTTTCCGCCCATTTGCGAGCATCCACTGACCAAGAGCCAGGGTCTTTGGTAGCTAATTCTTTAAGGTAAACCGCTATCTAATTATTAAATGTTTGCTATTCTTTTGTTGTTACTGTTGGAGTAGTAAGTTGTGGTGTTGAAGGCACTTCAGTTGTGATGTCTTCAATTTTAGTAATATACTATAAGGAAACCCACCCCTTATCAGTCTAACCCCAACCATTATTTTCTGCGGTAATAGTTACTAATGTTCCCTAGGGATAACTATATACTTTTGTAAATGTAGTGCCAGGGCCAGAGCGCACGTTTAAGGAAGATGCCACAGTTTTAGCTTGATATTTTACTTTAGTTGATGTTGAAATATTATTTAATAATAATTCTACATCATCACGCACATTATCCATAGTCTTACCATATTTTTTAAACCAATGTAAAACATCACCATGATTACTACCATATCCAAGTTTATAACTGTCTGCGTGACATAGGATAGTGGGGATATTAGTTGTACCTACTTTTACTGTTGCTTTTGGATTAATATTATAAATTAAACATAAATAAGCTGTTAATTCACAGGCTTCTTTATAAACAGCATTAAAATAAGCTTCATCAACGAGATTATCTTCACATATTTCAAATTGTATCCAGCCTGTATTACAGCTACCTTTAGAACCAGAACCGCAACCCCATGGGCGATAATTCCATGGCATAGTCTATATGGTAGTAACAGTGCCATCAGCTAATTTACCTATAAAAGCATTTAATCCACTCTATTGGGTTGTTGAATTATAATCAGTTTTAGCAGTATTTTTACCTATTTTTTGAATAAGTGTTTTATAATTTTTATCTGTGGTGCTAGGCTAAACATAACGTTTAAGGTTAGGATTATTAGCACCAGTGCTATGCCATAAAATACCTTTAATATTCATTACTTTTGTGCTCTTATAACATGTGCTATTGGTCATTATACATTCAAGAGGCGGATTATTTTTTGAGTATTTCATTATTTTATCTCCTTTCTTAATATATTTTTATTTAGTTTTTTAATTAAATTTGCCGGTTTTATAATTATTTTCTTGTTGGCATACGTATTGTAAAAATTTTTTGCGTAGGATGCCCTCTTTTGTTGTTGGGCTAGTCCTTGGTCTGCGGGTTTTTCATACTCAGTTAGCACGCGCTAACTTGCTTTTTGTATATCTCTTGTTTTAAGTAAATAATTCCATAAATCTGGGTAAGTTTCTTGAATTTCTTGACATAAAAAATCTAACTATCCATCTCGATCTCCAATAGATAGATTGTTAGATTTTAAATAATTATATAATTTTTCTTTGCGGTTCCAAAACGTCCATTGCGCAAGACCATAACCAGCTTTATCATTAATAAAATTAGTATATGTTCCATCATCTACCATCGTAGTATATTCTTCATCGGTAATTGAACGATATCTATTTATACTATCTTGGAGATTATTGGCGCGCAAGCCACTTTCCGCCATGAGATTCCCCATAAGACCGGCAACACCATATGAGTTTTTAATTTTTTTCATTAAATAATTCCATATATATTGTTCGTTTGTCATAATATCACCTAATAGAAAAATAAATCGGGGTAGATAAACTACCCCGATTGTAATTACATTAGCTGTGCTAACTCCGCGATCTTTGAGCGATGAATTTGTTGTAATTCAACCTCGCCATAAATATCATGGTCTCGAAAAACTTTTGAAAGTCTTCGCATACCATTATTAGCTCCAGCATATGCTATATCATCAACTTGTGTCTAATCATCACCATCAATAATACAGATACTATCATCACCAATACGCTAAAGAGCTAATTTCATTAATGTAATATCCATATTTTGTGCTTCTGAAATATAAATGCCTGCATTCATACCACTTGTATCATATCCGCGAATATCAGATAAAGGTAATAAAACTAATTTTTCACTATCAATCATCTACTCTACAGCTAAACGACCGCCTAATTTACTAGATAAAAGATTACCAATCTAACTATCTAAAAGTTTATCATTCTTATCACCGGGATAATAACCCAATTTCGCAGAGTTCTTAGTGGCTACTGTATTACAAAATACAATAATTTTATCAATACGTCCGCGTTCTAGCTAATTAAGTAGAAAAGCTAGACTTAAGAAAGTTTTGCCAGAACCGGCCGGTCCGCGCACCATAGTAATAGGATTATTTAAGAAACTATCTGCTACTAAAGATTGATATGGGTCATCTTTAAGAGGTTTAATTTTACCAAACTAACAAGAATCAAAATTACCAAAAGTTAATGGACGATATCCTTCACCAGTCCAACAAAGTTTATCAACTACTTCGCCATCACTATTCCGAACAATAATATATTGATTAACCATAAGGTCATAACAATTTACATCAGGGTGTGAATAAAATTCAATCATTTTATCTTCATTTAATGAAATATCATAAACACCATTATAATCATCTAAGCATTCTTCATCAATGCTTGTAATCTATTCAATAGGTAAGAGTAATGAAGCAATATGAGAAAATGCTAAATCATTACTAATAAAATAAATTGTATCATTTGAAGATAGATTTTTATAAAAATTATAAGCGCAACTTAAAATACGAGTATCATCACTTATAGGCAAATCATACTCCGCAATATCATCTAGCATATAATTCTAAAAAACTACCACCTAATATGAATTATTATAATCTTGTAATTTATGAAGTAGTTTGCGTGCTGAATATTTTACATCAGCATCTTTATTTTTAGATGTTTTAATTTCTTCTAATTCTTTGAGAGTAATAGAAGAAAATACTATCTAATTTTCATTTTCAAGATTAAATAATCTATCGACTGCCAAAAGTAAACTACAAGTATCATAAAAATTATAAGTCATTGTCTTCATCCTCTTCTTTATTTTCTGGTATTGTAAAACCAATTGCCTAAGTATTCTACTATTCTTGATTCTACAACTTTTCGATTTGGGTATTATATTCGGCTAATTTAACAGCCAATTTGCCCTTTACCATTTCGAGGAAGGTAATTATCAGGCCTGATAAACTATCACCTATTGGATAAATAAATGCGATGAAAATAATACCAAGAATAAATAGGAAAATAATTATCACCCTTTCTCTCATTAGAGATTGGAGATTTCTCTCCTATGATTAATCAATTTTTATAAAAAAAAATTAATTAATTTTGGCCTTATTAACTTCGCGTTCTCTATTATTTCTAATACGCTTATAAAACATATCTTTTTCATCAATATATGATTTAATATCTTTGCGTAAATCATTAATATATTCATTTAGAGTAGAAATATTTTCTTGCTGTGCCTTGATTTTGCGTTGAAGCATTTTATTTTCATAGCTCTTGGGATTAAAATGTGTACTATGTTTCATACAATAATATACTTCATTAAGAGCATCAAGACGAATTTTATATTCATCGCGCCACCCTTGATACATTTTAATTGTTGCGCGCATTTGAGCGATATTACAACCAGTAGCTTCATTCATCATATCATGGTCAATAGAATTGCACCAAGCTTCACCAATATAGCGATGACCATTAGGTGTGTCAATTGCACAAATAGCGTGTCCTTCTTTTTCATTCCAAGAAAATTTATACATATCGTTTGTCATATAACATAAACCTTTCTATATTTTATAATTAAATTTATTCATAAAGAAATTTTTATATTTCTAATAATATTATACCAAAAATTTTTGAAAAATGCAAATTTTAAGTTTTTATCTAAAAATTTCTATATGGGTGTAGAATTTGGAATCAGGGCCGTTCGCGTTAACTAGGGTATAAAAAATCCCTATGGATTTCTCCATAGGGATTAGATATTACTCAGTAGTCTTATCCTTGTTGAGTGCTCGAGTCAACAAACTCTGAATGTCAATACCGTTTTCAGCAAGACCAGCCATAACCTGATTGGTCATACCCATAACATCCTTAACCAGTTTGGTGTTGTTACCATCACCATACTGGATAATCTTATCAACGTTGGTAAGAGGAGCCGCCGCATTCGCGGTAATCTGGGGCAAAGTGTTCAGAGCCATTTCAATGATGGATGCATCAGACATCTTCTTCTGAGCTTCAGCCTTCTTCTCGATAGCAAGAGCTTCAGCTTCACCAACAGCAGCAATACCAGCGGCCTGCTGTTCAGCGGCATAGCGGTCAGCATCTGCCTGAGCACGCTTAGCTTTAGCTTCCTGCTCCATCTCGTAAGCCTTAGCTTCTGCATCGCGCTGACGAGCGATGAGCTCAGCTTCCGCCTTCTTCTCAGCCGCATACTTATCAGCATCGGCCTGCTTGCGCACAAGAGCGGTCAGCTCATATTCCTTCAATTCAATCTGCTTCTGCTTCAACTCAGCTTCACGCTCAGCCTTAGCAATATTAGCATTAGTAGCTGCAACATCCTTGAGTTTACGCTGATTCTCAGCCTCGATACCAGCAGCAGCTTCAGCCTGTGCTTTCTTAGTATCAGCTTCCTGCTTCAACTGAGCCTGCTTAATAGCGAGGTCATTATTGCGCTTAGCGATTTCCTCAGCTGCCTTCACCTTCGCATCATTGGCACTTTTGGCATTCTCAGCCTTAGCAATCTCAACTTCACGCTCCGCATTGGACTTTGCGATAGCGGCATTCTTGCTAATCTGAGCTACATTGTCAATACCAAGATTGGTGATAACCTCATTATCATCAGAGAAATTCTGAACATTGAAAGTAATTAGTTCAAGACCATAACGAGCCAGGTCGGGAACTGCGTTTTCCTGAACCTTTTCGCTAAACAACTTTCGATCACTCACCATATCAGTAAGCTTCATCTGACCAACAATCTCGCGAATATTACCTTCAAGGAGGTCATTAATCTTTCGAGCAATTTCATCGCGTGTAACGTTCAAGAAGTTTTGAGCTGCTAGGCCAATCATTTCATCAGTCTGACCAACACGAACGGAAACAGTAGAGTCAACTCGCACATTAATATACTCAGCCGTAGGAACCGCAGAACCAGTCTTAACATCAATCTGAATTGCGCCAAGAGACAACTTATCCAATCGCTCAAAGAAAGGAATCTTAAATCCTGCCTTACCGACTAGGATACGAGGCTTTCTATGCGCACCACTGATAATATATGCCATATCAGGCGGAGCCTTAACATAACCAGCGGCGAACAGAATAATTACCAAAATCGCAATCAAAACAAAGGGAAGCGCAGATAACAGAATAGAAACAATAGCGGGCATAAATGTTCTCCTTTATATAAAATATTTAATTTTGTTTTTTAAAATCTAAAAGAGCTTTAATAGCATCTTCAATATTATCATAGTATCCCATATGGTCAAAATCTTCATCACCATATGCGATAGAAATTTCAATACACAGTTTATTATCTTCCATAATATATATCCAATTCACAAAATGTTCCCATCCAATGTGGACATAAGGTGTTTGGTGCGGAACAATAACCATAACCCCATATACACTACTCAGCCATAATAACCTCCATCAGGTGGATCTCGTTTATAAGACTTACAATTTTCAAAATTATTCCCACAAAACGGCCAACTATAAATACATTTATAACAACGCACTAGAGTATTTAATTGCTAAGGTTCGGGTTTAGATTCAGGCTCTATTTTATTTTTAACTTGATTAATAATATCATCTAAAAGAACTGGATAACAATTATGAGCTTCCATTTCACAATGATAAATTAATCCTTTATCCCAATCATTCCATCTGTTTTGGGTATGAGAATGTCCACATAAATTAATTATACGAGCTTTAAGCGGTTTATCTAAGTCAAGATTAGAGGTTAAAGTAGGATAATGAGAAAGATAAAAATGATATTTTTTATAAATTAACATTCCCGCATATCCAATAATTTCTTTAATATTATTACAAGTTTTATACATTTCTACTCTATTAGGAGTACAATGATTACCAATAATAACATGAATATTACCATTTAGTTGTTCAAGTAAAATTTTATTATTTTTATTATTTTCTGAACCACCTAAACATAAATCTCCAAGGACATAAACTTCATCATTTAAAGATACTAAACTATTATGTTTATCAATAATAGCATTATTCATATCTTCAATATTTGAAAAACCACGAGGTTCATATAAAAATGATTTATTATGATTAAAATGCCAATCAGATGTTATCCAAATTTTCTCCATTATTATCAACTACTTTCCAAGTATATCCATAAGCTTTTTTAGTAATACCATTTAAGCATCTGCGGATATTAGGATGTACAACTTTATTAAAATAATTATCAATTTCAGTCATTGAATTAAATGTTTTATTTAATTCAACACAAAAAATTTTTTCATTTTTATTTCTTTTAGGAGTATTTCTCTTTAATAAATTTTTATAATCAATTTCTTTACTTTTTAAAGCCGCATATACAACTTGGTCATAAATCTAAAAATATTTACAGGTTTCAACCATAGAATTATTATGAGTTAAATAATAATTTACAATATCATCATAATTATATTTAGATTGACCATCTCCACCCAATGTGGCATTATATCCCTAATAATAAGAATTATAAAAATTAATCCAATATTTTTCTTTTTCTTTTAATTCTTCTGAGTCATCTGTTTTATCAATAGTTTCAACAATAAAATTGTCTATACCATATTTTCTTATAGCTCGATGAAATGGGAAATTATAATCTCCATGAGAAGGAAGAAATGCGGCTCGACAATGTTCTTTCCATCTCGTTTCCACTGAAGATTCTGATTTTCCAACATAAATTTTGTTTGTATCTTTACAAGTAATTTTATAAATATAACCCATAATATAATAAGTTCTCCTTAATTTTCTTATTATATATGAAAAATATTTATGATACCGTATCGTGATTTGTCCAAATTTTATCGCTGTTCAAGTCGATAAACCAAACCTTCTTCATTAATAGATAAAATCGCATAATATCTATCATCTTCTTCGAGCGTAGGTTCAGCCATGTGGTTATACATATCGGTAATTACATCTTTAGGAACTCTTTCACGACCAGTGCGCTTAGCATTGCGTGCAAGACACGTTGAAAGAGGCACATCAAAATAGAGCACAAATACGACATAATCTTTAAGGTCAAGGGCATTTAGTAATTTTTGACGAGACTTTTTATTAAGGTGAGTGGCGTCCGCAATTACAGTATTGTTCGCGTTAATCTCTTCTTGAATCTGATGAACATATTCCTTCCATACATCTTTTTCCTTCTGGAAATATTCATCATTATCGTTAATCATAGAAAAGCGAATTGCATCACGAGAAACTCGTTTAGCGATTAATTTCTCGCAAAATGTGCTTTTACCCGAGCCTGGCACTCCTACAGTGAGATAAAGAGTTTTCAGCATCTTCAATATACACCCCATTCTTAAAATTCTCAAGAAATTCGGCTACATCTTCATCATTACGGCATTCAACATGATTAACTTCTTCTTTACACCAAGGGCAATAAAGTTTTTTATAATGAAGTCTTTTATGTTGATGTCCAGTTTTTCGAGGAAGGGGTAAACCTTCTTTTCCGCATTTTAAACAAAAAAATCTATGAATATTAGACATACAACCTCTTTAACTTTCTATAAATATTATATAATATTTTTTATATTTTGTCAATAAAAATTATTTAAGAAGGCTTTTATTTAATTGGTTGCCCATGGGGACAACGAATCTCTCATATTCAAATGTATCAAGATTAAGCAGAATCACGCAACCAAGATGAAAACTACCGCTATCAATATCGCACTTATGACCTTCCGCATACCAATAGGGAAGAGTAGCCTTATTAATTGTTTCCTCTTGGTTATTAGGAATATCATGGAGTTTCTTCATTAAATGAATAATAGGAGTGTGGCCATGAATAATATAGAGATTGTCTTCTTTGTCAGGCCATGGGTCATAAAAATGGTCTCTATTCCAAATGAGACTAGTGCTAGCTTCCCACTTGTATTCACCATCACAAACAGGAGTAAAACCAGCATGAGTCAGATAAATAACCTTACCATCGGGTCGAGTATAAACATGATACCAGGGTAGTCTATTAATTTGAAAAAGCCATTCATTATCGGCGCCATCTTCAAGCCAAGACTGGAAAGTGCCTTCACCACCGTTATTACAAAGAAGGTAATAGTCAGAATACATTCCACCATCACAATCATTATAAACTCGCATAGCATTACCCAGCATACGTTCATGATTTCCCATGAGTAGCTTTACTTGCGGATTCTGAATAGCATCCTTAAGGATAGCCCAACCATCCGGACCACGGTCTGTGCAATCACCCAGACAATAAAGTGTATCGTCAGGGTTGAGATAATCAAGAATTTTATCCCACAGCGGTTTCATGCCATGAAGGTCTGAACAAACATAATTACTCATATTTATCACCTCATTTATTTTCTATTAATATTATATCATTTTTTTATAAAAAAGTCAAGGGCGAGGATTTACCCCGCCCTAATTGCTTGACCTATATAATACAATATAACAAATACAATAGCATGAAGAAATGTGGTGCATAGGTAAGCATCTATTTTTTCTTCATTTTTTGAAAATAGATAATATGTAGTTTCTCCAAGATAAAGTGCAGAAAGATACATATATATTTTAGTTAAGAAATCTATAATAGTTAATATCATTATTAATTTTAACGACGCATTAAATACATAGTGGGTTCTATTTTTTCATATCCATTTTTTTCATAGACGTGAATAGCTTGTTTATTATCAGCATTTACCCACAAACAATTACATTGATATTTATTGTTTAAATATTCTACGACTTTTGTTCCTAATCCTTTATTCTGATAAGGAGGGAAAATAGTTAAACGAGAAAGCATTTTATCATTTAATCTAATTTCAGCTTCTCCAATTTTATTTTCTTTATAAAAAATATTTAATTCTTGATATAAGTCAGTTTCTTTAATTTCTAAATCCATCATTACTTGATTTCCTCGAAATTATGTTCAAGTTCATAACGGGCACAATCATCAAAATAAAAATCATATGGATCTTCACACTCAATGTCAGGATGAGATTCAAGAAATTCATTAATCATTTCTCGAGCACCTTCCATATACCACTCCCAATTATCCACTTCATCACTCTCAAGACAATAAAGCCGCCAAGCGCCATAGAGTAGATTCTGAAGGGTATCTTCATCAACTTTAAAATAGCGTTTATTCATTATTTTCTTCCTCTTGGATTAAATTTCCAGCGCGGTTTTATCATCTCTTAAATGATAACACTCACATTTCTTAACTACTTTAGTAATTGGGGCGTTTTCGCTCTTAGATTCTGTCTTCTTTTCATAATGACCGGGAATCCAAATAAGATTTTCACCATTAACTTCTTCCCAAGCATTAGCCATCTATTGAATGCATTCAAGACAATATTGCCAATAAGAGTAACATTGATCTCGTGTCAGGTCTTCACTTACTTTATCCCAAAGAGCGACAGGAATCCGCTCTCTAATTTCATCTGTATCAGTTTTAAGTTGCTTCAAAGCTCCATTATCATTCATAGATAATCCTCCAAGACATATTCAATTTGATCTAATGTTTCGGTTCTTTTAAGAATTGCTATAATTCTTAAAATAGTAAGAGCGTTAAGAATATCATCATAAAGGCAGATAGGGGCTTCCCACTCATTAGCGGAAGCCCATTCTGCATCTAACGATAAATGCTCCATTAATTCATCAATTTTCATTATTAACGTCCTCAGCTTCTTCCATATCAGGTGCAGTTTCCTCGTTTTTCACGATTCCTTCAAGACACTTAAAGTTAAAATTCTTGTGTTTGTAAGCACAGAACTTAGGACGATTAATAATACGAATCACAACACCTTCACGCACATGAGTCTTACCGATAGGATCGGGGCCATCATAATACTGCTCAGCAATATTCTTAATCCATTCACCGGGAGTGCTCTTGCGAATAACTCTCCAAGTACCACATTCACCATTACAGTCATAGCACTCTTCTAAGGTTTCATCAGCAGGGATATAACCCTTCCACATAACGGGAACACATTTACAACCCATTTGTTCACAACGATAACGCATGAAATCAGGAGAATACTCTACTACATCGCCATCCTCATTAGTCATAGTCATACGATAGACATAAAAATCAGACTGAGGAAGTTCATTCGCGCCATTAGGAGAGCAACCATAAGAGAATTGAGTGATTTCACCATATTGTTTGACAAATTCCTTATCATTTAGTTTCTTATTCTGACAGTCACCCATAATAGGAGTTCCATTATCAGTAAACCCAACAACTTCGTAGAAAACCTCTTCGCCCTTATGTAGCTTACCTTCAAAAAATTCAGCATGCTTCTTACGGAACTCATTAGAACCATAAAAACTACCCTCCCAGTCGTTTAAAACAGTTCGACGAGTTCCAGAGACATAACCATAGTCATAAATAGGAGAAAGTGCGGCATTAGCCTTACCCTGAAGCCATTTAAATAGCTTAGGATGCTTGATTACAATATGTGCCCAATTGGGGCCAGTATAACCATGTAACATAGGTAGATAGCCGGTTCGCTGGCTAGTGCCATGCATTTTAAGTGTAATCTCAATCAAGTCACCGAGCTTGAACGCGCTTAAATTGTAAGCAAGCTGCTCAGTATCTGCGTGTTCTGCCAGGAGAGGAGCAATAGGGTCATGACGCTTCCGGGTGTGATTTCCTTCGTTAGGATAACCCTGACGATTCTGCTTGGTGCCACGAGGAATATACTTCTTACAAATTTCATGGCCATTCACCACAGAAATAGTATCACCAATATTAATATTATCAAAATTAACACCAGTATATTCGAGACAAGAGAGAGACATAAAAATGCCATCAGATTTTACCCCACGTAACTTAATCGCGCGGACATTGCGCTTCTCACGCTCAAGATAACCAGTATCAGGCTTACCATCTGCGGTTTTACGGCATAGGTGGTTAGCATCACAAAATTCTTCAGAAAGCTGAAGGTCACAAGGAAAATAAATACCAATTTCACCAATCGCGGTATCAATACCAACGCAAGTATCATTACCGAAGAAGGTAGCAACCTTCAAACGATCAGCATTCGGATGGTCTTTAAGCTCGCTCACACGAACAACATAACCTACATGTTCGGACATTTAACTCACTTCCTTTTAATTAATTAGTTCTACGCCAATAGAAATTGTAATAAGGCTTACCATTACCAATAGCCTTTTTAATATTTTGAGAAACAGTTTCAAGTTTAGTCTTACAAGGAGCAAATTTAACTTTATTTTCATACAGCCAACGTGCAGCTTCTGCTCTATCATTAAAGGCATGAACAGCGGCACCACGAGGACTCTTTACACAAACAAGAGTACCAACAGGATAACCAGCACGAGACCAACAAATTTCATTGTTAGTAGTAATAGTAGTAGTATTTTTAACGACAGTCATCTTTTCCTCAGCCGGTAAGCTTTCAATATATAACTGTTTTAATTCAGGGGGACTATAAAAATTTTCATACTTATGGACATTATAAAGAAGAATGGCGTCATCAAGTGCGTGATGATTTTGCTCAGCATTGGGATCAAACATATTCATAGCTTTAATAAGACTGAGATTTTTGGCTCCACACTTCTTTTTAAAATCCTTGCTATAATCTCGAATACTGCCGCTCATATAACCAATAATCATTCTAGCTTTCATGCTATTGGTTCTTTTAAAAGTATGTCTCAAGAAATCTACATCACTATCACCCCATACTAAGAAATTCGGAATATTATCAATACCAAATACCCAATCAGAAAAATTTTCAAATACTACATCAGGAGACATAGCAGTTTCAACCATTTCCTTAGTAATACCTGTTAAATTAGTAATAAAAGGCGTAATCTTTCCTTCTACTGGAGCCACAAGAGAATAAAATGTTTCACCATCTTCACGAATTGCCCCAATAGAAATAATCTCATTAGAAAACTGCGTGGCTTCAAAATCAATATAGTAATTAATAATTATTCTTCCTTTCTCTTAGTGGATGTAATATCCATTGAGCCCGCAATAATAAATATCGCTATAAACAATACCCATTTCAGTGGCAAAAACATTTTCTACCTTATCATCTTCGGAAACATAGTTATAACCATTACTACAACCAATCATATCTTCTTCGTCAAGATAAAAATTCGCGGTTTCCGCCGATTCAGCAGCCACAAGAGCACGACCAGTAAAATTAGCCCAAGGTGTAACTACATAAACATTATATTTTTTCATATTACCACAAATCCTCACTATATAAAAGTTCTGATGCTACATGAGAATTATCTTGCTTAATTTGATTACATTTTAATGCTTCTTTATAAGCGTCATATCGATCAAGGAACTCGCCTTTGTTATTTAAAAAACCTTGTTCAGTTTTTATCTTATCAATTTCATCAAGTCTTAAAAATTGAGAAATAATATAAAAAGCATCATTATGCCTATGGCATGGTATCTCATATTTTCTGCCATCTTTAGTGTAAATATTTACACAGGCTTTACTTATCATTGCCGCTCCCTATTTCATCAATCGAATTAGCTAGCACTTCAATAAGCATAATAGAATCTTTTGTCGTATAATATTTACAATTTTTATATTTCATCTTATTTATCTTCATCATCATAACAATAATATTTTTCATTCAGGTCTTTTTTATATTATCTATCCATAGGACAATAAATTTTAATGTTATCCATTAAATCACTTTTGGAATTTTATACCTTTTTCGTGATTACAATATCATAATCTCCCATCGTGCTCATTAAAGTTAATCCACACTTTCCATCCTCGGTATGCCAATCAACGTAGTTTTTTCCAAGAATTGCATTATCATAAAAAGCTTCAATGAGAAATTTTCTAAACATTTCGGCAGTAATATTATCATTCTTCATTTTACTTTACCTCCGTCCATCCATTATGCTGAATAATTGCTCTCATATTTTGAACTCCTACTGGATTCATACTATGAATATGAATAGGATAATTGCGGCCAGTCTCTTCAAGCCACTTCAAAAGCTCGATATAATCGCCACCATCAGCAGCAAAATCTCCAGCATCATGATCTACAGAAACAATATCATAAGGATGCTCAATAGACTCCATATACTGAATATAATATTGTGCTTCTTTGACACTTTTCGCTCGAATCCATTTTACATTTATATTTTTGTAAGTAAGTTGTGGAGGTTCTCTAATATCATCAACCCACAATCCAATAATCATGTTTTGTATTTCCATATATACCCACCGGCAGTTTTACCCTTTCCTTTACATACTAATCCAATTGTAGTGTCGCTAATTCCTGTTTGCTTCCATGCTTCACGAGCTGATCTATATTCAGCAATAAAATTACCTTGTTTGTCATATTGAAGGACTGTAGTATTATGTTTAGTAATAGTTTTAATTGGTTCTTCTATTACTTTCTTTTCATATGACCAGCCAAATCCTCCTGTAGTTTTTCTTTCACCGCGACATACCTTACATATGTTTGTAAATTGAAGATTTAATATTCGTGCTGCTTCATGTGCTGACTTATACTCACCAATAAGATGGCCAGATAAATCATACTGATATACAGTTTTATCATTGGTTCCATTACAAGCTTCGCCGCCAAGTGTCATATTATAGCCGTTATTAAAACTATCATATTTGGCAATCCAATAAATTTCTCGCTCATTCAATTCATTAATTTGACATTCTTCAACAATTTCAAAAGTAAACTTTGAAACACCATATTTCTTAAATGCTCTATATAATTCCCAGTCGGGAGAAGATTTATAGACAGATAAATGTTTTTTCCAACGAGCTTCAATATCTCGAGATTGTCCAATATAACATTTTCCATTTATTGTGTTTGTGATTTTATAAATACCAATCATAAGATTCACTCCTTATATTTTTCTTTCATATATAAGTGAATCTTAAATTAATACAATTTATAGATTTCGACCACACCTTTAAAAAAAAATCAAAATCTATATCCATTCGGGGCTGGCCGCAAGTCATCAACCCATAATTTCACTATATACCTTCTTTCTTAACTTTCTATATATATTATATCAAATTTTTTAATAAAAGTCAAATAAGGGGAATGGTCTAATACTATTCCCCTTTATTTAACATTACGAGTATAACACATAATTACCGGTCAAATAGTTTCGTTTAAGCCTGAATTTCTAGAGGCCGCACTCAATTTTGGTAATTTCATCACGCATTATAGTTAAAGTGCGCAAATCTGCTATATAATCTTTTTCTTCATTCATAATAATTATCTCATATAAAAATCAGGACTTTTTTGAAGCCACCAATATAATTCACCAGACTCACGATACTTTTGCCAGCGTTTATAGATAGTTTTAATTTCTTCAACATCTTTATAGTATTGTTCAACATAAGGACGCTCTAATCTGTCTTGATGATAATGCCCAAAACACCAGATACCCCAGTCGATACTATCTTTTACATCTTCCAACCAATTTTCCATAGTTTTATCTACGGTGTCTTGATTAATCATAGGAAGAAATAAATCGCGCGGTTCCCAAGAGATAGGGCAAGTATGAGTAAATACAAAATCAAATTTTTTACCTGCGCACCAACCGCTAATTTCAGCCATCTCTTTTGGAGTTAACTGTTCGTCTTTAAACCATCCGGTCCAAAGATCGGTATTTTCAGGTCTACCATCTAGCCTAAACCATTTATCAACAGAATAAGCGCCACCAATAGTAAGAACAGAATATCCATCAAATTTATAGACATCGCCATCAAATAAATAGCGGATATTAGGAAATTCAGGTTCATAGTATACACCACCATCAATATCATTATCCCACATTTGGTCAGTGAAGATATTTTCAGGGCGCTCTTCATGATTACCACGTAAGCAATAGATGCGGTAGCCAGTATTATTGATATTGTGCTTGTTTTTCCAGTCGGTGCGGTTGAGATAAAAGTTTAATCCAGCATCTCCAAGAATAATAAGTGCAGTTTCTGCGGGAGCGCAGTTCTCCGGGAGATTAGCGAGTCTTTCCAACACTTTACCGTGAGTATCACTAACCAGTGACGAACCAATGTTCAATCACTACTAATCATCTCCTTTAAATGTTTCCCATAAATAATTATGACAAATATTTCCTGTATTTTTCTATTTACTAATATGATTTCCAATTGCTCTAGGATTGTGTCCTTCTGGGCAGATTGCGCGAGCCGCCGCAGAAATAGAAGGATATATATTTATTATTTCTTTTGTAATTGGGTCAATTTGTTTAATTTGTTTAGATAATTTTTGCGGCCCGGCTTGAGTATTTATTTTTAACCCTTTTTCTATTAATTTTGGACGAATTGAGGCATAATCATAATGAAATTCTTTACATAATAAATCAAGACGTTCGCCATTATTATAACGTTCAATAATTTCATTTATATGCTCATGGTAATCTTTTATACCACCTTCTCCACCACCTGTACAATTATATCCTTGATGATAAGTATTGTAATAAGCTATCCAATAAATTTCTCTATCATCTATTATTTGGTTATCACATTTTTCAATTTGTTCAATAGAAAAATTTTCTACTCCATATCTATTTAATGCTTTATAAAGAGGTAATTTATCAGAATATCTTTTAATATTTTTAAGATGACCTCTCCATCTTTCTTCAATAGTATGTTCAGTTTTACCAACATAACTATGACCATTAATTTTATTCGTGATTTTATAAATATAACCCATATAACAATTTCTCCTTTTAAAAATTTCTACATTATATATAATTTTATTTTTATAAGGATGAAATTGTTTTGCCCAAGCAATTACATCATTTAAGATAATTCATTACGAATAGCCCATTCCATAATATTATATTGAACATTATCTAACAATTCATCTACATTGGGATCAGGTTTATTTTCAAATAATATCATACCTCTATCATACAAATCATTAATATGAGCCATAGAAGTTTCGGCAATGTCTAATGCGGATGATAAAGCATAATATCCTTTTTTTAAGTTTAGAATATAATCAGCATTTTTAGGTAATAGACAATCTTGATAAGAGTCTCCGTTAATATAACTTTTTAAAAATTCTTCAACGCGGACTAGATGTGATAGTTGTTTTGGATCGTATCCGTATTGAGCGAGGATATCTACTTTACTGGGATATTCATGCTGAAGCGCATGATATTTCTCCATAGCTACGCCTTTCATAGCTTTTACTGCGGCGTAAGGATTGTAATGTGCAATTTCTTCTCTGTGAATTTCCAAAGTTTTCCAATAAGGGAGATAATGATAATTAATACTACGATATTTAGTAAACAAAATTTCTAGGAAGTTCAAATTCTGTTTCCGAAACGTATTAATATATAATCTAATATCTTTCCAATCAGTATGACTATCATTCGCACGCACGTGCGTAGTGCTTGCTGGTTTTTTATTAAATACAATATCTTTGAGAGAAGGAGTAAGAATTAATTTAGTATCTACATCACTATTTTCATAATCAAGTCCATAGTTGCCACTACCTTGATAGAAAATACCAACGATTTGATTAGGTTTGAAATAAGCTAAGGATTCAGTATAATGCTCTTTAACTTCATTCATAATCCATTCATCACTATGAAAATTCATATTTTATTTCTTTCTCTCCTTTCTTTAAATTTTGTTGAATATTTTTCATTTGCGCATTTGCGTGATTTAACTCTTCTTCACTTTTCTTTTGGATTTCGTGAATATCATTTTGAATATTTTCTAAAATATATTTTAAAAGTTCATTTTTTTGTTGTTTAGCTAGATATTTATTTTTTTGTTTCTTAATAATATCGCCACGAATCTGAAAATCAATTATGTATTGTAAAAATGACCAAGGATGAAATTTAATTTGAATAGGATATCGATAGGAAATTTCTGTTTTAACAATTATTTTAATACGATTCCATTTCCATTCCCAATCCCAACTAGTGCCTAAGTCAGGGTTCCAAGGGCCAATAATAAAACGCTCAGGATTAATTTCATAAAATATTTTAAAATCTTTGTATTTTAAATATACATATTCACCACTGGAACAATTTCTATTAAAGCTTTTGAAACGATTATAAAACATACAGATAGGTAATGTAACTAATGCCACTACCCAAATTGTCCATAATAAATGGGGATTATGAAATAGAAGTGAAATTAATGAAATTAAAATTCCTATACCTAAACTAATAGCAATTTCAAAGAAAGCTAATAATCCCATATAATATCACTCCTTACATAAATTCAATTCGATTTAAGATAGAATCTCTAATTATTGGGTCAATTGGACAATTTTCATCATCAAGATAGGGTCGTAGAAAATGAATTTGGTCAACTGTTAAACCTTTCGAGAGATTATAATAAATATTATAATCATGGCCAAAAATGCTACTACGAGTAATTTTAACCCATTGATGAGCGATTAGAGTTTCATCTGCGCTATAAAATTCAGGATATTCGTATTTCTCCATAATATCAATGGCAAATGCACAATGTTCATAGCTTCCACATTTTAACATTTCACCTGTTGGAGATAACCAGCCAATAGGCATTTCAGTCATTTTACTATACTTCATTTAATCACAGATTTCTTTAAGAATAATCTTTTCTCCACATTCAGGACATTTAAGAATTTGTGCCCAATAATAATATTGTGTACCAAATACATCATCAAACGAATCAATGATTTTAATATCATTCGCTGTATAACTTAAATAAGCATGACATTTTGGACAGGTTGTTGTTTTATATGTATCACCATGTTTAAGAATTTCCATTATTCAATCACCCAATAGACTGTAGAGCCATTGCCGCAATTAGACTTACCAACCTTGCCCTGCGCAATATATTTGCGCAAAGAACCACTAACTGATGCGGGAGAAATGTCTTCATTATAAATGCGCTTAATCCACCCAGAAAGGATTTTAGAATTAACGCAACTATACTGTTTAAGAGTCTCATACACCATTTCGCTCTTGGTCATTTGGATATCCTCCTTATTATTTATATAAATATTATAATATATTTTTTTATTTTTGTCAAATAAGGGATATGAGAGCAAAAAAAATAAGGCAACTGGAAAAATTTTCCAGTTGCCTTATAAGTTAAATTATTTTTGTACAAAAGTGTAATTAGTGCTCCAACGACCTTGATTGTCATCATAGTAATTATTAGCAGTTTCAAGCGTAGTAAAAGTATTTGAATTAAAAATAGAAATATTTTCATTATTAAATACTTCTAAATGATTAACTTTTTTATCTTCCCCTAAGAGAATTAACATTTCAGCAGGAATATCTACATAGGTTTTAGAGTCAGTATTTAAAGTAAGTGTAATAGCACCATGATTTACATTACGTTGAGCATTAATACTGATATTATCTACAGAAAGTTCAATATTATCATTTACTTTGCAAAGCATATTTATTTTCTCCTTTAATTAAAGATTTAGGATATTAAATATCCTATAATATAACAAAAATTTAATAAATAAATTAATGTAAATAGGCCAAAGGACACTAGTTTCCTAGTGTCCTTGAATTAAGTTTTTACGTTTACCGAATCACAATGTAACGGTCACTATCCAGCTTATCCAGCATGAGATCAACAGAAGTCTTGCCAGTCATAATCATTTCGTAGGTAACAGGAGAACAGCCACTTACAAAAGTAATGCCATTCTCAGTTTTCATAGGAATATTATTCTGCCAAGAGTTGACACACCAGAAGGTGAGATTAGGACACTGATATCCATGGGCCTCCCACTTAGCCTTAATATGCTCCATCAGAGTAGCATTAGGTCTACCGTAAGAGTTAGCTCGGACACAAGAATTAAATTCCATATCGCTAATGATAATCAGATTCTCAGGGATATCCTTTTGAGAACAATGATTCTGAATAGCGGTCTGAAGCAGAAGATCGAACGCAGCTTCCACGTTAGTAGAACCACCCCAGGCAGTACCACTGATACGATAAACCTTATCGCAGAAATCAACACCCTCGACATTGATGAGATGGGGAGTGGATTCAAAGGACAAGAACTTACCAGCATAAGGGCCACTATTGCGCTCAGCACAATACATACCGAGAGATACGGCAATGTTCAAGGGCGCATCCGCAGAATTGCCGAACATAGAGCCAGAAGTATCAATTAGAGCAATACCATTAAAGGTCTTACCCTGGAAATAATCAGTAAGATTATCCCAATACTTATTGACCATTAGACGCTGGGTATCATCGAGAGCTGCGCTTCTATCACGATAGCCCCACATATCCTTATAGCCCATTACCTTAAAGGCTTCATTAACGCACTCATAAGGATACAATGCCTTAGCATTAACCTTAGTAGTTTCATCCTTAGCAAAAGATTCATAAGTGCGGGCACCGGCCTTAGCACGCTCAATATCATGACGAGCAAAAGCATTCTTATACTTCATGCCCGCCTTAGAAGGAATCTTATCGAATTCAATCTTATCCCACTCATTAGCACTCATAAGACGCTCAAGCACATTAATGCGCTTACGCAGAATGGAAAGAGTCTTACGATACTGACGAGGGGTCATACCGAGGAACTTACGAGTCTTCATACCCAGATACTGAGAATCAGCAGAACTGGTATTTTCAGACTTCAGCCACTTAGCCAGGAGAGAGGGAGTCTTAGACTGGACGTCAAGAGCAAGCTGCTCCTTAATAAACTGGTAAGCATCATTCTCCAGAGGAGTCTTATCCAGCACATACAGGTCATCCCAGCGACCGAACTCAGGAATATGAGTCAGGTTGCGACGAATCATTTCAGGATGAGTGCGAGCTAGCCACTTCAGACAAACTCGGAAGAAACGGCGCTCGCCCTGGCCTCCGCGAATATCACGAAGGTAAAACAGGCAACGAAGTGCGTGAATCTTATCCTCCTTGAGGGCCTTAGAGAAGAGCAGGATACAATCTTCATCACTACGACGGCGATAAGCACCACCCATAGCAAACATATCCAACAGAGAATTAAGCGTAGACTTATAAGTCACCGCACCATTCAAAGTAGAAGTATAATTAGTAGCATTTTCAAGAGCGTTCATAAAATTAGGCATATAAATCTCCTTTTTCTCTTAGTCTTTTGGAACAAGACCGTAATTTGATTTATTCTTTAACTTTCTATAAATATTATATCAAATTTTTTAATTTTTGTCAAATATAATAATAATCCCAGCCCTATTTTACTAAGACTGGGATTATTCAAAAGAAAGGAAGCATTACCATAGAGGTAATTGGACGCCATGGTTGGAATTAAACCAACGGTCGAAGAGTTGCAGTCCTCTGCCTTAGTCTCTTGGCTACATGGCGATAAACAAACAAGATGCTAAATTCTTCTTAATCCCAAATTAAGCGCTTTATGTAAGCAAAAAATTGCTGTATACATCTTTACTATGGTGGGAATGGGTGGGATTGAACCACCAATTCCTCAATTATAAGTTGAGAGCCTTAACCAATTTGGCCACATTCCCTTATTATTGATATATCTTTAGAAATTCAAATCTTAAATCCCTTAATTAAAAATCAAATGTTACTACAAACTAAGCTAAAGACCCAAATAAATGACATAAGGGGATTTGACATTCAGTCACCCCTTTGTAACGAACTAAAGTCTTGGTATCGTCTCATTGTATGTCATTTAATGCGATATATCATAAAACATAAAATTCATTATTAGTGCAGGGCTACGGATTCAGACCGCTTTTTCCAGCCTTTTAACGCTGATGATCTATCTTTAGCCTAGCCCTGCATATAATGGACCAGGTTAAACTTAAACTAATAGATATAGAAGTCAAAACGAGAAAATGAGACTTGCACTCATACTACCAATCATTCCGGTTGGCGTCCTACTAACAGAACTTACATCATGCTACTTAACCCATCACATGACATAACCCATTTAAACGATTTCTCGAAAGTCCTATGCCTTACCTGTTTGGCGATGGCCGTATATCAAAATTGTGCGCCTATTGGTTCTCCCGATTCTCCAGACCAAAATTTCTCTCTATAAAACCATATCATTTTATTTTATGGCATGACTAAGAGATATAGTTAATTTATTTATCGTGCTTTTACTATCATAGACGCGGAAACGAAATTTCGGACATTTTAATACTTTTGAACTAAATTTCGTTAAATCCAAGACCCCTAAGTATGAATAAATTGATTATCAGTCAATCGCGTAAACCAATTCCGCCATAAACGCCAATGCGTTCAACAGGATTTGAACCTGTAATTCTTCATTAGAAGAGTTTGCTGCAAGGGTCTTTTATGCTAATTGTTTAACCCAGACCACCTATTAGCAAAAGGGAATGGTTCTGTGTGGTTTATCCGCTGTCATCTAGAACCATTTTTACCCCTTAAAAACTCTACTCAGTAGCGCTATTTCTTTTCCAGTTTTTAATTCGTGCGGACACGGATGGTGCGCCGTCCGAGATTCGAACTCGGGACACCCGCCTTTTTCAGTCATTAGATGAAAGTATTTTCAAGTTCAAAATCTTTTGCGAAATTGATATTCTTAGTCTGACCATTCTTAGTAGGCTTTAGACGCAATCTACAAGAACGGCTACCAGCTTTATCAACTGGAACAAGATAACATTGATGATTATACATTGTAGCAAAATAATCAATATCATCTGTAGAATAAGAATGATAAACTGTCTTTTGAGTATTTGTATGTGAGGATTGAGTTTTAAACTCAATATAATCTTCATCTTCACTCAATGAAGCAGTTTTTACTTGAATACGATATAACTGATGATTGATATCTACGATAAAGTCATAACGACTATCTGATACCAAAGGCTTACATACTTGATATCCTAGTGCCAAAAATGATTCAGCAACTTGGAGTTCAGTAATTTCACCTTGGAAATGAGTGTTTAACACTATTTTCACCTCCTAGAGAAAATACTTTCTTCGTCTGTGTGAAAAGGGCGGTGCTCTAGCCTGCTGAGCTAACGGCGCATACTAAAATATTAATAAATTAAATTCTTAACATTTTAAATATATTATATAATATTTTTTAAATTTTGTCAATATTTAATTAATAACAAGACTGAATAATTTTTCTTTAATTAGCCTTTTATATGTAATATATAAAATAATAATTTTAAAAATTAAGTTTGCTGTCCCAGTCTTTACTTAAAAAATTAACCTCTTGTCATTCCCAAAGAATAGGTTATTAAATTCTAGGGCCTAACCCTTCTCGTCTACTAAACAAGCCGATTAATCATCTATATAGAAGAAAGAAAACTTTCATCAATCCTTTTTTAGTATTGTAAAATACTATTAGCGACCTACTTGTTTATAAGTCAAATTGCTGGATGGCCCTATGGAGCGAGATATCGGACTCGAACCGACCCTTAATGCTTGTGGAGATACATATGAGATTTGAACTCATATTTTGATTTATTACCAAAATTTTTCTTTAAATTAATGTATCGAAGGCACTCGTGCTAACCACTGACACTAATCCCGCATTATTTTCTTTTATAATATTTCATATAGTGATTATATAATTCTTTTTTAGTAGGGCAAGGTTTTTTAGTTAAACCATTTTCATGCCAAAAATACCAAATGTTTAATTGCGTTTGCGCCCACGATTCAAAATTAGGTTCCAACCAATAATAATCACAAATATCATAAGAATCAAAAATTTTTTTAAACTCACGATAATTCATTATAATTTCAGGATTCCTTTTGAAATAATTGCGCACCGCACGATTAGCAAGACGTTTCTTGCTTTTAGTTTTGCGGTCGCCGCAATAAGCTGTTTTTTTATAGCTTCTGCTCATTTCTTTGACCTCCTGGAATATAATAAAGGGATATTCCCAATATTTTCTTGTGCTATCCCTAAACACAATTATTAAAATACTCTCCTTGGGACGGGTAAGCCGCAGTTATTAGCTGCTAACCCAATTAGGTTTTTGGTCGGCGAGGCGGGACTTGAACCCGCACGAGCTTTCGCTCACCAGATTTTAAGTCTGGGGTGTCTACCATTCCACCACTCGCCGTAAGGACGGATATTGAAATTAACAATAAGCTGTTCCTTATACTCCATTTAACTATTGCTATTTATACTCTCATATAAATCTCATAGCACTTATTATCAATTTTCCTATAAATATTATAACAAATTTTTTAAATTTTGTCAATAATTTTTTCAAGGCATAGATTTTTCTTGATTATCAGTCAAGTCCTTTATTTTAGCAAGGATATTTTTAAATTTGCTGTTTGTGCCTTTATTTTATATTTTTATTATACCATAATTTTTAAATTTTGTCAAATTTTTCTAATTAATCGCAATATATTCTTTTAAAATCTTACAACCACCGCAACCATTATGATGTTTACATTTATAACAATTATCAGTGGCATAATCAAAATACTTAGGAGGTTCAGGGCGCTGTCTGCGTTTTGCTTTTCCCATATACTGGTGTAAAGTAATTTTACTTTACACTTCCGCCTCCTCCATATCAGCATTCATCGCTTCAATTTTGCGCCAATCAGAAATTTTCCAATTATAAGTTGGTTCCCAATTCCAAGAGCGCTTACATCTAGCTCCACGATTCTTTGACTTAGCTGAACACATCGGGCAGCTACAATGAATCTTATTCTTGGAATAACAATGTAAGGCAGGATAAGTAATACCATCTACTTCCTTTGAAATACGTTTCCGTCTAAGTGCCTTTCTACGAGAAACATCTCTATTATAGGCACGAGAATTAGATTTCATATAAATCCTCCTTTATATAATTGTGTTGTAGTAATTAAAATAATGTCATTAACATCATTTATATAACTGACACAGCCACTCAGTTTTATAAGTTGGCGGAGCCACTGGGACTCGAACCCAGACACCGCTATGAACGATTACTACGTGTTTTCAAGACACGCTCCTTACCAATTAGGATTATAGCTCCACTTCTTCTTTAAAATCTTTTAAAGTTTTTGATTTTACAAGATACTCAGTGTATTTATTACCGACGCAAATAGCATTAGTTGCAACAATATCTTTAGCAGGAATTAAATACATATTATTATCTCCTGTATAAATAAAAACATAATCACAACTATCATTATCAAATTTTCTAATAACTCCTTTACCAGAAGCTCCACCACTATTTTTTAATGCTACAAAATAAGATTTGTTATTCTATGAAAAACGAGAGGTTTTAATGGAAATTCTTTGTAATTTTCCATTAAAATCAGCAATTAAATCATACTTTTGAGTATCATTAAGGGGAAGGGCTATAGTAATATTATTACTAGTAAAATATTCTATAGCCTTTCCAAACCCCATATTACCCTATACTGACTAATAAATATTTGACATAATTTTTTATCCTTTTTTTTCAATACCTGCGGATATGCCTGTCTTTCCAGGCTGTCAGAGAATTACATCTCCTTAATCAAACAATCAACCTCATTAGTGGCGAATGCGCTTTCACGAGACGCATCATTAAAATAAGTCCGCATTCTCTCATAATAGGCTTGAGCCTCGTCAAGCTGGCGGCCAGCTTCAATCATCTTACCATAGGCTCGCTTCATGCGCTTAGTGCTAATCTTCGCATTACAACGTGCGGCCGCAAGCTTTTTACCTTCATCAAGAGAGTAACTATCACGAGGGTCACACTTAGCCACTCCACGCACCACTCTACCCGCATATGTAGAAACCGCAACCACAGTCGGCACACCCTTGCTGTCAGTAAAATGATGATACTTATACTTATCCAGAGAATACTTCATAATTATACAAACCTTTCTTTTTACTTTAAAATACAAATTGATGAAATAAATGGTATATTACTATACTTATACTTTACTGCTTTTGTTTTCCAATTATCATTAACAATTAAATTTTGTGTTTCTGAATCGTATCCAATAATAGTAATAGTATGATTATTATACTTATTGCCTTTATCTTTGCTAATATTTAGAATAATAGGATTTCCTTTATTGATTTCTTTTTTAATTGTTTCAAAACAATATCCTAAACCTTTTCCAATACAAGTCTGCATTTTACTCTACTATTGAAAAAGATTATTTGCTGCCTAAGAATAAATAGAAGGAATAAAACAAGACCAAGTTCCACGTTTAGTTCCTTCATAGAAATATTTTTCTGAAGCAATTTTTTCTACTTGATTATAAATATCTTTTATTGTGTATTTACTTTTACGACCAAATTTATTAAATAAAACCGCGGTAATAGAAGTAAGAGAACAATCAAGAGGTAATCCATAATTATTCTAATTAAGGCAGAAAAAATTATCTATCTAAATATCCATTTTACCACTCCTAATTATTTTGTGCTATTGGAGCTAGCGAGGGGAGTCGAACCCCTAATCTACGCATTACAAGTGCGTTGCGTTACCATTGCGCCACGCTAGCATTTTTAACTTTCTATATATATTATATAATAAATTTTTTATTTTGTCAAGGAAGAGATTTTTCTCATTTAATCTCTTCCTTAACTTTCTATATATATTATATAATAAATTTTTTATTTTGTCAAATTTTTTATAAACCATCTGTTTGAGTACAAGCAGAAACTCTCTAATCTTTACACTTAGGATCTGGACTAGATTCATTTTTATCCCATTTCTAATTACAAGTCTATCCGCATTTTATCGTTGCAGTATTATAATTATTAGCTAATTCTTGAAAATCACTTGCATATAAATAATCAATTTTAGCAGTTTTTTCTCCAACTCTTTTGTTAATTTTACCAATACCAGCATCTAAAGAATTAAAATCAGAAGCATAAATTTCATCATCGGGATTAACTGAAGTGATTGAAATGACACCACCACTACAATATGGTCCAGCTGCTTCAACATAAGAAGCAAGAGTATTCCAATCTTCTGCCCAAATTTCAATTATATTGTCCTTTGTTGGAGTTTTTCGCCAAGAAAATTTTGAACCAATATTCTCACTATAAATTTGTTGATTTTGACAATAAGTCTAACATTTTGTTTGACATTTTCCTTTACATCCTGTATTACATCCACCATAACAATTACCTTTACAAGTGGTATTACAAGTTAATGAACAATTTGCTGTACAAGCATCACTACAGTTTTTATTACACCCTCCTCGGCATGTACCAGAACAAGTACCTTTACAAGTATCACTACAATTACCAGTACAATTGGTTGAACAAGTTAAAGCACATCCTTTGTTACAAGTACTACCACAATTTTTTGTACAATCACTTAAACAAGAGTCTGCGCAAACTTTTGAACATTTACCTTTACATGAAGTCATACAACTATTACCGCAATCTGGTCCTGCATCAGTATATTGAGGTATATTTTGTAAAATATTTGAATTATTTTTTAAATCATTAATCTATTGATTTACTTCATTTTTTATTTCTTTTAAATTACTCATCATTGGAACCTCCTGTGATTTTATTTAAATAATTTTTAAAAAATTGATTCTAATGATAGAATAATATATTAAAAATAAAATACGCTTCATCAACTAACATTTCATACCACCAACAGAGTGAATCGGGAAATTGAGTAAAATTATTACTTATTAAATAATTATCAACAGGACAATAATTTTCTTTATTAAACCACTTGATTGAATTAGGATATTTTTCTAACGATAGTTGAGTTTGATTGTTTAGTTGATTATGAAATATATTTTGTAAATTTTTTACTCGTTGAATATCAATACCATCATGTATATTACCTAAGTAAAAAATATTATTTTCCGTTCCATAAGATGCTACTTCTTGACAAGTAAAAATATCACCTTTATAATTTACCGAACCATATCCATCACCAAGTCCGCATCCTGGGCATTCTAAACACATAGATTCTTTTTGTTTATTATAATTTTTAATAATACTTAAAAATATACTTTCAAGGTTATCAAAAATAATAAATGGCTCTTCTTTACGACAACAATTAATAAAATATAATGAATATTTTCTTAATTCATTTTTTAATGTTTGTCGCACTTCCACGTTCCATTCTTCAAATACATTGATAATACTAAATACACGAGTAAATCCGCAATCACTAGCAAAAGCGATATTTTCAAAAGTGCGATCCGCAGTTGCTGGACTTATAGTAGATCGAAACATTGTATTGGGAAAATTTTCCAATAGACATGGAATATTTTTACTAGCTAATTCATAACTACTCTAACCATTGCGACAAGGTCTATTAATATCCTAAGTGGCTTGCGCGCCATCCATAGACAATAGAACATTTATATTATTTTCTTTTAAATATTT
>ERZ1034928.2-NODE-2-length-167970-cov-33.463330_pt1 | contig 167970 bp, 276 predicted proteins | sample MGYA00520627_ERZ1034928 | MGnify/ENA primary metagenome ERZ1034928 (study PRJEB33766, sample SAMN09781755) | gut metagenome | biome: gut microbiome | host: Homo sapiens | place: Madagascar | study: EMG produced TPA metagenomics assembly of the PRJNA485056 data set...
CTTTATTTCTTTGCATTACTTGTACAAAGAAGAAATCTCCTTGGTCTGAGAGATTATCAAACCAAGGAGTAAATGCATTAAAATTATCTATTGTCATTTAATTACAAATAAAAGTAATTTTTACCTGAACACCATAAATTGTATGTAATTAATTGATCTAATTTATTACTATTTTTTAGCCAATTAAATAATACAATACACTCTTCTTTAGATAGACTTAAACAAAATGTATTATAGCAAGGTTTTGGTGCGTTACTTATTAATAAGCATATTTTGCTTTGAATTGCTTTAATTACTTCTCCTTCATTTTCTATCTCTATTTTATTTCCCTCTGTAGGTGTGTTACAGAGTAATTCTTTTGCGTTTTTATAAATTTCTGTTACTATAACTTTCATATTTAATTACCATTCAAAGGATATTTATCCTTATAATTATTATAAAAACCTCTAATAACTTTTTCTGTAACTTGTAAATTTCTATTTTTGTCACGCTCAATACATACAGATAAAGGAGTATCAAAGAAGTCTTTGTATTCTATTTCGTAATCTTCAAAAGTCCTAATTAAACGGTCAAACTTCTCTAAGACTTTTTTATTTAAATTAGTATTATCGATAACTACATTAAATCCTCTACTTAATGCTTCAACTATTGCATCAAATTGTATCTCTTGTACTAATTTTTCCCTACTAGGAACCCAATACTTACCAAGCATAAGTCGAATATCATCTTGGTTAATTCTAACTCTATGTTCGGGATCTTCAAGAACCCATTGCTTAGCCCATGTAGACTTCCCACTTGCTGGAAGACCTCTTGTTATAATTAATTTACTCATCTTCTTCTACATCAATACTTTCTGGTTCACCTTCTAATTGAACATCATCAAAATATTCATCTGTACTAATTACTTCTCCAACTTTAGCCAATTCAATAGCCTCATCCTCTGACTCTGCCTCTACCTCATATGTAAGATAACTCTTGCCCTTACATTTATATACCATACTTACTAAATATCTCATATGATACTAACAAAGATTAAGAATAATATCATTAATACAATTGTAAACATACTTACAATTATACCTTTTTCATAAATATATGCATCTTTCCAGTTTTTATTCCATCCAATATTATTAGCTAATTTAATCATTAGATATTTTTTAAGGTTTCTCCTATGAATCTCTTTGTGTCTTCTACTGCTTGTGCAATAGTTTCTTTATCTAAAGTAACATCTAGCACAAATTCTTCAGATAGACTATCTATTATATATTCTTTAAACAATTCAGGAGTTTGCGCACCATCTTCTAGATAATCAGAAAACGCTTGCTCTAAAGTTCTCCTGTATAAAGTTTCGTCAATTTCAACTGTTCCTTTTAACTTCATAATTATTTAATTATTAGTGAACCCAATGGTCATTTATATCTATATCTGCCCCTAAAAATACATTAGGACAGAATGGTTTACCTCCAGCTATCATACAATCAATAAGTACTTTACCTATCTGCTCTTTAATTGTCACTGGACATTCTAAATTGAACTCATCATGAGCAGGTATACACATTTTTACCTTATCTATTAGCTTATGGTCCACAATCCAATTAAATAGTTTAATAGAAGATAATTTAAAGCACATTGCTCCTCTATTTTGTATTCTATAATTAATAGATTGTTTCTCAGAAGCTGCCTTACGCTGCATATAATGTCTTACTTCTTGTACAATTTCATCCTGTGGATTGCGTCTTCTTGCATTTTGATAATATTCCCAAAATCCAGGTTCTTGCATTTTGCTGCGAGTCTCTTTTAACTCTTCAGCATCATAAATATGCGCTCTATGTCCAGTAAGAGGATTAAGTAATATATAACCATCTCTCATAACAGCTGCTCTACAATAATCTTGGTATCTTTTTATTCCTGGGAAACCCTCCATAAAATTATCATAAATTTCTTTTGCTTCTTCTACAGGAATTCCATCATTTTTAGAGATAGTATTATAATCTCCCCCATAATTAATAGCAAATTCAATAGATTTAGCTTTTTGTCTCCAGTTATGATAGAGTTTCTTTATATCCTCAATCTTAGTATCTCTTGGAATTATATTAGGATAACTCATGTAAGCCACTAAAGAATGAACATCACCACAACCGTGTTCAAATAGGTCTATCATCTTCTCATCCTTGGAAACAGATGCAATAATACGAGATTCCTGACTTTGATAATCAGCAGATAACCAAGCATTGCCTTTTTCAGATGTAAAACACGCTCTAGTTTCTGGATCATTCGGTAAGTTTTGCATTCGTTATGTATAGGCTCTTTATCCTATACTCTCCTTCTTTCGAAGGAGTATCGGACTATATCATTATTTATTACGTTGACAATAATATAAATGCAACATAGCTAATGCTCTTTTTCGAGGAAGACCATAGTATGAATCATAATTATATAGTAAATTTATGAATTTGGATACTTCTTCCTTAGCATTTATTGAAAAATGCCTTCCATCAGAATAAAGATTTACTGATATATTATTGTCTTGTAAATTTTGTATAAAAGATTTTATAAAATCTTCTGAATCACAATATGCTTCTGCTAGGTAATGTCGGGAGTCATTAGCGATACTAAAGCAGCCATCACCATCCCAGAAGCCTCTTAGAAACATACTTAGACAATCTTTATTAGGTAAGTTTGGGAAAATTAGTGTAGACGTTTTCCGATAAACTTCTCCAAATACATCTTTTAAAGATTGTACCAATTTCTTATTAGTTATACCTAGAAAATATACTCCTCCGTTTTTAGGGTATTTTTTTATATCACCTGAATAATTCAGAATACTTTTAATATCTTCTAAAGGTTCTCTATCTTTTAGAGTAAATTGAACAATTTCAGAACCGCTATTAGTAAGATGAACATTACCATCTGCAGCAAAAAATCCTAGAAAGTAACAGTATTCTGGGCTAGTTATGTCAATTCGAGTCTCATCTAAACAGTAGAGATTTCTATCACGAAATCGTGTTAATTTATATCTTGCTACAAAATGATCTATTTTACCTCGAGTAACTCCAAGCATATCTATAATTTCCTTCTGTTTTTTACGATTCAGATACATCTTTAAAATCTTTAACTCTAATTCTGAACAATCCTGTTCAATCTGTTCCATTGTGAAATTTGTTTTATCCATATAAATTATAATTTGATTAGTACTTGACTAGTATAATCATAAATTTATATGGTACAAAATTTTCCTTTACAAAATTTACCTGTAATAAATATTACGCGCTCGTGGGAGATTTTTTCATTACTCCTAGTCTCTGAACCTTCTTTACTTTAGTAAAGCTTGGCTGCTGATTGTCAATACATTTAGTCTCACGACTCAAGCTTCAGATTTCCAGCAATTCACGTAATTTTTCATAATAACTCACATTATTATGCCTCCAATTAGAAGGTTCAGTTTCCAAACACCACCACCAGAACTAACTCTTGCCGTATCAGTACCTATAGAATGAAAGTCTGCATGTATTCTACCTGTTTTGGGATTAATTGCATCTAACCAGTTTTGTCCATAAGTAGACACGACTTTAGCAGCCTCTTGATACTCCAGAAATATAGGAATAATTGGGAAATCATTCTTTTGTGGTTTTAAAACACTTGCTTCAATAGACTTCTTTTTCTGTTTAGTCTTTTTGTCAAATGTTTCCACATTAATTCCAAGTAATTCAAATAAGGGTATTACTTGTTTTTGACTACTCCAATTTATCACACATTTAGGTTCAGTGTCGAATCCCATAAATAAATCCCCTTGAGTATCAATTCGTGTAAACTGATTCTTAATTACTTTCTTATAGGCATCAACCTTACCATCAGGGGTTTGTAAATCTTCCTGAGGAAATCTTTTATATCCCTCTTTAATTAATCGCTTTACCTCATTAGGATAATCAGCTGCATATTTAGGATATTTAAGTTCAGGATATTGAATATCATAGCCATTATGTGGATTTTCTTTATCCCAAGCTACTACCCAAGCATTTAATTTTGAAATAGCTTCATCAAGTTTAGCTTGATCTTTAGCCATTTTAGCTTTCCATTTTGTAATATCAAGGTGAACTCCACAGTATTTAAAATAAGCAAGGGATTTAACAAATTCACACTCTAACTCTACTGCAAGCTTCATGCCTTGTTTCTCTACTTCAATATCTTGTTTTTCCTTTATATCCTCTATGTATGTAACATCTCCTGCTGCATAAATAACAACTTCAGTAGTTAAACCATCATTAACAATTTTGCCTCGAACAGTTTTATCAATATTAATATTTAAATAATTCCACGCAGCTGCCTTTAAACTCTTTTCACGCATTTGGGCTGGATATCCTAGGTATAGGAGCTGTTCTGCTATCATACCATCCCAAATATGTTTAGGATAGATGCCCTGAACATATAAAAAGGTCAAATCAAACATTAAATTCCACCCCAGAAATAATCTATCTGATTCTAGATAGCTTTTAACTATTTGCTTTTCTCTTGAAGTTAGGGTAGTCCAATCAATAACTACTTGATTATCTTTATTACCTAACTGTATAGTCAATAAAGCTTTAGTATGACAGTCAAGTCCCTTAGTTTCAGTATCTAACTGACATAATTTAAGTGGCAATAGAACAGACATTGCCTGTTCTATTGTTGCCTCTATATATTTATCAGTTTGAAATAAACTTTTATTATGACTAACTAAATAAATCATAGATAATTACAAATAGTCAAATTATTTAGAACTATATCTTCATTATCAATATTTAATTTGTCCTTTATAGCTTCTTCCACAGCCTCTTTTAACTCCTCCTCATTAATAACTAAATGTCTACCTTCTTTATACTGAGGAATTGTAATATCTACAAAAGTACCTAATTCAACATTTACTTCTACAGTAATATCTCTATCATTAGGTTCATTCCAAGGCGCACTTGGGTCGTTATAAGCTCCTGCTGGATAGTTCTCTGTCATGCTAAATAGTCATTTAACCACTCTACTCCATATTCATCTATTACTTCTTCATCTATTTTTATAGCTTCAAGTTCTATATCCTCAAGCTGTTGTTCATACCAATCTTCAAATTGGTCCTCGTCATCCTCGTCTATATCCGGGCTATCTAAATAGCTGAATGAGTTAACACACTCATCTCTTAATTCATTTGCATAATCTAATTCTAATGTAGGGTCTTCTTCGCTTTCAATTACTTCTTTTATTGAAGCATCACAAGCTACTGGGTATTTAGCAATAACTAACCACCAATCTCCATTAAGAAATTCTTCTTTAGATACCATTATATTAATTTAGATAATTGTAGATTGCATCTTTTTCTTATTTTATCTAAAGCTTTTTCTTTTATTTGTCTGACTCTCTCAACACCAATACCAAACATATCTCCTATTTCTTGTTTGGACATAGGATTCATTCCTATACCAAATAGCATAATAATAATATCATGTTCTCTGATGGGAAGTACATCTAGGCATTTACATAACTCCTTATTAATAAAGCTTTTATTAACTTGCTCATCAAGAGAAGGTTCTCCATCTGGTATTACATCACATACTTGACTATTCTCTTCATCTCCACCAATAAAATCGTCAACACTAACTAATCTGTTAGAAAATTGTGCCAAATAATCTATTTGCTTTTCAGGAATATTAGTTAAAGTATGTAATTCATTTGTAGTTGGATTTCTACCATTCTTTTTGATAAACTCATTAGTAGCTCTTAATATTTGAATTACTTTTAGGTGTTGAGTTACAGGTAATCTAATTTCACGACCATACCAATATATAGTAGTATAAATACATTGTTTTATCCACCAAGCAGAATAATTAAGAAATTTAACGCCTCTAGTTGGATCAAACTTATTTACAGATTTACATAAGCCTTCCAATCCTGAAGATATTAAATCCATAAGAGGAATACCTCTATTTTGAAACTGCTTAGCTATAGTTACTACAAATCTTAAATTAGAAGTAATTACTTTTTCTCTAGCCTTTTCATCTCCATTTTGAGCTTCAACAATTAACTTGTTTATTTCTTCATTATCTAATATCTTATATTTAGATATATCTCGAAAATAACTCTGTAGAAGAGAATCAGACTTATCAGAAAAAATAACTCTTTTATTCATTAATTGTAGACTTAGCTAGTTCTATAGCTTCATCTAATTGTTTTTCCTCTTTAGTAGGGGCGTTAAGACCTATACGAATACTAAGAATAGTAAGATAACTTTCCATAGTTCTAAGTTGAGCAATTAACAAATCTTTATTAAGATTATCTATAGAAGTTTTATCTACTTTATTAATTAAGAAATCTCTAAGCTTTGTAGTTTTAATTTCTAATTCTTTATACTCTGTAAGAAGTCTGTCAAATGTATTCTTTTCCATTATTAGTTTTTATTTAGTTAAAGTAGAATCTAGAACAGTAAATATCTAATATATCATCTTCTTCTTTATTAGTCGATTTCCAAATGTGTAGGTTCATAACTAATATGATAATCATTATCAAGAATAGAAACATTATATATTTCTGTATTATCCAGTTTTAAATACTTATCTTTACAAGTATGTAGATGCCCACAAAATACATATTTAGGTTTAACTCTCTGAATAGCTTTAGCTAAACTTTGACCTCCAGCATGAATAGATTCTTGACTCCATCGACTCGGAGGCAATAAATCTAAATCTTCCAAAGCAGGAGTATCATGAGTCAACCATATATCTATATCATTTGGAACCTGACTATATAGACCTTCTAGAAACTCCTCGCTGTGCATAAATGCCCAGTTTCCGAATATATGACATTGTGGCGATCCATATACTTTATAATTTTTACCATTAGGAGCCATATAGGTAGCACAATCATTAAGTAAATAAGTAAACTTAAAATCAGAAAGATACTCCAGAGCCTTCATTACTGGATATTCAGAAGCACATATGAAATCATGATTACCTGCTACCATATACACCTCTTCACAAGGTAATTCTTTTATCCAAGGTAGAAAATCTTGAAAGAACCATACAATAGACTCCACTCTATTCTTTTGTATATTCAGAGGTACTACGTCGCCGGCTATTAAACATAAATCACACTTATTTATGTGAATTAAATTACCATGTAAATCAGATATTGCACATACTTTCATGTTCTGTTAAATACTCAAAAAATCCATCATAAGTCAAATTATCTTTTATTGTAATGATCTCTTTTCTATCTACAGATTTATACCATTGATGACCATTAACTACCTCATGAAGAGTCTTATTATTATATACTATATCCAACATGGCTTCCCAAGTAGCTATATTTCTAGTACAAGATTCCTCTTCTTTAGTTACATAATTAAAGTAAAATATTAATTGCCATCTTCTAAATAATGTAATAGCAATATAAGGGTCCCACTCGTGGTCTATTCTCTCATACTTCCATTTCCATCCAACAGCACTAAATCTAATATCTAAAACTCTATTGTAATATCTATCTGTTATAGGTAATCCAAAGAACCATATTTTCTTACCACAATAAATATGACAAGGAGGTCTTTGAAACCAGTCTTTACACTTCCACCAAACATAGAATGGATTGTTATATTCATTCCAATGTTTGATGAAAGTGTGTATTTTATTAATTAAATTAACCTTCATCCTCAGCATCCATTTCTGGATCTGTTTGAGCTTTATCTAGGAATTTGAAACACTTTAATTTCCAAGCATGACTAAGCATATCCTCTTTCTTAATAACTATTCCTTCATGTGGAACTTTATTATTACAAGAAGGAGAAGCACATTCCATATAGAAACGCTTATCATTAGATAGTTTATCTAAGAATAATTTTGACCAATTCTCATCTTTACTATCTAATTCAGGATACAAATCTTTAGCATATCCATAATAGTATTCAGTTACTGGAGTTAAACCAACAGATTCACAATATTGCTGTACTTCTCTTGCACTAAATTCATGCACCTCACCATCAACATTAGTTAACGTAATTCTATAAGGTCTTACTTTAAAATGTTTCTCTGGTTTATATACTAAATCGTCTACAGCAACATTAGGCTGTTCACAACCATAGTCATATCCCTTTTGAATATATGTGCCAGTTGGATTATATCCTACAATTTCAGCATAAATAGTCATACCCTTCTGAAGATATGGACGCAAATATTCATCAGCATACTTCCAAGTATCACAACCATAAAATCCTGGGGTTACATTAGGATTATAATACTGATTTTTAATCACATTCTTTGAAGCATATAAATAGTCATAAATATCGAAGCTATTACCTGTAAGCCATTTAGCTAATTTCTCTTTCCAAGTAAGTTTCTTATGACATATTACATATGCTGAAATATGGGAAGTACCATGTATTTTCTCAGTAATACTAATTAAATCCTCAGGCTGAATTACATTAGGACATTTCTTGATAATAACTGTGTCATAATGGAATCTGAACTGAGAAGGGATGACCTTATCGAGTTTCTTCTTAACTTTACGTGTCTTTTTTGAGCTTCCTCCTGGAGTTCCTTGTGTTCTTTTAACGACGAATTTCTTGTTAACCCAAAATGTCTTGCCTTCATGTTCTACTGTATCAAATTCTGTTCCATCAATTAGTTCGATATCTCTATTAGTTATAGATGTAATCCAATTAGTAAATTCTACAGCAGGTATAATAAAACCTTCTGATAATTCACCTCTCAGTTTAACTGTCTTAACTTTACCATTATCTTCAAATAGACCAGTTTTATGTGGATTGCTGTTTTTATCAGACTTTCTAAATAAGTTATTATAAGATAGAAAATCTGGATTAATACAACAAGCTGTAGGGAAATATATATAAAGCCCAGGTTCAGCATCTATTGAAGTAATAATATTAAATCCATCAATAGTACAACATTTAAGTTTAGTTACTTCTGGATTTGAATGTTTTCTAAAAACTTTAATATCAACTACTTTAGCTAAGTAATTAACATCATAATTTTTACTCTTGATTAGTTTCATTATTAATTAATTCTTGAGAGAACTTAACATTATCTAATGAAATAATCTCAGATACCCAAGGGCATTTATCCAAGATTGCTAATCTAATTGCTTCTTTAACTTTAGATATTACCTGTTCTTTAGTTAAATTGGCATATCTACTTTTATCTGCTTTGATACACCAAGGTAGGGCTGATTCAAACCCTCCTTGGTGTATTTTTATAGTAGCATCGAAATTAATAGCATATTCTTTTAGTTTAGAAACATACTTAACTTTTGGTTTCTTTTCGATAACTACTGGTGGAACAACTACTTTCTTTTTAGGCATTATGCAAATTCATCATCTGAAGCAGTAGACTTCAAATATTCACATATAAAGTTAGCATAAACTTGTGATTGTGCTTCACTATAGCTATTATCAAAATAGAATTGAAAACAGTGAATAAGCTCATGCCAAAATGTATTGGTTATTTGATCTTCTGTCAACTTCACCACAGTCTTATCCTCTAGTTCTATAGTCTTAGCTATAGTTATAGTATTAGTGACATCACACCAATTTCCATAATTATTATTATAGGTTTTCTCTACTAATAATACTTTAATAATATTTCCAGCACATTTAAATTCACTTGGCAATTGCATCAATAACTTCCATTAATTGTTCATCGGTAATCTCTGAAATAAATTCTGGTAATTGAATATCTAGGTCTTCGGCTTTATCTATTAAGTAGGTAGTTAAATATGTAAGTGGATAATAACAACCTCTTGGCTCATACTTACTTAATATAGAATATTCAATGTCAGATATTTCTATTGGTTCAAACTGTAGGACATTAAAATCAGCGGTAGGACCCCATATTTCAAGCTTCTTTAAATTAAGCTTAGCAAACATATATAATCTATATTCTTTCTCGTCTAAGAGTTCGTAGAAACATACTTTAGGGGTCTCCTCTAAAAAGTCATTAATTAAATAATGTTTCATATGCCAGTTTGTGCTGTGTAAAAGTTAATATTTCCAGTCCCTACTATGTGAGCTTCTTCATCTACTCTATCTATATAGTATTCTACTTCACCTTCAAAGTCTTCAATTATAGTAGCACACCAAGAATGTTCTTCTATCCAAGATTTCCAATCAGGATTGTATGCAAGTATCTCATCAAGTAAGAACGCTCCTACAAGACCCGCATCTGCACAGAATCCTCCTATAGCTTTACCTTCATCAGGAATGAAAGATTCGTCATCCCCATATTCCTCGTTTTCAAGATTATCATTTAAAGCCTGTAGAATACTTTCTATAAGTTCTTTTGGTTCCTCCTCTGTTTGATAGGTAGTGCAACTCCAATCTCCATAAATAGTAGATTCAGAAATATAATTATGGATACCCAATACTTCCATATTTTCTCCATAATTACACTTACTCCAATCATCGTATTTACGAGACTCTTTATAGTATTTATCTAGAGCAGCTTTATATGCCAATTCCTCTGGAGTGGAATAATCTTTAAAAGGCTTACTATTTATTGATGCAGGAAGACCAAAATCCTTCTCATCAGGATGTTTAATAGGATTCTTCTTAATTATGTAGCATGGGTCTGTGATTACAATAGTTCCTTTGAAATACATTAGTCTGCAAAATTTAGAGTTGCTCCCACTTGAGCATTATTTAATGTATCTAAATCATATTTATCAAATCTACCTATAGATTTACCTTTATGAATTACTTCATAATGTCCTTTACCTATCAGTTTTATTTTCATATATGTAAAATCACTAGTAAAATTTACTCCAAATCGAAGCGAAAGATTCTCAACTTAGGTTGAGTAGGTATACCATCATCTGAATAGTTAAAGAAAGTACATTCAGCTTTGTGCCCTTTGTACTTAGTTTCAAAGTTTTCAACATATTCAGCCTTAATTTCCCTATTACCTACTGGCATAGCTTCAAAAGTACGTCCATCCTCTAATTCACAAGTAAATGTCATATCTTCAGAACCTCTAAGTCCCAATTTATATCCAATTACTTTGAAATCTTCAGACTTATATTGTTTAATCTTTATGAGATTATTACAACGAGAACCTACCTTATAAGCCTTAGAAGGGTCTGTAATTACAGCACCTTCAAATCCTGCAGAAACCCATTCATCGTGAAGTTTCTTCATATTATCCCAACCAGATACATATTCATGTCCCAAGAGTCTGATTGGTGCTTCTGATTCATCCTCACTACTTCTATAAATAGGGAAATTATGAGCTTCTGCAAATTTATCCTCCAAGAACTTATAACGTTCTGAAGCTATCATGTCAATATCTGCAGAGTTATAACAATCATATACCCAATACTGCAACCAATCGCAATCATAAGCATTCTTCTCCATTCTAGCTGCTCCTGAAAGTTGTTGGAGGGTTTTACCTCTTACGAACAACTCACCATCAAGAATAATAGTAGGGTTCTCTTTGAAGAAAGCAAGTAAAGCAGGATTAGTGCGCAAATGAATTGTACTATAGTCATAATGTTCTCCACCACGGCTGGCTGTATGAATCTCTTTACCATCCCAGTAGAATAATGCCTTTACACCATCAAGTTTTCTACTAATTAGCCATTCTTTATTAAATATCTTAGGATTTGTAACTTTATCAGCTTGTTTAGCTAATTGAGGTTTAATTACACCGTACTGATTGGTTTTAACATCTCCAAATATACTAAGAAGTTCATCATCAGTATATTCATTAGGATGTTTTTCAATTTCTTTATAGCCCTTATCTAAATATTTCTTAACTTCAGAGTTAAATTGTAAGGTATATTGTTCCTGCCAATTTCTCTTTTGTTTAGTTCTATCTACAATAATTTGAGGTGAGAGGGTTGTTTTTCCTCTCACCTGACCATAACTACGTTGAATTATATAACCAGCTGGTTCACAATCTGAATGCCATTTTTCATCACATTCTACAACTGCAAAACGAAATTTACCAGTACTAGCGCGTCCTAAAAGATATTTAATCATTACTTACGAAACTTTTCTACAATATTCCAAAGGTCATCTACTGTTTCTGTTGGAATCTCTGTACCATCTTCATTATAGGCTTTATTTACTTCATCACCTTCAAACAAAGCTGGTCTTTCATATATCCACCAGTTAATCCAATCTACCCCATCTTCATCAAATACAATATCCCAAATTGATTCAGCAAGATCGGCTACAGTATCTCCAATAGGAAGTTCCCACAGATTAATGCCAAAATCATCCCATCTATTATATTCCTTATTTAATTTCAATGTGTCCTCAATAACCTTTGTAAATTGTTCCTTGGTAATCATATATAATTAATATTAAATATTAAGTATTTATCTAATTAATCTAATAAATCTAATATAATATCAATTACGAACTCCAGTGTGCCCATAACCACCTTCTCCACGTTCTGTTTTGCTGAGTTCATCAACTAATGTAAATTCGGCTTGTTCACATTTATAAATAATACCTTGTCCAATTTTATCTCCCTGTTGTACTGTAAATGGTTCAAATCCATTATTCTGTACAATAAGACCAATATCACCACGATAATCTGCATCTATAACTCCGAAAGAATTAGCCATAGTTACTCCCTTCTTGAGACCAAGACCACTTCTAGTTACAATAGCTAACATATATCCTTCTGGAATAGCCATATGCAAACCTGTAGGAATTAGAGCACGACCTCCTGGATGAATTGTAATCTCAACAATCTTCCTATTTATATTACGTAGAAAAGAGCAGTTCCAAGTAAGCTTTTCGTTTACTCCATCTACATTAGCACAAAAGTCAAATCCAGCAGAACCAGATGTTGCATATTCAGGAAGGTTATTACTAGACTCATTAATTACAGGTACTTTTAACATTACAATAACGATTTAAAATTTCAGAAATATTATCTAAAGTACATTCATTTGATTCACTATAAAAAGGAATCTCATGATTATTATCTTTAAATAAAGCAAATGGAGTTAGTCTAGCACTATAACCACCTTTTAATCGGTATGCTTTCTTTTTCTCTAAATAGTGAGACTCATTATAAGCTTTTATAGTAACACTATAAATAGCAGCTAAGTCCTCCAAATGTTTTTTAAAATCTAAAATATCATTATTATAAGCTAATTCTAAAGTCATTAATTACTTTTACGCCAAAAATAACTAGTTATATCTTTAGTTATTGGTCTTCCACAAGTATTATCAACCTCCAGCATTACCTGATTTGTATTAGGGTTATCCAGTCCCCCTTTCTCTTCTACATAAGGACCTAGCTTTACATAATCAAAATACTGTAAATCAATTTCTGGAGATAAATGATTTCTACCACTATACCAACCAACCTTTAAATTATATTCTGTTTTAATATATTGTGCAAGGGTATTAACACTTTTTGGCTCTATATCTCCGCCCATAAATCCAACACAAGTAATACCTTTATTTTCTGTAATTAACTTATGTAAAGCTAATTCTCCTAAGGGTTCACCTATGTCCTCAGCAAGATAAGATGAATGGCAACCAACACAATGGCAAGGACATTGACTAATATTGATGCACAGACTAATTTCGTTAGGAAACTCTGAGAAAGTAACCATCGAATTGACATATTTAATCATCTAAATAATCAGTGCATTCATTCCAAAGTTCATCTATCCCGTCTCCCCATTCTACATCTCCATGTTCCACTTCTAATCTATCTAGATACCTTAGAACAAGAGTACCTATGTGTTCATCTATGTATTTTTTCAAATCTTTATCAGACATTGAAGCATATCTAGGATTTAAAGACCTTACAAAGTCAATAATATCTCTAGCTTCTATTTCTTCATAAACATTAAGATTTATATATGCCATTCTTCAATTTTATTGATTTCTGTATTTAATACAAATGGTTTACAACAATCTAACATAGCATATTTATCTGTAATTAAAGGCTTAGTTCTACCTCCCCAAGAGTGCCCAAATATTTGATAATAATCTTTATATGGAGCTTGTACTTGAAAATCTTCTAAATCATTCCAGATACAAGAGCCATATTTATTATAACCCCCTCTAGAATAAGGGATTTGGTCTAAGGGACTAAGATTAGTTAGATCTATATTATCTAAATCTTTTAACTTCAGATTATTATAATTTAGCCAATCTTGAGTAATGCCTGCATGAGAAAATAAGTATTTATGAGGTTTTTCAGGGGTTAAATCTCCAATTATATAATATAATTGAGGACTTAAACCACTAATTAACTCTCTTACTTCTTTTTGTTGCCAGTAATCAAATCTACATTTACCATTTCCATTGAAATAACTTAAATCCTTTTTGTTTAAACTAGTTCGTTACTCTAGCCCCAATTTTATCGCTGTAGCTTCATTTAACTACAGAACTGACTATATCTTCATCTTCGCCCACTTTCGTGTTGTTAAGAGCCTAGCATTTCGAATCACTTGATTCTACTCCCATTTCAGGGATAGTCGATGAACCTTCCTCAATATCAGAGGCTTGGCTGCTGATTACCATCTCAGGCGTTCCAGCAATTAACTAGGTGTCCTTTGAAGATTTCTCTTCAAACGCACAAATTTCTTCAAATTTTAATCTTTTTCTATTTCCCCAAATAGAAGCTCCTTCATACATATAATTATAAAAAGATTGCATCTGTTTTCTACCAGAATACTCCATAGTACAAACTTTATCACAAGTACTATTATTAGCATTTTTAGCTTTGCTAAAGTTAAGTTTAGTTTTCTTAAATCCCAACATTTGTACTAACTCATCTTGTAAACTATTAATAAATGTCATATTACCAGTTATTGTAAATTTAACATTCTGAACTATACGTTCTCGAAATCCACTTGGTCTCGTCTTATCTTTAACAGTCATTATTTTTCTTTTACCTATCCAAACACATCCATCACCATCAAAATAACCTCTAATGAAATGCCGAATTAGAGATTTATCTAGAAATGTTGGAAAAGTACATGCTAAAGATTTATTTCTAAAACATCCAAGATTAGTTAAGTCTACACACATATCTATACTACTATAGCATAATTGACATACAGTTTTATTATTTGTACTCTGTAATTTTCTTTTTATTTGATTATCTGCATCTAGTGCTTTATTTATCTTTTCTAAAATATCAACATCTTGTTCTAATTGGGTTATAACTACTTGCTTATCAGAGTTATAGCCATCAGCATACAGAAAACCAAGGATATAAGCCTTTTCTTCTGTATCAATAGTTTTAAAATAATTGTGATTAAATTGATGCATAGCTTAAGTATTAATTATTAACACTTAAGTATACATATTTTAGAAAAGATTTCCAAGGAAACCTATGTTAAAATTTATTAAAATTTATGATTACCTAATAAGCATATAACATCAGAAGTATAACGTCTATTTTCTACAAAAGCAGCTAATTCTCTAAGATTAGTTAAAGATTCTGTTTTATTAGGTTCCTCATCTACATATTCCCCATAGGGATCATGATAATCTCCTAAAAATACAATTCTATCTTCCCAATTATTGCATGGTTCTTTCCAAAAACTACGACCATGTATATCCGGAATTATTAATATTTTAGTCACTCAAATACCATTCTTTAAATTTAGCAAGAAATTCATCTCCAGTAACTAGCTCTGTAATATCTTCAGCATCTATATCACCTACAGAATAATTATAAGGAGAAGCATATTTAATTAACTCTTCTATATAATTTTCTATATTGTCTTGAATACCCTCAATAATCTCGTTTATATCATCGATTTCATCTCCGATATAACTTACGTATACATCATATAATGCTTGATACAGTTCATGCTCTTCAACAAGTACTTGTCTAATTTCACGCCATGTTAAGTCTATCATTATAATAAAGATTTAAATATTTTGACAATAGTACTCTTTTGAGCAGTAAGAAATTTACGTTGAACCTCTGCAATAACATCTTTAGTATCTTTAATAGTAAGAGTTGTGTATTCCATTAATTCAGAAATAAACTCTTCAATCTCTTGCTCTGAAGGTTCTTTAGGTATAAATTCTTGGATAAGACCTAATTCTTTAGCATCTTTATCTCTTAAATCATAACGACCAGCTTTATCATATATAGCTATAGTTTTTATACGCGTCTTAGCCATTTGCTGTAGAACCCCTAATTCAGAAATCGGTTTCTCAGAATACTTATTGCGAGATAATTCTGATTTAATTAATTTTGCAGTCTCTAGAATAAAAGTATTAGAAGTCTTTCTAGCCTTCTCAATAATTTCATCAATATTCTGCTCTAACTCAGTCCTATTTTCTGATTCTGTATTATTTTCGTTCATCATTAATTGTAATATTTGAATTAACCATCCATTCTATTAAATCTACATTAAATCCCATAGAATCTAACCAATCAGCTATAGCAGTATCATCCATATTTAGCCATGGTAGTTTATAAATCCAAACAGAGCTGTCACAATAATCCAACACAATTATTTCGTTCATAATTATTCTAAATGGGATTCGTAATCATAATCTATCATAGCAGTTAAATAATTAATAGCTGCTAATTCTCCACTATGTAGACTAATCTGTTTATCGTTAATTGTTATATCCCAACCATCTCCATTGACCCATTCTGTTACTACTATATAATCAGAATCTTTGCCATATGTGAAATTGCGTAGAGAACAATTAACTGATTTGAGTTGTTTTCTTTCTACACTCATATATAGAAAAAGGAGACCTAGTTACCTAAGTCTCCTTAACCGTTTATAAATTGTTTTCTAAATAATCTAAAATATTTTGATAGGTAGAATCATCTATTTGCATACCAACCTCACCTACCAAATTACATACACAAGATTCTAGATATTCAAGTCCTTTGTCGGTTTCTAAATAGCATAAAATCTCATCTATGCTTTTATTTCGAAATTCTTGATCGATAAAGTCTCTTAGAGCTTCTTCATCAAGTGTTTCTTCTTTAACTAATGTTATTTCCATTATTTACTAAGTAATTCCTTTATCTTACTAGCTGGAACTGCTCCAGATAATCTACCTACTTCTACTCCATCTTTTAAATAGATAAGAGTAGGCATATTTCTAATCTGATACTTTAGTGTTTTTTGCTCTTCAATCTCACAATCTACTATTGTTAACTTAACATCAGGAAAGTCTTTAAGTACATTATCCAATGTAGGTCTAAGAGCCTTACACTGACCACACCATTCCGCCTCAAACTTTAATAACTCTTTCATTAAAAATCAATTTCTGTCATATTAATAATTTATTTCAGTAATGCTACCAATATCATCAACGCTAAAATCATCCACATTTACTCGTCCTTCATCCCAAAGCCATTCTTTTTGTTCCTTTAAAGACAAAGATTTAAATTTCTCAAAATCCTTGTCACTCAATTCCATTTCTAAATGACCCATTCTTAAATAACCCTGAACATAATCAAGGTCTCCATAAATTGTATGCATATTAAAGATTTGGTTTATATGTAAAGCTTCTATCTCCACTTTTATACTTACGTATCGCAAATTCTAGTTGTCTAGGATTACTCCAATTGTCTACACACACAAGGTAACCGATAATTCTCGTATAATATTTAATGTGTCGACTGTGGCAAATAGGACACTCGTCAATAGGAGCATTTACTACATGTCTGCATTCTCTACATTGAGACATTGGAATATTAAATGTAAAGTAACTAGTACCTTCATCTTTAGCTACATCTAATAGGTGTAAATACTGTTGTTTACTCAAATGAGCATCAAGATTTGCATGAAGAGCTTGTCCTCCATCACAGTACTGAGCTACTCCTCTACCATGAAGTTTAAATTTATCAAGAATAGAAGTCTCATCCCATGGATTATAGAAATAACAATTATACAGATTCTGGTTTTCTGGCACTGCATAACCGTCTTTCTTATCCCAATTATAGAGTTTTACACCCAATCCTTCTCCTGGAATAGCTTCACTATTAAATAAGAATGGTCTCTTACTGTCATGGATAGAATTTTTCTTATTCTCTTCTTTAACAGTACCAAATACTAATTTAAGGAAATCTTTATATTCCTTATTATTAGATACAGATAGTCCTAAGAATTGTGCTGCTTCACAATAACCTATTAATCCAATAGTAGAATACAATTTACGCATATAGATATACCCTGCATTACAATCAGAGAACATTTTAGCATCCTCCATTTCATAAAGCATTGTCTTATATGCAATATGGTACTTATATACTCTTTCAAGAATTGGAATTAAGTATTGTTTAAACTTATTTGCCCATTCCTCACCAGAATCCAATTCATCAGGAGTTAAAGGTGACTTTATCCAATCCTGAACAATTCTATTAATGTTAAGAGTAATTACATTACAAGAACCAGTCATAACTCCAGTCATACCTGTAGTAGAACTAAAGGTATTATCAGACATTTCATTTAAGACTCTGCAGCAACTAGCTAAAGATGTAGGATTGTCACTAGTATAGCAGAAGAAACTTCCACCCTTAGCCCACTCTTCGGCACATAACTCTTTATATTCAGGGTCAAGATATTCTTTACCATTATGTACAAGAGCCATGGTAGTTACTGGGAATGTGAGAGGTTTAATTAATCTAATCTCTCTTAAAAGCTGCATAAAGATTCTCTGCAACTTATCTATAGCGTTCCATTCAGGTTGTGTTCCATCAGGATAATAAAATTCTCCAAAGAGTGATTTAAAATATACTTTATCGTAAAAAGAAACATTGGAAAAAGGTGAATTGTAGCTTCTATTACCTGCAGGTTGATTAACTCCATAAATAAACTGTTTCATACCCTTTCGAATATAATGTCCAACAGTATATTGATGTAAGAAATGAGAATTAGTTACAACCTCATCTACTTTATCATACCATGCAGGTCCAAATTCTTGAATTACATAATAATTAAGAGCTATAAAATAATCACCAAGAGCAACAGCACCCTTACACTGAGAACTAAATAAGAATACAGCATTAGTTACCTGACCACTAAAAGACTGAATATCATTTGGAGCACTAGGAGTAACTCCATCAATATTACCTACACCCTCAAGCATTAATGGATACAATGTGACTGCTTTACAATAAGGTTTAAGTACTGGAGTACTAGCCTCATCATGAGTATAGATAATATGATTCTCTAGATCCTTAATATATTGTCTTCCAAGTTCTTGACCTGGATACAATCTATTAAGTTCGTCTTTCATTCGCTGTCTTTGAATAATTCTATTGGTTACTTTATATACTTCACCCTCAAGGTTAGCTACATTCTTAGAAGCAACATTAGCATTAGCATCAGTTTCTGAAGAGGTAGATGCATTCACACTAGAATCTTTATAAGTGTCCATATAATTGAGTCTACTTCTAATAAATCTAGCTTTCTTATGTTCTTCTCTATAAATGGAATAGGCTCTAGCTACATCAAAATATTCGTAATTATATAAAGTCTCTTCTACTTCATCTTGAATTTCTTCTACAGTAATATTATCCCAGAAACTCATCTCTGAAATCATATCTCGAATAACATTCTCAACAGAAGTATATCCGCAAGCTTCAAATGCCTTAGTTAAAGCATTAAATATTTTATCTGCATTAAATTCTTCCTTTGTCCCGTCTCTTTTTATAATGACCATACATTCTTTTTATTCATTAATTTTTTAGTATCTAAAGATAATTTATCTGGATTATAATTATCTAAATCTATTGTGAAATTAATGAGCTTAAAATTATCAGCAACCTTATCTTCTATGAGCCTTTTAACTAAATCAGTTAGGGATTCTTCAGCATAGTCATCCTTTTGAATATTTTTAACCATTATAGTATTATCTATAGTATTGAAGAACGCCCAGGGAGAAGCTTCCCCAGATGTATAGGCTATATAACCAACAGCATCATTACCTTTATAAGATATAACTATACCCCCAGTATTATCATCAATAGCACCTAAATCAATAGCATCTGAAGTTTCACTTGGTAATATAATATCTTTCATATTACTTATTTTAAAGACTCTAAAAATTCATCTACAGCAGGATACTCGTCATCATAGATAATATCATCAATCTTGAAATCCCTAATAGCAAAATTTGGTCTTCCATGAGATTGCCAATATTCTGTTACATACTCAGCATTAGAATTAGGACTTCCCACCATCAAAGCCATAGTCATATCAAACTGATTAGACTCTCTAGAATGTCCACAATAGAAATTCTGACACTTCTTAATATGCTCCAAACACTTATCAGTAGCTTCCTTACCAATTAAAGTATCTAATGCTGGAACCTTTTTATAATCTCTATAAGCAGGTCTATCTTTAGTAGCAGGTCTATAGTCATCTTCCATACCTCCTTTAACTAAATAGTCTATTAGTAATTCAAAAGTGTCATTCCAATCATCAGTAATTCCATAAGCATCTTTATATATGTCTCTCAGATAGATAAAATTCTTTTCTGATAAATAATGCTTCTTATATAAAGGATCTTCCTTAGAATCTTTATATCCATCTGCAATAAGCTTATCTAAATCTATAGCTGGTTGAGCCCACTTATACATTTCAACCAAGCATTTATGAATTGCTTCATTTAAAATATCAGTTCTTGTTAACATGTAGTGTTTGTTTTCCTTATTAAATGCTAATCTAGTTATTTCCTTTAATTGTTCCCATCAACATATCATCTTCTGTAACTACAGAATAATTAATACTCCATTTAGTATGTCCAAAATTAGCAACAATATAATTACTACTTCCATACATACTGCCTACTGAAATATAATCAAACTGCTTACCTGTAGTATAAGCATAATTATGTAAATCACCTTTTACTACATAGATATATTTATTACTGATATTCTGTTCTGCTATATAGTTAGCAAAATATAATTCAGTTTGAGGATTAAGTGTAAGTGGAAATTGGCGAGACTGATTGTTATTGTCTTTGCCGTGCATGAAAATCCATGAGTGCTTACCAATAGTGAAATGGTCAATGGGAAAGTTACTAATAAAACTGTTAACCCCTTCATTAGCTAAATATGCAGCTAATAGCTTATTATTTAACCATCCCCAATTACCATCATGATTACTCTCACCTATACAGAGATAATTAAACTCGTCACTCTTTATATTAGCTTTAAGAGACTTAAAGAACTCCATCATACACTCTATATAAGTCTCACTAATTTCTTTATCATCCATAACTTCAGGAAGTTGATGCCCTCCTCTAGTAGTTTCTTTATTATAACCATCAATGGAATCACCAAGATTAACTATATAAACTGCTCCATAGGATTGCCCAGCAAATGTCTGTACAATCTTAGTTAATCTAGCCTTAATCTCTTCTTTGTCATAATTAGGAAGAGTTACGAAACTACTATACTTAGCATTATAAGCTCCAATATGTAAATCAGACAACCATATAATCAATACTGGATATGTTGGATTACCACTATTAATGTTAACTGGAAGCTCTTTATAGTCCTTATTAGTTTCTTTAATTAGTTGAATTAGTTTTTCCTCACTAATAGAACTTTTCATTTGTTCCTTAGTGAGTTTAATAACTAGTTGTTTGAGGTCTCTCACCTCATTCTTTTCCACAGCTTTTAAGAAGTCATTCTCCTTCTCTCTAAGTTGCATTTCCTGGAGTTCTTCTGGGGTATGCTCTTCAATTACATGAGGAGCAAATGGACTAGAAGCCTTAGTTATATTAAAAGCACGTAAGATTCTCTTAAAATCCACTAAAGAATAATCAGGAAAATGTCTACTTACTTGTCGCTGTGTGAGACTAGAACCATAATAAGAATAAAGTCTATAGATAAGATTCATCTCATCTCTAGTTAAGGCTCCTATTACAGGAGTCTTATCACGACGAAATACCTTAAATCTATAACTAACTATTGTACCATCTTCATTACGAATCTGTTCAGTCTCAGCTCTTTCATCAGTATCAATATGCTCTACAGAATTACCTGTAGGCTTCTTTACAGAATCATATAGAGAAATAATATCTTCATCTTTACCAATACTACGAGTATATTTAATAGTATTCATTAAAGTGCTATAATTATAGTTCTTTACAGTGCAAGCTTCTTTTACACTACAATTATTCTCTTTAGCATAGTTCAATACTTTCTCAATACGATTTCTGGTTTCCTTTTTCATTGTTAAATGTTTAAATAAGCTATTAAGCCGTTAAAAGTGTAATCTTTTTATAAACATCTAATTATTACTGAATCTATATTATATTTTATTATTTAGCTAATTCCAAATATTTCTTTACTCAATACCTAAAATATCCTTAACTAAATAAATCTTCTCAAATTTATTAACTATATCTCTACCCTTATCATGAGTAATAATATCTGTAAATGCCTGATAAGCATCGAACATACAAATATCCTCATTATTAGGTACAAAATAGTCAGACTTCTCGTCAATTACTAATTTTTTATAAGCATCAATAGCTGTAGATTCCGCCAACTTTACAGTACCAAATCCCGAATTAAATTTGCTACTAATACAATTATCTACCCAATGTCCCAAGTTGTCATAGAGTTCATTTCTCTTAATATATGTATTAGCCAAATTCTCTAACATTACCTTTGTGTTATCAGTCATTTCCATAACTTGATTTACAAAGGTATATTCCATAGCTGTTTCAGGTTCTAATTCTCTAACTTGCAGCATGTTTGGAGAAAATACACACATATTTAAACAAGCACTACGTACTGCATTTTGAAATATCTTATACACCGGTTTACGGGTATCTAAAGCATACAGAAGACTAACTGACTGAGTATGACCCTCATAAGCATATTCTCCTGGGAGTTGTGCTTCTACCCACACTCTATTATACACAATATTTTCAAAATTAACTTCACCATCATTAGTTAGACTGATTTGATCTGCAGGCTTAACCTGAATTTCAAACTTATCTGTGAACTTAGACATTCTGTCTATAAATGGCATTACATACTGCTCAGTTGTGAAATACTCCTTTTCTTTAATTCTAGTGGCTTTTCCTGAATAAAGTTGCTCTAAAGTTACTTGCATTTAATTTAATTACTTAATTATTTAAAGTAATCTAGCTATTAATGTATCTAAAGAAAAAAAGGTGACTATCCTCACGGACAATCACCTTACTTAATTCTAATTTTAATGTTATTCCTTCAATATATGATTATGCATTTTCAATACCAAAAGCAATGTATGAACCTGGCTTAGTATTCTTAGAAGGAGTATACTTAGCTGTAGCTACAACAGCATTACCCTCTACTACATCCTTTGTCTTTACCAACTTAGCGTCGCCTCTAAATGCACCACTCTTATAGAGTTCCTTGATTGCATTCTTAGCATCTGCCTTATTAGTATCAACCTGACATACTGTCTTACCTTCAGCGTCAATCCACTTATACATTGACTTAAACTTTCTCTTACCCTCGCTCTTTACATCTTCAATCTTATATGGACGCTCACGAGTGTCACCGATAGCAGCTTCTACTACAATAATGTAACCGGCACCTGGGCAGCTCTTACCTTTCTTCTCCAAATAATCCAACTTAAATGCCTTGTCGTCACGCTCTGTCCAAACACCCTGATGCTTAGCCTTTGCGTTCTTGTAAGCCTGAGTTGCATCACCGTTAATATGGAAATACTGCTCTTCAATGTTTGCGATTGCTACATCCTTAGACTCTGCTGATACTGCTACACTCTTAAAATTCAAAACCTTTGTACTCATAATTATTAAATCCTTATTAAACATTAATCATTTTCATGTCATCTACGAAATACTTATCTAAAACCAGTTTTCTTGACTGATGTAAACAACAATAATCCATTTAAGAAATTATCCAAGGATTATAGTGTTAATTAATGTTAATCTAAATAATTGTACAGATTTTTGATAAAATATTATCAAAATGGTACATAAGAATCTAATAATTTTTTAAGCTGTTTTGGCATATCTTTGAGAGGTACTCCATAGTCTGGGAAGTCTTTAACTCCATACATAAAGTCCTCACAAATAGCACCAAGTGATTTCAGAAAGGTTTCCTTTTCTTCTTTTCCGAAATCTTTTCCCACCTTCAACAGAACATCATAACAAGTGATTTCTTTGTTCTTTTTCCTGAGTTCATTAGTTATATAACAAGTTAAGGCTATTACAGCTAATTTATCGCCTAAGTTACTATTTAAAAAATGAACACTAAAGAATTTTTTATATATTGTTAGAGTCCTATCAAAGTCTAAATCTTTAAGTTCCATTAAAGAGAATATCCTTTATAGCAAATTAGATATGCTACATGACGTAACAAAGTTCCCAACTCATACATACCTTCTTGTATTTCCCTATTAGTTACAGGTCTAACTTTAGTATAGTATTGTGGAATAGTAGATACTACTAAATAATTAGCCTTTATTGAAGGTTTGGATATATTGTATTCCTTTGCTACATATAAATTTAACAGATATAAGTATTCAGCTAATTCCCTACTATAGTGATATCTATTGATATTATCATCGATAGCAGACACTACTTTACTAATGGTTTTAACATCATTTACAGTAATAATATCTTGCTCTGTATCAATAGTAAAATTATCAAGTTTAGCTTTTAAGTGTAATACTGTTTTCTTACCATTAGCACATTCAGCCTCTATATCTAGTAGGAATGCTTGTTCATTCATAGAAAGAGGAGGATCTAAGAGTCCCGAAGGATTAAGTAATTCTTGAATTTGTGGATTCTTAGTTAACGCTTCTACACAATTATATACAGTATCACGACTTTTATCATCTAAATAGATAATTTCTTTGGTACTATTTAATTGTGCATTCTTTCTGGCTTTCCAATACGGAATACATTGCTCATTTACCTTTTTAATAATATCGGAAGTGAGCTTATTTTTATAGTAATTAACCTTACTTGAAGCTTCCTCAATATCAGAAGTTCTAATGGGATGCTGCAACCATACTGGATAAAGTTCATCTGCCATAGCTCCCAATTTAGCAGTAGGCTTACCTAGAGCAGGTGCAAGCTCAAAACTCTCACCCTGTAAAGCGAGGCAATGAACTGCTGAACCTATAACTAAACTGGAAACAAATCCTTCGTCTTTGAATCCCGCAAAGAAGGCATCTGTTGAACCTCCTTGGAATGGATTAAGTAATCCTAACCTTGAATTACTTATATAACTCCCGTACTTAGAAGAGAAATACTCTGCATCATCAATTTTAACTAATTTAAGAGTGCCAATTAATGGAGTAAGTTTGACTAAGTCTCTTAATTTTGCCATCCTAAGACATTTAACTCATTCATATATGCATCTAGGATTTCTTCATAATCTAAGTTATAAATGCGAAATTCACACTCCACATTTTGATTGTGTGGTCTATCAATAAGAAGGGCAGGTAATCCACTCTGTATAGCCTTAGTTACATTAAATAAACTATCGTCTATAAGAACATCACACCTGCCCTTTATTTTATCAGCTTTATTACCATTTTGGTTATAAGTTTGATAAATAGGTTTTACTGGTAAGCCATTTTTAATTAAAGAATTACGAGTGTAACTCTTTTGATTTATACGCTTAGTTGAGTAAATATGAGGTTCAAAATTAGGACGCTCTAGTAGTTCTAGATTCTCCCAAAATTCTCTATCATATTGTAACTTACGTACATTTCTGGTAATTATATGTTGCACTAAATTACGTTCACCAGGGAAACGTTTTTGATAAGCCTCAAACCATTTTAAAATGGTATCATCTATATCTAGTGCAATACGTAGGTTATTCATATTCTTCAATTTCATGAATGCTTCCCAAGAAAATATCATGATTATCCCACATTAACTGCATAAAGTCTTCATAATCTGTACACTCTGCTAAAGCATCTGAATCAAATTCTTCTGCATAATGTTTAATTACTTTGTCTACACAGTCTTCATAACTATTTGCAGTAATTTTAAGAATATCACACTCTCCTGGAGAGCTCCAAGGAATCAAATAAGTATTCATTTTAATTTACTAATTAATTGGTAAAAGTAATCTATTGGTATAACGGCAACTGTACCAGGACTTTGTTCTCCATCTTTGCCTGCTTTCTTCCAACACATTACAAATGGCTTGTCCTTTAAACTACAAGCATCTCTAATTGTGAAGTAATTAGGCATGTTCTGAGTATATTTAGCTTGTATATAACAAGGAACTTCCTCATCACAAATGTCTACTTTGTTGGCGTCTAAAGTTTTATCTTTATTACGACTAGTCATGCAATTAGGATATCCAATTTCCCTTAACTTATGTACAATATCAAGTTCAAAGCTAGATCCCTTTTTCTTACTCTTTTTAGCAGTAAGACTTCTCCTAACAGCAGGATCTGCCCATTGAAATGTCATTCCATCTTTAGATTTAGCTCCAGAGCCAGGTTTATTAGCTCTAGACTTAATTGAATTAACTGTCAATTTAGTTACTTCGGAAGCTTCTTCTATTGTTTGGAATGTTTGTGTGTCGCCATTCTTATATTTTACTGTTACACTAGTATTCACCTATGTCTTTCCCATTCTTTTATATATTTAATAGATTCTTTAATAAAGTTAATAGTCTCTTCTCTCCCATACTTCTTATAGAAATCACTAATGTCCTTAGCCTCATACCTTCTAGGTATGATACAAGGAATTAAGAAATCATATTTCCTACGCAGTACATTGGTATAGTGTATTCCTGTAAGGTCTGAATCAAATAAAAGTACTATTTTATCAAATCGTTGCCTTAAATCTTCTAAGATAGTATTAGAAATAAATTGAGTTTCACTTTGTGGGGCACATGCAGGTATTCCCATACTATATAAGCAAGCACAATCTTTTAAGCTCTTAGTTATTACTAATAACTTACCACTCTTAGGTAATTGTCTATAACCTTGGATAGTTTTAGTAGAGATATTACCTATAAATCTATAATCAGACCTTTTCGGATAATATATCTTCCACTGTTCTACATGTTCTTTCTTTCCAAAATAGTATCCGTAACTAGGACACTTTGGAGTAGATTGACTAACTATAGAACCATTTAAAAAGACTGTTCTACAACTAAATATTCTATATTTATTTAATATAGGCTTAGTTATACCATACTGATTCCACCATTTCAATTCTTCCTCGGAAAATTCTTGTGCCTCTATTTGAATGAAAGTTTGTTTGTCTCCTTTAAATTCAGCTTGCTTAACTACGGGTTTAGATACAGGAGATTCTCCCTTAATAAATCCAAAGTCTTTAGCTATAATTCTTAGAGCCTCATGGTAATTACAATTAAACTTCTTCATTACAACATTTTCAAAGGCAAAACATTCTCCAGTAGCGAAGTCTTTAAAGTAAAGTCTGCCAGATTTACCTCTAAAAAATCCACAAGTTTTATGATGGTCAGAACGTAGAGGAGACACATACAAGCCTTTATCTACAGGTATTCCCAGATAATAACTCATATATGTCTCCTCATTGTTTTCACTTAGAAGAAACTCCCTAGTAACTTTAGGTTCAAAACTAAAGTCCATAGAGAATTATTTAATTAAAGCAAGCTATCGAGATCCAAATCGTCCTTAGGAGCCTCATCAACTCCTGCTGTATCTGCGACAGCCTTATCTGGGTCAGTAGGAGTTGACTTCAGATACTCATCACGCTTACCTGCCTCATAATCAGACCAGAAGAGCTTTGGACCAATATAATTGTCACAAATAAATGCTTCTCCCTCCTTATTCAAAGCCAAGATGCGTGGAATCTGAGCAACCACCTTACCGTCACGATTCTTACCTGTCAATTTAATTTTAATATCTGTATCAATAGCTGGTGTAGTTACTTTAATGAAAGTCTTTGCAACATCATCAAAACTTTTAAACTTAACACTCAGCTTTTGCATCTGTTCAAAACCTTTAGGGTTAAGAACCTGTGCAGTCTGTTTTACTATTGCCATAGTGGTCTCAAATGAAGAAGCCATCTGAACTTTACCGCCATTAGCACCATCGAACTCTGGTCGTACATCATCACCATCTTTAGGGAAGAACAAATCTACATTAAAGTAGCCATCCTCATTTTCATATTTAATAGAGAGCAACTTATAATGAGCATTAGGGTCTTTCTTACCGTTAAATTCACGAATTTCAGCTCCCTTAAATTTTACATCATGGATTTCCCATGGTGTGAGTGGACGACGACTGTTACGAACTGCAGAATCAGATGAAATAGCAAAATTAAATGACATATATTATATAATTTTCAAAATTTAAGTAATCATAATCTAATAAATTAATTGTTATCTAATATATTTAATTAACTCTATTTTATTAGAGAGTGTAACTCAGACCTGATAAGTCTGTAGATTCCTCTTCTATAGCATCCAAATTAGTTACATCAAGCTCATCCTCAATATTAACTAACTCTTTTGGAACCTCTTGTTCTTCAGGCATTTTGTCTCCTACAAGCCAATAAATACCCTCATCTTCAGTTGGTTCCATTTTAAAGGTAGTACCATATCCTGCTAACTTCTTATTATTAGCACCTCCATATCTCACAGTATTCTTACCTGAAAGCAAATTACCTCCCTTAGATTTAAAAGCAGCATCTGTTCCAATCTTTGGAAGCAGCTGTTTGCCTTTCTTATCATACTTGATGTCTATACGACAGTCTTCACAGACTTGTAATAAATCAACTGCTCCTTGGGTAAGCGTTAATTTAGTAGAATCAAGTGTTACAATAGGCTCAGGGTTTTCATCTTTCTTAGTAGAATTCTTTCTAGAGGAAGAAGTTTTCTTAGCAGTATCTACCTTAATCTCATCTTTACCAATAAAAGTGATTTCTCCTGTTGCTTCATCAACAGAATAGTGCATTACAATGTCCAGCTTCATATATTCAATAATTAGTTAATTAGTTAGTTAAATAGTCTTAATCTTCGTTTTCAAATGCATTGATAGTATCTATAACTAGTTTCATATCAGGCTCGATATACTTTTCGTCAAAACAGCCTGCCACACTTCTACAAGTGTCATTACCATCTGTTCTAGTCTTAAAACGATAGTGTACTTCCCCATCTACATCATCTACAATTCTTTCTGAATAAATAATGTATGAAAACATTCCATCCAAATTAATCTGATTGGTTAACATTTTCAAATTCTTGAATATACTCCATTAATCTGAGCTTAATCAATCTCAAGGAATATATTACTCTACACATTTCTGTGTAGTTGAGACTATATCTTCATTAGCCTTAAAAACGTCATTATAGTATTTAAAAACAAAATGATATGTTTCAGGTTGTTTTCCCCTACATACATTATTAATGAGGTTCTTTTCTATTCCAAGTTCTCTTCCTGCTTCTGCAGAATTTTTAAACACTTTGATAACATTTCCATTTAAATCCATTTGAACTATTTTTGTTTCAGGTATCACATCTGGATATTTGTACTTCCAAATATAACCTCCACAAGATTTCTTTTTTCCTTTACAACAAGCATTAAGATTAGCTTTATCTAATCCCAACTCTCTTGCAGCTTCTGCTCCAGTTAACCATTCTTTTATTAGCTCACCACTTTTAGTTAATTGGAGTACTGGTCTTCCCTATTTTTCTGAAATACTTTTACGTATTTTACTTATAGTTTCTTCAGATTTATTTTGATGGGATAACGCTTTAGAGATATCTTGTTTGGTCTGTTCTGTACGAGGTTTTCCTACGCATTGTTTAGCGCGTTTTCGTATTACCTCTTGCGTTGGTTCTGTATAATAGTTATCTTCTCCACCTTCTTTGATATTAGTAAGATTAAATCCCCATTCTTTAAATTGGGCAATCCAATATTTTTCCAACCATTGCCAATCTTCACCTTCCTCAAAATGTACAGTTTCGATTTCCTCTATTATTATACTGTTACCTCTAGATAATTGTTGATTAATCCAATTATAATTATGGTTAGTACAATATCCTTTTTTAGCTGCCTTTTTAGCAGAGCAAATATGACCTTGTAATCTTCTCTTTATTGTCTATCTAGTTTTTCCCACATATCTAATATCATTAGGATATGCGGATGAAGTTAAAGTATAAAATGTTACTTCCATAAAATTTAATTTAAAAGTTATGAACCACTTTATACCTATCTTACCGATAGTCAAAATAAAAAGATTTTCAAATGAATTTATAACTAACATCCCCATTTCCTACAGTGATTACCTGTAGTACTCCCTCTCAGGATAGTCGTTACACTTTATAAATATAAATATTTATCTTAGCTCGGTATTAACAGCTATCCAATAATTTAATATTGGACCTTAGTCTTTCTTAGAAAGTGTATTCGTGTATATTATCGATATACCTTATTTAACTTTTACCGAATTAGAGGTATTATAGGCAAAATTTTATTTACCAGTTGTCCAAAGACGATATTGTGGGTCCAAGTCAGTTCCAAAATTTTCAGTATGTGAAATAACTACAATAGTTAAATCATCACGAAGAAGTTGACACTCTGCTAGCAAATCATAATAATTCTTTGCCATCAATGTAAACTTCTCATATCCCTTAGTAGTAGCATTCTCAAAGGTTTCATTAGATAACAAATAATTAATATCATCAAGAACTACTACCTTTATGTCTGGACGTGAATCCGAAATCATGTGTAATACATTCTCAATTTTAGTGTAATTATTCTGAATATACCAATTGCCAATGAGCTTTTTATCTCTAATGGCTACTTTAGGATACTTCTTACGAAATCCTGGAATTTGAAGTTGCTTATTAGTACAACTTATAATGAATGTAGATTCTGGGTCAAGGGTGCGTAAACTAGTTGATTTTCCACTATTTGATAAACCTGCCAGGCAAATAAGATTACTCATAATATAAATGAATATTTAGAATTTTGATTATTGTCATCTACTTCTTCTTCATCTATATGATTAAGTTCAACATTTAATTGCTGAACACCATCTTCTAATAAATAATTAGGACTAGTATATTTCTCCCAGTCAAATATATTCTCAGGTTTAGGTAAATCTGCATAATGACTGCAATCACCATAAAAACCAGTAGGAATCATTAAGTCAGAAGAACCAAATCTACTCTTTAAGATAAATACACCAATAAAACACTGCTCCAGTATCTTGATATTATATTTCTTATAAGTAGATAATTTATACTTATGTGGACTAAATAGACCTATAGCTACTTGTGAATCTTCAAGTAATGACCCACTGTCTTTATAGTCTTCCATAGACGGGTCTTGTAGACCTTGTTTCATTCTCTCTTGACCATTAGCATTTCTATTAAACTGAGAAATCATTATAGGAGATACAATTTTAGTATTATTTCTGATTTGAACAGAATCTCTAGAAATTGCATCAATTTCATCTTTCTTAGTTCGACCGCCACTTGCCTTTACCAAAGTCATATGGTCAATCATAATACCTAAGAACATGTTAGGATTATTTGGAATGTATTTACCATTCTCAAATTTACCCCACTTTAATAATTCCTCATTTACTTCCTTTAAATAGACTGCTTCTGTAAGACTACCCTCATAAAAAGATAATCTTTCATCAAGAATTCTGATAAAGTCAGCACTCCTAGTTAAGAGTTCATATTCTTCATCAGATAATACACAATCCTTTCCTCTAGAGAATATCTGCTTAAATCGCAATTCAACCCCAAAATTGTCAAATATGTACATACTAACTAACTTAGCATATACTTGACTACGGGTCATCTCTAATGAGAATAATAACCATCTAGGATCACGCTCTGGACTATCTCCATTTAAATAATGCATTAATGGTTGATATACATAAGTCCAAAGTGCCCAGGTAGATTTACCACTGCCTGAAGCACCTCCTATTAAATAAGAGGTACCAGGAAGAACTCCATCGGTATATAAATCTAACTTAGGTGAACCTGTACTAAGTCCTATGTTGTGTCCTTCTCTTCCTTCTTTAACTAATTGAAAGAATTCCTCTAAACCACTAATTTTCTCTGCCATAATATTTAATTATACAACCTTAATAGCATCAAAATTAGTATTAGCTAAATCTCCATTACGGAGAGCCTCTAATTCATCCCATCTATGATCTATTACAAAGTTGCAAAGACTTACACAGAGAATATTATTCTCTCGAGCCCATTTAACTAATTCAATAATATGGTCGTGAGTTTCCTGTTTCCACCTAATAGTCTTTCCATAAAAGCGGTAAAAGTCTTCTAGACTATCAAACTTCTTAGAAACACTACGTATACCCACTGGATTCCCATTGATAAAACCGAATTGAGGATATTCTTCAAATAGTTCTTTACCTAATTCAAAAGAACACTTATAAAAGTCTTTTACAAGATTTCTGTTAATAGGAATACTAAATAAATCTAATCGTTCTCCTTTCTTAGGTAACTTATAAGACTTTAATATTACTCCTACTTCTTGTAATCTAATTAATTGTTCCAATAGGCTACCCTTTGCCTCTGATTGAAAATAAAGCTGGACAAGTTCTGCATCGTCACCCTCTTGAGCGATGAGAATAATTTCTAGCAACAATAATTGATTTGCATCAATTTTATATTTTTCACAAAATATAAGTTGCTGTTTAAGTTCTAAATTCTTCACGTATAATTAACATATTTAGCTAGTTAACACTAGACTTGTAATACTTGTTATAGCTTTAGAGTCTAGTTACGTGAATATTATAGACTTATCTATTCAGTGGTCTCTTCAGCCACTGGATTCATTTCGAAGTCAGGTTCAAAAACAACCTCATGTGCATATTCCAAATCCTCTATCTTCTTTTGTAGTTTTGAAATTTGCTTTTTCAAGGACTTATTTTCACGTAAAAGAGCACTTTTCATTGAATTGTACTCTTTCTTTGTATAATACATTTCCATTTCTAATGTCTTAAAACCTAAATGTAAAATTCTTAATCTTTCTTTTATAAAGCTCATATGGTTCACCTTTAAGGACATGCATTAAATTCTCTACATCAATAATTTCAATCTGAGAATCTTTCTTGGCATTTTGCATCCATTTAGTTTCCACAGTATCATTAATTACTAATGTAAAAAACTCAGCACCTAGTTTGCCCTTTGCTAATCGTACCACTCTTCCGAGAGATTGCACTGCTTTAGTCTTACTACTATCAATACCAGTTTGTATACCTACTGATAAATCAGGTACATCTAAGCCTTCAATTGCCATCTTACAACTGTTTAGCACTCCACTTGGCATTTTAGAAAACTCTTCTAGGGTTATTCTGTTCTTCTTTTTACCCTCTTTACCAGTATAAACATATCCCTCTTTATAAGCTTCAGCCATAGCGGTATTAGCATTAAAAGTGACAATTTTCTTATCACTTCTATACTTAATTATCTCTTTAGCTATTCTTATTTTTTCAGGATGATTTTGTACAAACTTCTTTCTAGACTGCATAGTTTTCATAAAACCCATAGCATGAAATGTAACAGATTTTAAATAGTCTTTTTGCATAGCATAATCATCAGGATAGGTATCCTTACAATATTGCCATCTATTAGCAAAACCATTTTTACCTGTCATAGACATAACCTTGTTAAAGTCCCATTGAAAGAATTCAAAGTGTTCATTAAATTCTTTATTATATTTCTGATAAACATCAATATCAGGGACATCAATAACAACTACATAGTCTTTATATTTAGCTACCCATCCATTAAAGAGGGCATCCTCCATAGTTATAGTATCTACAACTGGAGCATACTTAGCTAAAATTTCATGTCTTCCATCCAATCTTTCAAAAGTGGCAGTTAAGCCAAGTATCAATTTGAACTTAGTATTTATGAGAACATTACTAAGAACTTCACTATTGATTTTATGGGCTTCATCAATAATTAATAAATCACAAGACCATTCCTTTTTAGATGCTCCCATCATTACTCTTACATCGGTATTGAATCCCAAACCCCTCTCGTCAAGTTCTTTAGACCATTGTTCTTTTAAGTTATCAAAAGGTACTACTACTAGTACTGACATTGTGGGATACTTTGATCGCAATTTAGTTATAGCATTTAAAGCTACTCTAGTCTTACCAAATCCAGTACATCCTACAATAGTCCCATGTCCTTTAGCTTTAATCCAAGCTTTAAGTGCTTGAGCCTGCCTTTCATCACGAGAGATAGGCTCAAATAGATCGTGCATTACCGGCACTTATGACAATATTTTCACTAACATGCCAACTTATTACAAGTCAGCACGTGTTACATCCCAACCTTTATCTGCAGCAACCTTATTAATTTCATCTATCTTAGTAAGCCATTGTTTAGCCTGCTCTTCACACTGAATCTGGAAACGATACAGAATTTTATTAGAAAGTAATTTAAGCTGCTCACTAGTTAAGTTAGAATATTTATCTCTCTGCAGCATATAGATTGCCTTAAACTCAGTATAAGACAAACCTGTATCACAAATACGTAAATACTGATTAGGTCTCAAACTAATTCTAAGTTCCTCTTTAACTACATCAAGACGATTTCTAGCTTTACCAGTTTCAGGGTCTTTACGATACAAATCTTTTTGCATTTCACGTGGTGTAAACCACAAACCCATTTTAAGAATAAAGTTAAGTGTAATATGGCTATTATCAAAAATTCCCAAAAGGTCAAGACAAGCATCCATTACCAACTTAACTGGTACCTGCTGATAGTCAATAGGAAGACCATCCATCACCTTACTAATAGGGAATGATTTAATAGCCTCTGGGGTTAGTGTATCTTTATTGTTACTGATTAACTTTCGTAAATCTTCCAAACATCTTGTGTTAGAATACTGCTTCTCAGCCATGAGCCATCTTACAAGAAGTTCTGCTCTACAACGACTAATTTGATCCTGTACAATCTCAAGTAAGGTAACTCTTCCTGGATTTTTAGAATCCTCATTATAAAGCATTTGTTGACAATGACGATACCACTGCTTAAGTTGATCAAAGGAAGCATCAATCATTAAGATTTCTTTCTGCTCTCCATTAACCTTTGGACCTTTCCATACATAAGTAGTAATATCACTTGCCTTTTTACTCATAGCTGCCTGAAGCTTATCTCCTAATACTGTCATATAATTAAATTCAAATAATGTTTCATAGTAATCTAATAATTAATAATCTACAATATAAATTTAATCTAAAATAATTTCACTTATATCAACTTTAGGTTTATCCTCAATAAACTTGAGAAATATGACATTAGTATATTTATAAGGTATTAGGTTCTGACCATCAAACCATGTATCTTTTCCTCCTTCTACATATCTTATATTTAAATATCCAATTTCATCAATTTCGATACTTTTTTGCTCCCAATTAGGAAATCGGACACACATTATATATCTAAAGTCTTCATCCTTAGGATTTAAATCTTCAAATACATAATTAGTATATCCCATTCCATCTATTTGTTCCGCAACTAGTTTAGCATGAATTGTTATTTGCTCCATTAATGAAACACATTCATATCATCAAAGTGCTTACATCCATATTTAGCAAAATCACTATATAACTTATCCATATTAGCTATACATGGATATTTTAAACATATTTTACAACTCCTTTCTGGATGTTTATAAGTTAATCCATTTGGATCCTTATAGTTTACTTTACCAATAGGCATGCAAGAATGATATTTAATATTATACTAATCTTAGTTACAACTTTATATTTTTTGTGTGAACTTTGTAATTGTGTTATTTTAATACTATCCTTTTTAATAATAGCGTTATATTGCTTTTCATTAATTCTTCTTATAGAATCAGTATGTAACCAAGATTTATTTATCTTTTCTAGTGTTTCAATCTTCTTATTTAATAATGGAACTTCTTTTGTATATTTCTCATGCTCTAGAAATATAAGATTAGTTGTTTTCAGTTGTTCCGGAGTTATTGTAATGGTTGATGTAGTTTGTGAAAAACTGTATGTCGGCAGAAGTATCATTAGACATAATAATAGCTTTCTTATCTTCATACGTCTCTCTTATTTTTACTATTTTAATTGTTAAGGAATCCTTGGTATGATTTAGAGTATCCCTAACTAAAGAATCTCTAATTATTTCTTTATTAGAAGGGATACTCTGTATATTGTTATTTAATTGTTCTATACGTACAATTATAAATAAAATTCCTGCAATTATAAATAGTTTAATCAACCAACTTAGAACCGTTCTCAACTGCATCTACTAGGGTCTTTGTCTTATCAAGAACTCCCTGCACATCTACCCCTCTAGACATTAAAGTCAATACGGCTTGTTCTGCAGGAGAGGCGCCCAGAATATATTCCTTCTCTCTCTGAATCTGCTCATATTTAGCCTTATTAGCATTATAATCCTTAATAACAATCTCAGGATTCTTAGCAAAATGATTAATCTTCTCTGTCAGAAGTGCATCAATACACTCTTTAGTAATTACACCACCTTTGCCAATAAACCAACAAGGTTCTCCTGCAAGAGCTTTCTTATAAGCCTGTTCTTTACCAAAAGTAAGATTAAACTCATCTTCTGGGTTGTATACTGCAATACCGACAGATATAGCTCGTACAATCTCAAAAGAATCTTCAACACCTGGGATATTCCAAGTTGCTGTGAGACCTTCTTTTACTGGCATACTTACAGCGCAAGCAACTACCAATCTTTCAACACCCTTAAAATCAACAAACTGACCAAGCTTATAACTAGCAATTTCTTTCTTCATTTTTATTTACTATTAATTAATGTGTAACCCTCTTTAATTAAGTAGGATTCCGGAGCAAATTCCAGAGTTAAAAATCTAATAAAATACTCATCTGCTTTTTTCTTCCTATTTATAAAGTCTTTCTTTTTAAGTTTTAAAGGTTTATTAGTGCTATATTGTTTTTCTTCAAATAAAGAAATCCCACCCTTAAATACTTTATAGATAGAATCTTCATAAATAAAAGAATTATGTGTTTGAACTACTTGACCTTCCTTCTCGTAAATCGCTACTGAAGTTGTCATATATTAAATTAATTATATATTTAATAAACTTGTTTTTAGCAATTTCATAAAAAGAGTTCCAAACATTATTGGTGTAGAAGTTATATATATCTTGTGAAGTTACATTACTGTAATGAAAATATTCTTCATCACTATATGTGCCAACGTTAATTCTATATGTATCCTTAATAGGTTTAGCCTCTAAACATATATGATATACTGAATCATCTAAGTCTTCAAAATCATCAGGATAACCATTATCGTCATAGCAAGGTTCAGAAACTAATACTTCAAATGGGATTTCCTCTCTTTCAAGTATTTCTGCTATTACATAGGCTACATAACAACAACCACCAGAGTTTGTATGATATATTGTATTTAAGCAATCACACAAACTATTTATTTTATTGAATAGGTCTAAATAATTATCTTCCGACTTCTTTATAGATCTCCTCTTTGATTTGCTTAAAAACATTTAAATATTCTTTCAAGGTCGTAATCTCATCTTTTCCATATTTGCTATTAATAGCATATCTAATTATTCTACCAATAGCAGAATCTAAAGGCATACCATAGCCCTCTAATTGAAATTCTTCTCTAGGATTAGTTTTACTATTCACTTTTCTAAGTAAATACAAATCCCATAACGGAGAATTATCATTAATTGGTTCAATTCGATAAAAATTACCTTGAATTATCATTTAAATATCGCGATTAAGCATTTTGAAGAATTTAGAAACTAGATTAGAACCAGCTAAATCATAACCATTATGACAAGCCATAGTTAATAATATACCAGATATTACTATCTCTATGATATTTAAACCTGGTACAAATAGCATTAATAATGCAATTACAAACACATAGAGAGGTATACCTATCTTGGGTTTTAAATCTATGACAAGCATAAATTCAATAGCTGCTACAACTAAACAGAATATAAATAAACCAAACATAATAAATTAATTATCAAGTCCTACTAATGTTGATGAGCTACCTGTAACCTTAGGGAGATGTCCATCCCAAGCTTCAATCCACTGCTTCTTAACAAGCAATGGTGTAAGAGAAGCATTTACAATGGCATTAGCTTTAGCTTCTGCCTCAGCTACTACAATCTTTTTCTTTGCTTCTGCCTCAGCTACCTGTACTTCATTAGCTGCCTTCTGTGCTAACTGAATAGCTCTATTCTTAGCATCTACAGCTTCTACAATAGTCTTAGGATATTGCAAACCACTAGTAAACTGGTCAAGTACAAATCCTTCCTTATCAAGAAGTTTAGAAAGACGCTTCTCAATTGCCTGTTCTACAGCTTCACGATTTGATACAATCTGGTCCGTAGTAAATTTATTAATCTCAATACGGCAAGCATCCTTTACATACTTAAATACAGGACCATTAATTACATCAGTTAATTCTTTGCGGTACTTACGAAATACTCTAGGAGCAGCACCATCTTTAATTTTAAGATTGACATTTGGGTCAACCTTAAATTCAGAACCATCCTTAGCATTAATTGTAAATGGTTCATAATCAATAGTCTGTACATAGGTAGGATACTCATATACTTCCTGAGTAGCAGGATTATAGAATACTCGTCCAGTTACCATAGATACATCATCTACACCTCTTTCAGAGCCATAGAGATTAACTAAGATACCCTCACAACCAGCATCAATACGTTCACAACTAGTGAAACTTAATGACAATATTAAAGCACTCGCAAATAAAAAGACTTTTCTCATTTAAATATATTCTTTAATTTATTAACATTCTCAACAATTAGGGTAATCACTAACGCAGCCGTAGTTGCTAATATTAATATACCCATAACACAACAAAATGTACTTTCACTGCTAATTAAGTAAGTACACATACTTATCAAATACATCATAGCTATAAGACCGATGATGCTTTTAATAGCCTTAAAAACTAATTTATACTTTCTCAAGAATTTTGGGGTTTCCATAAAATATAATATTTTCTTTCAGTAAACCAATTATACCAAATAATTATCTTATCTTGTTGTACATCTATATAAGGATTTAATAATATAAGACATACTAGAACAATAATTAAGATAATCATCGAGTTTTTACTGAACCTGGTTTAGTTGTTGCCTTCTGTACTGAAGCATCCAGTTTTGACCACCAATTCTGTTTCATTTGTAACCACTCACGCTTATGCTTTGCTTTCATTTTCAAATTAATTAGAATATTTAATTGTAATCTAACTAATCTACAAAATGACTAGCTTCTACAGCCAATCTATCTGCTAGATTATTATATTCATCTATGTTATGTCCCTTTGTCCATTCAAATTTTATATCTGAACAGAACTCTTTAGCTTTATTATGTACTTTATCAAATAGCTGCCAATAATTCTGATTCTTCTTACGCTTCCATCCTTTATTGATACATCCTAAAACGTATTGTGAATCAGATACTACAGTAATGGAATCAAAATTTGTACTAATGGCATGTAGAGCATAAATAACAGCCATTATTTCCATTTGATTATTAGTTACATCCTTGAAGTGTTTATTAAATTGATAAATTACTTCATTATCTTTAATAAATACAACTCCAATACCCCCATTACCTGTAGACACTTGACAAGCTCCATCTGTATATACGGTTAATAATTTCCCCATGATTCTACCACAAAATCAAGGGTCAAGTTACCATTTAAATAAGTTACTTTAAACGGACCTGAAGCTATAAATTGATAATTACTTTCAGGATTTTTATGTACTTCTTTAATTACATCATCTAATAGTTGATCCGCTAAACAATATAGATCATCTACGTTAGGCACTTTAAATGTTTTATTTACATATACTGCCCAAGGTTTATACCCAATAATCTCCGATGAAGGATTATTATAGATTGGCATACAAGGAGTTGCCATAATAGTAGCTACTTGTTCAAAACAGAAATTACTTAAAATATCTATTTTCTGTTTTTCTAAACTATTTACAAAATAATTGTCAGGATTAATTTTCTTTGGCTTTAACATAAATAAATAAAAAGAGCTACCCCTTTCAGAGTAGCTTAATCAGGACACACCATAGAGAATGATGTGCTATCTATAGAATTTACAGTATCAACCTTAGCAGAATCTACTGTATCACAAGTGTCGACAGATGTAGAATCTACACTGCCTGTTGTCCTAGAACAACCATTACCACAACTTGAACAGAGGGCAATGATTGCGAAAGCAAAAACAAATAATTTCTTCATAATTAAATAAATTAAATAAATAATAAAGGGTGGAGAGTCTCCCCACCCTCGATTGTAGGAAATCAACCTCCCGATTTCTCATCTTGAAAAGTATAGGAATTAAAAGTCACTATAATCTTAATTATAGAAGCACCTACAGTTTAAAGAAACATAGGACAAACTAAAGAATATCATAAGGATTAGCAGCACAGACTTAGAATGTGTCTTAGCTTTAGACTCGCCTCCACGACTTAGACTTAGACTTAGACCAAGTAACACTACATAATACTATAACTTGATTATAATTTAAGTGATACTTAGAAATAAAAACTTGTGTGGAAACGACCATTAAATACCTAATATGTGGTATTGCGACAATCCTCGCAACAAATTATATTATTCCTGTAATATATTTAATGCTAATCCTTAATCTATTCTTATTAATTACTCAGTAAGTAAAGCCTTAATAGACTTGTATGTTTCCATCAAAGAATCCGGAACATTAATTTTAAGTCTACTAATCTTCTCTTTCTCAGTAATTATATACTGATTGAATCTTGACTGTAAATCTTCAGTTTTATCAAGCCAATCATTATATTCTTTAGAATAAGCAGTTCTAGCTTTCTGATACTCTTGTTCATTAGCTATATTCTGTTTATTTGCTTCTTCAATAGCATCAGCTTTAATACTATTAAGTTGAGCATTTAAATTTCTATGTTCGGACATTAAAGATAAGAACATGCCATTCACTTCAGCGACTTCAACAGAAGGTGTATATCTATACACAACAGTATCTCTACCAGCTCCGCTAATCTTATTTGGTTCAGCAATTACCTTACTTAACATTACCTTAGCCCTAGAAACACTACCACCTTCATGTATAAATTTACCAATAGCAGCAGCTCTAGATTGTAAAGTAAAATACCTATTTAGCTTAACTGTGTCTAAATTTCTAATTACATCCTCTTTAGTTACCATAACCTTTCTAGTTGGAGCCTTAGGTCCAGAATAATCTTCATATTCTGACCATTCTTGAAGTCTCATACTTGATATCTCTTCAATTGCTTCATTTTTGTTTTTAATAGCTTCTTTAAGCCAAGCAATTAAAGAATTATACTGACCTATCTTAATTATAGCATCTTGAATCCATGAAGTATCTGTAGTACCTCTTCCAGCATTTACTGCATTATCTGAAGATACAATACTAGTTATTGTGGTATTATAAAATTGAACAGTATTTAATGAATCTGTCAATCCTGCAATAACTTCATTGGCTACATTGCAAATATTTTGAGCTTCTGTTGATGTAAGAAACCCATCTTTAAAAAATACGTTATTCATGTTCCTATGATATATAATATTTAATTACTTAGTAGTTAATAATTGTTAATCAATAAATTCAATAGTATCTACCATTGTATTATATGATACTTTACCATCTTCTCGTTCTATGATATAATAATAGTCCTCCCAAGTTTCTTCTATACCTTTAAACACACCTACTATATCATGTGATTTACATTTGTGTCCTATAAAAGGCATTAATTCTTGTACTTGAGGACTACAATCTTTAGCATCTTCTGAACTCTTTATTATTCTCCGAGTTTCAAATATATATGCTGTTCTAGCTAATTCAATAGCCTTAATCATTGCATCTTTTTCTTCTAGAGTAGCTTCATCCCAATCAAGAATAAATCCCTCTGAGTTTAATTTAAATATCATCCGAAATTACCTCCTAATGGTGTTTCTGGTTCTAAATTATCTATAAGAACTTCTTGTAATTTAAAAGATTTTCCTTCAACTTCTACATTATTGTATACAAAGTTATAAAGATAACCAATGGACATAAATCTAGTTGGAGTAGTAATACAATTATCATGTTGAGTGTCTCTCTTATACTTTTCAACATGTTTAGTTATATTACCATCTTTATATAATCTATAAACTATAGTTCCCTCCCATTCATTTATAGGAGAAACACCTGTGATATATAAATCACTATTATTTAAATGCACCTGTTGTATTATCACTCTAATTGTATTTTTTGAATTTCATTGGATTCCAAACCTTTTATATAATTATGTACTTTACTAAGATTTCCCTCACTAAATGGAGTTTTATTACTGAAGATTAATATTTTATATAAATTTATAGCCTGTATAAAACTTACTTTATTTTCTTTTAAATATTTAGTAAATACAGTATTAAATCCACAAGATTGCTTAAAATATTGCATGATTGCTTGCTTAAGACATTTTATCTCTGAATTTGACCAGTACTCTTCTTTCTTTTTAAATATCTTATTTACTGCAGAATCCCTTATAGGTCTTGGTGTATATAAAGTTTCTGTTAGGATTAATTCATCCTTCTTAACAGCCTCAGTAAATGTTATAGTTGAGGTTGCTAACAATTCATTAACTTGTGCATAGTGTATTATAAAGTCTATAGTATTAGAAGCATTAATTATCATAATCTTAGCACTTCCCCTTATAAATACAGCATAGTTAATAGAATCAAATACAGAGGACTTAATTATTTGTAAATCTCCAGTACTCTGCTTTGCCATATGGTCTGAATATCTAATCTCTAAATTTTTATAATAGAAATATAAAGAATTACTAGTCTGTCCATTGTCTTTCAATGTACAATTAATCCATAGCCATTTTTCAAGTTTATTCATTCTTTTAATCTGTTAAGTATTAATCTATACAAAAATAGCTCACCTAAATTAATAGATGAGCTATATACTATAAGTAGGTTGACTTTGTAATAGGATCTTATTCTCTACCATTACTAGTTCTCTACTTTATTAAGTAGTTGTCTAGGAGAGATTCGAACTCCCGAAGCTAAATAGCAGCTGATTTACAGTCAGCCGTGTTTGACCACTTCACATACTAGACAATAAATTCTTCACAGTGAATTACTCTGTATTACCAGTCGTGGGATTTTACAAGGTTTCAAAGATTTGGATTAGCTAATCCTCTTCTCCGTTGACGACCATCCTTGTCTAAACGTATCGCGATACTATTGCTTAGAATTTTTGTTGCGGATGTTCGATTCGAACGACTACTCTAGGTTATGAGCCTAGTATGTTACCATTACACCACATCCGCGATATATTGTTTTAAAGAATTTTCGGCGGAGCAAAGTCTTTCAGTACTATCTATCGATGACTTTTTATAAGGTTCTCTTAACCTTCGACATGACTATATTATGAGTAACGTTACCTCTCTTTTCAATGCCCCTTGAGTTAAGATACTACTTTGGTACATGCTCCATATTAAATTAGAGAGCTTCAAGTAGGATTTGAACCTACGACCTGCTCATTACAAGTGAGCTGCACTACCTCTGTGCTATTGAAGCTAGAATAAAGGCGAATATGGCATTAGACGGGCAAACTATCATGACCATATTCTAATAATACATTGAGCTATCAGGCATACTCGTGGATTGCCACCGCTACCTCTAACAACCGCCTAGTTAAATGCTAGGTCCTCTCCATTATTTGCGGAATATAAGGGACTCGAACCCTTAGTTTTACTAGAGTGACAGTCTAGTTCCCTTACCAACAGGGCTTAATACTCCAGGCGCCTCTCGTGTACACATTTCTTTTCGAGAAGGTAATGAACCTTAGAAATAAGAGGCATATATTTAAATTTACTCTTCCAACATCAGTAAGTACCCCTTTGGCACTTACTAGTAGAAATCTAATTAAATAACTGTAAATGGTAATACTCGGTAATCTCTAATATCATACCAAGCTGCTACAGTTTTCATTCCTTTCCACCATGATTTGATAATTCTTTTCATACAGTTTAAAATTTAATTGTTAATTAAATAATCTAATTGTATAGAAGGAAGAAGAAGTAAACATCGTGCAGAATGTGGGAATCGAACCCACGCAAGCTTTCACATTGGAAGTGTGATGTGCGCCTCCAGCTACACTAATTCTGCGATTAAAAATTCATTTATTAACTTAACAAGTCAACAGTATATTGAATTACTAAATTTAAATAGTTAATAAATATTAAATATATATTTATAAGTACTACCCATATAGATAGTCTTTGCCTTAACGGCAAGTTCTCTACGAGAACAATATAAGAGCATTTCTCTCTCTCCAAGTTAAGAAATGTTAAAAATTCTAAACAGAGATTAAGAAATGCCCTCCACCTAAATAATCACACTACTTTGTAGATGGATGACTATTTGTAGGTGCAGTCTCACTAAAATAATTATCTGTTTTCATAATTTAATCTTGTTAATAAATTCATTATATTTATCAATAAATTCCTGCTCTGTAATTGCATCTCCCCTATTAGCTAAAGTTAAAGATTCTTCACAATATGAAATAGAATAAAATCTATTAGGTTCTACTAAATGTAATTCTAGAACAGTACAGTTATATTCATTAACTGAAATAATCTTATACCAATATACATCAGTGACATAATCACAACATCTGTACCTATTCTTAGATAATTCATCTTTTAATATCGTATCCTCTATTTCACCTTGTTTAACTAATAAATCAGCTACTTGTTTATTTATGTCTTTTAAAGTTTCAGAATCAGTCATTAAATAATTTTTTAATAGATTTCTTATAATCTGAATTCTTATGTAAGAAATACAGAGCACATATGGTATTTAATATAGGACATAATAATATTGATATGGTTAATAAGTTTACCTCTACTCCTTTGGCATCCATACGAGCACCAATGTAATATATACTTATAAGATATATTATTATACTAAAAATCCCTATAAAAAATAACTCGTCAAAACTCATAATTCTTTAATATTAGAATCTTCAGATTCTCCAAGATATATCTCATCTATAGCACAATTACTTGTACGCAATTGTTTTATAAAACGCGTTATGCCAATAATTCTTGGAGAGCTATCTTGAAGATCACATATAGTAGGAATGTACGTAGTTTTAAGACAATCCCAATGAGTTATGACAATGTTAAATTTACAATGATATGTCTCACTGTAATTATCTAAACAATGTCTTTCTATGGCTCTTTTAAATAAAGGATAGTCAAAAGGACCTGTTTTAAATTCTCCTTGTGGTCCATCATTGGTGTTTGATGGTTCTTCTAGAGTAAAATATGTATCTAAGTCCATAGGATAAGGATTAAATCCATTTCCATGTCTAGTTAAATATGGACGCATAACTAAGTATACTTCTGCATTTTCTAGACACTTCTCTGGGATTCCATTTAATCCTACTTTGCTAGGAGTACAGTGAGGCATAAATCCTCTTTCCATATCTAGAAGAAGACCCTGTGAACCCTCCCAAATAACAGTATCAACCTCATCAGGATAATAAGTTCCAATTATAAATGTCTCAGGATGTTCTTTTATAAAGGTACAAGCCTCTTTAAAAAGATCATCTAGTTTAGTATCTCGTTCTAGATTATGATAATCTCTTACAGTTTGTAGAACTACATCTGCGTACTCACTTACATAGGGACACATACGAGCACTGTAAGTTACATTATCTTTGTTTCTCTTAAAACAAGCATGTATACCCTTACCACAAGTTCCATTATATTTTACTCGTCCATCCATAGAGTCTGCTAATACATCATAAGGTGTTATAACTCTACAATTAGGATTTATATATAACTTAGGAACTTCGATACCTTCACTAACTAAGACTTTGTATTCATTATAAATACATATTGGGTCAATGAATACTTCCTTATATAGACAAGTTGGCACTCCTAATAAAACACCACTACCCCAAGAAGAACATACGTGAGATTTACCCTTATAAACTACACGATGCCCAGCTTGTGGACCTCCACTGAATCTAATAACAATAGGTTTATAACTATTTTTACATAGCCACTGTACCACATTGCCCTTGCCTTCATCGCCAAATAGAGATCCAAGTACTATTTGATTACGAATTCTTTTGCTGTCCATAACTGTTAGAAACAATACGAGCAATAGATTCACCTACATGCTCTTTATCTGAAATAATGAGGTTATCACCTACATAGGGTTTCCAACTATCAGAGACTCTTTCTACACTGTAGTAACTACCATGTTCTACATGAATATGGTAAATATCCCACTTCTCAGCACACTCTTTATATATGAAAGAAGTGGCTAAATCTTCACCACACTCATCACCTATATAATGAGTTACTGCTTCTTTAGGAAGAGTTTTATGAATTGGCTCATCACTAATTGTAATTAAACAGCCTTTGATACCTCTTTTCTCCAGAGCATCAGTCTTAATATGATTAGCTGCAAAGTACCAACACATATGAGGATCTTCTCCCATATTGCCACCCCCTTTACCTTCAAGATCAACTTTACGAAGCCATTTCTCCATAAGTTCATCACTTGATTCAAACTGTCCTACTTGTAAAGGAGCTTTTTCATAACAGCCTTCCACATCTCCAAATGCCATAAAACAGATTTGAGGATTATCAATACCTGCCTTCATAATACTAGCCACACAATCTGGTAAGGTGTTGTCAATAAGATATTTAGGTACCTCACCCATAGAACCTGTTTCATCAAGAGCAATAATAATAGGAAATGATTCTGGATGTTCTTCAGAATCACAAGACTCTCTGAAATTAATATTAAGAGGATTCATTTCAGGGTCTAAATTCTTCTTACTAAAAGTCTTTTCAATAGACTGAGATTTGTAACTACGACTTCTAGTTACAGCATCATTATATGAATAACTACCACCTCCCATTATGCTTCCTCCTTTGCTTGAGTTTTAATATTATTAGCCAAAGCGCTAACTAAAGCATTTACATTATCTGTAAGTGCATCCACTTTAGCATTAATCTTATCTAATTCTGATGGTTCTGGAGTTTCAGTGGCAGGTTTGTTTGCTGCTCCAAACATATTGCCAAACATATTACCTCCTCCCATGAGCTGACTCATCATCATCATAGTCATAAAGTCAGAACTATTATTATCAGCGAGAGCCATAAGCATCATAGGATTAAATCCTTTACCTGCGTTATTAAACAATCCGCCACCATTCATAGCAGACATCATAAGCAGATTCTTAACATCAAATTTATTTCCACTCATGTAAGCAAGGGCAAGTGGATTAAATCCATTAGAAGAATCAAAGTTAAATGGATTGACAATAACTCTGAATGTTGCAGAACCCATTAATTCATCTTCAATAGCAATCTTATTGTTAATATTACCATTGAAATTCATAATCTTGATAGATCCATCTTCTGCCTTAGTCTTAACTACACCATAAGATCTACCTGACTTTACAATATCTCCGATTACAATCTGGTCAGAGTTCTTACTAATATTGTAAATACAAGGCATAGGGAAGGTCATCTTGTACTTCTTGAGTTTACCTGCAGGAGAAACACCTACGTATGCACCATCACTGTTCTTAAAGCAGAGAACACCGTCAGTAATACTGATTCTAGCACTCTCCTCAGCTTGCGGCATAAACTCATTATACATATCTTTAGTTAAATCCCCAAAGACATTATCAACATTCATATTTCCAAATTGTTCCATATTATTTTTACTTATAGTATTAATTTGTTTACCATTAATCTCAGAAATTGTTACGGTCTCATAATTTTCTTGTTCTCTAGAACGTACATAAGTCCAAACAACTTGAAACTTAGTATCATAACCTACAAATTGTACTAAATCGCCTCTTTTAAGTCCTGGACATTCATTAGCTACTATATATGGTACAGTAGTTTCTGAATTCATTCTAGCAGGACCTAATTTAGTATTTGTAAATATACCCCTAATTACCATACTTATAAACTATTAAGTATACTTTTATATCTATCTAAATATTTAGAACCTAATGCCTGCATTATCTTATAAAATCCTGACCTAAATCCATCATCAGAACTAACTAATTGTTTTATACTCTTTATATAATAATCAGGTATATCAGATCTACACTCATGTGACATTAGATTCTTAGCTAATGCTATTTTATTTAATATTTCACCAGCTGCCTTAGCTTTATCTTCAGTCATGTCTATAAATACTTAAATAGCTTTAATAGACTTAAATGGGTAACGTTTCTGATCATAGCTACTAATGAAGTTTTCTTTTACTTTAGCTTCATTAATACCTGTAAGTCTAATGGTTTGTTCTCTATTTTTTAAAGAATCAAAATAAGTTAATTCAAATTTCATACAAAAGATATTCTATTATTAAATTTATTCTGAGCATCAAGTACTCCTTCTTTATCTGTAATATCTACAATAAGTCCTATTTGTCGTAACCAAACATCAAATGGACCGCTGTATCCTAAGTCACTAACCCAACCTTCTTCACAAAATACTATTTTCTTCCAAACAAAAAGAGCACATAATATTCCATCAATTTCACATAAATGTTTACCCTCTGGAATATCTAAGAATGTTGAAGCTAAACCTATTCCTTCTCGATAATATCTAGATATTCGAGTATTAAATACATCATCCTGCATAACTACTTCATCTGTTTCATAATTAGTAGACAGTTTACCATGCAAATAGAAATCAGGCTGATAAATCCAATCCTCGTTTCGGCTACTTAATGACTTAAATTTAATCATTTATGTTTCTTTTTCCATCGAAACCAAAAACCTAATACAATACCGATTATAAACCAAATCAGAATTGTAACGATAAAGGTTCCAATATTAAGTACAATCATAATCTAATATTTATAGAGAGGGCTAGCTATTAACCAGTCCTCTCTTGTTTGTTACTTAAATAACTTTTTAGCCCAATAGAGAAGTTCTCTACAAACTGGTACAATTGCAGTAAGACCTACAATCTCCAACCATGTTTCAATACTTAATGGTTCTGTTCTGAACACATCGCCACCAAATTGAACTATCAAAATTTGACCAATAAATATAACCAAACATATTCCAATAAATGCAGGATTACTTAATAAACCATTAAAGATACTTCTGTCTTGTCCAAATACTCTTGCATTAAACAAGTTCCAGAACTGCAACATAACAAAGATAGTGAAGAACTCTGTAAGGCTATATGTATTACTAATCAGCAAATATAATAATATGCCAAAATACAAAATACCTATACCAAAGATTTCATACCACATTTTCTTTGTGATAATAAATGCTTTAGGATCACGGGGCTGTTCAGACATTACTGCTTCATTAGCTGGTTCTGTAGCCAATGCTAAAGCAGCAAAAGTATCCATAATTAAGTTAACCCACAGCATTTGAATAACAGTAAATGGTAAGTCTACTCCAACAAATGGACCTACACAAGCGATACCAATAGCTACAACATTTACAGTAAGCTGGAAAAGAATAAAGTGCTGAATATTCTTATACAAGCTCCTTCCCCACTTAACTCCTAAGATAACTGAAGGGAATGAATTATCAAGAAGAATAACATCAGCTGCATTCTTAGCAATATCAGTACCATTATTCATAGCTACACCTACCTCAGCTTGGTTAAGAGCAGCTGAATCATTGGTTCCATCACCAGTTACAGCTACTACTTCTCCCATTCTTTGGAATCTTTTAACAAGTGTCTGTTTGTCTTCAGGTTTAGTTCTAGCAAATACATCTACTTTACGTAAATTAGTATCTGTCTGAGCTTCGACCTCTTTACCAAGCATTGTGTTAGGAGTCTGAGAGATATTAGCTTGAGCAGCAATAGAAGCAGCTGTTTCAGGATTATCACCTGTCACAATCTTAACCTTAATTCCTGCGTTTCTAGCAGCCTGAATTGCATCAGGTACATTACCTCTCACAGGGTCTTCAATAGCTACGTAGCCATCCCATATGAAGTCCGAGAGGGTATTTATGTCAGAACCAACCTTGTGTGCAAAAGCAATACATCTCCTACCTTTAGATTGCTGTTCTGCAAAATTAGGCACTTTCTCATTAGAGCAGAAATTCATTACTATTTCTGGAGCTCCCTTAATGTAGGTAACTGCTCCATCGCTAGTAATCATATATTTATTCTTAGAATTAAATTCTACTCTACCTGTTATATGAGTTTTATTTCTTTTATCAGTGATATCAACTGATTTTTGTACATATTGCAGACAAGCACCCTCTGTAGGATTTCCTACTACTTCTCCAGTAGGACTAAGATTAGCAGTAGAATTAAGTACAATATTATTTATAACAGCATTCCTATCTATAAAGTCTTGGAATACTACTTTCATTTTATTCTCTGTAAGAGTTCCTGTCTTATCAGTAAGAATAAGAGTTGTAGCGCCAAGAGTTTCACAAGCATGCATCTTTCTAATAAGATTATTAGCTTTAGCCATTCTCTTCATAGAATAAGCCAGGGCGAGAGTTACAGCCATAGGTAAACCCTCTGGTACTGCTACCACAATAAGAGCTACTGCAATCATTAAGAATTGTAAACAATCATTTACAATATCAATAGTATCCTTACCTACATATCCTTGCTCTATAAATATATAACGAATAGCAAGAGATACAATAAGAATACCTGCAGCTGTGAATGCTATTTTATTAATTAAGCTAGCTAATCCATTAAGCTGTTTGTTAAGAGGAGTTTCTACATCAGTAATAGAAGATGCCTCTCTAGCAGTCTTACCTACTTCTGTTTCATCTCCTACTGCAAATACTTCACCTACACAAGTACCCTCAGCTATAATAGTACTTTTATAAATTCTATTTGTAGGATAAGTAGCAGTTTCTGATTCAAAATTAGTTTTAGTTACAGGATTTGTTTCTCCAGTTAAAGAAGCTTCACTTACCTTCAAATTGCTATATTCTCTAACAATAATATCAGCAGGAACTTCCTCACCAGCTTCAAGCATTACAATATCTCCTACAACTAAGTCTTTACGAGCTACTTGAATTACTCCATTATCTCGTCTTACCTTAACTAAAGTATCATCACTACTAGTTAAGAGAAGGTCAAACTTCTTAGCTGCTGACCAGGTATTCCAAAAGCCAATACCTACAGCTAAAGCAATAGCTACAATAATACCAATAGGCTCTGTAAATTCACCTTTTACAAATCCTAAGGCAATAGATACTGCAGCTGCAATAAGTAATATTACAATAAGGGGATCCTTAAATCCATCAAGGAGCATTACATACCAAGCATCTCTCTTTGGAGGTGTTAATATATTAATACCATGCTCAGAACGTGACTTTTCTACTTCTGTTAAGCTAAGACCATAATTTAAATCTGTCATTTTTTCTGTTTTTAGAATTAATTAAAGAAATGCAATTGTCGGACGCTTCATAGCATCAATTGAAGTCCAACCTCCGAACTCACCAACTGCCTTAAAGCGCCATTCACCATCCTTCTTATAGGCAACACCAAGAATAACTGCCTGCTTATCAGAAATCTTAGTACCTTCCTTACCGTCTTCAAGGTTAAACTTAGCTAAGACATTTACAGGAGTGTTAGTGTTTCTCTGTACTCTGTCACCTGTGTAAATACGAAGACCCATATAAGGAATCTCGCCAAATGTCTGGTGCGTAAAGTTATTAAGAGTAAATGCAATATACTCAACACGTGGATCAAGCTCATTCAAGCGTACTTCAATAGTCTCATTATCAAGACCATCATTACCATTGGTGTCACCTGAGCGATCATCACCGCTATGACGAATACCTGGAGCACTTAAATTGTAATAAGCTACTTCACCAATACAATTCTTATTGGCATCATACAGAAGAACAGTAGAATCCAAATCTACCTTCTCAATAGAACCACCAATACCGAACAATCCACGACGCTTAATAGCTCCCCAGTTTGAACCAAAGAACAATTTACTCAAACCATTGTTAGACTCTTTAGACAGATTAATTCTGCCACCTTTACTTAAATTAATCATAAAGCTTTATTAAATAATTGTGAATTACTAATTAACTAAAAATGGGAGTACCTAATTAAAGATACTCCCTTATAGAATCATGAACTAAACTAATTAATTATTAATTAAATAGCTGGAGCATCTGGCAGGATGAGTCCATAGTTACGAAGAATATCACGATAGATAACATTCTGATAACTACCCTTGTCCTCCCCAAGAGCCTTGAACTTCCAATCACCATTGTGGCGATAAAGTTGGCAGAATACAATACAGCGAGACATACTTGCATCCTCAGTAAGGTCAAACTTAGCCAAAGGAGTAGTATTACCCTTAGCATACAAGTTGCAATAAGCATTATTAACCATACCAAAGTTCTGCTGACGATTCTTAGCATCATGAATATTAACTAAGATAATAATTTTCTGGACATCCGCAGGAACCTTAGTGGTATCCACTACGATTGTCTCATCATCTCCAGCACCGGCACCTGTACGGTTATCACCTGAATGCTTAATAGCATCTTTCCAATTTGGGTTATTGTAGAAAATGAAACCATTGTCAGGATCTACTGCTTTATCCTGAGCATTCAAAGGAATAGTAGCTACATCCAAGTCAAATTCTACACCTGCCTGAGCTGCTACATCCCAACCCAAACCAATTGAAAACTCTGTTACACCATTTGCTTCTTTAGCGAGGTTGATGTTACCTCCTTTACTTAATTGAATCATAATTGTGAATTTAATTAACATTTACCGCAAAGTTTACGGCTAATTATAGTCATAACTTTATCATAAGTTAACTTTTTAGCTTCCTTCTCAGAATAACCTTCTATAATATAAGAATCTACTATTTTCTCAATTGTGGCATCCATTTCAGAGAATAGGTACTTTTGTTCTTTAGTTAACTTATCATCGTATAAATAAGATTTATTCATCCATTTGTAAGTCAGCTTGGGTACTTTCCAGGTAATCCTTATTATCTAAGTCTTTAATAAGATTAACTAAGTCTCCAACAGTCTTTAGATTCTGAGCCTTATCATCTCTAATAGGATAACCAAACTCCTGTTCACACTCGATAATAATCTCTACTAAATCAAGACTGTCTGCGTATAAATCATCAAAAGTATCTTCTACACTGGCTTCCACTCCCAGCATTTCATTAACTATGTTAATTACTTTCTCTTCTATATTCATTGCTCTGGACGAACTGGATAAATAGCATCTTCAAAACCATCAATATCTTCAGTATCAAGACCTTTAATCTGGTTATCATTGAATAACTGATTGTGAATGGCTACACCGATACTAATAGAGCGAGCAAGAATAACTAATTCTTCGGCAGCTTTATTAATATCCTCAGTGAACTCAGATGGATTAATCTTACGAATCTTAGATGCAATATCCATAGTAGTATCGTCTCCGAGATCCAACAGAGAATCAAATTTCATTCTCTTGTCACGAAAATCAACTATCTTACTCTGGATTTTTTGCTCAGAGACACTCGCCATATTCTTTAAGGCACTACTAACTCTAGAATCTTTCAAGTCTTTGCTTGAAGCCCCTACAATTTCTTTAATACTTTTCATTCTTATTAAATTAATAAACGCTTATTTAAATTAGATACCTCAGCTTCTTTAGCTACTTTTGGTTCTCCAACCTTAGTTGAAGTTCCATAGTTTTCTTGAATGTACTTTTTAAATGGTTCTTTATCAAGCAATCCTGCAATATGCCAATTAAAAAGTTTATAATGCTCAGCTACTTCTTTATCAGCTTCATATGTATCAGAAGCCAGAACTTCACCAACACTAGGTTTTACCTGAATTATCTTAGATTCTCCAAATACATAAGATATAGAATTATCTGGAGGACATATTCCTAAAACATCCAAATAGTTATCTTCCTCCATAGATATATCTTCAGTATCAAATCGATCTATACAATGATCTATCAGATAATTATTCATATCTAATCTACATCCTTTACAGTTATTATAAAATGGTTCTTCCTTATAGTCAGGTTTTTTATCCATTATAAAGATTATTTCACTATTCTCAGGACGTACTAGATAATATTTAGCATCAGGAATAGGATCTTTAGAAGGCTTTCCAGAAGAATTTGTTTCTACTGGAAAGAAACAATCATCCAATACTTTGTCTTCATTCATTATATATCTTCCTTTTTTGTTTTAAACACTTGTTCTGTATGAGTAGAAGTAAATCCTGGATCATATTTAAGTTTCTGAATACCAAGCACCTTATTATACATTACATTAGGGAAAGAGTCCAACATAGAGTTCTGCTGTCTCACTGTTTCCATGCATGCTTCCTCTAACTTGTAGTACTCTTCTCGTTGTCCATTTACAAATCCAGATAAATCACCATAAAATTTAGTAAATTCAGAATAAGGAATATTTTGATTCTCTTGAAGCCATTTCCAAGTAACTTGTGCTCCATCATGTCTTCCTTCCATAATCATATTAGTGACTTCTAAGAAAGTATTCTTGTTTAATTCACAAATCTCATACTTCTGAAGATACACTTTCCACAATTTATCGAAGAACATCTTACGGGCATACTCCTGCTTATCAAGCTGATTAGTATATTCTATATTCTTATTATACAATTTTACAATAGCACCAACAGGACTTATAAGCCAACAGAATATAATAATTCCAGGAATTATAATCCACTTCTTTTTAATATTTATGTCAGAATAGTCCGCTTTTTCATCACAAAATGCACAAATAGCCATTATAGCTGAAATAAAGGTTGCAATAAATAGAACCCATTGAATGACGCAGTGACAAAATCCCATTCTTATTGCATTAGTTGAACCCTCTAGTGTTAAAGGACCTTTATCACTAATCATGTCATCAAGCATTCTAGTATTCCACAAAAGTAGAAACACAAGGGCACATACAATAGAAATACTTAAAAATACTAAACCGTGTTTAACGTTATTTTTCATATTACTTAATTAAAAATTTATTAAATTTATCATGTAATGGCTGAAACTCCTTTCTAAGTTCTGCCAGTTCCGCCATTTCTTCTATAGAACTAACATCACTTAATTTAATATTATCAATCATATTCATAGCGTCTCTAAGACGGTTTTGAACACCTTTTATTGGATAATCATTTAACATAATTTAAAATAAATCATAACATAAAACATATGAAATAGCACCTAGTAAAAGAAATACAAGGTACGTTTTTAATTCAGCATCTAGTATGGCACATATACTTTCTATTATTCCTAAGACTAATAACCATATTATAAGCATTGCAATTTTATTTTTCATCAATTAATACTGTTAATATTTCTAAACTTTTAGATATTGTCTCTAAACTATTAGCTATTCTGTCCAGTCTATTATTTATTTTAGCATAGAACTCTCTTTCTTCTACTGTTAACATAATTACTTAAGAATTTTAACCTTCACATGCTTTATACTAATTCTCTTAGAGTCTTTAGGATGGATGAGTATATCAATACGATGCTTATGTCTTTTATTCATAATATCCTTGACTTCATACACACCATATCCTTCTATAGATACTCTCTTTGGTTTATTTTTTGGAAACAAATAGAGTAAATCACGAGAAATTGCACACCATTTAATGCCACCTCTTTTTAAATGACGTAAATTAATTTTAGAGCCATCAGATGTAACTAATGGTTCACTATCACACTGACTCTTTACTGGTTGATAACAAGTAAGAGTTACATGAGTAATTGTTTGACAGAAAGCCTTACTCATAAAGCCCAATAATAAAAATATTAATATCTGTTTCTTCATTTAATATATTTGATTAAATTTACCTGAAGCATTTGTAGAATACCCAGATTTAATTACATAAATAATAAAATGGTTATAACAAGTCACAATATATCTCTTCTTAGGATCTATATAGAATATAGGACAGTCATCAAACTCTTCTCCTATTTTAAGATACTTTATTTCTTTATTTACACTCACAGAATCTGTTCTAATAAAAGTACCTACCATAGTACTTTTAGCATCCAATTCTTCTTCAGTCAGTTCAGAAATAGACTTTCCAATAATTTTACGAGTTATTTCACGACTTTTAATTACTTTCTCAAATAACTGCTCATTAATATTTTGAACACCATCAAGAGCACCAGACTCTAATTCTATAGATTCTACTAAATAAGTAAAATCAGAGAACTCAAGATTAAAGTTCTTTCGAATCATATCAATCTTGTCAATACCATGAATATTAACTTCTTGAGCAAGAGCCTTAACTAAGTCAACAGTAATTATCTGCATCTGTCTAATTAAGTCTAGCACAGATTCTACAGCATTCTTATCAGTAAGAATATCGTTAAGTAATTCAATTGTTGTCTCTTCAGGTAAATTACCAAAAGAGCGTACATATCTAATACGTGAAGGACGACCTAATAAATTACTATTAATTTCCAACTCATTAGTAGTAAGCAAGAATACTTTACGATATTGTGAGTTATGTACACCATCCATAAAAGACAGTACTGTAGAAGACTCCTTAAATTCCTTCTCATACTCATCAAAGAAGAAGATACAATCAAAGTTAATTTGAGTAGCTAAGAACTTAAGCATATCATCAGCTTCTTTGCAAGACTTAACAATAACTACTGGAAGTCCTAAACGATTACAGAGTTCTTCTGCAGTTACTGTCTTACCAGTTCCTTTAGTACCATTAAATAATACTCCTATATTACCAGTAGTATTATTGTAAGTCTTTACAAAATGCTCAATGAAATCATTATTAATACCATATACTTTGTAATTAAATACAAAAGAATCTCCAAGTCTATTTAAATAATAGCCTGTCATTGATTCTCTTACTTCATAAATTCCTTTAGGTAATCCTTCAGGGTGAGCTTTTGTTGTGGCACTACCCTTCATAAAAGCACTACCATCTTGAATCCAAATGTTCTGTTCCATAATTAAAATTATTCTTTATATATTTATAATTTCATATTAGAATTTAAGTCTAAACCAAATAAAAAATGCTGAAGCTGATGAACATATCTAATCTTTTTAAAGCGATGCTTAGTCTTACCACGACAAAGTTCCCATACAGAGGGATAATCTTTATTGGGTTTAATAAAGTAATGTACACTATCGAATCTTGCTTTCCACCATGTATATCTCTTAGTCTTTAACCTTTTCCATTTATTCTTGTCTAATATTTCTGGAGTAATAGGAATTGGAACTATATCAGTGCACTCAATAACTACATCATTATAATTTGCATCGAGAGCTTCATAATAATATTTACCGCTGCTCATAATAGTGTAATTATTTCCAAATTTTGGTATATAAACTAAATCTCCAGGAATATATTGAATTCGTTTCATAATTAAACTAGATTATTCAACTTCTTATATTCTTCAAATACTTTATCTTCAGCCTCTTCTCCCCACATAGTATACACTAATACTCCGAATGGACAATATTGAAATATTATAGGGTCTATGGGTTTAGACGCTATAACAGGTCTTTCTTGAAGATTAGACTTTGGGCAAGCTATAAAGAAATTATCAGAAGTGGCATAATCTCCACCTATATAAACATGATGTGCCCATTCCTCTTCTATAAATCCTTCAATATCACTTAGGTTGGCTTCATATACTGTATAGTTAGGCACTCGCAATATATTAAAATAGTATTCTAAGTGTTCTTTAATATAGGAATCACTCTTTTCACTGTAATTACAAATCTTATCGATTCGGACCATCCGATAATTTATACGTAATTTAGAGGCATTGCTATCAGTACGTAACTTATTACTGATGTCCATGAGCTCATTTAAATTCTGAGCAGGTATAACACCAGTAAAGTCTTGCAGGAAACCTATAGATAATTTATACTTACGGCATAATTCATAGAATGTACTTGTATTAACTAGAATAACTGAATTTCCTAAACAATTATTTATATCTTTTAAATACTTCAATAATTCTTGAGCCTTTAAAATAGTATTGTTATAATTATTAATATTATCCAACTGCTTCTTTAAAACTTTAGCATTGGCACTATTTTTTAGTCCTAATTTAACTAATTCAGAATACTTAGTACTTATATTGTTTTCTTTTAAAGGTATAAGGGCTGTACGCTCAGAAGCTCCAATTACTTCTATAGCTAAATTAACCAAAGATTCTTTAATAGTTGGTTCTACTACAGGCTTTTCTTCCCCTTTTGGATCTAGTCCAAATAACTTACTTAATATACCCATTATTTAAAATTATTTGATTGTTTGTCCTTCTAGATAATTACCTGCATCATACACATAAATAACTTTAATTGTGTAGCGTTTTGTATAAGTATCATACATACGTACCTGAACTTTACTACATCCATAACCGACGCAAGATATTCTTATTATCTCTCCTCCTCGATAATTCAAAATAGAATCTTGTGATTTAGGAGGATCTGAACAAGATACCAGCAAAGATAAAATTACTAATACTATTACTTTCATAATAATTAAATACAAAAATCCCTGAACTAAATTAATAGTCCAGGGAAATACAAAATAACGTGAAATAATAAAACAGTTCAATGAACTAGTGGAGATGAGGGGAGTCGAACCCCTGTCACCCCGATTTGCATCAAAACGTTCTTACAGCATAGGTTTTAAAGACTATCCTTGTCTTTTGAGGCTGACAGGATTGATATTCTGTCAACTTCCACCACTCTGTTCCTAAAGTATACAGAGAACTTAAAAGAAATGGAAAATAGTGCACCTTTCCGTTCCTAAGCAAGTGCTGCTCGACTTCTTAGGCTGCAATAGCGTAAGAAGCAGAAGTGTTATTTACTTCGCCAATTAATTTTTTTACTTGTCTATCCAAGTTGTCTTGCTGTGTTCCTTATCTCCTCGAAGTTCAAAACCAGAACATCCCCATATTTAAAGAGTTCCGTTAAGAACTCTTTTATAGATTAGTGTCGCCAACGTAAATAATTGTAAGCTCCATACCAATCATCTGGATCTATTTTATATTCGTCACCCATAATTTAAAAATTTAATTGTTAAAAACTATATTGTATATCCCTATTTACATCTAACAATCCTCCTTGCCAATTGAATTGAAGATCCATACTGAACCATCCTCCATTTATTGTTCGGGCAAACCAAACAAGATGATTGTCATATTTAGGAATATAACAACCCACGAAATAATCAGTATCTCCATTCCATATCCAATTATAATCAAGAGCACTATTAACTAAATATACCTTTAGATGTATATTAGCTTTATTAAAAGGAATTACTTTCTTTACATAAGCTTTATATAATCTATTTGGCGAGCATTTACCGTCGTCAAAGAAATTATAAATTTGTCTCTTTTTCGGAATCATCTTCCAAATAATATAATTCTGTTTGATATACGAAAAGCCCTTCTAACTGCAGGTATTTTAGAATCATCTGGATGTAAATGATAATTCCGAATAACCGCATTAGCTTCATGTAGTTTCTTGATTTCTCTTAAACTATACATAAATATGACTTTATTATTCTTTATTAATCATACATTGTCTTAATATAGCTTCATTAACTATATTATCGTTTGCTCTTGCAAGTTTATCTAACAACTCCAGATTAAATTCTTCCTTTTGGAACTTAAATTGAATCCAATTAGGTTCAAACTCTCTGTAATCTAAATGAGACAGAGGTTTATCTGTATTTAATACGTATTTAACTAGTCTAGTTAAACGTTCCCCAGCTAGTTTAGATACTACAAAACCAGATAAATCATAACCTACCCCTCTACTCCTCCAATATTCACCTACTTCGGGCTTAGAATCTGGAGCAACATAGAACATTTTATAATAGTCTGAAGAACCTAAAGTTACATAAGTACCTAATTGACCACTACATATAGATAATCTTACATAGGAATATAAAGTCTCATTATGGTCTAATGTAAGAAACACTGGTACTTTATCAGGGTCTAAATTATTAATCTCACAATTACGTAGTGCAGTGTGGGCATACTCAAGTAATTTAGATACTGATATAGTACTTAGTTTAGTATCTTCTTCATCTTTGTTCTCTTTAATAGCAACATCAGAACATCTAGTGTGCCAATTTTTCCATTTATCTCCTTCTAAATACATAGTAATTAATTTATATAATACAATAAAAAAGTCATAGAAACAATTAATATTCCTATTATAATAAAGAATAGAATTACAAATTGAATGTCTGCATTCATATTATAGTATTTAATCGCCACCAGGCAAACTATCCAAATACTGAGGAATAGTTACTTCTGTATTATTCTTCTCTTTTTCAAGTTGCTGAATAGCATTTGCTTGTCTGTCTACAATTACTTGCAATTCCAGAATTTTTGCTTTCTGATAATAGTAGTTAGGAACTGACCAAGCTAAAACAATTGTAAAACAAATTGTTGGTAATATCCAAAGTTTATTCATATCTTTTATTTTTTAACACCAAACTACATAAGTTCCATGGATACAATTATGAATATCCTTTATTGAGTAACCTAGTTCTTTTAAATAAAGAATATAGGGGTAATCATGAGGTAACCTATGTATTATAGAAGTAATATCTGCACAATAGTTACCTTGACTTGCCTCCTTAATTATAGTAAAACTTATTTCGTCTAATATCTGCTGGTCTAATTCAACAGATTGAGATATAGCCTTTGCTTCCTTTGCTTTAATCATTTATTATTCTTTTATAGTTATATAAACGTTTTAAATATTCTAAATCAGCGATTAATGAATTTCTTAATTCAGAAGAAGCCCATTCACAATATTTATCAACTATTTCAGCTGTGGATAAATGACCTTCTATTAAGTCATGTATCATAAGTTGTATACGTTCTTTTGAAGTCATATTATTGTTCATATAATAATCCTCTATATTGATTTGGACCAATTGCTTCACAGAATCTAAATAGAGTATATTGATTACCCCATTCGTCTATAAATTCCTTAAATATAGGATAGATTTCTAATAGAGTATTGCAGTATAATTCTCCATTTTCAGGCTTATTTATAGATTCTTTCGGAGATTTATCTTTAATCCACCAATGTGTTCCAAAACTAAATATTCCTTGCCAAATTTCAAGATGTAAATCACCCCAATATTGAGGAATACAATTAAATAGGGGAAGAACTTTCTCAACTAACTTATCAAAAGCTTTATTAAAGTCTCTGTAGAAAATATATGGTAATAAAATATCCCATTCTTCTTCAGTAAATACCTTATTTGAGTAAAACTTTCTCAAATTAGTATCTCCATCTTCATTAGAAAATACCCCATTGCCCCAATGATTTAAGTACCAAACTATCTCACCAAATTGTTTTTTATTATTAAACTTACCTCTATAAGCTGTTATATTATATTTGCTTATTTTTTCTTTTGAAGGAGTTATAATGATATTATTGAATTCTTCTCTAGTCATAGCTCTTTAACTTTTAAACTAGCGTCCTTTAACCACATATTAAGTTTATTTAAAGCACACTCCCAATCAAATTTAGAGCACATCTCATAATACTTTAAGAAATCAATAGTATTTGAAAGAAACTGATATATACCTAAGCACTTACCACTAGGAGTGACTTTAGTTACAATGTATCCACTTCCATCACTAATAACTACCTTTATATAAGAGGTTTTATCTTTATAATAAGGATTTAATCTAAGAGTATTATCACTAGTTTGTGTCTTTTTAAATCTTATATTATTTACTACTTCTTCTATAGTATTATTTAAATTACTTTTTTGATTTAAAAGATTCTCTTTAAGCTCTTCTAAATCCTTAATAGACATATTTGAATAATCACTCATATTTTCTATGCTTAATTAATACTGTCATCAATCCTTTTGAGATAGGAAAGTGTATCATTAATGACAGCAAGTTCTTTGGAAAAACTTTGGTAAGCTTCGGAAACTTGTTCCAAATTCTTAATAACTTGTTGTAGCTCAATCTTATCCTCCCAATCAAGAACTACAACTTTTCTTGTTTCTTCTTTCATATCTTATTTTTCTTTATCGAATTTATTTTCAACCACATGTAATTCCCAATTATAATAATCAATACCTCTTATTAATGGCATACGGATAAGAGTTTTAGGATTAAATGCTAAGAAGCAACCTTTTTCAAAGATTACTTCACAAGGTTCCCTATCTTCAGATATAGAAATAAGGTCATGTTCATATATTTCATTACCTTCCTTGTCCCTTAATCCTGTGAACTGACAAACAGTATCTGGATCTACTTTGTGTATTACTGGAACATCAGGAAATGTGTTACTTGGATGATATATACATATACCAATATAACTTGTACTATGTACCAAGTCCCCTTTTACCCATTCTCCATCATTAAGACGTTTAGCCTTAAATTTAATATCCTTTATATCCATAAGCTATAATTTCTTTAATATTTTTACATTTTTAATGAGTGGTTCACCATCAGTACCAGTTTCATCTAATAAATCACCTGTTACTAGGTATTTATTGCCAGTAAAGTATGCTACATTATATATAAAATCATTAAATGCCGTCTCATTTGTTGGAAATGGAAGAACAGGAGAGTATGTTCCGTTTATGTTTTTATGAGCTTCATAAACAGACACACCTTTTTCTTTACCTATTACTTCATTACTATTATTCCATATAGATGAACATTCATCTTCTGGAATATCATCAAATCTATAGAATATCATTTAGTTTTTCTTAACATTATCATACTCTTTTACAAAGTACATAACTATAGAAAAAACACTTGCTGCAGCAGCTATCATACAAATAACTGCTATCAAAATCATTATAATTAATAAAAGAATGTCCATAGTTATTTTATTTAATCTTATTTGAGTTCTACTGGTTCATCTTCCCAGGATAGCTCTCTTCCGATAAGTTTTTTTATGCTACCTTTTGGAAGTTGAAAACCATAAGCTCCGTATCTATCTTGTGGCAACCAATAATTATGTTCGATACAATCACCCGCCCACATATCAGGTTTGGAGTTGAATATCCATTCTCCGATATAATCTACTGCTAACCATGCCATAACTATTCCTTTTTCTATACTACATTTTTTATACCCATATTTCCAAACCTTTAATGTTCTTTTCAACAGGTTCATCTTTCCATGTAAGAGAACGACCTATTAATTGTTTTATTCGTCCTTTGGGTAGTTCACACCAATAGTCGACTGCATCCATTTCCCAATAGGGCTTACCGTCACCAATGTCTTCACGATAAGGCTTTTGGGCAAAGACAAACTCTTTTCCATCTGGGTTGCAACAAAGAAATGCCATATTTAATCCTCCTTACTTTTGTAGAATTCTGGAACTCTATTAACTTCCCACCAAGAACTTCCTTCGTCTCCATAAGACACTATCCATACGGGTTCTTTAGTATCTTTATCTTGACAATATACTGTACCTCGAACTTCTTCTTGCATGAGAATAGAATCTACTTCAAAGTCTAAGTCCTCTAGAGTAGTATAGACCTTACAAGAAAATATATCCCTTTCTCCACCATAGAATCTAGCAGCAGATTCATAATCATTGCACAAGTCTATTTTGAGTATTTCTAGATTATTCTTTTCAACAATTTCTAGAATTGACTTTTTAACATTTATTTTACACATTACTTATCCTCTAACTCTTTAAGTGCCAATTCTAATAAACTTTTAATCTTTTTGTATGAATATTTACCTCCACCTTCATACCACCATTCATCAGACTCTGTTAAAGCGTCTTTGATATGCTCAATAGCTTTTTCTTTACTCATTACTTATTCTCCTTATTATTATAATTCTAAATATCTTCATTATCAATATCACATTCAATAGATACATTATGTTTACTATTTACATTAATAGCAACTAAATGTAGACAACCCAAACAATCATAGCAATCTTTTCTTGGCTTATCATTGTCTGACACAAGTTCAAAAACATCTATATTCATATCCTTTTAAGTTTATTATTCAGCAGTTAATTCGTATTAAGTATTCATAAAATCTTCTATTGGATCTGATAAATATATCCATTCATCAGTTCCTTTTCTTCTAACTTGAAACTCCATAGGTGGAACATTTTCCCAATCATCAAAATTATATTTTTGATGGGCATCCATCAAACATTCATATAAATCTTCGCTGAAAGGTTTATCGAATATTGAACTTGGCTTATACTCTTTCGAGGTAAATAATACATCTATTACGTTATTCTGCTCATCTAATATAACCAATCTAAATTGGACTAAATCAATATACCCCTTACATCCTATCATATTCTCTTTTTAAATAATGATTCAAAAATTCATCACCAACGGCATCAATTATTTCATTGCTGACCTTTTTATTATTTTTAACATCATTAATTATTTTCTGTACTATATCTACCGCTGTTTCTGATGCAAATCCCTTTATTTCAAATTTAGAAAGAATATCTAAAATATGACCACAAAAGGTTTTATTCTTACTAGAATATGTTTCAGCACCAGACGGCTTATTAAAGAACAAAACGTTTTCACCTAACACATCCGTCAATATTATTGGACTATTCGTTGCTATAAACATAAGAACGTTCTTCACTTTCTTAACGTCTAAATTTTCTTTAAGGATTGCTAAATGGTCTTTGACGAATGAACGTTGTTGGTCAATTGTTAGCATCGTTTCAGGAAATTCAACAAATATTGTAAATTGCGAATCTTTATGTCCGTGCATATTCTGAATGCAAACGTCATCTTCAAACTTATCTAACTTCGTTTCATATAAATCTAATGTACAAGGTATATTGATAAAATCAGAAGAAAGCGTTGGCGGTAATTGTCGTTGCAACTCTTTGAATACTCTTCTGACTTTATTTAAGTCTGTGCCCGATATTGCTTGAATTGTAAAATCGAACGGCAATTCAAGATACTCCTTATACATATAATCAGGGGCATTTGCTCCGAACTTTTTTCCTTCAATATCTATTATTTTACTAATCATTATTTATTACTTTGAGTATTCTTTTTAGAATCTTTTGAACTATAGTAATTCCAGTCTCATTAGGAAATCTTTCAAAGACTTTTTGAGCCAGTTTCACATTTCTTTCAATATCATCGTATTTGGTCCACATTAGAATGTTGAATGTCTTTTAGTTATAGTGAATTTAGATAAATCTCTAACATCTTTAATATCGGGTCTTCCCTTTGGACTAAGCCAGTAATCATATCTAATATATAATCCATCGTAGTCACTAAGTAGCCAGCATTTACGTCTGTTTAAGAGGTCTACCAATTCGTCATCTATGCAGACAACATTTCCCTGACTATCCTTAAGATTTGTAGTTCTTCTTATTCTATACCAATAAGTTAAAACATCCTTAGTTTTCTTATTAATATATACAGAAAGGTCTTGTGTACTTCCATAAAGTAAATTATAACCAGGATGTTTAGTAAATATCTCCTTCTCTGTAGCTTCAAGTTCTTCCCAAGAATGAACTATTCTGTACAGTTCTTTATTTAAATATACAAAGAACTCCGTTTTTACTATTTTACCAGTAACCATTAATTAATAATATATTTATAGAATTGCACAACCTATAATAGTAGCTGTAGTTATAAGTATTAATATAATCCATCCCAATGCTCCATCTACTCCTGTCATACTATTTAATCCTTTATAAGATGATTAATCAATTTTTATTATTGCCGTAGAGGAAACATTCCTAATATTTCCATAACAAGTATATACTGCCTCTATGAAGTCGTTCTTGGTGAGAAACTTTTCATCAGGAGGCAATGTTATATCTATTGTGAACTTAATATGTTTCATATTATTATTTATTTATGCTCGAAAGAGTTAAACCATATAAGACAGACTGATACACAACGCACCTTCTCCCAGTATCATAAGTATGAATCCTTGGAACATATATGTATCTTTTGAAAACAAATATGCTCCGAATGTAATCGACACTATACCTATTATAAATATCATTTCCATACCTATACCTCTATTTCTGAGTTAAGCCCTAAACCGAAGAGAAGGTGCTGGAGTTGATGGACGAAGCTAATGCTAGCGATGTGGCTCATGTCTTGACCAACACCTGCTGAAAATGCACCATCTATACCTGTGCCTTTAGATAGATACAAAAGATTTCCTTCTATTGGCAAATAATAACACCAATCACAATACATCTTCTTCTTCCATCCATTCTTTTTTAGAATTTCCAGAGTAAGGAGAGTACCTGATATTTCTAATTGGTGTACTGGATGTTCTACACAAGATAACTCATAGTTATTTACTCCAAGCGTATCCATAATTATATGTATTTTATTGTCATACATAACAATATCACCTTTGATATATTCTTGCTCCATATACTTTACTTATTATCCATCGCAAGAGCTATATCATGCACTTTGCGACACATTTGACAAACATCTTCAAGACTTCTTGTATCCCAATCACAATACATTCTTCCGTGGTCTTCTGTTATTACTATAATCTGTCTATCACGGAGGATTCGCCATATCATTCTTAATTTCTGTTTCATATGCCTACCTTTTTGATGAATAGTTAACTACATTATCCACAACGACCTACCCATAGCTTATCCTCCAACTCGTTACAGATAGTGTCATACTCCTCTTCTGTTATATGATACTTATCAAGTACTTCCTTTGTTGGAGGCTTCGGGTCAAAGTGTTTATCGCCACAACCATAAGGTTCTTTAATTCTTTCATTGTGATCAAAAATATCACCAAAATCCCCACTATCAGCAGCTTTACCATTAATAGTGAATATTTCTAATTCACATGGTAATCCATGATAAGGTTTAATAACTAATTCCATATAATTTATTTTTTACGATGATTAAACTTTTTGATTATATCCTTCTTAGAAGCTACCATATCTAGCCTTCTACGTTATTTGTTGTGCCAATCAGCTTTGCAGTTTCTTCATTGTAAGGAAGACAATACCCAAACCAAGCGTCTCCTGTACATATGTATCCATTAGGTACTTTATAGCTAAAGAAATCTATAGACCATTTATCAGCTTCACCACATCTTACTACGACTTTATCGAATGGCTTTGGAATCCACTTTAGTTTCAAATCAACAATCTGTTTCTTTTCAGCATCCCAAGCCTTGCCCTTCTTTGCTAAAGCGTCAAAAAGTTCTTTCTTTTCATCTTCTCTAGCATGATAAAGTCTTGAAAGAAGAAAATTATCTATAGGTACATTAATTCCAATAAGTTTCCTATGTCTAACCAAAGAAACTATTGATTCTGTTATATTCTCATCCTTATGAAGTATTAAAGTTGTATGTCTCGTATATGAGTCTTCATCACAACTAAGTATATCTCCATCTTTAAACTTAGACTGAGCTTTTTCAATTTTTAAAATCTCAGGATTGAGTTTATCGTTATTTATTTCTTCTACACTTTTGATAAATTCAAGAGCTTCTTTTTTTGATGCCAAGGTATAATAAGCTGTATCATAATAATAATAATGCGAATCTCCTAAGACCTTAATCTTGCCAAGGAACTTCGTGTAATTTTCATTCACCCATTTATCAAAGAATACCTTAAAACCTGAACTATTTGTCAATACATCACCCTTTTTCCAAGCAAATTTACTCCAATCACGCATTTCCTTAGATGGGAAGATGATGCATTCTCCATTATCATACATTTTCCCATTTGATTTGACTGAATGCACATTAGTATCTTCTGAAGAGAAGTATACTTTATCTTTGTGAACACAATTAAATTTTATATAGCCAAAAGTAGAACTATACAATTTAAGCTCGACAGGTTTATCCCTTAGGATTTCTGCTATGTTAAGTTTTTGTTCCATAATCTACTTAATTTTAACGAAATATATTATATATTATATCTTCACATTTAAGTTTATCTATTATTTTATTTAAATAATTGATAGCTACCACACAATCTGGTCTAGATTCTTTTATTTCAGAAACTAGTTGCTCTAAATCTGATAATCTAGTGTCCATAATTAGCTATAAACACTAGTTACAATAGAATTATAAACTATACTCCAGTTTGATTCTTTATCCTTTAAATCTAAATCTGGGTCTCGAATATCCTTCATTGTAGCAAGATAAGCATTTTTAAATTGTTCTGAAGTAATCTTTTTCCAAATTTTAATATCTTCTGCGGTAAACCAATCTCTTTTAATAGAGCGCCCATCAATTATTATAGCACAAAGCTCATCATTATCTATTGCAATAACCTTTGCCAAATGATTCTTACAAATATCTAGATAACAATTACCAACAGTAAATTTTTTAAGTGTTTCTTGATCTTCTAATTCGAGAATCCTCTTAAAAAGAATACCTCTTTCTTTATTATGCTTATCAAATTTTTCTTTTAACCCCTCCAATGCCTTCATAATTAGTTCTTATAAATAGTATCGAGAATTTCCCTAAAATTAGGATTATCTATTACAGCTTTAGCATCTTTTGAGTTTTTGAAGTAAATTGTATTTCGACAAAATGCATCATTATAATTTATATCATACTCATTATTGTTATTGTCAAAATAGATATAATATTTAATTTCACGACATTCCCAATTAGGCTTCCAATCCTTATTATAGTATTCAGCAATATTCATAAGTTTGCTCAAAGCAACTAACTTAGAGGCATTACTTTCATTGATAATAATACTCTTACAATTCTTGCCTAGCTTTAAGGCATCTTCGACATTTTCATAAGTAATATCCTTCTTTTTAAATTTAACTATACCTTTAGCTAAATTACTATTTTCTAAATCTATCTCCATTCCTTCAGGAATATCAATAGTTAATTGATTATTCTTTATTTCCATATTATTTATTTCTTTAAATACTACCTCCTCATGATCTTTTCTTGTAGTACTACCACAATCGCCTAAAATTGTTTTAAGCCAATGACAGGCACTATTTTTTAGAAAAGCACACCCTTCGCATAATACAGTATTTTTTGTCACTTGATAAGTTTTACCATTATAAGTAAATACTTCTCCTATTTTTCTTTCCATAATTCTCTTGTATCATATTTTTTATTTGGCTGTACTTTTATATAGTTACCAGTATATATAAGCCTATTTGATACTACTTCACAATTACTATTTAAACAATACAGAGTACCTGCAGGAATAAGAAATTCTCCTAAAAATATTGAATACTCTAATAGAGATAAAGTATACCGAAGATTTTTTTGAGTATATAAATCTACAGCAGCTGGATATAGTGGATATAATATACAGTTAAGATAACTATGTAATCCATATTCTATTGAATCTGCAAATATAATTGGTTCAACTACTAATTGATTTGCAGGATAGTCAAAATTACTATAGAAAAATGGTTTAAAAGTACCCTTATCAGCATAAGTACCTATCTTATATACTTTAATACCTCTTTTAGCTACTAGTACCTTACTTTCTTTAGTCATATAAAAACACATAAGCTCGATATTAAATTGAATTAAAAGATTCTTTTAAATTAGTATCAAAAACTCTCCACACATTAGAATATTGCCCTGTGTAAATTATTTGATTAGATACAATCTCATTACGTTCATTAACACAATAAATGGCTCCTTTAGGTACTATAAATTTACCTAAATATAGAGTCTCGTTAATTGTTGGATAGATACTAATTAAGGGTCTATCTTTAGTATTTTTTTGTATAACAGCAGATACTGGGGTAGAGGCAGCCATAGTTAACATTATATTTATATATCCGTGATATCCTACTGTTATAATATTGCTTCCAAAATTTAGAGATGTCCGGTATTTAATATCGGTTGTGTATATAAAACTGTCTATAAAATAAGGTATAAAAGTATTTTTATCTGCTACAGTACCTATCTTATAGACTATTATGTCTTTTTTAGCTCTTAACACTTTACTTTGTTTCGATTTCCAAAAACACATAAGCTTTTATTTTTACTATTAAATAAATTACCAATTAGAACCGTTTCCATAAGGATATCTATCTTCTGCTTCTGCATATTCATCACACCCTCCACAATTCTTTGATAACTTATCGCACCAATAATTGTAATTAGCACAATTAATTTTTCCCTTATTATTCCATCTACTGCTCATAAACTTAATCTTTAAAATGTTTAATTATGCAATCTAAAGCTCTATCATACTCTTCTTTAGTGCATTCTCTACAGTATGTATCATTGAAGGCTTTATAATAAGGATAAACTTCTTCAATAATACACGGGTTAGATGTATCTAATTCATACACGGATACAATACCTTCTTTAATATCAAAGATTCTACAGTATAGACCATGACCATCAGTATAATAGCCCTTCTTGATATTCTTTGATGCTAGTTTATCCTTTAACTCATTAATCTCATCTACTAAAGCTGTATCTTGTGCACTTAATAGATTTCGTTGCTTTTGTAATTCTCCAATTTGATTAAAAATTTCTTGTTCATCCATAATTAATTTTGTTAATGTATTAAACACAAAAAGGAGTATACTAACTAATTAGCTAATATACTCCTATGAAACCTGGCATTTCAGTCTATCAAAGACTTTGGAGAAGTAATACGAATCGAACGTACTTTGACTACTTGATGTATTAACTTCATCCATTATTTGCTAAAACATCAGCTAATAATGGAAAGCCTTCACCTGCAACGTTACCTTGCGTTACCTTTTCATCTTATCACCTGTCCTACATACTTGCAATTACATAGGTAACTTCTCTTTTCTCTAATTAGGTACACAAATCTCTAATTAGATACAACGATTGAAACTTCGCAGTGGGGGACTTACGAATTAAACGTACTTCGAAACTTTCGTTCACAATTCCTAGGGAGTTACTAGAATTACCCCATTCCATTGTTTCCGTTTCTTATCAATCTGCCCTATAATATTCGCGACTACATAGGTATCCCCCAAATTGGTTGTATTATTCTTCTAATAACCCTAAATATTTAATATCAGTACTAACTACTTCTTTATGTCTATAGTTAACATATACAGTAGCACCTGCTGGAATTTCAAATACTCCTATATCGGCGTGTTCATAATTTCTATACTCAGCCATCTCTTTAGTTAAATATGAATGATAACCTTCAAATATATGAAAATCATCTAAAAACCAAAGTTCTCCATAAGGTACAGAAGGATAACATCTTACAAACATAGGATTTATCTTTATTGTAGGCACAGTCTTATATTTAAGGTATATAAAATTCTGATATATACTTATAAAACCGTCTAAAATTGTTGATGTGCCTACTTTATAAACTCTTAAAGGCTTCTTCAATATAATTGGAGTTGCCATATTATTTGACCAACACATAACTTAATTTAAAATTATTAAAAAGAGTCCAACTAATTAAATAGTCAAACTTCTAAATAATTATATTTTATTACTCAGGATAGAATTTAGACTTATCCACCACATGAGCATCCTTGTCATCAATAGATTCAACCTCAATTAAATCACCTGGGGTAACTCCCCCCAGCGATTTTTAATTGCAACAACTGCAGCTACCAACTTAGTAGGACATCCCGTAATGTAATAAGGAATACCCTTACATTTAAATATTCTTGCCATTTTACTACTATTTAAATAATTCTATAATTGGATAATAAATAATTGTATTATACCTAGCTATATTTAGTGTCCAAACTGTAGCCCAAATCATAGCAAAGACTCCTAGTCCTACTGCAATATATAATGCTTTATATGTAATTTGAGTTTCGTTTAATAGTTTCACTCTAAGTATTATATACAATACAATCATAACTATCCCTAACAATACCTCAAGTATAATCATTTATATGTATTTGCGTCTAAATCAATAGCAGACATACCTGTTCTATATTCACTATAGATAACTATCTTATGAGGTCTCTTCTTAGAATCATACATTATCTCTAAAGTTTTACGATAATAAGCCTGTGGTTTAGAACCACTTCTAGTAGGATAGTTATAACTATTAACTAAAGTAACAGTTAATAATAGTCCTATAATTAATAATGCTTTCTTCATAATTTTATATATTTACCTGTATATCTAATATAATTAGATATTATTGTGCCCATTTCATTTATAAAAAATACAGAGTTTTTAGGAATTACAAAGGTGGCAAGATAAAATGGATTATCTATACTAAGTACTTTTTCACTATCCCCGCATTGTACAGTTTTAGATAAAGTTCCATCAACGCTCGGTGCTATTGAATCACATACAAAGTTTACAGAAGAGTAACTATAATAACCTTCTTCAATTTCTGCAAAAGAATAACTCGATCCAACTCTTACTTCTAAAATTCGAGAAGGATGTATACTATTTTTATAATAAGTATATCCTATAAATAAAGATACACAAGATTCTTTATCAGCTTTTCTAACTACTTTATATACATTAATATCTTCTTTAGCTATTTGAGCTTTTAAATTTTCAATACAACAAGTCCAACACATAGTTTTATAGTTTTATATATCTACCTGTATATATTATTTGATTTGAGATAATTTCATCCTTCCAATTTATAGCATACTGAGAACCCTTAGGAATTACAAATGTGGCTACATAATAAGGGTTATCGAATCTTATTGATGTCAATTGATTACCCATAATAATTCCCTTGACCTTATAAATCGGACCCTTTTCGTAAATTCTACTAAGCGTATGTTGTATTTTAGTATAACTGTGATATGCTTTTTGTACGTGAATTACACTAAGAACACTGTATGTTCTATACATATAGGATTTCTTAAGCTCTATAGAAGGTATTTTATATAAAGTATTAGCTTCATACATAAAACTCTGAACACATGATTTACAAGATTTTTTATCAGCTTTACAAACCACTTTGTAAACTTCAATGTCCTTATCGGCGATTTGTATATTTACATTCGCCAGTCTTTCTGTCCAGCACATAATCTACAACTTTAAATATCTACCTGTGTAAATGATATTAGAAGAAACTATTTCTCCGGCATCATTCTCATAATACTCAGAACCTTTAGGTACAATGAATGTTGCAATATAATAAGGATTAGGTAATCTAATATCCTCCACAATTTTACCTAAATAAATTGTTCTATAATACGGGCGCAAATCAGAGTAAGGCATAGTTATATCTTTATAAGAATGATATCCCTCATAAATTACATAAGAGAACTCATCTTTAAAGAATTGAATAGGATTTAGTTCAACTTTTTTATTTATTTCTTTTGGTTCATAAATAAAGTTTTGATATAAACTACGAAAACCTCTATCAAATGCACAACCTAATTTATAAACGTAAAAATCTCGTTTAGCTATTTTTACGTCACACTTACCTACCCAACACATAATTATTTGTTAAAATTACTTATTTTTAAATATTTGCCTGTATAAATAATTTCAGAAGATACTATATGTCCATACTTATTTTCAAAGTACTCAGCACCTTTGGGAACTATAAACGTAGCTATACAACAAAACTTATATCCTTCTAAAGATTCTTTCAAAGCCGGATTATAATTACCTAAACATAAACATCTACAATTTGGATAAGTGTCGTCTAGAGCTATCCATTTATAAGAGTGATAACCCCTGTCTATCATATAACTACCTGCACAAGAGCTATAAGGTGCTAAAGGAACTATTCTATTAGGACATTTAAGAACATAGTTATATCCTCTAATATCGCTAACAAAAATAGAGCCCCATACAATCTTCCCTATTTTATAGACATAGAAATCTCTTTCAGCTATCTTTTTAATAGCTGTACTATCACCTGTCCAACACATAATTAAATACTATTATATATAATATAGTTAATACAATTATCAATATAATCTGGAAAGCTATAAATTTTAGAGCCTTTTTAGGATTACGATTGGTGCGTACAGAGTGAACTATTTGACAAATTAATGACATTATTATAAGTCCTTCTATATACATTAAAAATGTTATCATTTATTTAACTAATTTATAGTCACCAATTTCAAATCCGGCTTCTGTAGAATCTAAAGACCAAACCTCAGGAAACACAGTAAGACCATCAAATGAATGACACTCTACTTCTATACTGTTAGTAGTTCTATCTATATTAAGAACTTTAAACCACATAGGTTTCTGACATCCTTTCCACGCTTGGGAAAAGATGTCATTTACCTGTAATACTATTTTGTCCATTCTGAATCAATATTAAGAAGTCTGAACACGTATTTAATATTATCTATTATGTCCACTAAACTATCCTGAGTATTTAAATAAATAGCATAAGCTAAACGAGCCATTTCAGGAGTTTCAAAAACAAGATTACATACAGTTGCCTGTTGAGTATTCTCATATTTATCATTTAGTTTAATAGAATATCCAGTTCTATTTGTTCTAATAGTATATTCAGGACCTTTATTAAGTCTCTTTTGTAATGCATTATACATTATATTTTGCTCTCCTGGACTTAATGAATCAATAATTTTATTTATATTCTTCATATGTTAATGTGTTATTTAATTAAACAATAAAAGAGCCTAACTAGATTAACTAATTAGACTCTTCAAAACAATAATATGATAAAAGAAATGGTGGGGAAGTACAGGCTTGAACTGTAGACCTTCTGATTATGAGTCAGCTGCTCTAACCAACTGAGCTACAACCCCGAAGATGTGTCTGAGGGTCGTTAATCCTCTCCTTTCTCAGTCAAGAGAACGTTGCAACTTGCCACTAAGACACACTGTTTTTGAGTTTTTGTAAGTCCTCCGACTTATTAAAGTTTTCACATAATTTTTGGAAGATAAAAATCCTATTTTCCCAAATGAGACTTTTACAAGAACTTAATATTATATTAAAAGGTAAATACGGACAGATTCGAACTGTCAACCTCCGGATTATATCCGGTGCTCTATCCAATTGAGCTACATATTCCACTCCGAATCTCACGTAGATGCTATTCTAGTGTACACAATAGCTAATTCTAGTTAGTTGATTATGTGCCACCACATACTGCCATACTATTCAGTCAGACAGCCTATTCCAGGGATTAAGCATCTGGACATGCCTTTATACTAGTATTGCTATATAGCCGTATTCAAAACTCATACTACTTTCACAAGCAATATGAGTTTAAAATGAAAGATAAAATCTTCTACAAATCCGAAAATTTTACATTGCTTATAAATTTTCACAAATTCACAGCAATTATGAATGATTTCAATTTTTCAAGACATAATAATAATCAATTATGTAGCTCAGACGGGACTCGAACCCGTACAGTCATTCCTGACCAAGGGATTTTCCTACCACACTTGCTTTTACACAAGCTAACTTAAATAAAAGGATTCGAACCTTTAATCCTCAAGAAATATTTAACGACGACTTCAGAGGTGCATTCCGTCAATCTGCTGCCGTATACCAATTCCGCCATATTTAAGTTATTGTGGTCTGGACTATTTTACTACCATATTAGAAATCTTGCAAGTAAGTATATAAGGTTTAATCTAACCTCTAATAGCAGTCTGCTCTCCTTATTTCTGCGAATCTTGCCAGTTTAATTTTAAATATACAATTTCTAACTTAGGTATCTCCTCTATAGTCTCTACACATTTATGCTGTAACACTCCAATTTACATTTAAGATAGATTAGCGTTCTATCACAATTTAGCTCGTCATCACCAAAACCTATGTCACCATAGATGAGGCTTCTGTCGCAACTTATATAAGTTGTTTGATTAGGGAGATTCTACTTCTGACCTTTCGTATCAGAGCACTCAAATTATGAATAAAATTAATTTCTAAGTCCCTCGTGTCTACCAATTCCACCACTGAGCCAAGTGAGGCAACTCTGTTAAAGTCTCTTATTAAGCTATATTAAGCGCCTCATTTGTCTAATTATTACTAATTAGTTCTGTCATAAATTTTACGTAGGATTCTAGGACATTTCTTATGTAGCATCGTCCTATTAAATAGGATTAAAGGTATACAGCCTACAAGCAACTAATTATCTGCTAGTTGCCAACAATATTTGGGTAAAAACCAACATGTAGTTATATAAAGTTATATACATTCAACATCATAGTCATATCCAATACCAATGTTTTCTAATAACCAAGATGGATCATCTAATACATAATCATCCGGAACTTCTACTGTTACTCTTAATACTATTTTCTTCAATTACAGTTGCTCTAAAATTTTCTTTGCAATATATGAGGACACTTCTCTGGTTGTGAAAAAGACATCATTAAGTACTAAGACATACACACTCTTATCATTAACTTTCTTAGTTAATTCAAGTATATATTTCTTGTTAATTAAAAAGCCCTTGGTTACTGTTATATATTCGAGACATACTTTTTTAGTGATGTCTGTTAAAGAGCAACCTACGATGAACTTTTTACCACTCTGAATTTGAATTGAGACATACTTATCAAATGCTTCTAAACTAACTATATCTTCTACATTTACTTGTATATAAGAAGTGCCTTTAAATACAAGAAATGTATCAGAGTCGATTTGTATTGTTTTTATTTCCATATTACTTAATTTAATTAACCCATAATAAGATGAGCACTCACGATATTCTCAGGATGATGGATAGTCTTAGCTAATCCTTTTACTGCCCATTTCTCAATAGCAGAATGTTTAACACCTGGAGCAATTTCGTGATAAAACATTAAGTCATATACCTCGCCGCTCTTAAAAGTTACACGTATTTGAAAAGTAGGATTTACCTCATCTTCTATGAGTTTATCTGTCTCTTCTCTAGTTACCATATAACTAAATAATGGATTAGAAAAATGTTCATTCCAAAATTTCTTCTCCAATTTAGCTAATTCTGCTTGTGCACATTTAAGCACATTCTTACAACCTAATTTCTCAGCAGTATCTATCTGTGCCAATAAATTAGCTTTTTTAATAAAATGTTCCTGTCTTGTCATAATCTATTAATGTGTTAATAATCTATTTAAATAATAGGCAATTTTCACTGGTTATATTTAAACTATTCCATTGTCCTCAGCTATCTAACGTTCTTTCTCTTTTTAACCCAAATGATTAATTTTAAGGTAATTACGCTATTTAATAGAGTTACTGAGAGTTGTTTAGTACCTATTAAAATTGTTGGGCTACCAGAGTACGATTCCGGACTAATTGACTCAAATTCAATTGTGCTGCCAATTACACCATAGCCCAATAAAATACTATTCTCACGAACCATATTTTCCAACTACAAGTTCACAATTTGTCATAAATGTTGCGGAGAAAGAAGGATTCGAACCTTCGAGCCACATAACATGACTAACACCTTAGCAGGGTGCCGCTTTAGACCACTCAGCCATTTCTCCAATAGGGTCACGCTAGGGATTCGAACCCTGTACTGTAGTCTCACAAACTACCGTGTTACCAGTTACACCAGACGGACCATAATGACTTCCTATCTTCACAGACTAGAAGCCTTTTTAACTCTTTAACGTTTGTGAAAGTCCACTGACTTTTTATCCCTTTAAAAACAATTTTCATGAATGGGCAGCACTAACGAGACTCGGACTCGTTTTTCCACCTTGAAAGAGTGGCGTCCTAACCAGGTAGACGATAGTGCCAAGTAGATTCTCTATCTATCACAGACCGAGAATCTCAAGTTAAAACTATGTTTAACTTTTTAAGGAGCGCACCCTGCAGGATTCGAACCTGCGACATCAAAATTAACAGTTTTGCGTTCTAGACCAACTGAACTAAGGGTACAAATCTCTACCTATTTATCACAAACCGGTAGAGTTATAATGTTTCTTTAACTTTTTAATGATATGAGGTGCTTCCTGACAGTACTGACCTGTCTTCCCGAACTTAAAAGGTTCGTGCTTCACCTTAAAGCTTAGAGAGCTGACTTATAATCTTATTTTGCACACGGAGTAGGATTCGAACCTACGTTGTTCAACTTTCGTCTCTATAGGTTTTGGAGACCTATCCTTTCGACCACTCAGGCATCCGTATATAGTGGAGATACGTGGAATCGAACCACAATCTCGGGATTTTCAGTCCCGCGCTCTGACCTTCTAAGCTATATCTCCATAGCCCACATTTCTATAAGGAGAATAGTGGTAAGAACTTTGCCTAAATAGGCATAACACACTAACAAAATATGATTAATTACATAGATTCAAATTAAAGTGATAGCGTCTTCTCACATCATGGCTGATGATTGCGGACTTTCCATATATTAAATATGTAATAATCTACATACGTGAGGCACTAAGAGAATCATTTTTCTCCCGTTACTTCCCAAATTTGGACGAAATCTCCATAATTAGATAGCTAACTAATTACAAAAATTAAAGGATTCGAACCCCTGTTTCTATCACTATATTTAAAATAGTTATATTGATTGCAGTTTACTAATTAATTAGCTAACTTAACTAGTAATTGTTTCATATTAATCTTACCTAAGTAAGCTTGCGCAATATTTTGAAACTAAACTTCTCCTCTAATCAATCTCTCACAGCTGATAGATTAGTTAGATAATGTCCTATACTTCCTCTGAGAGGAGAGTCTCAATATAACTTAAAATAAATATCAATTTAAAAAGAAAGTTTAGTGGACTTTGAGTGCTAGATATATTATATAATATATTTTAAATAATACTCTAGTTATCCACTAAACTTATCTTTGAAGAAACCTACAACTATTTATCACAAACCATTGTAGAATAGTATTTTGTCGACTTATTTTAATTCACAATTATTACAACTTGAAAATATTTTAAATATCTTTGTTGTAACTTGTAGTTGTGCTCCCATCCAGATTCAAACTGGAAACCCACAGCTTAGAAGGCTGTTGCTCTATTCAGTTGAGCTATGGGAGCTGCTAATTATTAGCCTTTTTCCATTAACCTTGCCAAGTGAACTAACTATATAGTCAGTTATTTAGAATTGGTAGTTAATAAATGTTAATTTGTAATCAACACTTAAAAACTTACCAATTCTTTTACAGGCATAGAATAATTATAGGGAATTAATTTTATTCTTTAATTCTTCTATCTCAGCTTCAATACCACTGAGCACTTGATAATAATATTGATTGGTTATTTTGGAAATAGCATCTTCATCTTGACAAGATAACCAAAATGGAAGAGTGTGAGTCCATAAACCACAAATATCACCAAGGAATACTTCATCTATAGACATAGTTGCAATATTAGAAGTTCTGAACATACCATACTTATCAGGGCATATTGCAGGACTCCATGCTAAATGCATTGCTCCTAACTGTCTGTGAATCTTAAAAGTGTCTTCAAGAGTGTGATGAGACATCAATTCACCTTTAAACTTATTTAATTGACAAATTTGATGCTCTAATTTATTAATCTCATTCTTTTTCTCCTGATTTTTCTTCGCAGTAACTCCAACTATAATAAATATAATTAGTGTTACTAGCACTATTCCTGTTATTACCATAATCTAATTAATTACTACAATAGAGGTGCTTCTCTATTTTGTTTATACTCATTTCCTATTAACCAATAATAAAGATACTTATAGTTATTAACTAACTCAATAATTGGATAGTCTTTAATATAAATAAACTTATAATGGTCTATTACTAACTCGCACAAAGCCTTAGCTGGGTTAGTTTTGTATCTCTTCTTCCATTCCTTAGTACAGCATAAATAACTAGTAGTCCAAGTATTGGTTTTTCTAGTACTTATTCTATTCTTAGGAATTACTGGAAGGACACTATCATTAACCCAGAAATCTAAGGCTTCAATTAGTAATTTGAAATTATCTTTATCGATAATCATTTTACTTAGTCATTTCAGAACCTATAATGGCTATAAATAATACTCCGAATACTACAGCCCAAGCAATTCTAAGAAACTCCATTATTCTTTACTTTTTAATGCTAATATAATAATAATGGGGATTGCTCCACAAATTATATTTAATAGTGTCATAACTATTTGTCATTAGTCAATTTGTAGATATAATCCCAAATGTCTTGAGGAATATTGTTGCCTGTCTCGTGCACATAATCCTTCATATGACACATATTGCCATCCTCAGCAGTCTTAATTACTGCTTCGGTGAATAGTTTAATGTCCTTGAGGTTTGGAGTGACAAGAGTGATATTAGTTGAATCTGAAGCACCCATGCCAGCAAGCAGACCCTCAAAAGCGGTTAGTTTTCCATCCTTGACCTGATTGCTAACAGCCTTACTAGTAATATGAGCAGCTATCATAAGAACCTCTTTCTCATCTTCAATCTTAGTAGCACTGACACTTTCCATGATGTCATTGTTAACTACCAATACACTACTAAATAAACCAAACTCGTTTACTTTCTTTGTAAAATCCATAATCTTATCTATTTAATTAATTATCTAAAAAATACATAAGTCTTGTCTTATGATTAACCAATTTACTTTCCAAGATGCCAACTATTTATTATACTCTATAGTACTAGAGTCCTATTTTATCTTTATTCGTATTTTATTTACAATTAAGGGAACGTCCGTCTACTACACAAGTTCCTTGTAAATCAGATATTACATACTGATTCACCCCTTTGTCCCCATATTGAATAGAAACTACAATATTAGGCTCAATAGTCATTGTATCTGGCTTAATATCTACACCCATTAACATAGTCTCTACTTGTTCTGCAATTCTCTCTGCTTCTGTTACTTTCATAGTTGTCCCATAATTAGAGAGTCCCACAACCTTACTAAATAGTAAAGACCTAACTAAACAATAACCATATAAATAATTAAAGTCTAATTAGGTCTTTTGATTATGGAACTTAACAGAAAAAATTACTTCTTTTCATTATAAAGGAGATGCATAGCATACTGTGCCTTCTCCATTACAAAGCCAAACAACGTACCAAATGTATATGGCTTACGATGCCATTTCTTAGGAGTATAGGCAAGTGCTTTCTCCAACTGGCACCACATATGAGCCGTAAACTCATCAAACTTCTCTTCTTCTGCCAACTTAATAGCATCAAGCATAGCCTGATGTGATTTCAGTTCAAAGGTATCATCACAATCACCCTTGGTACGATAATCCCAAGAGTCCACTTTACGCTCGCCACGCTCTTTAGCATTGACGAGCTCATGTTCACACTTATCTATGCGCTCTTTAAGTGCATAAATAATGTCCTCCTTAAACAGGTGCAACAATTCTGCATCATCAAACTCATGTGGCTTGTAATCACCATTTGAGTTCAGGATGATCTCAGTTCTTTGCACTCCGTTAGCTACCTCTGTCTCGGTAGTCACTTTGACACCCTCAGATGTCCAAGAAAAAATTCCATTTTTCATTGTTGTAAATCTAAAATTGTGAATCTATAAACAGACGCTATGTCTGCCTTTATTATTTAATTGTGAATTAATACCTAAATACAATCTAACTACGCTTAATTAGACTAAAACCATATTAAATTTTATGGCAAAATCCTTACATTAGTTTCAAAACTAGTAGGCTCACGACTTTTCTTAAACTGTTTCATTTTATTACTATTTATATTGTTAATAACTAGGAATTAGCCCATTTCTTGAGCCAATTCCAACCTGTAAATTCTTTAAACAGTTCTTCATTCATAAAAGTAGAACAAAGAACACAGAGAGCAAATGCTCCGAAGCCCATAAAAAGTGCTACAAAGAGTGACATATGGGCAATGTAATCTACACCACTTACATAAATAAGGGTATAGAATATTGTAAAGTAAAAATAAAATCTTTTCATGCTAATGTGTTTAATTATTTGTTATTAACTGCTAAATCAATACATGATTAGCCAATTTAAATAGAGCAATATCTACTTTAACAATAGACATCTTTCTAATTGAAAACTTCTCATTAATTACCATTGACATTAGCTTAAACATTTCTGGAGTATATTCTAATCCAGATTCTTTAATAAGCTGATTCACTGCATAATTATGAGATTTTCTATTGGCTGTTACTATATCATGATACTTAGCAGCGTTAAATCTCCAGTTCTTATGTTCTTTTTCTTTTATCTTATTCTGATACAACTGGAATACCTGAATAAGTGTCGAATTTCCATTAATCATTTTGTTAAGTGTGTAATTAATAAAAGTGAGCAGTTTAAACTCATGCTCAGGAGCTTGTCTTAATAAAAAACGTGCGAATATGACTCACTTAACTAATCCCACATAGTAGTATGGTTAGAAGCTATTGAATCCATCTCACTAATCTATTTCCTGTACAAACCTATAAAAGGACAAACATCCGTTCTACTATTTAGCTATATACTAAGATGATTTTTTACAATTTTTAGTTTAACCGTCTAACTAAATAAAGGACTTAATGTTGTTTTAATTTTGTCATTTTTGTTTTTTCAAATAATACAAAGTAACAGCTCTCTATACACCAAATTGGCAAAATAGCAAATAAAATGAAAGTACACTAAATGTGCCCTCCCATTCCTCTGCCGTTGCGCGCTTGCCTCTCCAGTGTATCAGAGAGCTACTACAATTTGCGTTATTTTTGATTTTGTTGTTAAATTTAGCTGTCTTTCCAGCTTGCCAGAATAAAAAATAGAAACATTGTTAACTAACTCTGTTGTTTTGTTGTTTATTGTTTTGTTGTATTTTTGTTGTTTACGACAGTTACAGTACCACTCGTCGACTAATTCGATACCAACCGTCGTCTAAATCATGTAATTCAAAGTAGCCATATTGAGGATGAGGTGTAAATTGTCCACATAATGTAAACTCTCTACCATCATCACTTACAAATGTACTACCTGAATAGGTTCCTTTAAGACAAATAACCTTTTTTGTTCTTATTTTTTTCATACACTAAAATAATTACAATATCGGCACTTGCTTACAAATTTTAAAATACACACTAGTACAGAATGAACATTGTTTCATCGGCACTAGTGTACAAATGCAATAATTAATAAGTAGGGATTTCTCCCTACCTATTAAATTAGAGTGACCAAACGTTTACACGCATCACTCTGTGCGCGCCTTTGGCATAGTCCAAATTACCTTGGCTAACACCACGTGTTGCGATAATAGGACGACAACCCTGAGCCACCAAAGTAAGCTCATTTGGAAGCTGTTTCTTTCCAGCTTTTACTGCCATGAACAATTCCAATACATTTCTAGTTTCAGCATCGAAAAAGTCCACATTCGCAGGGTCAAAGCCCTCAATATGCTGAGCTGTATGCTCTGTCTCTGTGCGAGATTTGCCCTCTTTGCCGTTGTCCTCTTTGAACGTGCCCTCCCACTTGTAACCAGCCAAAGATGGCTTGATAAGATTACGTAATGAGATGGTGCGACCATCAGATAATTTAGCACCAAAGAAAGTATTTTGAGCTGTCTGTGTGCCGTTAATATTTGCGTACACTATGACAATCTCAACCTCTCCAGTGAGATGGATAGTCTCACCCAAAGTGAAACCATTACCACCTTCCTGTCTAGTCTGCATTTGCTTCCAAGCATCTGCATTAAGTTCGTTCAAGCCCGCATCCTTGCGGACTTTGTTTAACTCTTTCAACTGGTCATCCAACTGCTTTGTGGTTGCTTTAAAATCTTTCATAATTTCTAATTTTTAAATAATTAATAAATATATGTTTCTTTTTTTATTCAAATATGAGGGAGGGACTAAAGTGGGTGTCTACCGTAGCTTAAATAACTCTCTGAATTTTTAGCATCAGATTAAATCAGGGGGGGGGGATTAAAATGATGATTTTTTGACAATAATTTGGGTATAAAGCTTTTATTGCCACATTTTAAATTATTTTAACTTTTATATTTTCGACAATTAATCTATTGTAGAATGTAATTAAAAGAGAACTAAATTAAAACAATTTTAAAATATTAATTAATATGGTTGAAAACTTGTTAGAAGGAATAATGACAAATGAAGAATTTCAAGAGCTTATGAAAGCTTCTGAAAATAATAAAGATTATAAATTTAATAAAAATGGTTTAGATATTTCAATGAATAGTTCAGATAATGGTTTTGAACTTAGTGTTAAATACACTAATCCAGTACAATCTGAAGTAGAGAAGTTTACAGATTTCTTGAATGGTTTGGATGATGAATTGTTTGTAGATATTTGTGAACAGATTGGTAATGATGGGTTACAGAGGATCCAAAATTGCTTGGATTCAGAAAATATTGAATCTGTTCGTTCTGCAGTTGCTTATTTTAAAGCACATGCACAGAAATTCATTGCAGATAAAACTAAATATTTAAATGAACAATTAGTTAAGTTTAACTAATAACTTAAATACATATTTAGCTAGTTATTAAGGGAGCTAGCTAATATTCTCTTATGGTGTAATGGTCAGCACAGAAGACTCTAAATCTTTTAGTCAGGGTTCGAATCCTTGTGAGAGAACAATTTAATTATAAAAGATATGTATTATGATTATAGCAATTTATAAACTAAATGACAAGCTGTTAAAAACAACTAATTTAGAAAAGAAACTCAAAAAGTTGAAAAAGTCTAAATTAGATAGTAAAATACAAATTCTTTTCCAAGAGGATTATGAGGGGGATTTAAAAGAGGCTGAGAATTATTTAGATTACATAATTAAAAAGAACTATGTAATAGATGACAATGTAGATGATACTAGTAATGTAGTTTTACATCATTATGTCAATAGACAAACTGGTTATACACACACTAGTATATATGATAATGATATAAGAATAATAAATGAAGGTTATGAACAAGTTGACTAAAAATTATAATATTTACGAAGACTATTTAAATAGAAATGCGATGCTATCCTTAAATAAAGCGGAGGAAACAGTAGATAAAGTATTAGCAGAATCGTTTAAAAATAAGCAATGGTTTCTTAATTATCTAGATGAATTAAATAAACAATCAGTAAGGTACTAATGTAATTCTAAATAACATGATTGATTATAAAGCAACTATTAAAAATATACACTCAGCATTGTCTGATTTAAATATAGATGAATTATTAATTATACTTGATTGTATTAAAGAGATTCCTAGTTATAATAATTCTGTACACATCAATAGTAGAGATTATACATATCCTAGTATGGATAATGTTTTGTTAACTTCAAAATTTCCTTCCGTTTCAGATACATTATATTCTCTACAATTAGATACAGACCACACTACATGTAATTCAGTAAATAGTACTAATGCAGTTAAAAAACGTAAAGACAATGAAACCAATTCTTCAATTTGAATTTAAAATATTTAAGGCGACCTAGCAATTAAGCTAAGCCGCCTTTTATTGTATCTATTAATTACTATAATAATTATTTTCTCCATATACTAGTTATGCTATCTATACCTAGTAATCCCATACAACAATATAAAACTGTATCTACCATATCAGGAGCTTGTATCTAACTAATAGAGCAATATACTAGAATAATTAAACTAATTACCCATCCTAATACTCCACACACTCTTTTACTACTTATTCCAGTATGTGCTGTTATTAATTTAATTAAAAACTTTTTCATTGATTAGGTAATTAAACCAACTATAATGCTTTCTATTACTTAGATAATCTAAATCATTCTGATTCTAATAAGCTTCTCTTTCAAAAGAGATATTTTTATAAGCTAATTTAGTATTTCTATATATAATTAATCTAATTAAATACTCTATTACATACCATAAATAAAAGAATATATATAGCAATTCTTGCATCTATTTAGTATGTATAGTTTCATGATTTACATCTATTTTATTTGGTATTCTTCTACAAAATAGTATTCCAAATAAATTTATACATTTAAAACCTTTTGGAGGTAAGATATTATTTATAATTATTTTCATTGTCTATATAATTTAATATGTCAGTAATAGTATAAGATTCTATTAATAAATAGTTTTCATCTTCTAATTGATCTAAGAGACCTTTTCCAAGTGTAATATACATTTTTAAAACTTTAAATATTTATTCCATAACTATTTATCTCTCTCATTTATAAAATCTAAAAATTCCTGTAATTCATTCAATTGTATATTTATATCTTTCATACCTAGTTAATGTTCTAATTATATATTTGAGCAATTGGATTTAAACCCTATTGTTTATTCCACTAATTAATAATCTATTTATCCCTGTTTCTTCCTCTATTCATTTCTACATTATAGAAGGTAGGTCTTGTATTATAGTTTTTCTATTTTAATCCCTATTTAAACTGTCCAAAATTCTATACATTCTATAAATTTCTATATCTACCATTAGTTAAACTATCAGTTGCGTTTTTAGTCCATCCACCCAAGTTAGATGCCCTTCTTCCGAATGAATAATATTTTCCAGGTCTGCCATCTTCTATCATAGATAAGTGTGAAGTGTCAAAAGCAGCCTGCTATGGAATGCCCTAATTAACTAAGGAGATATATCTCTGTAATACTTGAGGCTATGAATTATTAATCTAAAAACTTCCACCCTACTAATGTTTCTTAATTGTATTAGGATAAATTTTTACCTAATCATAAGTATTATCTATATAGTTTCCCTATTTAGGAATTACAGTAATTTCAGGTAGCACAACTCCTCCTTTATAAATCATAGTAGTCTAACTATCCTAGTTACCATCTGCAGTTCCAAATAACGTGAGATTTGGATTTTGCATTCCGAAATCAGTTAAATAAAATTTAGTTCCTGATTTATTAAACCTACCTCTAGAAGGATGTGTTGGGTGATTTCTTAATTTTACAATATCATCGTAATGTCCAGCAGCATTTGGTTTTAACTAAGACAATAATTTATTATTAACATTATTATAATTTCCATTTCCATATCTTACTTGATTAGGAAAATACCGAAACATATCAGTTAATGCTCCTGTAGTAAAACTTCCTCCCTACTAATATGTAAGAGGATGATTCTTCTTTAAATCCTTTGTTTTAAACCATCCATTATCTAATATTGATCTATGTCCGTTTGGCTTATGTACTTCGCCACCATCTTCATGTTTCCATTTCTTTGCATTCTAAGCAAATATGGCTCTTTTTCTAGTTAGAGGATTTTTACTATGTGTTAGTTCTTCAGTAGTTTTACCTGTTCTCTTTTTAGTCTCAGTAAATTTCCCTCTATTTTCCTTTTTAATGTGTATTCCTGAACCTTTAGCTAGATAAGGGATACCAAATATTTCTAAATCTTCCATTTTAATTAAATTTAAGAGTTTATATTACTAATTAATTTGTTATACACCTAATTATATATTATTATTGAAAAGTTAAAAATTAGTTTAGATAAATATAAAATAAATGTAAAATGTTAATGTTATATGGAAAATTTAAGTATTGATAAACAAAACGGAACAGTAGCTTTTAATGAAGAAGCGCATCGTTACTGGGATGTTAATGACTCATCTATCAAGTTCACTTCTGTAACTACTATGATTGAACAATTTGGTCAGCCATTTGATAAAGAATTTTGGTCAGCATATAAAGCCTTAGAGAAATTGTTACCTGCTGATGAATTTAAGATTGAGAAGAAATCTCTTTTGAATACTAAGAAATTTGATCCGGTTCTGTTAGAGGCACATAATATTACTGAGCTGGATTTTAATAAAGCACAGCAGGAAATATTAGACTCTTGGGATGAGGAGAATAGAAGATCTTGTGAAAGAGGTACTAAAATACATGCGGGATTAGAAAATTCTTTTTATACCAAGAAAAAGAATATCACCCTAGATAAATATCAAATAGGAGGTAAATTTGAATGTCAAAAAGATAGAACTTCTCTAGATTTGGAGAATGCAGTATACCCTGAATATTTAATTCATTGGGATTCTCCATCTGGTAAATTACATATTGCAGGTCAGATTGATTTATTAGTTAAAAAAGGCAACTCTATCATAATCGGAGACTGGAAAACAAATAAGAAGATTGATACTAAGAGTTATTTTGATTCTAAAGTAAGAAGTTCTGTTAAGATGAAGTTTCCTCTAAATAATTTAGATGATTGTAATTATTATCATTATTGCCTTCAGCTTAGTACCTATGCTTATATAATTGAATCATACAATCCTGACTTTAGTATAGAAGATTTAGTATTAGTACATTTTGATCATAATGACAATATGACTGTTTATCATCTACCTTATCTTAGAAAAGAAGTAGAACGTATGTTATCTTACTATGAAAAGGAACATCTCCTACAAGAACGTAGATTAAAGAATAAACGAATTGAATATTAATATGATACTATGTATAGCATTATTACTAATAGCTTATTTAATTTATAACACTATAATGGAATTAACTAAGAATTAATATACAAATTAATATATGGAAGAATATATAACTAAACGTACTAAAATATGTAGAGCTTGTCCTATTTGTGATCAAGAAAATGAGGTATGTAATGCACATTTGTATTTAAATCCTGAAAATAATGATGTAAGTACAACACCTAAGAAAGGGTATTTAAAGGGGTGTGGATGTCACCTAAAATGGAAGATTAGTAATAAGAACTCACATTGTCCTTGTAATAAATGGGAAGCAGAATGAAATTAAACATATTAATTAAATGGTTACATGGTATTTTAACTAAACCATTAACTATATTAAAAAGCATATATTATAATATTAAGAATAAACATCAAGATTTAGCAGACAAGAGATTAGATATATGTCATAGATGTGACCATAAATTAGATACTAACTTCGGTGACTTATGTGATTTATGTGGATGTGTATTAGATAATAAAACTAGAATTGAAGATGAATTTTGTGAACAAGGTAAATGGTAATTATTGCCATAAATTAAATGTAAATGACTATGGATTTTAGAAGTGAATTAAATGGAAAAGAAAAAGTAGCTCAATCACTTATTGGTATGGAAAGTACAGGAACTCCTATTGTAGTTAATGGACAAAGGGCAGACGTTATTTTAGCTAATGAGAAGAAATCTAAATTTAATACTAAAGTAGATGAATATGTAGATAAATTTGAAAAACACAATAAAGCACTTGAAGACTATGCTAAAGAAATCTCAAAGGACATCAATGGTTTAGAGATATTACCAATGGGTTCTTATGCATTGATTAAACCTTTTGATGAGAATCCTTTTCAAAAGGTAACAGTAGAGAGTGGAATTATTACAGACTTAGGCGGATTTACTCCTCAATATAAGAGTGAAGAGGATGGTCAAATTCATGAATTGGAACAGTTTATTCGTGTTGGTACTGTAATTGAGACTGGATTCAAATGTGAGTTCCTAAAAGAAGGTGATGTGGTATTCTTTACCAAGGCTAGTGAAGCTACTGTTCCATTCTTCAAGCAAGGATTTGTAGTAGTTAATGAATCACGAATTATGGCAATAGTTAATGAGAAATTAACAGAAAGAAAGAATCAAATTAAGAGTAATGGAAACAAGTAATAAAGTTTACATGCAGCCGGGAGATGTAGTTTAGTTACGTTAGCGTGACAAAATGCATTGTCCGGCTATGCTCGTTATTAGAAAAGAGCAAGCAATATTTAAAGATGAAATGAAAGGATTAAGATGCAGATGGTTTACTGATTCAGGTTTGATGTAGGAAGCAGTATTCAACACTAAGGATTTAATACTTGTATAATTATGGCATAGAGAGAAGTTAACTCTGGAAGTTTTAAAAATGCCTTTAATACTGCTAGAAATTAGGGCAAGGGACTATTTACTTGGAACGGTAAATAGTATAATACTATGAAAAGGGGGGAAAATGCGAATACTTTTAGGCAGTAGCATTCTGACTACGATTAGTTCTTAGGAAATATAGCTTCTAGTTAGGGTGGTTGGCACGTGCAGAATCCGATAGACACTTCTTATATAATGAATAAAGTCCCAAAGCCAGTTACTGAAAAGTCTAATGGAGTCTCACCAAGTAATCAAGTTCAATAGAATACTTAGTTACGAATGTTTACTAATGATGATATTAGATCTTTAGGATTTCGTAATTATAATGGTTTAGTAAGTGCAGTGGGAAATCAAGCTAATACAAATAACAACTTTGTAAAGGCTATGATAAATAGATATGGAGCTGATACTAGTAAGTGGAATCAAAATACTATAGAAAATGATCTCGGCGTTAGTGGGACTTATAGAAGTTTTGGAAGAGGTGATTTTGGAGATATGTCTCGGTCTATGGCTAGTTGGCTAGGAACCCATAATGGAAACTTGGCTAAACAAGAGCAAGAAAGGATATGGAATCAAAATGCAGGAGTTAAATATTCTTTAAATGACAATTCTGTATTAGCTAATAAATATCAGCTATCGAAACCTTCTATTTCTAATAATTTAGTTAATTTAAAATTTAAACAAGGAGGACAAATGTATAAATACGCAGCAGGAGCACAAATGGTACAACCACAATAGGCAAGTGGACAATAGGGAATGGAATAGTAGGCAATAGCTTTAGTTTAGGCAGCTATGTAGGGTGACTAGCAAGCTAACCAGACTATTTAGAAAATTATGTAGGCAGCACAACAAGGTGATTAGCAAGCAGTTCAGGTAGCTAAGTTACTACAAGCTATTGCTCAGCAAATGAAAGGATCTCGTAAAGCACGACTCGGTGCTAAGTTAGATTATATTAAATAGTCTATTGGGGAATGTCCTGAAGGTCAAGAAGTAGTATATTTTAAAAAGGGTGGAGAAATCTGTAAGATGTGTGCAGGTAAAAAAATGCAAGATGGAGGAAAATCTGACCCTATTAAAAACTTTAAGAAAAAGAAAGTAAATAAACATTAGTAGGGGGGCACTTTTAAGCAAGCATTTGATAACGCTTATGGTAAATAGAGATACTTTACATGGAATGGAAAAGTATACGCTGCCTATAAAGGAGATAAAGCTACTGATTAGGGATTTTAGGGAGCAATAGATAATCTTTAGGAATAGGCTAATGCTTTAAAAGATTATAATGCTGGGTCTCACTTAGGATGGAATCCGGGAGCAAACAAAACTACTGCAATTAAGCATAACAATAATGGTAACATGTAGGGAGTAGTTAATGATGTTATAATTACTGGAAGACAAATAAGTCCTAAATAGAAAGCTAATAACTAGAGAAAACAGTACTTTGACTAGTGGACTGCATATGTTAAAAAATGGCATCCAAATATGTTAGGAAGATTTAAGAATACTATGTAGAATATGGGATATAAGTACAATTGGAATACTGGAGTTTACAGTAAATCTGGAAGTTCTTATAGATTAAATAATGGTTAGCTTCAAACCCAAAATATTTATACTGGAAATTGGAGTAATATAAACAACTCTGATGCACTCCCTGGTATGCCTGCAAATGGTTTATCTAGAAGATTACAAAAGTAAAATACTGATGTTTAATGTTAATGATTTATGAATGTATTTAATTATGACAGTGACCATCTTATTCTAGAATTAAATGAGCCTGAGATTCTTTTAATTAGAGAATTTAAGGCCCTTCTAGATAGAGATAAAACAAAAACTAAGACTAGAGTAAATAAAGAACTTACTTATATTTATTTGGCTTTAGATTGGAAGTCTCCTTATTCTAATTATTTAGAATAGGAAAGACATGAAGAAGCTTTGGCTGATAGTGGTTTGACAGAAGCTTAGTTTAATGACCCTATATTTAGAGAAGCTTGTCGAAAATATAGGAAATTACAAGAATCAAATAAATCTGTAAAATTATTAGAAGCAGCTCGAAGAGCAGCAGATTAGTTTATAGATTATTTTGAAACTATTGTAGATTTAAATGAGCGAGATATTAATGGCAAACCTATTTTCTCTGCAGAGAAAGTAATGAAAGAAATGGCTTAGTTAAGTAATGTCCATGAGCAATTAATTACTTTAGAGAAAGAAGTTAAAGAGTCTGTATCACAAGAATCTGCAACTAGAGGCGGGGTTAATACTGGATATGATCCAGGTGATTTTTAATTAATATGCCTAGAAAGAAGAAAGTATTACCTGATGAAATCCAGTTAATTGTAGATGAAGTAAAAAAGAAATAGTAGGAAGAAGATACTAAAGAAGCTAAGAAATTAGTTGATGAATATAGAATTGAACGTTCTAATGATAAGACATATTGGGATATTACTAAGGATATGAAAATAGAATGTTTTGATCCTACTTTATCTTATGAATTAACTGGTTATAGACCTATAGATGAAACTCATGGTTTAGATTTTGATCCCTCATGGTTTACCGAAGTTAGAGAAACATTTCTAAGAACTGGAAGATATTGTTCTTATTTACCTAGAAGTAAAAGATGGGATGCATTTTGGAAAGAACAATATACTAGATGTAAATATGGTATGACCTCACATGGATATACTATTACTGGAGATAACTATTTCTTCTTAAATTTTTATTAGTTACCAGTAGTAGATATGGATAAAGCATCAGGTGAAGGTACAAATGAAAGTTTTCCAGTATTCTTTGCTTCTCAATATATGTTCTTTCATTATTTATAGATGTGTAGAGTATTACATAAAAATGCTGCCTTAATGAAAGCACGTTCAATTGGCTTTAGTGAGATAAATGCATCTCTTGCAGCTAGACTATATACTACTATAAAGAGAAGTAGAACTATGATTACCTGTTTTAAAGATACTTATTTAAATGGTACTTTTAGTAAGCTAGACCATGCCCTTACATTTATTAATACAAATGCTGATGGATTTTTTAAACCTAGATTAACAGATAAAGCCCTAGAAAAGAAGTCAGGATATTAGGTCAAAATAGATGGTTAGTTCACAGACTTTGGATGGCGTTCTGTTGTAATAGGAATTAATGGAAGCAAGCCTTCTAATATTCGTGGTGACCGTGTTGACCTTCTTATTTATGATGAGGCTGGTTCGTGGCCTGATTTAACCACTGCTGTAGTACAAGGACAAGAATTATGTGAAGTACAAGGTGTTCCTAGAGGTATTATGTTATTTGGAGGTACTGGAGGTGATTTTGGTCCTCCTCTTGAAGGATTAAAAAAGATTTATTATAATCCTAAGGCTTTTAAGATTCTACCATTCAGACATAAATGGACACAAGATGGAACTACTATAGAGAGTGGGTTCTTTCTTCCTTATTTTCTGCAATCTTTGAATCCTGAATACATGGATTCTAGAGGAGTTTGTAATTAGACAGAATATAAGAAGGTATTACAAGAAGAAAGAAATAATCTGTTAGCTGTTCCTGAAGACTACCTTAAAAAGTGTGCTGAGCGTTGTTGGAATGCAGAAGAAGCATTTACTCTCGAAGGTTAGAACAAGTTTAATAAAATGAAGATAGCAGATTAGTTAGCTAAAATACGCCTTCATAAAATTGGACCTAGACCACAAGTGGGAACTATTGATTATACTTACAAATCTAACAAGCATTCTTTAGAAAATATAGACGGATTTAGATGGCTTCTTAATTCTGGTAAAGTTTAGATATTGGAACATCCAGTATGGTCTGATTTATATAAAGAACAGATTGAGAAGCAGAAGAAGGAAGCTGAAGAATAGGGAATTGATTTTGAGGCTCCTGTATACACAGAAATGAATGATCTATATGTAGCAGGTATTGATGGTATCGATATTGGCGCTGCTTAGACTTCTAAAGAAACTAGAGACCCTTCTGATTTTTGTATTGTAATTAAACGTAGAGCCTTTGGTCTTAATGAACCACAATATGTAGCTATGTATAAAGACAGACCTCAAAATATTAGAGAGGCATATAAGATAGCTATGTGTATGTGCAGATATTATAATTGTAGAATTAATATAGAGGCTACTCGTGTAGGTATGATTACTTGGGCTAGAGAAAATAAATGTCTACAATACTTTATGAAGAGACCTAGGGCTACCTTGACTGATATTAAATATGGTACTACTAAATAGTATGGTACTCCTGCAACTAAAACTATTATAGAACAGCAAACAGACCTTATAGCTGATTATGTGGAAGACTATGGACATAATATCTGGTTTGAAGATATGTTAGAATAGTTAAATGGTTATAATGATGAGAATAAAACAAAATTTGATATTATAGCTGCTCTTGGAATGGTTGAACTTGCAGATTAGGAATTATCAGGAAGACAACCTACAAAAGTTGACAAAGAAGTTGAAGAATTTTAGGACTACGGATATTATATAAATGACAAAGGTTATAGAGAATTTGGGGTTATTCCAAAGAAACAATCAAATCAAATAGTAATTAAATAGGAGGAAAACAATGACCCATACCGAATTGAAACAAGTGATCCTAGATTATATGAGAACACAGTTTTAGATAGATTTTATAGGAGATATTCGTATTGAAGATTTAGACCCTATAGGATATAAAGTTTCTCTTAATCTAGACCATGCTGAGAACCCTTTTGTACTAATGGCAGATTTACCTGATGATAAATTTGTAGATTTTATAAAAGAGGAATTAAGAAGAAGTAAATTACATAGAGTAAAGTATTTTAAAGCAATTAAAATACAACCTCCAGAACCTAAACTATGTTATGACAGACAAAGAGCTTATAGATAAGACTAACGAAACCATTTCTGAACTTGTATATGATAAGACTAAGCTATAGAAAGCTTATAATTATTATAATGGAAAAAGAGACAAAGAATAGTTTCGTTATCTAGAAGAAAATTTTGGTATAGGAAGTCCTACTTCTGTTGAATTTACACCTTTACTAAGAAAACATGTAGATGCTTTAGTTGGTGAATTTCTAGGAACTCCTATATTACCAAAAATATCCTGTAAAGATGCAGGGACTATCAGTAATATGGATAGAGAGAAATAGCTATTGATATAGACACAAATAATAGGATTTTTAAAAACACACTTAAATAATTCTTTACTTAAATTTGCCAATAACTAGGATATTACTGATAAATCTATTAAATAGTAGTTAGATAAAATAATTGAAGAGCAGGATTAGCAATTTGTCTCTCAATATGAGATTGCTGCTTAGAATATTCTTCAATACATTATGTAGTCTGAAGAAATTGATTTTGTAACTAAACTTAGACAATTATTTATAGACTTATTAGTTACAGGTTATTGTTTTTACAGAGTAAAGCCATCATTTAGTAAAACTAATATTGAAATAGAGGTATTAAATCCTCTAAATACTTTTGTAGATAGAAATCCTGAATCTCCTTATGTTAAGAAATCTTATAGGTCAGTTGTGAGACAATGGCTTTCTAAAAGTTAGATATTAGCTAAATATGGAAATGAACTAAGTAAAGAAGACTTACGTAATTTTAAATAGAATTGGACAGATGATGACACAGCCAGGTACAGAAGAGCATATGGTCCAGTTGTAGATATAGACGAAGATAGTGATGATGAAGAACAAGATTTACTTCCTGGTTATCCTGAAGATGATTCCCATAGATATAATCTGATTCCAGTATATGAAGTAGAATGGATAGAAACTGATGATAAATTTGTTATGTAGAGATATAATACAATTAGAATCGGTGATGAATATTATATTCTTAGGGGAATTGATAAATAGGTAATTAGAAGTCACGATAATCCTAATTATTGTGGACTATCAGTAAATGGTGTTTATTTTTTAAATAGAGCTCGCTAGCCTTATAGTTTAATTTTAAAATGTGCCCATTTGTAGGATCGCTACGATCTCCTACATTACTATAGAGATGCTATTGTAGCAAATAGTGGCGTTAAGGGTAGTATCATTGACATTTCTATGATTCCTAAAGTATTAGGACCTGATTTCGGAGCTAGAGTAAAGAAATGGAGAGCATATAAGAAACAAGGAGAAATGTTAATTGATTCTTCTCAAGAAGGAAGAATGGAAGATGGACAAGCCCCTTTAAATACTATATTTAATGGCTATGATGAATCTTTACCAGCATAGGTAATACAAGCAATTGATTTAGCTATACAATCTATTGAATCTACTGTGTCTTCTATTACTGGTGTGTTTAGAGAAAGACTTAATGGCATTGAATAGAGGGATGCTGTAACTAATGTTAAATAGGGAGTAACTAATTCTTATACTGTAACTAAACCTATTTATTAGCAAATGGATTTAGTTGTAAGAGAAGTCTTATTAGATAGTCTTAATTAGGCTAAAATAGTTTATAAGAAAGGACTGACTGGTACTATTACTCTAGGAGATAAGTACTAGAAAATATTTACGGCACTTCCTGAGTATTTTACAGTTACAGACTATGATATACATGTAATATCTAGTACAGAGATTATGTAGGATATGTAGACGATTAAATCTACATTGCCTGATTTAATTAAGTCTGGATTAGTTAGTGCTGATATTATATTTGAGGCTCTTACTGCTAAAAGTTTAACTGAACTTAAATATACTGTCAAGAAAGCTATAGAGAAATAGAAGGCTGAAAATAATTAGCTATAGTAGCTGTAGTAGAAGTTAGAAGAAACTAGTTAGTAGTTACAATAGGCTTAGCAAGAATTATAGAAAGCTCAATAGAAAGCAGAATCTCTTAATGAACAAAGAATGTAGCTTGATTAGTAGAAGATTCAATTAGAATATCAAGTTAATTGGTATAAAGCTCAAACAGATAGAACTTATAAAGATAGACAATTAGATATAGAGGATTAGAGAACTAAAGTTGAATTAGCTTAGTTAAACGATGGTAATCCTTATAATGACAAAATTAGACAATCATAATGGCAATTAGTTGTGAAAAAGTATACTCTGGAACTGGTGATTAGATTTATCCAGAGACAGCAGATAAAGCAGTTACAGTTCTAGCTAAAAATACTACACTTGATATATATTTAGCGGACCTTGCTAAATAGATTTCAGAGAAATAGGGAGCTGATGAGGCAGCTAAATCTTTAAAATTTAAAATAGATTATTTAGCTACAAATATAGCAAATGTTACTAAAGTAAAAGAATTAGAAAATTAGCCTGAAACCAATTAGTGGGGTGGAAACTTTGTATTACCTTCTGTGAAGACTCCTTATACCTGGAAAAGGACTATTGTGTATTTTGAGGGGTAGGATCTTAAAGACGGTTAGAAATTTTACGAAATCGTAACTGCAGATATTGCTGAGATTAGTCAGACTCTATATATGGTTAAAGATAATTCTTAGTAGCCTAAAGTAATATATCCGTAGAAAGCTGTAGAAGTAGGAGGGAGCCTATAGAATGTAGATGATACAGACGCATCTCTTGATGAGATAATCAAAGCCAGTGAAGAGAGTAAAAATAGTTGGAGTAAATATCCATCAGAAATAACGGCATCTAATCCCTATGGCTTTATGGCAGTGCGATAGAGAATAAATGGTGCTTGGGGTTTATTTAGAGTTACTCTATATTCTAAGTGGTCTTATGATAGTAGACTTGTTACTAAGTTTACAGTAACTAGTACTTTTGAAAAACCTCAATTAACTAGAACTACAGCAAATCCAGGTGACTAGTGGACAGATACTAATGAATAGGAATTTACTGGATACTTATGGATGATTTCAGCTTCACAGAATAATAACAATTATATTTTAGATGATAATAAGAATATATGGAGTAAACCTCAATTAATTTCAATAGTTAAATAATGGAATTTAAAATAGATATATGTAATTCAGTACAGGGGGATTTAACTGTATTAGATTTATCTAAAGAGTACGATCAATATTTATCTGAGGAGAAAGAAGCAGCCAGTACTTATGAAGATACATTATTATTTAAATACAGTAAATCAGTGACTGTAAATGTATTAATGAAAATAGGAACTACAGAAATAACATTTTTAGATGCATTAATACATGAACACAATTAGTTAGAAAATGGGGTATATAAAGATGATGCATGTACTTTCAACCTTAAAGAAGATGGTTTTTATACTATTGACCATTATATATTTCCGAATATAGATTGGTATAATTGGTATAAAAATGAAGCTCCACAAGAATATAAAGATAAAATAAATAGAGTATATATAATAGATGAAGGAGTTATTAAAAAAGAAGTAGAAGGAGTATTAAAAGAAACTACTCTTAGAGAAGTACTAGAAATGAATCTAGAAGGAACCCCTATTTAGTAGGAGCATATAAATACTTTCTTTACAGGAAATATGTAGCAATGCTATATTAATTATTGTAAAAAATTATTCGATGCATTATTAAATAAATGCCGAACTTCTGCATACAATGAAGATTTATATGCTAGGGACTTCATTTGGATGACTCTTAATATAATAGATTATTTAATCTAGTTTGAACAATTTATGGAAGCTGAAAAAATAGTAGAAGAATTTAATACTTGTGGAGGCTTCTGTTAGAATAATGAATATGGATAGCATACAGCTCATGGATGTGGATGTTCTAAAGCGTAAAGCAATAGAACTTTATAGAGATTTATTAAATAGAGCAAAGAAAGGTTATCAAGATGATTATTCATTATTGTTAAATATTATTTGTTTTATTAGTTTACCTATAGATATAGATAATAAAGAATTTATTAAAGAGAGCTTACTAAATTAGAATGATACACTCTATTTACAATTAGGTAGGGAAGGTAGGTTTAACACCATGTTCTAAAGAAAGACCTAAACAACTTATACCTCTTTTAAAGAGTAATTATTTAGGAGAATTTCAAACAGAACTAGAAAAGAAATTAGCTAGAGAAAGTATAGGTGTAACAGTTACAGGTAAATATACATATAAATCTGATAGTGATCATATAACAAATATAGAATAGATTACATCTATATATGAGGCACTTGATTATGCTTTAACTCTAGCTAAATCTTATCAAGATAAAAAGATAGAAGAGTAGATAGAAACTATTAAGACTAATATAAATTAGTTAACAAATACCGTTAAGACCCAAGGTTAGAGTTTATCTACTTTAGAAGAATTAGTTAATACTATTAATGAACAGGTTGGTACATTAAATGGTCAATTAGCTAATTTAAATGTAGATGATAAAATAGAAGCATGGATTAGAGCACATTCTGGTTCAGTAGCTTTAAATAAGGAATCTAAGTTAGATTTTGCTATATCCCAAGCTGAAGGTAATGCTATTAAATCTAATGAAGATGGTCTCTATGTTGAAAGCTCCTCTGCCGCAGTATATAAATCAGAATTATCTGATAATATTAAAATGAATACTTCTGTAGGAGGACTCAAATAGGGAACTAAGGTATCTGATTTAAAAGGAAAAGCATTTTCTACTATACTAGATAAATTGTTATTCCCTGTATTAGTTAGAGAATTAGTTCAGCCTTATGTAGTATCTAATGTATCTAGTTAGTTAGTAGAAGTAGGCAGCCCTATTATTCCAGCAAGTACAACTTTTATTAAAGGAGATGCCGGAGAGATAACTTCCAAAACAGATTCTATAACTCACAATAATTAGGCTTATACAGAATCTACATATACAGAATTAGGAGATTATATTTATAAAGTAGTGATTAATTATTCTGCTGGAGAGTATTTGATTGATGATAGAGGATAGACTACTGATAAAAGAATTGAAGCAGGCTCTATAAATAGAACTGTAGCCACTATTTCAGCAACATATCCTTGGTATTATGATACTAATAAAGGTACTTTAGTTAAATATGGTACTCAATCTGATATAATAGAAATTAATTTATCAGGTAAAGCTGTTATTAAAATACCTGGAACTAATTCAACTTTAGATAGTCTAAAAGTAAATGGTGGTTTAGGATTCTTAGATGTTGATATGTCTGGATGGACTAAAACTACTGAACAGATAAATAATTACACATATTAGGTATGGACTAAGAATGATTCTTATGCTTCTGAACTACCTCATCAAATTCAATTTACATTAGCATGAAATATACAGGTGATTCGTTGTTAGGAGTTTCATTTTCAGTAAAGACTCCTAAACCATTAGATTGTAGAACTGTAGTAGATACTACTTAGGAATTATATACTATTCCCGCTGAAATAGCATATGAAGGTATGTCAGTTTCCAATCTTGAAGATGGTTATATTTATATGTTGGTAGACAAAACTAATATAACTAATTCTGATGGATGGGTAGCTTCTTATAAAGCTCTTTAGTTAGTCAGTTGTACAGAAGCTGAATATACAGAGTGGAAGAAAAATACTACAGAACAAGGAACTGCAATAGATTCTGAAAAGCCTTATTTACATAATGATACTTATTATTATATTTATGAGGATAGTATCGAGAATAAAGGTACATATTATGTGAATCAAGAATAGTACCAACGCGTTTGGAACTTAGCATCTTCTAAAGCTGATAATACTAGTTTCTTAGCTTTACAAAAGAAAGTAGAAAGTAATAATACTAACGTTACTACTAATTACTTAACTAAAGAAGATGCCACAAATACTTATATAAATAAATCATTTTTAGAAGGTACTGCAGAAACCACTTTAAAAGAAGTGACAGATAAGTATCAAACAGCAGAAACATCTGATTCTAAATATTTAAAACCTTCAAATTTTGGGGTAGATGATGTAAATACCTAGTTTTCATTTTTAAATACTGCAGCTTTTGAAGAATACAAAGCTACAGTTACAGAATAGTTAGAAACCAAAATAACTAAAAACTCTAGAGCCACTTTAGAAAGCTTAATGGTAAATACTATCTAGAATACTTCAGGTAACACCATAAGTATTAAAACTGATGGTATATTCTATGGCACAGAGAAGTTAGCTAAAGTTTCAGAAGTACCTAAGTGGATGTGTTTATCTCAAGAAGAATATAAACAATTAGAAACAGATGGCACTTTACAAGATGATACTTACTATTTAACATATGGCAAAAATACAGATGATTCTGGGTTTGTAACTGCAGATTTATTAGAGAGATAGGTAAAATCTATTATGCAAGGTGTAACTAAATTACAAGATTCAGCAACTCTAACAGATTGTATTTCTAAAGTAAATGAAATAATAGATAAATTTAAAGTTTAATAATATTCTTATGTTGTTGTCTTTTTCTATTATTTATTAAACTAAAACTTATTATTATGTCAACAATTTGGAAAAATGGAAAATATTAGCCTTTAATTAAGTATGCCACTAATAAAGATTTTAAACTATTATCTAACCTTGTAAATATTATAAATGGGGATTCCAATACTAAAGGTTCCTTTAGAAAAACTATAAAAGACTTAATTGGAGGAGCTCCTGAAGCTTATGATACATTAAAGGAGATTGCAGATAAACTCAAGAATAATGATGATTTACATAAAGCTCTGAATGACGCTATTATTTTAAAAGCCAGTTCAGATGCCCTTAACAAAGAAATTACAAGAGCTAAATAGGCTGAAGCAACTATTGATGAGAAGCTTACAAATAAGGCTGATACTACTGCACTTAATAACTATGTTCTTACAACAGCACTTAATGAGCAGGTTGATGCGCTGAATACTGCTATTGGTGCTAAATAGGATGCTGGTAACTATCTGCCTTATGAAGGGTATGGCAATTTCATTTATAAACTATAGGAAGGGTATAAAGTTTAGTTTAAAACTATTAATTCGACAGGCGTTCCTACTACACTTATATCAGGAAGTAATATCTAGATCAAGTAGGGAGAAAAAGAAATGAAATATTCTTTTAACGGAATAACTTCTAACTAGTATAATAATTGCTTAGCTACTTCAGATGGAACGTTTAAACCAATATCTGATTTTGCTTTAAAGACAGAACTCCCTACTGTTCCTACAAAGGTTAGTGAACTCTAGAATGATAGTGAGTTTATTACTAAGTCTGTATATGATGAAAAGATTGCAGCCCTTGAAGCTCGTATTGCAGCACTTGAAGCCAAGCATACTGAAACTAATACTTAGATAGAAACTTAATAAATCACATTAGTTATTTTACATTAGATTTTAAATGATATATAGAAATGGTAAGTTAGTTTCTGAGATTAATAAAAATCTTTCAGAATTAATTGATACAATTGAATAGGTAGCACAGAGAAGTATAGGAGCTGTATATAAAGGTTCTTAGTTAGTATTTTTAACTGTGCTAAATGCTATAAAGAGCTGTTATGGTAGTGGTTCTTGGCTTTCAGATAAAAATTGGTTAGATAATGATTATTGGAAAAATAAATAAATAAAATGGCAATCTTTAAAGATTTAGAAAACAAAATTGAATCACTTGAGACACCTTGGAATGAAAAGACCGGTCAATAGGTAGAAGATTTAATCTCTCGCCATCTTGTTAATTCTATGGATTTTGCTGATAGCACACTTACATTAAGAGATTATAATGGAGATAAAATTACCTCTACTAGAGTTACTGTGGAAACTCCATCTTATGATTAGGATGTATTGGTTGTTGCTGTTAGAATTAATGGTACTATTTATAAAACAGGAGAAGTGGTTATGTAGTGTAATTCTAAGAGTAAAGTAGAATTAGCAGTAGCTACAAGTCATACTTCTACCACCTAGTCTTTTGGTATTTAGGATGCAGCAGGTGCAGTAAAGGTTAAGATACAATATGGAGTAAATAGCATGGAAACTACTGTCGCTCCTTATGCATTAAAAGATTTTACATTAGATTCCTCTGGTACAAAAATTGAGCATCTTAATAAAGCAGATAGTGAATTAAGATGGGTTAATATCACAGAATTATTTACAGATTCATAGGATAGTAAAATTACTGCCACTCTTGTGGATTATCCACAAAAGTCTAGTATTCTTAATGTATCTATTAAAAGCTAGAAGATAAGTTTATCTTATATAGGTAATGTTATTTCTAATAATGCAGAATTTACTCTTAAAGGAGGTTCTCCTGCAGATTATCATCTTGAAGGTTATTTAAATGTAAACCACATTAATACTACTGATGGTAATTTATCCTATAATAAATTACAATCTGGTTTAAATATATTAACAGTTAGAGCGGTACATAAATCTTAGAATATTGCGACAGATTATGTAAATGCATGTGTGATTAAGCCAGAAGGATTTACAGGGGTTGCAGTAGCAGTAAATGGTATTACCGGTTCTATTAATAACCATGATACAGTAAAATTATATACCATCACAGTCTATAGTCCTACTAAGGATTCTGTTACTATTAATACATATTTAAATTCTGATTCATCTTAGGATAGACAAAACTTACTTGATACTATTATAGTTAATGCATAGAATTATGACTCAGATAATAAATATGAAACCACTTACAAGAAATATATAGAAGTAAATAGTGATAACGCTAAATAGTATTTACAAGTAGAAGTAAATGGTAAACTTTACTAGTTCTAGTTAACTAGTTCAGATAAAGCTTTCATGTCTAATAACTAGACTCTCTCTATTTCTAAAGCAGATATTAATTACTTATATACTTCTAGTCCTAGACCTACTATTAATTTTGATTAGATAAGTGGTAGAACTACTACATTATTTAATGATAGCCCAGATTATTGGAAGGCTACAGATGGTAAAATAATCTATAGAGTTGAAGCTAATACTGATAAAGTATTTGAAACTCCAGTTAATTTGCAATTAAGCAATGGCTTTACTCTTGAATTTGGATTTAAATCATATAATGTAAGTAATGAAGAGTCTCCAGTAATTACATTTGGTCAAATGTTAATTAAACCAACTGTAGTATGTTGGAATACATTGGCAGAGTAGCTTTATAATGCTAGATTTGCACAATTCAAGGAAGACGCAGATACACATATTACTATTACTGTTTAGAAAGGATTTACTCTTAATTAGAATGATCCATATTACCCTAATTATTTCTTAGCATAGGATTCCTATAATACATTAAAAGCTAATATGGAAAGTGCTAAGTTTAACTTAGTAAGAATCTATGTTAATGGAGTAATTAATAGAGAAATATCTATTGACGATGCTACTTTACTTGCATTGTAGAAGGAAGCTTAGTTACAAATAAATCCTAAGGGTTCAGACTTGGACTTATATCTGTTAAGAGTTTATAATTCTACAGCACTTACTTTTGATTAGGTTTAGCATAATTATATATCTTTCTTAGCTACTAGAGAATAGAAAGACAAGTTCTACGATAGAAATAATATCTTAGGAACTAATGGTACTATCTCATTTGCTAAAAGTTTTGGTAAATATAATACATTAGTATATGTATTCCCTAAGGGAGGTAAGTTACCAAACAGAACTTGGCAAGGTGAAAATAATAAACCTGGAGACCAAGACAAGGCAGCTAAGAAAATTAGATGTACTTTATTTATTAACTATGCTGATCAGGAAAAAAATAAGATATATGGTGGTAGAATAAATAATGGTCTTGTCAAGGGTTAGGGTTCTTCTGCTATGCGTTATTTAATTTGGAATACAGCATTCTAGTTAAATAAGTTTAAAGATGGAGAAACTAAAGTAAAGAGTGTATTTACCCCTTATGAAGACTTAGATACTGCTACTAATAAGTTTATTGCTAAACCTGCTCACGAGAAGAAGGGCTATTATAACATGCCACCTTATGACGGTTAGACTGATTCTACTGAAAAAGATTTAAAGATAACTAAACTTGTAGGTAAAGTTAACTTTGCTTCTTCTATGTAGTCTCATAAGGAGGGAGCTTGTAAACTTTATAATGATGCATATAAAGCAGACACTGATTAGAAGGGATTACTTAATGGAGGTCGTAAAGCAGTACATGAAGAAGCTTTCTTATACTTCTATTTAATTACAGATTTAGAATCTGTGGCTAACTATGAATTAGCAGACTTACTTAAGAATCCTAACATTTAGTTTATGGGATTCTAGACATTTGGTTCAGCTAAGGGTGATAAGGCTACCTTCGGTTATGATGATGATAAAACCCCTGAATATATTTTAATAGAAGGTGGTGAGAACTCTGACCCTCATGTTAACTTTAGAAGACCTTGGGCTGCCTTACAACGTGCGGGATTAAATGCAGCTGGTTCTAGAGCGTTAACTAATTTCCCAACTGTTACAGTAGCGGAATAGCAATCCTCTGATAGAGATTATACAAAGAATCTTTGGATTTCTGATGAATCTATTGTTTACTAGAATCGTGGTTCTTGGGATGTAGACTTTGGATTAAATGAAGATGCCACCGATTTTACAGAACCTGCTCGTAAATCATTAAATAAGTTTGGAGAGTTTGTAGACTTTGTTTATAAATATAACTTCAATTTAGTTAAGACTGGTGAAACAGATACTACTAAATGGAATACATTAAATAGATATATAGCTACTAAGGCTATTCCAGCATTTACTGGTTCTAGAGAAGGTGATATTTATCGTTATGATGAGTTTGCAGGAAGTACAAGTACTACTGGAGAAGCTGTTGGAGGCTGGGTAAGAGGAGGTACTATATATGATCCTTCTACTGGTTGGTCAAGGCTTAATATCTATGAAGACTTTGAAATGGATTCTAGTATTAATTAGCTTGATATAGCTATTGACGAACTCAAATCTCTATTTAAAAAGGGCATAACTAAATACATTGATGTAAATGACGTAGCTATGCATCAAGCAGTAATTAGATTTTTATCAGGTACTGATAATAGAGCTAAAAACACTTACTTTTAGATATTTGGTAAAATCTATGAAAATAAAGCATAGACTGATGAAGCTGATAATTGGTAGCCATCAGATAAAGGTGATTACTTAATTAGATTATATGGTGATGACTTGGACACTGTTATTGCAACTGATAATAATGGTCTGTAGTCTAAACCTTATAATCTACTTGAACCATCTTATGTTCCTGAGACTGCTTCTCAATGGGGTGATAGTGGATTAAATGCTTTCTTCTATATGTTTGATTTATAGTTTGAAGATATTATTAAAAATAAGCTCTATAAAGTAATTAATCAAGCATTTGGAACAGCGTCTGGAGAAAACACTAACTTCTATAAATACTTCTATAGTATTTAGGCAGATAAGTATCCAGCTATTGCTTATAATCATACTGCTCAAATCTATTATGAGAATGCCCAGATAATTAAGAATGCAGGAGCTATTGAACACTATGATAATAACCAAATTGAACCTATTGAATAGAGTCATGGTTCTTGTTTAGAGGGTGAACAGTAGTTTATGGAAAAGAGAAGAAACTTCTTAGCTTCATATACTAAATAGAGTGAAACTCCTGATTATAAAACTGGCTCTTCTGCAGGTGGTAATGATAAAAGACCTTTGTAGTTAAGATTAGAGTTTACTCCTTTCTAGGATTTCTATCCTACCTATTTCTATGATGGAACTAAATATTTAATGCCTAATAGTAATAATGATTATAGACCAGATATAATTAAATATTTAGCTAAAGCTGATTAGGATTATGTAGTTAACTTAAAGGAAACTGGTACAGCTATTAACGAAGGTTTAATATCTACAGTATTATTTAAAAAACTTAATATTACTGGTTTAGTTAACTATAGTATAGCTCCAGAAAAAGAATATACCAGATTAACTAACTTTACTATTGATAATAATAACTTAAAGACTTATAAAGATTTCTTTGGTACAGATTATCCAGAGTATAGATTAGATGTATTCAGTATGAAGGGTCCTGTATTGGAAAGTCTGACTCTTAACAATATGACTACCCTCGAAACTCTTAATCTTACCGACTTTAATAAGTTAAAAGAAGTTAATTTAAGTGGAACTACATTTAAGAGAGTTATATTACCAAGTAAAGCTGAAAATGTAATTCTTCCTGAGACTATTGAGACATTAGAATTGTATAATCCAGTCAAAGAGCTTAGATTAGAAGGAATTAGTAACTTAAAGACAGTAGATTTATCTAATGTTGGACAGTTTGATGTAGATTCTTTCTTAGAATAGTTAGTCGATTGCAACAGTCTCGAATCTGTTTCTTTACGTAACTTAACTATTAATGTAACTGAGCAAACACTTTCTAAGTTACTCTCTGTTAAAAACAATATTACTGGAATGATTAATATTGTAGATAGTACAGGTGATTTGGTAGAAATTAGTTATGACACTAAGAAGAGCTTAGTAGAATAGTTTGGAAACATTGACAGCCCTACTAATAATCCAAAAGTTAATTATAAAGCGTCTAGTTCAGCTTTTTCTGCTACTTGTGATTCTGAAATAACTATATTCGGATTGGGTGATAAGGGAACTGGTAAATTTAATCTCTAGATTAATAGTAACTAGGTGGAGATAGTAAATGATCCAACTCCTAGATTACATATTGATTATTAGTTAGCTAGTTCTTCTTATGATTAGTATTTAAAGGTAGACTCAAAGACAGGTGATATTACTTTAATTAGAGAAAGTGCTACTGTATAGCCAGTAATTAATATTTTAGTATATAGAATTGGGAATTCTACTCCTACTAAACTTACTTGCAAAGTTAAGATATAGTGGATAGCTCCTCAAATTGGAGACTTTGTTTATTATGATGGTTCATACTCTAACAACTATAATGCTAATAAGACTTGTGTGGGTATGGTATACGCCGTGGAGAGTACCGATGATACTAGTGGAACAGCCTATGTTATAGGTAAAGAAAATATAACTGAGAATACTTCATTCTATCTTGGATTTAGTCCTGATGGAGGTAGCAGTGGTGCAGATCCAGGTACTTTAGAATATTGCTTATTTTATGTAGGTAACTGGCTTAAGAACCAAAACTTAATTTCAAAAGTGGATAGTTCTGATTCCAATGACTATATAGCTATGTCGGGAGTGTCTACTGATAAACCTGTTGATGGAATTACTTATACATCATATACTGATTTCACTACAACAGGATTTACAGGTAAAGAAGATACAGCTATTTATGTTAATACTATAAATAATTCAGTTTTAGGTAAAGTTTATTCTGCATTTGGCGCTGCAGTTAAAAACTATATTACTTATGATAGTGTTAATCAAAGATATAGCATTAAGAGTATGGATAAGTTAATAGCTCTGTGTAAGGGACTGACTTTACCTTCAGTAACTATAAGTGAGTTATCTAGTTGTATATTATACCCTTATTACTACGCGGCAACTTTATATTAGCCTACATTAAGATCTACTGAAGGCACTATTTATAGTTAGTTTGCATAGGGTAAGTGGTATGTACCATCTGCTAAGTAGCTAGCAAGAATTATGTATTATAGAGGTTATAGTGCTAAGGGAACTCAATTCTTAACTAGTACTTCTGTTACAGAAACTATTACTAAAATAAGCTCCGGTAAGGAAGCTAAAAATAAAGCCATATTCTCTAATGCTAAACAAGCTATGGGAACTAATTTCCCTTCAGTATGGTCCAATATAGCTAATAATTAGAATACAACTACTACTATAAACGCTTCTTCTAATTATAATAGTTACTCATACTAGAGTATGTGTACAGATTATAGCTGTACCGAGCATAGATATGAATGGATTCCTGGTAAGAAGTTTACAGTTAATTCATATGATTAGAATTAGTATTAGTATGAAGCTGCTTGGAGAATAACTAAACATTAGGGAGTTCCATTTACACAATTTACTTATAATAAAGGTGCTTAAAATGATTGATAAAAATTTATCTTTAAATAATCTGTTGGAGAGAGAGGACTTATTAGCCCTTCCTCTCTCTAAATGGAAAGAATTATTAATAGAAAAAGATGGAGCTTGTTTTGACTTTTAGTTAAGAGATATTTTACAAGCTAAATTAACATCTTATGATAAATCTACTAATGTAAATTCTTTCTATTATAAAGAAGATAAGAAGTGGTTGGACAAAGATACTAGAATTGGATTACAGAATTTAATTAACTGTGGAGCTTAGACTATAACTGTTTAGTTAGGTTCTGAATTGTTAGATATTTCTGCTGATAAATTAAAAGAGTTCTTAAATAAGTTAGAAGTTTATGCTGGAGAATGTTTTTCTGCAACGGCTAAACATAGAGTAGCTATCAATTAGTTAAAGTCTACAGAAGAATTACTTAATTATGATTTCACAGCAAATTATCCTAAGAAAATAAGATTACAATGAATGACATAAAGATTGGACTGGGAGATAATTCCTCCTGGTCCATTTTTGTTCCACCACAACCAGAAAAACCTCCTTCTATTCCTATTGAAATTCCAGATAAAGTGGAATTTAAAAAGACAACTATAGATAGTGGATTTAGTTGTGATGATAAATTAACTACAAATTGTCCTAAACCTGAATTACATACTCATCTTTGTAAGGAAAATTATTTAGGAGAATTTAAAGAAGAATCTGAGAAGGCATTAGCCCGAAATAATTTGGGGGTTTACAGTAAAGATGAAGTAAATAAAGTTTTAGCAGATGCAGTTGCAAATCTAGACACATCTATTTTTATTACTAAAAAAGAGGTATATAATTTGGTTGAGAATTTAGATTTTGTTAACTCTTCTATTAAAGCAAATATAGATTATGAAATTCCTGAACAATTATTTAGTTTATGACAGAAATTAGAAGATTATTTCAACAAGGTAAGGAATTTGTTCCTATTTCTCTAGCAGAAGCAGTTGTAGTTAATACTAATAATCTTCCAGGATTTAATTCCTTAAAAATAACTACTCTTGATAAGGTATTATATAATCTAGTAGGAGTAGTTGGTACTAATACTATAAACATCAAAAACCTATAGGATACTAAACAGGATAAATTAACAGCTGGTAATGGTATTGTTATTAAAGATGGAGTAATTAGTACGACTGCTAATATTGGAGATATTTATAAAATTGTTTCTACATTACCTCAAGCATCTGCTGAAGTAACTAATACCTTATATTTAGTTCCAACTACTTCAGATAATACTGAAAATGGAATGAATATATTTGTAGAATGGTTATGTATCAAAGTAGGTGAAGTATATAAATGGGAAAAACTAGGAGAATCCAAAACTACTATTGATTTATAGGATTACATAACTAGTATTCCTGTAACTAATAGTAGTGGGACTATAATTAAGGTTAACTATGAAATTCCTAAAGATTTATATGATAACTTAATGGATGGAAGTAATGTCACAACAGATTGAACAACTTAAACACGGCACTACTCTTATATTTCCAAGAACTTCTTAGGAAGCTGTATTAGTTAATTATGGAAATAAGGTATAGACTTTAGGAGGCTATATAAATAGAACTGTAATTACTCCAAATGAAAGTCCTTAGAATCTGAAGATTCAATATAATAAATAGGGAGAAATAATTAATACAGAACCCGTTGAGAAATTAAACATATTTGTAAATGGAGTACAATATGTTAAATATGATGGTAGTACAGAAGCTAATCTAAATTTCGGAGATGATTTTATTAATGAAAATAATAATATTAAATTAACTTGGGGAAATGGCACTACTTAATTTTATAACGCAATATAAAGACGTCGTTAAATATAAAGATTTAACAGCAAGCTCTCCTAGCCTTAAAGGTTCTACAGAGAATGATTATGTTAAATTAATATTTACAAAAGATGGACATATTATAACCCATGGAACTGACTATATTCCTTGGGGAAATGGAACTATTCCTATTGATAAGTTACCTATAACAGACGGTAAAAATCCAGATAATACGCATTTGTGGGATTCTGCAACTATTAATTAGAAAATAAATGAGAGTTATGTAATTAATTCTGCAATGCGATTTAAAGGTACTATTGGATTAAATCCTACATATAATGGTACCTCAGATACAAAGAAATATGTAATTAATGGTGAAAAATCAGATATACCATCTGCATAGGTTGGTGATACTTATAGAGTTACCAAATCAGGTAATTATATGGGATTCACTTGTGAAACTGGTGATCTATTAATGTGTATTACAGCTAGTACTGACAGTAAGACAGCAGAATGGACAGTGGCACAAACTAATATTAATGGAACTGTTGATTACTTAATTAATAATAGAGTATATAAAGTATATTCTAATGATTCTCCAGGAGAAAATAATAAACCTATCTTAGATATTTATGCTCCAGTAAGTGCAGGTATTTCCGGAAATATTTTAATTTCAGGAGGTACTGGAAGTGCTCCTGTTTGGGTAAATCCTGCAAGTATAGTTATAGGAACTGCTTCTAAGGTAGCTAATGCTTTGACTAATGGAGTGGGATTATTAAAGTTTTCTTATGATGGTTCAACTGCCGTAAAGATAAATTTAGCCCCTGCCACAACTTCTAGTATTGGAGGTGTAAGTATTGATAATGCTACTAAACCTACAATATCAGTAGATAGTAATGGTAAAATCTTCTTGACTAGAGCTAACTTAGAAAATGCTTATGGTGGAAAGTTAAGTGAAGAAAATACTTGGAGAGATATTAAGATAGGTAATGTATCTATAGGTAGTAAAACTTTGAATATAGATGCTTCAGGAGATATATACGTTTCTAAAGCTGAAACAGATGATACTGTAACAATAGATTTTGGAATTTCATGGTATAATTTAGATACCGGAAAATACGAGACTGTGTAATGAAAATAGCATTTAACCCCTCGAATTCTAGTAAGAACATTCTTGATCTTATTAAGACCAATAAAGATATAATATTCGACCTCAAGGGGCATAGTATATACGCACGAGGGGTTGAATTTAAAGGTACAGATACTAATACTTGGAGAGATATAAAAATAAATAATGTAAGTATAGGTTCTCATACCTTAGACTTACGAAATGGTAGTAATACTACACTGTCTCATAAAGATGGTATAGTAACTATCAATTCTACTTGGAGACCTGTAGTGGATAACTTATCTAGTGATTCCACTACTAGTTCTCTTTCTGCTAAACAAGGTAAAGTTTTAGTAGGATTAATTAATAGTAAATCTGATTCAGGGCATACTCACGATGATAGGTATTTAAGACTTACGGGTGGTACTATGTTTTTAGGAGAGGGTCTTAAATTTCATTCTGATAATAATTACTTTGGTACTAATGCTGACGCAAGAATAATATCCCTACTTGATAATAATGATAAAGTATGTGATGGTGGGTTAATTATTGATGAACGTGGTACTTTATATGGTAAAGAATATGTAACTGAATTATTAAGAATTAGAGACTCTGAATTTAAATGGAAAGGTAGTAATATTTTACATAGCGGAAATAGTCATATAAATGGTTCTACTATTACATTAAATGGAACTAGTATTACTGTATATAATAGTGGTACTGCTGACGGACGATATGTAAAGAAGTCAGGAGACACTATGTCTGGCGCTCTCAACCTTGCTAATAATACTTGGAATAAAGTAGGAGATGATTCCTATATGGGAGACTGTAATGTAAGTGGGCATTTTGGAATTAAAGCTGCCAATACTACATATCCAGGAATTGCCTTTTTTAATAATGCAAATGCCCATTTAGGTAGCTTAACTGCTTATAGTGGTAATATTAAATATGGAGCATATAGTCTCCAATTCCTTGATAATGGGAATACTAGTGTGAATGCTGGTACTTGGACTAATCCGTTTAGTGCTTATAATAGTAATGCTGTAAAAGACGGGCAAGCCATTTGTGTTTGGGGATAGAGCTCTTATTTAAGCAATTTAGCAAATGATACTGGAAATATGTCTTTATGGTTAAAAAGAGGTAATGCTAAGATTGCAACATTAAATATGGTGTTAGATGGTGAGTATTATGCTAATGGAAATTAGAGGTTAGCTCATGTATCTGAAATTCCTAGCTCTTTAAGGAATCCATATGCTTTAACTATTAGTTTAAATGGAACAAGTCAAGGTCCTTATGATGGAAGTGCTACTAAGAATATAAATATTACACCTGGTTCTATAGGTGCTGCTACTAGTGGACACAATCACGATGGAAGGTATGTCTATAATTATGGTGGAATCCAAATGGATGGAGCTTCTGTAAATAAGAATGCTTTAGGTATGTCTACTACTAGCGGTATCACTGGAGATTGGTGGCATATTTTACAAGCAGCTTGGAGTAATGAATATCGTTGGAACTCATAGATAGCTTTCCCTACTTAGAATAGAAATGGTATGTATTATCGTAGTGGTTTAGATGATAATACTAAATGGGGAAGTTGGGTTAAATTACTTGATACAGGTAATTCTTATGTAACTAATGGTAAAGGAGTTATTAACGGAACTACTATAACTCAAGTAGAAAATGCTACAAATGCAACAAATTCCACAAATGCGAGAAAATTAGTTAATTGGTATTCTGCTAGACCCACTTCACTTAATGCACAATTTGGTGACGGTAGTTTAAGAATATTCTATGCTACTTCATCTACTACTGAAGGTAAATCTCCAAATGACGCTACTGTGCTACATTTAGCTTGGGATAACAATGGTGGATGGGATTCCCAATTAGCTGTAAGTACTTCTTCAAGTAGAGTATACTCACGTTCTCAAAATGGTGGCACTTGGCAACCTTGGAAAACTTTAGCTTTTACTACAGACATTCCGACTTCTCTAAAAAATCCTCATTCATTAACTCTTAAAGCTAACGGAACTACTTTAGCTATTTATGATGGTTCTTCAGCAAAAGAAGCTAATTTTACTTACGCTAATGTTGGAGCTGCAAGTGCTAATCATACTCATAGCTATTATGCAGTTAATGAAAATTATGGAGGATTTAAAAAAGCGGAGAGACTTCCAACTAGTGGTTTCTATCAATCTTATATATCTGATAAAGAAGAAAGTGGTGGTAATGCTCCATGGAAAAGTTGGATGCACTTAATTAACTGCTAGCATAATAATACAGGTAATAATTATGCTTTATAGATAGCTGCAAGTTTCTTTGATAATAATATATTTAAAATCAGAGTTACTAATAATAGCGTTAATAATGCCTGGAGAGACATAATTCACTCAGGAAACATAGGAAGTCAATCGGTAAACTACGCAAATTCAGCAGGTAACTCTGATAAAGTAGATGGTTATCATGCTACCGATGGTAGAACATTTACTAATGCTATAAATTGGTCAGATAATTGGAATGATAGTTGGAGTGATGGTACTAATAAACATCCTTGGTATGGATTTGACCATCGTTATCCAAATACTGGAGCATATAGTACTACTATTACTGATTACTTCGGTATGACTATTAAAACGGCTAATACATTAAGACTAGATTTTGGAACATTACTTCTTAATGGTATCGATATACATAATATAAATGTAGCCTCAGCATCTAAATTACAAACAGCTAGAAAGCTATGGGGTCAAAGTTTTGACGGAACTGCTGATGTTAGTGGTTCTTTGTCAGGAGTTGCTAACATATAGTTTAGTACAAATAATGCTTATGATATAGGTTCTAATAGTAATGCTAGTAGATATATTTACACCCATTGGTTAGGTTCTAAATCAGGTGCTAATCTACGATTAGCTGCAAATAATTCTGATAACTAGATAGTATTACATACTAATGGTAATGTAGGTATTGGTACTAATTCTCCTTCTTATAAATTACAAGTAAATGGAGACATCCATATTAGTCATTCTACTAATGATAATATGAGTTATAATACTTCTAATCCTAGAATTGTATTTTCTGAAAATGGAGTTTAGGCTGTAGGATTAGTTTATACTGACTATAATAATTATAGAGCTAATAAAGGTTTAAAGGTGATGGATGTGGATAATAATGATACTGGTAATGTATGGTTAGAGGTTTAGGGATTTAATTATTCTAGTGGATATGTTAAGAATGGGTCCAATAATAATTATGTCCTTTTAGGAGGAGGTAGTCATAAAACTGAAAGTTCATTAAGAGTAGCCTATGCAAGTAGTGCAGGAAGTGCCACTTCAGCTACCAAGGTAATAGTGAACTAGCATACCACTAATGGTATAAACTATCCTCTAGTATGGTCTAATTAGGCTAATACTAGTAATGTTACTGAAAATCAATTATATAAATCTTGGGCAGACCTATATTATAATCCTAAAAATAAACGATTAACTGTAGGTGGTTCAGTAGTAACTTCTTCTTTTATAAAGAGTGGTGGAACTAGTTAGCAGTTATTAAGAGCCGATGGCGGAATAGCTTCTTTTAATTGGACAGGTTAGTCAGGATAGCCAGCTTGGTTATGGGGAGGAAATAGTGAGCATTCTTATTATGTGTATAACCCTAGTAACTTTAGAGTAGCTTACGCTTCCTCTGCTGGAAATGCAGATACTTTAGATGGAGAACATGCCTCTAGTTTTGTTAGAGCAGGTACTATAGAAGTTGGTAGTCCTGACTTAAATGCACTCGACACTTATTCATTTATTAAATCTGTAAATTCTCAAGTTGCTGGTCATTCTCCTAAAGGTAATATTGGATGGTATAATGTTATTCAATTAGTACACAGAAATGGAGCAGGTGATGGACCAAGTTATATAGGCTAGATAGCACTAGGTATGACTACTAATGTAAATGATATATTTTTTAGAACTAGAAGAACTGACCCTTGGAAAACAATTATCCATTCAAATAACTATACTGAATTTATAGATAACTATTATTGGGCTAATGTTAAAATTTCTACTTCTGCTAACACCCAAACTACCCCATCAGTTAATACTATTTTTGCTAATAATTGGTTTAGAAGTCAAGGAGACACTGGATGGTATAATGAATCCTATGGAGGTGGAATTCGTATGACTGATACAAAGTGGATTAGGACTTTTGGAGGTAAGTCATTCTATTGTGATAGCTAGATTAGTTCATATGGATTTCACCATCTCAATCATGATAATAACGATGCAGTATTATTAGCTGGTGGGAGCTATATGATTCATAAAACTGGCTCAACTTCATATTCTACTGCTATATAGTTTGGAAATTATGTATGGTTAACATTATCTATAGATAAGGCTACAAGCAATTGTCAAGTAGTACCTTATAATATTAGTAATCCAACTAAAAACGTATATGTTACGAGTATATAGATTGGAAATTATAGTAATTCTAGAAATGGTACATATCGGGTAGCACCTAATGGTAAGTTATATCATGTAGAAGGTACAGAGGAAGGAGCCATACATGCAACAATTTGTTACATTGCATCTTAACACTATTTAACTTTTACTATTCCTCAAATAACATACAATTATATATGTTTAATAAAATAAATGATTTATGACTTTAAATGATGTTTTAACAAAACAGAATCTTATTACAAAGATTCTTTTAGCCAATGATGGCAAAGAACTTCCTAAGAAGTTGAAGGTAAAGATTATGAGAATCAGAATGTCCTATAATAAGATTAAGAAACAGTTTGATGAAGATACACAAGAGTTTAGTAAGCAGATTGTTTCTGATGAATTAAGAGATTTAGCTAATAAGACAGAGCGTACCCCTGAAGAGGAAACTAAGTTTAATGAGCTGAATAATAAGGCTAATTCAGAATATCAAGAATACCTTATGCAGAAGGGCAATGAAGATATTAAAGATGCACCTGAAGATACATTTACAGAAGATGAATATGGTGATATTCTTGATGTAAATTCTGATGGTGAATACGAGATTAATGGTCAGAAAGTAAAAGCTGCTGACCTTATGGAAGCTTTTTATGAATTATTTGTTAAGTAATGGAAATAACAAAACAAAATCAGACATTTAATCTTACAGATACTACTTCTGATGGTTGGTCTATTTCAGGTTCAGCTACTCAAGAAGTTAATGGCAGCACTTCTATTAATTTTAGTGTAAGTAAAGATGGAGAGTTGAATAATCAGATTGGTTATTATAATTATAATGTTCCAACAAATGGTATGGTAAATATCAATATTACAGCACTTCCAGAGAATTTGAATGCAGTGATTGATTATACCCAGACAGCAACTCAATTAATTAAAGATTATCTCGCTAACCAAACAATTTCTAAGTAATATGGGAAGAAAGAAACCTAATTCACCAAGAGCAGGACTCTCAACAGGTGGGAAATGTGGTAGAGGAAAGAAGACTAAGTAAATACCTGCATAAGGTACTACTTATAATTCTTAGGTATACTCCTATAACAATAGCTATTATAGATTTACTACATACAATTTTATCTTATTTAGATATTCCTGCTGAATTACTAAGTTTTTTCGGAGGAATATCTATTTTAAGTCTAATATTTTTGTATTCTGCATCTTATGCTTTTCAATATTGTGAATTACATAGGATACCTTTACATTATGTTGTATGTAGCAATTTAATAGGTTTATATGACACTTATATTGGCATTCCTTGTTCCGATAAACAATTACTTTGTTTATATTTAATTATTACAGGAATATTTATTATAATATATACTAAGTATGTTATAGCTAATAAAAAGACTATTAAAACAAATAATAGATGATATTGATACGGGTAATTCTAATATATCATATGAAGAGTAGTGTAAAATTCTTCATCTTATCTAGAATATAACAGATAAAGATTAGAGAATGAGCAAAATACAAGCATGTGATTATTTAGGTATTAGCCGTGCTACTTTTGACAATTATGTTAAGAACGGATGGATTCCAAAAGGATATAAATAGGAAGGGTTTAAGGAATTGTCTTGGATGAAATCTGATCTTGACTTTTATTTAGATACTTATTCAAATAATAAGTAATGTTCTGATGTTTGAGGAAACATAGTTAGAGGTTATTATCAATTGGTAATGCCATTAACTAAGTTTCCTCTTTTTATTTTTAGTAATATCTGAAATTTGAGAGTTTGAAGTATATGATTGTTTAGTTCTAGAACATAAACAGATAATTATTAAATACTTTAAATTTTTAAGCAATGAGTGAAACAAAAACTTTTGTTGTTCCTGATAACTTAACAGGAAACAACGATAATCTTGCTACTATGGCAATGATGAATGGAGGTTTTGGAGGAGGTATGTGGAATAATCCTTTTATGTATCTCGTATGGATGTACATCATGCGTTGGATGAATAATGGTTATGGAGACCAAGGCGGAGATCCTGCAGTACAAAGACAGCTTCAAACTCTCTAGGATTAGATGCAAGATAATCACAATTCAGATTTAGTTATGTAGGCTATTAAAGGTAATAGTTAGGCATTGCAAGATTTATCTACTAGATTAAGTTGTGATGCTAATGCTATTTAGAGTGCTATTCAGAGTGTACAATCTAGCATAGCTAGTGTGGGTAGTTAGGTAGGATTCTCTTCTGAAAGAATAATTAATGCAGTAAATAGTGGAGATAGTGGTATTATCCAGGCTCTTAATAACTGTTGCTGCTCTACTCAGAAAGAAATTCTTAAAATGGGTTATGAGAATCAGATTAACAACTAGAATCAGACTTATTAGTTAACTAGTTAGTTAAATGGTGTGAATAATGTAATTCAGAACGGATTTCGAGACACTAATTATGCTACTCAGCAATAGACTTGCTCTTTATAGAATACAATTAAAGATACATCTACTATTAATACTAACGCTATTTTAGCTAAGTTAGATGCTCTTAGTACTACAGCTTTATAGGATAAGATTTAGTCTTTACGTGAAAAGAATAGTGAGCAGGCTACAGCTATTAATAACTCTCAACAAAGCGCATTATTTGCTTAGATGTTAAATGCTGCAACAACTCCTATTAATGCTGCTGTAAGTAATTTAACTCAAGAGATAGCTAGTATTCAGTGTAAACTTCCAAATACAGTAACTTTACCATATTCTTGTGCTACTGCAGTTCCTACTTCTTTAGCATATAATTTATATGGAGCTAATACAGGTCTTTGGGCATAAGAAAGGAGGTATCTATGATATTACTTAATCCTTATGTTTACGCAAATAGAAATGGTATTCCTAGATTAGAAGCTAATTCAGTAAATGTTGGAACTGATAATGTAACATTTACCTTTACTCCACATAGTTTCTTAAATAAAGCTTATTCAGGATTAATTTTATTTAAATTACCTGGATTTACAGCTCCTACTACAGCAGTTCCTATTGTATTTAGTACAAATGGAAAGAATTAGGATTTAACTACATTAGGTGGAGTAGCTGTTACCTCTGCAACTTTAAATTAGGCTGGTATATATTTAGCTTATTACGAAAATAATACATTACAATTATTATCTTAATATTATGGCATTTTCTAATTTACGTAACGGTAATCAACTATTTATATTACATAAAGATAATGTACCATCATTGGAATTAGGTAAGGTGTCTAACATAACACCTCCTATTCCTAAGTATGGTAATACTGGGATGTATAATCCGGAGATGATTTTAGATATTACTGCTGACGTAAATGGAACTATGACTAATTTCTAGAAATTGCCAGCAAATAGTGAGATAGCAGATTTTGGTAATAATATAGTTATATCTTGTAATAAAGAAGCTATGAGTAGTGAAATTAATTCTATGAAATAGCGAAGTACAGATATAGTTAATAGTATTTAGTTACATAAAGACATTATTAAAGGATGTGATGAAATACTTATGCAATTGAATCCTGAAATCTAGGAAAGACAAAGATAGGAAGCAGAGAATAAAGCTTTAAGAGAGGAAGTTAATTCTCTAAAAGAAATGTTTAAAGAATTTATGAAATCATGGCAACAATAATCGAAGTACAAGATACAAAGTTGGATAATCTTTCTGAGTATGTAGAAAAAATGATCAATTATGGTGGAAAAGTAATGCACTGTATTGAAGAAATGTAGTCTAAGGATTACAATGAGAAGTATGGAAGACGTAGATACCCTAGAGAAGAGTATCGCGACCCTGATTATAATAGATATTTCTAATTATGAGACAAGCTTTAGATACTTATGATGATATGCCTAAATATATGAAGTAGTATTTACGTAATTATGGCTGGCATTTCAATAAAGCTTTATGTAATTATGCAGTATCTCTGATGAAAAAAGGAGGTCAAAAACTTGAACCAGTATCTAAAGAATATGTAGATAAGACTTTAGAACAATACAATATTCAATTAGAAAAGAATGTAGGTTGCGACTATATATTTGTAGCTAATATGTGTAAAGCAGATTACTATGGCAGTAGTATAACCGATGAAAAACACTTTGCTCTTTATATCAAAGATACAATAGATGATGAAGACGCAGGTGATGGAACTACTATGAGAAGATGGTATGCAACTATGGTAGCTAATGGAACAATGGTAGATTGGGAAGAGTTCATATGATACATTACAAAGCTTGTTTAGAAAAATATAATTGGTTAGTTGATATTTATGTAATACAATATAAACACGATTTGAAATATCTAGACTGTATAGCTAATAAATATAATTTACCTAATAAAATTTATGATAAATTAACAAATAGGCTAACCAATTATATTAATTCTGGATTTATTTATAATTGCAGTAAAACAAATCATAGTATTATATTTATAGGAGAATCAGATTCTATTTACGAAGCTGCAAATACTCTTGCACATGAAAAGAATCATCTAGAAATATATTTGTGCAAATTATTAAATATAAATCCGGAATCAGAAGATGCTGCTATTCTAAGTGGAGATATTACAGAATAGTTAATAAATCCATATATAGTATAGCTAATTAAATAATTAAAAAATAGTAATAGAGGAATTTCTTAATTTTGAGGAGTTCCTCTATTTTTGTTTTGTTACAATATTTCTATTAAATATATATAGACCATAAAGTAATAAATATATAAATACTATGGGAAAATATTTTAGTATTGCAGAATTAACTAAGAGTGAAACTGCAAATAAAAGAAAAATTAATAATAAACCTACTAAAGAAGTAGAGAATTGTCTTAATTAGTTAATAGATAATATTTTAGATCCATTGAGAAAAGCCTATGGATAGCCAATTATTGTATCAAGTGGATATAGATGTCCTGAATTAAATAAAGCAGTTGGAGGGGCAAGAACTAGTTAGCACACACTTGGATAGGCTGCAGATATTCATACTAAATCTAACTCTAAGGAAAGTAATAAACAATTATTTGAACTTATTAAATAGTTAAAACTTCCTTTTGATTAGCTGATTAATGAGTATAATTATTCTTGGGTACATGTTAGTTGTTCTAATAGAAATAGAAGACAAATATTAAACATTAAGTAATATGGCAGAGCTTTTTGGGAAATCATACCAGGAAGTCGGTAAATCTACCTCTCCATTATTACTAAGAAGTAACGGAGATATAAAGCTATAGTGGGGAGGTAAATTTATTGATTTACTAAAGAATGGTAAAATAAATTCTCAATCTAAAAAAGTATTAAAGTAGATAGAAGACTCAGATAGTATAAAAGATGATGGAATATATTTAGTAACTAAGGATAATAGTATTTGGATATATCTTGACGGGACTAAACTCTTATTATCAGATACCGGCAATACATACGTATCCTTTATGAATGAACAAACTACTACAGGAGATTAGAAACATCAAGCATTAACTAATGCCGGATTTTATTATAAATCTATCGAAGACGCTTCTAATGCTGGATTATCTGCAGGTATTATATATAATGAAGCTGACAACAAGCTATATGTAGTAAAAGATGGAGTATTATAGGAATATAATATTTTAACCAAGCCATCTACCTCTAACCCTAATTCTACCTCTAATTAGTTTAAAGAAATCTTTATTTCAGATATGCACATTTATAAAGATGGAACTATGCGTATAGACTCTAATTAGTTAACTTTCTATATAGACGGAGTATAGGCTATAACTGTGTCTGGGAATAAATTTTAGATAGGAGTTAACTCTTTTTTTGATAAAAACTTATTTTCTCTTAATTATAAATCTGACCAGTATGGGTGGGGTTTATTTCATAATCAAAAAGGACAAACCATTTTAGAAGTTGATTCTATTAAGTGGAGAAATATAGGTAAAGAACTACCTGCAATGAGGTCTACCCTAGACAAATCTACTATATATAGCAATAATAATATTATTTAGTATTGCGAATAGGGAAATGATAATAAAGTTATAGCTTATATAAAATATAACATCGAATTTAAAGTAGGGGATTATGCATTTATATATGTTAGCTTACCTCACTTTAATTATTTAGTTACAAGTGCTGATGGTACTATAACTATTAATTAGACTGTTCCTGATGGATATACTTTGTAGGTAACAACAACTACTGGCACTTATCTATTTGCTGAAAAAGTAATCGAAGTTAAGGGAACTGGAGATTTAGTATCTGCTATAATGTTAATTAATGGAAAAGAGGATTTATAGTATAATATAAGTTTGGGTAATATCAGGTAGTTTAAACGAACTCCTTATGAAGTACTCATAACAGATATTGATAGCCACTCTAACACTCTATCATTTGTCATTGACAATGATGCTATTAGGAGGGACTTTGAGAATGAATGTTATAACACAAAGATATGTGCATCTAGAGTTCCTCTAGTATACTAGACTCAGGATTATTATTCTTTAAAAGATTTAACTAAAGATAAAATTAATCCAGATACTGGTGATACTTTGTTAGATGATAATGGTCAACCAATTCCTGACAACTAGAATCACACTAAAATTGGACCTGTATCTACGGAGGAATTTAAGAATATCCTTCAAGCAAAATGGTAGGAAGATTTAGATGATAAACCTAATGTTGAGTATCCAAAAGTAGGAATTTATTCTGATAATCTTATAGGAATCAATTCTTAGTTATATAATGCAGTTTTCAAGAAAGGTTAGTTATATCCTCGATATGAGAATGATTTAGCTATACCAGAAGGAACTGAGAAGGATTACAAATTAAACAAGAAATTTGATACAGTAATTCCAAACTTAAAATGGATTAAACAGTTGATGGATATTGCAACTCCTATAGGTACTATAGTAGCTTGGCATGGGGATAGTGTTCCAAAAGGTTGGTCTATATGTGACGGAAGTAATGGTACTCCAAACCTTATTGGTAAGTTTATAAAGGCTGATACTTCTGAAAAATAGGATAATGAAACTGATTTAGATGAGGATAACAAACTTCTTTTAATAAAAGAATATCTTCCTGAACATCATCATCCACATAAACCACATAATCATATTTTATCAGGTTCCCATACATATACAGATACTGTATATCATAATACTTATAACGGAAGCTCTACTACAGTAGGTAGTGCCTCGGAGAATAATTCCACTTCTGCAATAGGTAGTATAAGTTATGGTGGCAGTGATTCAGAGACAGTGGGTATTACAGTAAACGGAAGTGATTTTGAAGTATCTGAGGAAACCAGTGAAGAATAGTCTATAAATTGGGAGAATAGAAAAATAAAAATAGAACCTCATGCATATTCTTTAATATTTATTATGAAATATTAGAATTTGTATGATATGTATAATATTTAATGAACTATGAGTATGGAAAGTAATTTTGATGACACAATGTTTGAAGTAGATGAATTCGACGAGAATCCTACTCCAGAAAATTTAGAAACAGATCCAAAACCAGAAAAAACAGGTAATTAGGATACTGATTCAACTCCTCCAAGTAAGGGAGATTAGGAAGATGATTTAACTACTGAGGTACTAAAGCTTAGGGGTATTAGTAACCCAGATAAGATTAAATTTGAAGACGAGAGCGGTGCTGTTACAGAGCGTTCTTGGGATTCTCTAACTAAAGAAGAGCAAATAAATATCTTAGCAGACTAGAGAGAGCATTAGGAGACTAATAATGATTTAGCAGAAGATGAAATTGAACTTATTAATTCTATTAGAAATAGTGGAATGAGTGTTCAAGATTATATGCAGACTATCACTCCTCAAATTAATCAGCCCTAGGATACAAATCAATTTGATGCTATGTCTGATGAAGATTTATATGCTTTTGATATTTTAAGTAAAGTTGGTAATGACAATATTACAGATGAAGAACTTGATGCTGCGTTAGAAGCTGCTAAAGCTAATGAAACTTTATTTAAGAAAACAGTAGAGGGATTAAGACAACAATATAATAGATTACAAGAAGAACAAAAACAAAACATTGCAAATCAACAATAGGCTGCTGCTTAGCAGAGATATTAGGCATTTGCTAATGTAGTTAATAATTAGATTGATAACTTTAATAGTTTTGCAGGACAACCAATTCAATTATCTAATCAGGATAAAGATAACTTATCAGAATTTATGTTAGCTTTAGATGAAGATGGTTCTAGTGCTTTAGGTAAGGCATTGCAGGATCCTAAACTCTTAACTAAAGCAGCTTTTTGGTTACTTAATGAATAGGAATTAATTGCAGAATTATAGAAGTAGCAGCAAGATGCATATACTCGTGGTTATAATGCAGGTAAGGGAGACATTCTTAACAAATCTAAATTCGTATTTAAACCAACAAAGCAGGCTACGAGTAAAAAGGATGAATCTATTTGGGATTCAGACGATTGGAATTAATTTTTAAATTTAATTTATGTTAGTAGCAAATTTTGTAACAAACCATGCAACCATGGGAGATACAAGAACTTATGAAGATTTCAGTAAGTTTTTAGGTGAAAGACCTCACCGACTCGGAGTAGTGTCAAGACTCTATCCAGAGTTGACAGCTACATTCCTGACAGAAGCATTGAGAAATGTTTATTATGGTGATTCTAAACCTAGTAAGTATCAAAGTATTGATTCTACTTACTTCGAGTGGGAAGTAGAAACCAATTATATTAAGCGTGTTCCATTTGCAGCTGAACCAGTTGGTGATGGAGCAAATGGCTCTGAGATTGAAATGGTTTTCCCAGAGAATTATTACCGTTTGCATGAAATCTTCAAGATTGAGAGTACTGGTCAATAGTGTTTTGTTGTTTCCGACAGTGTTAGAAAGGCAGATAATATGTGGTCAGTAATGGTTCGTCTGCTTGATGATGATTATTCTTCTGTACTTGATACTGATGGTACTCATATCGGTGATTATACCTACTTTATTGGTAACGCTAAACCAGAATTGCATGAGACTGGTTGGGTTAAGTATCAGAGCAATGTAGAAAAGATGCGCAATTATATGAGTACTATTCGTGTATAGGACACATATAGTGCTAAGTATGCATTGATGGAAGACACATTTATCAAAATTGGTAAGGGAGAGAACCAAGGATGCCTTACTGAAAAGATTTACAAGTTGGATCCTATGAAGAAGAATCTTATTGAGAACTTCTTGTATGCAAGAGAGAATATGATTTTACTTGCTAAGGGTACTGTAGGTGTTGATGGTAAGACTACATTAGCAGATAAAGCTACAGGAAGACCTATCTTCATTGGTGACGGTGCCATTCCTCAAATTGAGCGCTTTGCTAGTAAGTATTCTGCAAACAGAATTACAATTGGCACATTCCATACAATAATTTCTGATATGGTATCAAAAGCAGATAAGCCAACAGGTAATCATTTCTGCTTTATGTGTAATGAAAAAGCTTGGGCTATTGTACAGAGAGTACTTGGTGAGTATCTTTCTACTAGAAAGACTGACGGAGCTTATCTTTGGTCTAAGCAAGGTGAAGGAAAGTATATTAAAGTAGGTGCTACATTCGACGCATATGAGTGGGGTGGTAATACTATTAGCTTCAAGGTTGATAGAACATTGTCTAGAGAATATCAAGACCCATATTTCTTGTGTATTGATTTGACAACTGGTAAGACATCTACACAACCTCCTATTTAGATGTTCTCATTGAAGGGTAAAGACTACATTTTCAACGAAGTTCTTGGTGTCGGTGGTCGCTCAGGAGGTGAAAGTGGTGTTGTAAGTTCACCTGTAGCTGGTGGTCTTATGACAATCTGGGGATATGCAGGTATTGCTGTATTTAACCCTTATAAATCATTTATTCTTAAAGCTAAGGAATATTGATTTAATTAATAGATTTAAAAAGATTATCTAATAATATTAAGATACGGTAGGAGACGAGATGCTCTCCTACCTATTCATAGAAATTTATAATGAATTATGGCAAAAAAAGTTAATGATGTAAAAGACGGCGACTTAAAGAGTAATGTTGTTGTTCTTAGAAGTGTTTATGGTAAAGTTGGATAGAAATATTTTATTCAGCCACAAAGAGATCCTAAAACTGGACGTTTTCCAGAGTGTGTAAAGTAGGTAAATTCATATGGAGATATTATTCTCACAGAGGATGAAAGAAATAGAGAAGCACAAGGTTTAGTACACTTTATTCCAGTGACTGAGGTATTTACTATTACTGATGGTAAGTCCTTTAATTTGGATGATATTTATCAGGCTGCTGAATGGGAAGCAATTAAAAATTGTGACCTTATTGCTGTAGATAGATATGCTAAGAATGATAAGGGTGACTATTTAATTGATGGTACTGTAGACAAACATTCTACAAGACCTCGTTATGGTGCTGCTGAGTTATATGTTGATAGACCAGGTCTTGATGCGTCTCGTAGAGTTACTAGAAAGAAACTTATTCACCAAGCTATTAACTTCATTCTTGATGATGAAAGAGGTTATGATGGTAGATTACTTGTAGCTAGAGTATTAGGTAGAAATATGAAGAATCAACCTAATGCAGATGTTGAGGATTATTTAATTTCTATTGCAGAAAAGACTCCAGAGAAGATTATTAATTGTTATACTGGAGGAGATATGCAATTCCGTATGTTATTTATTGAAGCCCGTGAACATGGAGTAATTAGAAAGAAACAGGGTCTCTATGTTTTCGGTGACGATGGAAAATGTATTTTGGGAGCAACAGATGATGCTGCTATTGAATGGATGTAGAGTCCTAAGAATAGTAAAGTCATGGCTATGATTCGTAAAGATACTTATCCTGAAATGTTCGTAGATGAAGAACTCTCAGATAAGAAATAATAAATAAAATTAATCGTTTTAAATGACAGCTAGGTAGATATTTGAAGCAACTTTAATAGAATTGAGTAAGATTCAAGCTCCAGCTCTTAAACTGTATGAATTTAATTACCTTTTTAATAAGGCGATTAACTAGTATATTAATAAAGTATATAATGTATATGATATTAATTAGCAAACTACTGATGATTTAAGAGTATTAAAATCTACAGCATTTTTAAAACCTCATAAATATGGAGAGGGAAAAAATAATCCTTACAATAATTATAGTTAGGATAGTACAAATTCTCCTACATATGATGGACAGAGTCCTAGTGCCGATGCTACATATGCTAAAGCAAGTTCATATTTAAGTGCAGCCCATTCTTAGATTCAGTCCTTAAATGGTGCTACTTATGAGGTATTTATGCCTATTGATTATTTACATATGCTCAATTGTGTATGTATCTATTACGTTGCAAAATAGAAAGACTGTTGGGATGCAGGTTCTTATATTTAGATTCCTGCAACTCGACTTACAGCGGATTCTTGGAGTTAGATTGTAACTGATATTTACAATAGACCTTCTCCAATGCGTCCATATTATTATATACATAATCAATCTTCTAATATAACTGTTCCAACTTCACCAGTTACTGGTAATGGAACACCTTCTGATACTAATCCTGCAGGATATACTGGAACAGATATGCCTATAGGAGGATATGCTGTAACAGGAGATGGAATGAAAGCTAATGGAACTAAGGATGAAACAGTAAAAGTAGCAGATGCAGAAAATGCTGGTTCTAACTTTTAGAGAACATTTTAGCTTAAACAAGGTGAGACTACAAAAGATATTTCTTTAGTAGAAAAACCTACAGCAGTGAGACTTGCAAATCCTAGCAATGTTCGTTGTGAAATCCGCTATGGTAAAGACGATTCACTTTTCTAGTTAGTAGAAGTGCAAATTGATTATGTAAAGAGTCCTCAATTTATTCGTTTGACACAAGAATAGATTGATTTAACTGAAGACACTTCTCAAATTATGGAGTTCCCAGATTATGTAAACCAAGAGATTATAAATGAGTTGGTACACTTAGTTATGGAGCATTCAAATGATCCAAGACTGGCAAACAATATTTAGATGACTAATACTATTGCCCGACCAACTGGACAGTAGTAGGCTGCACCACAATAGTAGGCAGCTCAACAGTAGTAATTTTAATTAAATTATAACTAATTATGGCAGGTTTAAATTTTTAGACACAAACTATTATTAATAGTAATCTGGATCCAGATTCAGGTAAAGGAGTAGTTCTCTTTGAAGGTAAGAAAGAGAAGGTTGATGGAGTTGAGAAGGATGTTCTCAAGATTAAGAGAGATTTTCTCTTTGTAAAAGATAATGTTGATTGTATTCGTAGACGTAAAGGTTATGCAGCAGAGTTGTGTGAAGCAACAATTGACTTTACTAAGTTAACTTCTGTTGTACCTACAGACCATGCAGTTAATTATTTAAGACTTGATATTTATTTAGGAGTAGATGGTGCTGAACCTTATATTTATTCAACTCCTTGGTATCATAAGGGTAAGCCTTTCTGGGTAGAATTTATTGCTAAGAAGGGTGATAGTGCTAAGGCTCTTGCAGACAGACTTGAGAAGACAATTAAGTCTAATCATATGTTCCAAGTAGATAAAGACCTTATCAAGGTAGCTAATGATGGTAAAGGTAAGATTACTCTTACTGGTGCTACAGAGTATCAGAGATTTAGAAAGGTAACTATCAATATCTTTGAGGAAGCAGCTGATTACGATGATGAAGTAGCAACAATGAATCCTAATAAGGTACAAGCTACTGATCCTATCGCATTGGTTAAATTTGGTAAGAATGCATTTGGTACTTATTCTCAGATTATTAAAGATTTGAGACTTCCTACTGCTGCAAATTATCAATGGTCTGCTATTCGTCAGGTAGAAACTCCTATTGTAGGTGCTACATACAATCAGTATATCATTGAATATCATGCTCCTGCTAACAGTCATCCATTAAGTGTTGTTGGTGGACGCCTTAACTCTTATACAACTCATGTATTTTGGGTTAAGAATGATGCTGACTTAGTTAGTGCTTGGGAAACTGCTTTGAAGACAGTTGGCACTATTGTAGATTCAGATACTAATAAAGATGTTTCTGCAGATACTGGTGAAGTATCTCAAGCAGAATCTGAATTAACTAAAGGAGTAAAAACTGTTAAGGGTTAATGGAACAAGTGTTGCTTGAATGGATTTTACCAATAATAGGTAGTGGCGGTCTAGGTGCCGCCATTACTTATATTTTTACTTTTAATAGTAGAAAGAAACAAGCAGATGCTGAAGCCGAACAAAGTTTAGTAGAAGTACAACATAAAAAAGAAGATTTAAAACAGGATTAGTATGATTTCTTGTAGAAGACTTGTGACAAGTATATCAAAGACTACCATGAATTAGAGAGTGATTTTAGAAAACAGCTACAAGGATTAAGAGGAGAAATTGATAAAGTTTCCTTTGAAAAATCCAAAGCTATTGCAGATAAATGTACAGAAATTGCAGAACTAAAATCGAAAGTTACTTATTTAAAGGGTATACGTTGTTATAATTTTACATGTTAGCACAGAATTAAATAGAATCCTGAGGAAAATAAATCTAAATAGTAAGTATAAATGTACATAGAGAAATTAGCTAGTTCGATACGAAATGATGTAGTATCAGGTTTAAGAGGTTATCACTAGAATTTATCTATGAATATAGACTAGCTCTAGGATGAAATAGTGGCTTGTCGATTATCAATAATAAATGAATTATATTCTAAAGGAATTGCTCCTATAGACGATTTATTAATGGCTATTAATTGTGTAGATGTTGATTGTGAATCTTTAGAGAGATGCTCTTGTGGTAAAAAGAGTGATGGCGACACCATTACAGCACATTTTCAAATACCACAACTTGTCACAACATATGGAACTTAGGCTATTAAGTATTTAGGAGCTACTGATAGATAGAATAAATTTACTATTATTACATCATTGTCTGAATTACAAACTATAAAATATAGAAGAAGGAGATTAACTAAACCTTATGTGTGGATTGACCTCGCACCTAATGCAGAAGGAATGCTAGATTGTTTTTTATTTAACGCTCCCTTTGTAAGACAAGTGTCTATAGTTGCAGTATTTAAAGATCCAAGACAATTAAATAAATATAAGTGTTGTAATTTAGACGATTTAAATGGACCAGATGTAAATAATAGTTTTATTGATTAGTTAATTAAAGACAAATTGACTAAAGAGAAACTCTATTATTATAGACAAGCAGCTGCTCCTAAATTACCTAATGACTAGCAATATACTTCTGGTAACTAATTAAATACAATATGAATTTTAACTATGCAATAAGTCAAGCTAAAACAGAATATGATGTAACAGGCGATTTAGAAGATTTACAAGAAATTGGTTTAATTGCTTATGATAAAATAGGAAATAAAAATACTATACTTAAACAGGTACAGTTAAAGGTAGATTGCTCTAATGGGTCTATTTAGTTACCATGTGATGTTTCTATAATAGAAGCAGTTACTTATTGTGGTGAAGATTATAATTATACTAGTAATGTAAAGTATGATGGAGATCCTTACTCTGCAAATGTGGAGAATTATATAGAATCCAGAAAAGCATTTACCAATCCTTATTACATAAGTGGTAAGTTTGTTAAATATAAAAGAGTTGGTAATACCTTATATGTAAATAAAGGTTTAGATACAGTAAATTTATTATATCATGCCAATATTTTAGACGAAGAGGGATTGCCCGATATAAATGATAAAGAAGCAAGTGCTATAGCAGCTTATATAGCCTATACTATTAAATAGAAAGAGGCATTTAAAACCCATAACCAAGTAATTATGTAGGAAGCCCAATTCTTACGTAAAAGATGGTTATTTCTATTAGATGCTGCTAGAGTACCTGAGTATATTTCACAAAATGAAATGAATGATATACTAGATGCCAAATATTCTTGGGACAGAAAGGTATATAATAAATCATATAAACCAATGTAATGAATAGGGAGGCAATTTTGCTTCCCTATTTTTGTTTCTAATAACTAAATAAATATAAATGGGTAACTTTGCAATGGGGCATTCTTTTACATGTCACGACATATTTATGAATTTTCCGGTTAGAAAGCTTAAAATGACTCCTGAATAGTGTAAAGAAGTCTATTCTGATGGGAGCAAAAGAGATTTAGCAGCTTCTATTTGGATGAGTAGTGTAAGATTAATTCTTGATGATATTATTGAGAATAATACATAGTTTAAATTACCTGGAATGGGCAGAACACAGTCTTACATATAGATGAAAAGAACAGAAGGAGATGATTTTAAAAAAGCTTTTAGACGAGGTAAATGGCGAGATGTTGATTTCATTACATCTAATTTCTGTGGTTATTAGTTATAGTTTGTAATGGAAAGTAAGAAAAGAACAAGAAGAGAAAAACCCATTTATTTAGCTACTAGAGATAAAGATAAAATAACTGAATACACTAATTAGGGTAAATAGTATTGAAGTAGAAAACAATTTAGGACTATTATGAATAGATATTTGAGATGTATCCAACTATAGCACAATCTGATATAAAAAGAATACTCTAGTATGGTTGGAAAGCATTTTATTTACATAATAGTTATGGTGGTGATGTGCTTGTTAATTAGGGTAAGTTATGGTTTTATTCAGGATATTTGATGAAAGATTCATTACGTTGGTTTGAATATTATTAGCATAAAATGAGAACTAAGTTAAGAGTAATGTATAAGCGTAAGAAAATTAAATGGGATGGATATTACTATTTTGCTCTAACTAGACCACAATATGAAGCTTATTTAGCTTAGAAACACACCGGTAGAGGGAGACCTAAGAAGAATTTTATATTTGAAAAAGTTATGTTCTTCAAAGTATATGATGAATGTAACATTATGTAGAACGGACATGTAGCTATATTTAGACTTCCTTACTCCTGGGATAGAGGTTTTTCTTTCTATCAAGCAAAATTAAAAACAGATAAAGCTGAACTAATATTACTCCGAGAACCTTTAAAGTTCAAAGATATATTATTATCAGAATACAATTATGAATTTATAATAGATGAACAACGTAAATATAAAAAGAAATAATTTATGGCAGGTAATACTATAATGACTGCAAAAAATACCTTTGGAGACGGTCTTCTCATGGATTTTGCACCTGATAATACCCAAGCCACTTGTCTTACCCATGCCCTTAATGCTACCTTATTAACTATGAATGGTAATGAGTTATCATTATAGAATGATATGGGTAATGGTAGAGTGGAAACAGCTTATTTACCAGAAGGTTATGTTCCAGTAGGTACTTGTGAATTTGGAGATATTATTTATATTGTCTCTTATAACCCAATCACTAATAAATCTTAGATAGGATGTTTTCCATCTCCTGAAAGAAATATTAGTAGTAAGGAATTAAGTGGTATTAAAACTACATTTAACTTAGAAGACTTTACTAAATCAACTGACTTTGGTTTTAGAGAAACTATAAGTAATTCTATTAAAAAAGTTATTTATGACAGTAGTTTAAATCCAGGAGATAAATTTATTGTACACTCTGGAGATATAACTAATAATATATCTAGAATATCTGACTACGGAAATAAATCACATATTGTAGGGGCTTTTCCTAAACAATTTAAAATAAATGTAGTAGCTATTGAAGATTCAGGTAAAATTAACTATTTAAATAGTGATTTAAAATGGTATGACGATTTTTACATAAACTAGGAATCCACTAATAATTCTAATAAACCTGATATAGACAGTTATAGAAACTTATTAAGTTCAGGATATTCTGTATTCCAATCTAAGGTTTCAGGTAAATTAGCTATTTTAATAGAATTAGAAAGAATACAAACATTTAATAGTACTTATGAAGTATTAAGGGGTAAGAAAATTGCGGAGAGTGGGGGAAACACTTAGACTGCATCTGATTCTACTAATTAGGAAACTACTAATACTACTGTAAATTGTTAGCCATATGATATTTACATCAATTTTAATTGGAAAACTAATAATCTTGATGTAAATCCTAAAAGTATAGTTATATATGATTTCAAATGGACTAGTAACTCAGGAGATGCTAATAAAGGAGGATAGTATTATGTTACTGGAGATGAAGAGGGTAAAAAAGCTAAACTTCCTATAACTGAAACAGCAACTCAACAATATATAGAATTAGGAATAACAGGGCAAGCTAACACTGAAAAATACAGTGAGTTTTTAAAGAGTAATTATTAGGAAACATCCTCTGAATATAAAGATTATACTAAGATTACTCGATATATAGAAAATGATATTCCTAAAGAGGGTTGGTATTATTTAGATTTACATCATATTATAGAAGGGAAGTATTATAATAACAAAGGAAAATCAATAGAGCCCAAAGAAGTATAGGATTGTATAGTAAATAATTATTTTAAATCTTCTATAACTAAAGAAGGATTTACAATAAATATTCCTGATACAGATAGCAGTGGTAACAAGATAGATAGGAGAGATTTGATACTTTCCTTTAAAGTAGCTCCTATGATGGAATATGGAGTGCTCTCTGATTTAGTACAAACACATTATATAGATTTTAGTAAAATAGGAAGTGGCGAAATTAACCTAGAAGGCTACAAGTATTATATAGGAGAGAATTTGTGTACCTTACAAATAGATAGTTCTATTTATCCAGAGGATAATAAAGACGTGGCTGAAATAGAAGTATAGTTTTATGATAACCAAGGCTTATGTGCCAAATACTTTATCAATAATTTAGTTTCTTATTCAGGTATTATTACAGAATATATACCATTAAATGGTAATTCTTCAAACTATAAATTATCTAAATATAATGGTGAAAAATTAATACCTCATGCAGGTCAAATATTTACAAATGATGGAATACCTGAAAATGTTGACACAACTTTATCTTATGTCTATTTAGATGCAGAAGCCAATAAACTAGAGCCTATAGAAGTCACTTATGATAAAGAAAATAAGAACTTTTATAAAGATAATAAAGAAGTGGTGACTATTGGACCTACTTCTCAAATATTCTATAATGATGCAGGTACTTTGTATAGTAATATGCTATATGCTGTTAAGATAATATATAAATATACAAGTAAAAATGTCTTAGGAGAATATAACACTGGAGAAACTGGGTAGTTTAAGATTGAATGGAGATGGTTATGGACTAATACTATGTTCAATTAGTACTACTATAATGTAAAAGACTTTAAAGACAATTAGTTTGAATTATCTTTAGATGCAGAAGCTTAGTATTATCCTGATTGGAGTTCTGAAAAGATATATAATTATGAAAATAGCCCTAAAGTATCTGATAAATTATATGAAGGTTTAGGTCTTAATTTGGAATATATAAATAATGGAAAAATTAATTATAATGTAAATTTAGGACTTCAAGACACTTATAACTCTTTTAGCTTAAATAAAGACTCTGTAGGGGAAACAAAGGTAGAAATATATGAGGGTGCTGATTATATTCAATTTGAAAATGAAAGTATTGTAGGTGATAATAGCACTTATTTAAATTTAGATATTTTAAATTAGGAGAATACCAATAAAATAATAGATAATATAGATAAAAAATATTAGCACATAATTAATAAGAAAGAGGATGAAAGTGGGGTAAACGACCCTTGGAGTGAAGCGAAAGCTTATAAAAATTATAATCCAGTATTTAAAATGGAGATTCCTGATGCTCTATCTGGTAACTCTATAACTTATATAGGTAATGACACCCAGAAACATACAAGTAACAAGTATACTCGGAAATCGTTTAATAACTTAACTAAAGATTAGTATTTATCTGTCAATTTAGTTAATCCATCTTTATATATAAAATAGTATGTTGAAAAATAGGCTACTTATTAGGAACTAATAAACTTATTACAAAAAGGATATCAAGATTTTGGATTAGATTTAGAAAACAATAAATTTAAATTTAAGTACGTATATTCTATTTGGGCTAATGATAAGGGTCATAGTGGAGCAGATAAATGTAGATATTTAGTTTAGTGGAATTAGACTAAATCATTAAATGACATAATTAATTCAGTAGGTAACTTAAATATGCCTGAAGCAACTAAACTTTCAGCCAACTCTATTATATGGCAAATTAGAAGAACTTATGGATACTCTGAGCATTCAGTGTGGAAATTTAGGGATAATTATTTCTTACGTGAGGAATCAGAGTCTGATGAAAATGCTTCATACTCAGGATTTGACCTACCTAATGGATTTTTTATTAATTTAATAGGATTATATAGACAGGGAACATATATTTCTAGAAATAATATACTTAAGAAGGAGACATTATTAAGTGATTTATTTTCTGAGGATCCCTTTGGACGTTCCGGTGTGTTTGCTTAGTTAGCTTATAATTATGATGGTGATATACATTTATTAAATGATTACTATTTCATAAGTACTCAGAGTGGAGGATCCACATCATTATAGGTAGGTTTATAGAGATTAGCTAATATGTGGGCAGGATGGCTTAGTAGTACTTACGTTTTATCAGATTCAGTTATAGCCGCTTCTACACAGGTAACTAATACTATATATAAGAAAAAACAAACTAATTTTATTAAAGATATTATTTTTAAATCAAATTTAGAAAATAAAAATGAGAACCTATTATTAAATGGATGTAAATATGCAAAGTATCTTACAGATCTACGAAAGCAGATAGAAGGAAATTTAGAAGAACTTAATGTTACAGTAAAGTTTAATAATATAATTAAAAATATTCCTATAATTATTTAGCTAGATTCTTTACCTCCTGAGTATAAGCATAGTAGTTCTTTAATTAGAATAAAGTAGTTTTGTAACTAGTCATATGATGATATTAATATAACTAATGTTAGTGATAATAATCTATATTAGATTAGTAATAATACTCTTATACCTGTAAATAATAATTAGAAAGTGCGCCTTGTTAATACCTATACTCCTGAAACTGAGATTGAAATGGATGACTCATGGTGTACCTTTACTATTCCTAAGGTATTTAAATATCAAAATCAAATACTAACTCCTATATATGCTGGTCCTACAGCTCTACGTGCCTACTCATAGTGCTTTTATGGAGGAGGAGATGGTTCTGGTGGTAGCTTAAAAGATTTACTTTTGGCAGAGACAATTATAAGTGATATAAATCATGTATAATGGAAATAAATAATGAAATAAGTTTTAATGTACAAACTAAGGTATTACCTACCAAGGGTAATTTAGTATATGAGTACAATCCATTTAGAAATTATAGACTAACCTAGATTAAATATGAATATTAGGAATAGTTATATACAGAATAGGAATTAGAAGATAATTTTAATATTTTTATAGATAAAACATATGAAGTAGTACCAAATGCAACGATACAAAATGGTAAGAAAGTAGCACTTGAAGATGGTCCTGCAATAAATATACCTATTACTGCATTTAAAGATGGTTCTTATAGACAACACTTCAAAATTGAAGGTAGAGATCCTTCCAATAATCCTGTAACCGATGAATGTGGTAACTACTTACCTAATGGAACTCCTGCAGTAGCTTGGGTAGTGAGATATAATAATAAACTATACTGGGAAGAGGATTTTCTTAGTAATATAAATTCGATATTCACTTATACTGTAGGTACTTAGTGGCTTAAAAAGACAGCTGTTGAAGGTAAAGAAGTTTATGAACCTCTTACTGAAGATTTACCTATATTACATGAAAAGGGAGAATTAGTAGATTTTGTAACAGATGAGCTAAAATTTGATTTGAAGCATCCAGTAAATATTGTCTCTTAGTATAGTTATGATGGCTCAGTCAATTTAATTATTAATGATGGTATAAATACCCCTAAATTAATTAATAGTAGGTTCAGCGCTACAGGTAAAAATACTTATGAGATAATAGATAGAAAAGGTAATAATGATACCAATATCTATGATTAGGGAGACTAGTTTGAGATAGACACTTCATTATACAAAAGAGTAATTAGTATTCCTAAATTATCTTACGAGGGTACTTCTTCAGGTGGTAATCTCAAAGTTGGTAACTATCATTTTTATATTAAATTATCTGATGCAGATGGTAACGAAACAGATTTTGTTGCAGAATCAGGATTAGTTAGTGTATTTATAGGATTTGGCAATCCTGACAGTCTAACTACTGGAGTTAAAAATTAGAATAGTTTTAAGACAGTAAATCTATATATGTCTAATATAGATTCAGCTTATGATTATCTATATGTCTACTATTCTAGATATACTGCAGAATAGGGAGAAAATTTCAATACAGAATATATAAAGATAGACAAGAAGTTTGTGGTATCTAATTAGGGTACTTGTAATATAAGTATTAATGGTTATGAACCTACTATACCTATAACAGCTAATGACATTAATGACACTTTTGAAATTGTAGATGCTGCTAAGGCGTAGGTTTCTTGTTAGAATATGCTGTTTTTAGGCAATGTACATAAGCCTGAGATACCTTATAAGGAGTTATCTGATTTGTCTTTGCATTTTTTACCTTATTTAAAAAATAAGGATTATGAATGTAAATTTGACTAGAATTATAATATAAATACTTCATCCTTAGGTTATTGGGATTCCTAGTATATTTATAATTATGTAGGCTACTGGAATAATGAGTTCTATAGACTTGGGGTAGTTTATATATTACCTAATGGTGAATTAACTCCTGTATTTAATATTAGAGGGTGCAGTAATGTAGTAGAGTATAAAGAAGCCAAGAAAGGAGCTAAAAAAGAAGACACTAAAGATGGAGAAAATCCAGGCAAAAAAGACCATTCTAGTTTATATACAGATATACCTTTATATATAAATAATGAACGTAATTACATTAACTACAGTGAAACTGACTACTAGTTAGTTGCCAACATAGTTAGAGATAAAGATTTAAAATCCACAGCTCTTAATGAAAATATTAAGGGAGTAATTAGATTTTAGTCTGATAAGGATGCTGATACCATACATAGCTTAGACATTAGAATTAATGACGAGGCTATGTAGGAGTTAAAGAAATATGTTAAAGGATTTTTCTTTGTACGTCAAACTAGAATTCCGACTATATTAGCTCAAGGTATTACATTAGGACTGGATTAGAACTCTTACACTCCAACTATACCAACAGCAGGAGGTTTATTAGAACAATTATCTGATTCTTTGGATAAAACTTATGTAACTACAGAAGATATTAATGATGTAAATTATGTTTCTGAAGGATTTCTATCTAGATATTAGTTTAAATTTAAAAAGAAATCTTCTGGCTTATGGAATAAAATAGGTAAAATAGCTGCTATTACTGCTGGAGTTGTGGCTTTAGGTGCTGCTACTGTATTTACTGCAGGTGCTGCAGGAGCGTTAGTTGCCGGATCAACATTAGCTGGAGCAGTTACAGCAGGGAGTACTACGTTAGGAGGAGTTTTAGTTGCTGGAGGAGCCATTACTACCGGATTAGGATTGTCTACTGGAGTAGCAGGTGCTTCTGCCATTATAGCTGTAGGGGCTGGAACAGCAGCAGGTTTAATAACAGCAATAGCTGCAACAAGTTAGGAAGTTACATATGGTATTTAGACTTGGAAACATAAAAAACTAGATGGTAGAAATACTAAATGTCCTAAAGGATATAAAATAACCGAAGTAGATGATTCTAGAAAAGTGGGAGGTGACTTTGAAAATAGAATTATAATCAAGGATAGCTCTAAGAATAAAACATAGGTTATTTTATGTCCTGATTTTGAAGTAAATCAAGCTTATTTTAATTAGTTATTTACAGGTAACGAACATTTAATAGAGTCTACAAAAGCTTAGGGAAATAATTTATTATTAGGACATAGTTCTAATTATTTCTCAGAGGATGTTATTAGTAACTATAGACATTATTATATACCTGATTACTATGATACTAATTCTAGTATATCAGGTAATTATAAATTAATTAGTGTTCCTGAAGATGTTAAATGCGTAGGATTAGACAATCTGAAGTTTCGAAGTAGAGCTGGATATGCAGAAGAAGCTTGGCAGTATGAGTCTGTTGGTGATGAATATAAAACAGAAAATGATAAGAATAATAAATCAGAAACAGATGAAGAAACTATAAGCAATAAATAGATTAACTCTGATATAGTTAGAGGTATATATGGAGCTTATTTGGGGGTATCTAATACTTCAGATAAGTTAACCCCTGCAACTACTGTAAATATTTATATACCTAAATATAACAGTAGTAATATACTTAAATATATCTAGATAAGAATGGATGATAATTCTACATACTTTGCTATCACAGATAGAATCGATATATCAGAATCAGATAATTATTTAGTAACTAAAAAATCCTAGTTAATTAATGATTCTACTGATTTTTACAAAGACGGATATTAGTTCTTGGCATTCAGAGGAGATTGTTATATATGTCAATTTACTCACAGAATAATAAGAAACTTTAATTCTCCTTCTGCCCCTTATAATGATGAAATTGTTGATGAAAATACTTGGAAAGATAATTACAATCCATCTAAAACAGAGAGTTATGAAAACATAAATTTAGGAGATGTTAATGCTGTTTAGTTAGGTATGTGGGTAACTTTTAGAGTACGTTCATCATATAATTTAAATATACGTACTTTAGATAGTTCTAATGTTGATGAAAAGCAAATGACAGGTCATGCTAGAGGTTATTATCCATATGCTCCTATGAGTGTGGAAGGAACTTATAAGATTCCAGAATCTCATATTTATAATAAGGGATTTAGTAAATCTTTGAGTGATAGATGGAATAACTTATTGCCTGATGTTCCTTATATTAAGAATTGGTTTGGGACACGTATTATGTACTCAGATATTCATATTAATGATGCCTACAAGAATGGATATAGAGTATTTAGAAAAACAAGAAGTATCGATTATACTAGAGAATATGGAGAAATAACTAAGTTAATTTCATTAAATTCTAATTTATTAATTATATTTGAGCATGGAATTGCAGTTGCTCCAGTTAATTAGACAACAGTTCAGTAGGTATCAGGATAGCCTGTAGCTACTTCTAGAGTACTCCCGGAAGCCCCAACTGTTATTTCTGATATGTTTGGTAGTCAATGGGCTGATAGTATTCTGAAGACTCCAGGAAAAAGAGGAGACAGTACTTAGTATGTATATGGCGTAGATACTGTAGCTAAGAAGATTTGGAAGACTGATGGAAGCTCTCTAATCTGTATTTCAGACGTTAAAGTCTAGGAATTCTTAAATAATAATATCACTCTTGGAGAAAGAGAGACTACCCCTACATTAGGAGTTCGTAATGTAAAAACTTGCTATAATTCTTATAAAGGAGACGTAATGTTTACTTTCTATGATAATACTACTGGTTTCTAGGAGAAGGTATGGAATTTATGTTATAATGAGTTATTAGATAAGTTTATTACATTCTACAGTTGGGTTCCTAGTTTTATGGAGAATATAAATAATATGCCATTCTCATTTAATAGGGATACTTCTAAATGGATAGCTAAACTAGGTACAAGTCACTCTACAAGTTCTTTTGCAGATGGTATTACTTTAACTAATGTAGTATTTGATCCTACCCTAGATGAAAGAGTAGTATAGAACATATCAGTACCTATTAGTTATTTAACTAAGAATGGAACCTATAAAACCACCTATGGTACGGTAATGACTACAAGTTATTTTATAGGTATATTACAATTATCTAATAGAGTAATTCCTAATTATAATGTACCATATGATATTAGTTATGAACTATGTAGAGATATTTATGGTAATTATAAGAATTTTACTTTGTAGAAGTTAAAATTTACTAATTCTGGAGGAGAAATGTAGGAATCATTCCCTCTAAGTAATGTGGAAGATGCTTTATTCCCAACTCACGATGTTTCTGTATATGGCTTATATATAAATCCTAAATCACCATTATATACAAGAGATTTAATGGATAAATAGGGAACTCGTAGGGTGTATTTAACTACTAGGAATGGTAACAAAATAGGTAGTGTGTTTATACATAAGGATCTAAGATCTATGCTACTTTCTGAGCTTTATTATAGAAATAAAGAGAATCATGCATATTCAGACACTGATGTAAATAAATAGGAACCTAATACTAAAGAAAGCTTAAATATTGGAGAGTATCAATTAACTGCAAATACTGTATAGGGGGTAACTTCTGATAATTATTTAGAAAAGTTTAAAGAAACAGAAGCATACAGAATTATTAATGATTTATATAGCTAGTATAATAAGTTATCAGCTTAGATAGAAGTATCTAATGACACCTAGGTATCTAAATCTACTAATATTATGTCTATGTATTCTAAATGGAAGCAATTAGTCACTTACTCTGATAACATGTTTAAGTATGATGGTAGTCCTATATAGGCTTACATAGTTCATGCACAAACTATTACTTATTCAGAGTTAATTCATACTAGTGCTCCTATATTTAAGAATTTGCAAGGTAAAAGAGAAATGCTACCTAAAGATAAATAGATAAATCCTGATACTATAGTTAAGTTATTAAATATCAGAGCTACTGTAAGTGCTAATGTACCTAATTCTGACCAAACATTAGAAGATTATTATTATAATAAAACCGCTAGTTATAATGTAGCCACTTATGAATCTACTGTTGCAATTATTCCTAAATGGAATATGTAGTTTTTAAGTACTGATTTCTGGAAACATGGCTAGGCAGGTTCATTTGATATAGCAGATGACATATATCCATGTTATTGGTATGGTAAATAGCATCCATTTGAATTTGAATTTATTGTAGTTAATGATCCTAGTGTCCATAAGATATTTACTAATTTGGAATTAATAGCTAATAAAGCTAAACCTGAATCTTTTCATTATGAAGTAATAGGAGAGGCTTATGATTTTGCAAAAGATAAACCAAATATGTATTTTAGACAAGAAGCTATGAAAGCTCTTTGGCAATACAATGGATGTGATATTGAATATAATAGTGACTTCTTGAAGGTCTAGACTAGACAGTAGAATAAGTCAGCGGATTTACCACATAATTATTTTGCAAGAGCTAAGTATATTAATGAAGTAGAAGATAGTTATATAATGGCTTAGGTTGGAAAACATGATTATAGACACTTATCTGGAGGTGAAATTGTATATTATCCAAATAGATAGGAATTTAGAGTTTGGAATCACGTTCCTGCTATTGACGTTGATGATTAGCTTGATACTTCAGCTTCTTCTTTTGGGGGAAGAGGTTTAATGGCTTCTAATATGCGTTATCTTGAAGATAGATGGAAGGTATAGATAAATCCTTTATTAATTACTTATAAAAACGAGTATGAAAGAAGAGATTCTACTAAGGCTCTGTGTACTCCAGAAAATTCTACTTGGAAAGATGGAGCAGGTACTAGGACAGGAGATAAACTACCTCCATTACCTTTATATAATTCTCCTATTCCGGATGCAATAAAAGAAAGGGGTGAAATAGCAATTCCTGGATATTCTTCTTCTACTTTAACTGGTCATTCAGAAACTACCGAAGGAAAGGATAATGCAATGTATAATTTATATAAGGTAGATTTTGAGAATGGAATACATCCATTTGATACATCTTCTTGGTTAGATGATGTGAATATTTACAAGTATAATTTTGGAAGCGCTCAAAATAGAAAGGAAACTGATATGAGAGACAAATTTATAAAAATTAGAATTAGATATTCAGGTAAAGAACTAGCAATAATTGATTTTATAAATACTATATATCAAGTTAGCTATGCATAAAAAAATAAGACTAATATAGAAAGGTTAGGCAGGATTTCAGTTTGTATAGTAGGGATTAGTTGGAGGATTAGTCCCTACTACAGCTGGTTCTGTATTAGATTAGAATACTATTAATGCTATTAATTAGTAGCAAACTAATATATGGAAAGCACAACAAGATGAATAGGCTAAGATAAGATAGCAGCAAATAAATTAGGGTTATTAGACAGCTTCTAATGTTTTAAATCCTATCTCTTCAGGATTGACTAATTTTGGTATAATGTCCGGCAATTATACAATGGCTAACCTGGGTTAGTTAGGAGGTTCCCTTAGCGGTGGTCTTTAGTTAATGTCTAATTGGAAGAATCTGTCTAATTAGGATAAGACAGCAGGAGTGGCTGGAATTGGAGGTCAAGCAGCAGATACTTTAGATAATATGTTCTTTGGTAAATAGCATGCTAAAGATTCCGGTTTAACTAAAGGGTTAAATAACGCTTATGATTCTATATCTAATGCTGCAATGATGTTTTCTCCTGTAGGAACTATTGTTGGAGGAGCCATGAAAGCTGGAAAGTTTATAGGAGATGGATTATCTGTATTAGGAATAGGAACTGACTAGATGACTACTACCGATAAAATATTGGATAGTAGCTTTATGAAACTCACTCCTGTAGGATTAATCAATGGTATAGGTGCAAAAAGAGCTAAATAGTTTTCTGCCAATAATGATACTATTGAAAAAGTTGGGGGAGACTATGCAGATTCTGTGAATACTATAGAGGATGCTGTTTCTAAGGCTGGTAAGAAATACGGCTTATTTAGTAATGGTGCTAGAAAACGGGCTAATAGACTTATTGATACTGCTAGAACTCAATAGAATATTATGACTAATATAGCTAATGAATATCAAGATTAGTTAGCTAATAAATCGTATTTAGCTTACACTAGATATGGATAGGATATTAATGGTGACATACAACAATAGTATTTAAGAGCTGCCAAACATGGTGCTATTTTATAGAGAATTAATCTAAGAAAACATAGAAAAGGTGGTTAGCTTAAAGATAAAATAGATATAGAAGTTAAATAGGAATAGTGGCAACCTATAATTAACCTTGAATATCCAGAAGTGTCTAAATTAAAAGAAGGAGGATAGTTAGAAGAGTCTAAGGAGTGGACTCCTACAATTAGTTTAGATATATAGAAATTAGAAGAAGGTGGTAAAACTGATAAACCTAAACAAGAACCAGAGAAGGTTGAGGAAACTAATTAGAAAAATGTTATTCCTGAAGGTGCTCTACATGCCCATAAGCATCATATGGAAAATGCGGAAGACCTAACTAAGAAAGGTATACCAGTAGTTGATAATAAAGGAGAACAACAAGCTGAGATAGAACGTAATGAAATCATCTTCTCTTTGGAGGTAACTAAATAGTTAGAAGATTTACATAAAAGATATTAGGGATATACTAATACTTAGAAAGAGAAAGATGAATTAGCTATTGAAGCTGGAAAGTTACTTGTTTATGAGATTCTTCACAACACTGAGGATAGAACTGGTTTAATTAAAGAATGTAAGAAAGGAGGTACGCTAGATGGGAATAAGTGATTTATTTGTATCTTATAATTAGGTATAGGCACCTTCTTACTTAGAGTCTCCTTAGGTAGAATATACACCAATAGGAGAAGAATTAACTAATTAGGAGAATTTAGATAGAATATAGTCTAGAAATTAGAAAAAAGAAGGATTTGCAGGATGGAATACCCTAGAACAAGATACTCAAGAAATTTCTGATGATAGAACTCCTACAGGTAGTTAGATAGTTAATTTCTTTATGAATAAAGGATTAACTAAAAATCAGGCTAAGGGTATTTACGGCAACATTATGTAGGAATCAGGGGGTAAACATAATATAGTTTCTAGAGATGGACATAATTCTTATGGTTTAGCTTAGTGGACTGGTACTCGTAAAGCAAGATTATTTAGTAAATATGGTACAAACCCAACTGTTAATTAGTAGCTAGAATATTTATGGGACGAATTAAACAGTACAGAAAAGGGTGCTTTAGACGCCCTTAGAAATACTTCTACTGTAGCAGATGCAACTAAGGTATTTATGTAGAAATTCGAGAGACCTGCTAATTGGGCAGCTAATTTTAAAAATAGACTTAAACATGCTAATTCTGTTGCATAATGGATAAGAAAAGAATAATTATAGGAGACAAACAATATACTGTAGAAATAGCTAAAACTGAAGAAGATAGAAGAAAGGGACTTCAAGATAGAGAGTAGTTAGCACCTGATGAAGGAATGTTATTTATCTGGTCTGAATAGTAGCCAGTTATAGAAATGTGGATGAAAAATACTAAAATTCCACTTGACTAGATAGCTATTAATGACGATGATGAAGTAACTGCAGTATATAAAGCTTAGCCTGAAGATGAAACATTACATCCATTTCCTAATGCTAAGTATATACTTGAAGTAAACTAGAATTCAGGTATAGAAGAAGGAGATGATTTTGAGTTTGATGAATCTGATGACCCCAATAAATATGTAATGAAGGTACTTGCTCCTGATGGTTCAACTCAAATGGATCTATAGGGTGGAGAACGTATATTTAGTAGAATTTCTACAAAACAGATGATTACTTGGGCTAAAAAAGCGGAAGCTAATAAAGATAATAAGGAGTTGTTTAATAAATACTGTAAGAGACTTGGTAAGAGAATGTTCAAAGAATTATATGCTCAAGACCACAGAGAACCAGAATATGTAGATGCTCCTGAATCTAAGAAAGATTAGAACGATAAAAAATAAATAATTACATAAGTCATCAAAATTATTTGCATTTTAGATAATTAATATGTACTATTGAAATACATAATATTATTAGATAATTAACTAGTTAATTAACAAATTAAATTTAAACACATGCAATTTATTAAGAAGTTTCAAGAAGGTGGAGCTGCTCCAGCACCAGAGGCTGCTGCTCCACAGTAGGGTGGTGAAGACCCAACAGCTATGTTGATGCAAGGTGCTCAGCAGGCAGTACAAAATCAAGATTGTCAAATCGCTATTCAGGTATGTCAAATGGTACTCGAAATGCTTGGTGGAGGTGGCGCTCCAGCAGAAGCAGGTGGACCTGAAGCAGGTGGCGCTCCACAATCAGAACCTGTTTATCGTAGAGGTGGACGTCTTGTAAGAAGAATTTAGAAGTAATCAATTTTAAACGTAGGGATATATCTAGATACTCATTTAGGTATATCCCTAATTTTATAATATGGCAGAATAGACTAAAAAATCGAAATATAATTTTGGAGGTCATGAATTAGATGCTAAATTATATCTCTAGAATATAAGAGATAATGCAGAAGCATTTCTTAATTCTAAAACAGATTGGACTCCAGAACAAAAAGAAGAATGGAAGCATGCGTACACTAATTTTACTAATGCTTTATAGGAAGATATTAATAATGGGGGCGGAAGATTCAGTACTGATGAATTTGGAACTATAACAGATACTAAGGGAGAATTTTCTAATACAGATTCTGATAATTATTATTATAATAATAAAGGTTAGCAAATTAGTTAGGAAGATTATGATGCTTTAAAAAAGAGAAAGCAAGGTAAGTATTAGACTTTTGAAGCTAATAGACAATTCGCTTCCTATGCTAGTTAGATAGGTAAAGGGTTGAGAGAAGCTTTAGCTGCTAAAAATAAAACTTCTGACGATACCAATGAATTTGATTATGCTAAGAATGGATTTGATGCTTATTGGCAAAAGAAATATAATCCAGCTGGAACAGCTAATGACCTTCAACCTTATTGGAATAAAGACAAAGAAGGAGAATACACTAATAGAGTAGCTGAAACTATGGCAGACTTAGATGATTATATGTCTAAGTAGGAAATGAATGATGATGTTAAAGCTGCTTATACTAATTATAGAAATATCTTAGGACAATACAATCCAAGTGATAAGAATTTTAATTTGGATGCTTGGAAGAATAATATGATACTTGCTGCGAATAGGGCAGGTATTAGTGGATGGAATAATGGATATTTTAATATTGGTTCTCAAAGTACTACACCTACAGAGGATAAAAAGCCTGAGGCTTTTGACATAAATAATGATTAGGCAGTTATTGATAAATATAAATTAGCAGACTAGATTGCTGCTCATCCTGAGTAGAGAGAACATCTTCTTGATTTAGCTAGAAGGCAATATAATCAGGAATCCTAGAATATAACTGATGAGTACAATGCGGCTATTAAATAGGAATAGGAAATTGCTAATAATAAGATATGGCAGTAGTATTTAGCTAATGAAGGTAAAGGTTATGCTAATGTAAGTAAAAGAAATTTTGGTACTGAAGTCTTTGGTAATGGTTGGTAGAATGGAAATACTGATTTTGAATATACTAGCGGAACTAGTCAAGAAGCAATGAGACGTTTATAGAATGCTTTTAAAACTGGAAATAGAAAAGGAGATTTTCTTAGAACCTCTATTAATATGACTGTTAATGGAGGAAGGTAGAAGATTTCTAATCTAGGTGAAGCACTTGCCTACTATAAACCATTGCTCGATAAAACACAAGGCGGTTGGGATTAGTTCGAAAAAGTATAGGATGCTGCAGGTAATGAGATATATAAATTAAAGGGTTCCGAAAATGCAAAAGGTCAACCCCTTTATATATGGTTTAAAAATGGAAAAGCACATGCTTATAGAGATGATCCATATTCTGTAAGAAAGGCTTAGATTATTTCAAAGGCTTAGTTAGGTATGAAATTACAAACTAGAGCTGAAAAAGAGGCTGCAAAAGAAAAAGAAAATAAAAAGGCTCTTAGTAATCCAAATACACCAGAAGATAAAAAGAGACAAATAGCAAGTTAGAGAAAACCTGGAGATACTGAATTTACCGCTACTGATATAGCTAGAATATCTGCAGCTGGAATGGATGTAGCTTCCGCTTTATCAGCGTTTGTCCCAGTGTACGGTACTGCTATAAGTGCAGGCACGGGTTTAATTTCTTCTTTAACCAATTTTGGTGCAGATATGTCTGATAAGTCTGTATCAGCAGGAGATATGTGGAAAAATCTCGGGACTAATATTGCTATGGATGCTGTAGGATTGGTTCCAGGTTTTGGAACTGCTGGAAAAGCAGGTAAAATAACTAAAACTTTGATTAAATATGTACCTAAGATAGTAACTGCCTTATCAGCAGCTAATGCTTTATCTCCTGAATCTAGAGCATCTTGGGCTAAATTAGCTAGTAACGAATCTCTCACAGTTAAAGATTGGCAAAATATTGCAGCAGGTTGTTCAGCTTTAGCAGGAGTTTCTAGAGGTGCGGTTGGACATTTTAATGCTCACACAATGGCTAAGGGAACTAAAACTAAAGATTTTAATATAACTGCTTCTGATGGCAAATAGTATAAGGTAACTGCAGAGTAGTTAGAAACTTTAAAGAAACAAAAGTCATTAGAAGATATAAATAAGGAATTTAAGAAATTACATCCTGATGCTGAACTAGATAGTTTCTTTAGAAATGGTAAATGGTAGTAGTTAAGACATCTGCACTTTAATAACCCTTAGGTTAAATCAGTTTATGACTTCAGTCGATTAAATAATTAGGGAACATTTAGTAACTCTAATATATGGAGAGTAGCTAGAGAAAATAACTTACGTGGCATTAGTATAGATGTAAAGAATCCATATAGAAATTCATTACTTAAACAACCTACAGAATCTTCGACTAAACAGAAAATCTAGAGATTAGCCAATTCTCCTCTTAGGATAGGATTTGATAATGCACCTATTGGTTAGTCATATATACCCCCAACCCCAAAATATGGACCTAAAACACAAGGTTAGACTTGGAGAGATTTATTTTAGAAACATGGATTCTATTTTAAAGAAGGTGGTTCGATTTAGAAATTAGCTAATGGAAATAATATAAATGGAAATCCTGCTAAATAGAATAGTGTAGGATATGCCGATGATTATAATTGGAATACCGATGTATTTTCTAAAAATTTAGACCACATACTTGGTAGCCTTAAATAGTATAAGGATGGTTATGCTAATTGGTTAAACACTATGTAGGATTTACATTATAACGATTATACTAACGCTTCTAAATAGGATTATTTAAATACTAATGCATATAATAATACAACTGTAGGTTAGTATTAGGATAAGTATAAAGCTGGATACGAAGATGAATGGAATGTAAGTCCTGAAGGAAATGATCCAGATGGTTTAGGATATAATACTCTTGGAATTAAATCAGCTCAAGATTCTGGAAAATTCGGCATAGTGTCTGGAAATGCTAACTCGGGTGATTGGTTAGGTAATGGTAATATGTATAAAACAGACAATTCATTCGGAGGAATTACCGATGCAAGAAGACTTCTGGGTCGTGAAGGTGATTTTAATGATGAATAGTTCAAACAATACTAGCAAAAATTCAAAGAATAGGGATATGATTTTTATCTAGACCCAAATACTAAATATTATAAATTGAGACCTTACACCGATCCTTCAAAAACAACTGTAGCAGACTAGGATAAACCTAAATAGCCTAATAACTTTAGTCTAAAAGATGTTATAAATAAGATAGATGTCACTGATAAATGGGGCATTCCTAGAGCTATGTATGCAGACATAACTAACAGAAAGGTTACAGATATGTTAAAGAAGTAGCCCATATTATATGACCCACAAGAAGACCGTCGTTATGTTCAATCTGATTTAGATGCAGAAATGAATGGTCAATAGGCTGCAGCTTAGTTAACTAGAACAGCCAGTCATCCTATTACATCCGATGGAAATTTACAATCCATGCTTTAGTTAGAAGCAGTAGCTAAAGGCAATGATGCTATTACTGCCGGACGTCAATAGAGTAATTAGAGATTAAGAGAGATGCAAGAATAGGCTTGGTAGCAGGAAGTAACTAATCACACAAGTAGACACGATGTTGCTATGAAGAATAGAGAATCTCTTTATAATACTGCTAATGAAAATAAAGCTTTAGAAGCAGCATATCTTAATCAGAAATTTACTGTATGGGATGCTTTAGCTTAGGAGAAAGAATTTAAGGATAAGTCTGATTATGAGCAAATGAGAGCAAGAGCAGATTAGTTTGCACAAGGAGATATAAATAATGCTATTAAATATGGTCTTTCTAATTATGCTGCTAAATATGGCTTAACTCCTGAAGATGTTTCTTTGTGGAATAAAGTATATGTGGATGGTTCTGTTAAACTTAATGATATTTAGAAAGATCTAATTAAATTAAGATAGTGGAATAAAGTATTATCAGCTACTAGACAAATTTAGCAAGATTTATTGGGAGAATATTATGGTATTCCTAAATCTAGATATTGGACTATCAGACAATCTACTCCTTCGTATAATTACAGTACTGAAGTTAAGAAAGCTAAAAAAGGTACTAAGCTAAATTTACGTAAAGTAAGAGAAGCAGCAAAAGGAGAAAAACTTGCAGCAGCATAGTTAAAAGCTTAGACTGCAGATGCTGATAGATTCTATAAAACTACTAAAGACCATATAGATAGAATGTATGATGCTATAAATAGACTAACTAATTATAGTAGTACTAAGAGAAAACGTAAAAAGAAATCCTAATATCAGTAACAGTTCAGGAAATATGGAGTTATTCACAAATGATGTAGAACAATACCTAGGGAAGATAGACAAAATAATCTTTACACAAATAGATTGTTTATATGGTTTATTAGATTCTAATTTTAAAATGAAAACTCTAACTATAACTAAAAATATAGACAAAATTCTAGAACAATGTACTAATTTTCCAGGTTCTACTAATTATATAAATGCTGATTTATACAAAAATAATAGATTAATAGGAAATATAATGATTGATAAATTACCAGAAATATGATATTTAAGTTTCAATAGGGAGGAGCCACTCCTCCCTTTGTTGCTTATTAGCCAGTAATAGTGTCTGATAAGCGAACAACTGCTACTTAGGAAGAAGCATTAGCAGCAAAGGCTACTAAAGAATCTGAGAGTGGCAAGTTATCAAGCAAAGATTTGTATACAATGCTGAAAGAGAAACTAAAAGGACTCCCTAATGATGTAAATATAGCTATGAATTAGTTACAATAGCTTGAATAGCTTACATCAATGGATTTTGATGGTTCATTTACTTAGAACATTGAATCTAAATATTTATCTACTTTACAGACTATGAATCAACTTTCATTTAGTAGAGAATAGTATGATAAAGCTTTAGATAATGTAAAATCTAACGGTGGACTTAATGAAGCTGCTATAGATTAGTATGGTCAAGTGTATATGACTAATGGTAAAGACTATAAATTAATGTCTCCTGAAGAAGCCAAATAGTCTGGATGGAAACAAATGACTAATTAGGATTTACTTTATTTAAGAGCTAATGACCCTAGTTTGTCAGGAAAAGATGCGATTTTAAATGTGGTTAATAACGGTATAGGAATTAGTCAAGTAACTAAAATGATACAAGATAGTATTGGAAATTTAGGTACTAATAGCAATTCTGAAACTGCTTATGCTACAACTCAACAGGGACAGCTTATACAAGGACTTAATGATTTTATTAAAGCTGCTCAAGAAACCGGGCAATATGATGCTTCTATAGAAGATTTATATAAAGCACAAATAATCAATAAAACACAGGCTCAGTAGGCTTAGTAGGCTATTGCTTATATATATAAAACATTACCACAGAATGCTAAATCCTTATTAAAGACCAGAACACAGGGAGGTACTGATAAAGAAGCTTTAAACTTAATTAGTACATTAGTATTATCTAAAACTAGTAAAGACCGATCTTTTACTGTAGACTTAGAAGGTGGTCCTACTAAAAAATCTATGTCCAAAGATGCTAATGCTGGAAATAAAGATGACACAGAGTTAAAAACTTCTCTCCCATTACAAATTATGTAGGATATGGGAGGGGCTGATGTAGCTCCAGTAACTATTGATAAAGGTGATGGAGTACAAATGTCTGTATATGGTTCATTCTTCTCTGCAATTAATGATAAAAAAGGTGAACCTATTGTTAATACTTCTCTACAGAATATGCTAGCCCAATCTGGTTTGTAGGATATAGTTAAAAATGTTAGAAATATAACTTTTGGAGATTAGAAACTTACTCCTGAGTAGTTATCCAAAATCACATACAACAATACTGGAATTGTCAGAGCTGATTTACCAGTAAATGAGGATGGAACCGTAAAATTAAGTGTTCTTGATGATTTTAACGCAGCTATGAATGAAATTAAAGGACTTGAAAATGCATCTAAAGAACAAGTAGAGGCTATTAAAGCAAAATATCATCTTGATCAATATCTTAAAGATGATGGTACTCCTGACCCAAAACATACTGCTCCGTTTATACTTACTGAAGGTTATACTACAGAGAAAAATGGTATTGAAGACACTGCATTTGTTAAACATATTAAAAATCCTACAGATGATTAGATACAATTAATTAAGGATTCTCTTACTGTAGGTACTGGTAAAGATGCTAAAGTTCCAGATATAGACACCTTTGATTGGTATAATCCATTTGATTGGTTTGGTACTGAAAATATCTATAAAGCAACTATATATATTCCAATATCTAATAATGTAGGTGCTGCTGTTAGAGGAGGTAATTAGAACTTAGATTATAATGAAGCTCTTAAATATGAAATGAAATATAGGAACTTCTAGAAAATGAATGATGCAAAAACTACAAGCGCTGACGTATTATGAACGATTGGTTAGTAGCAAATATAAATAATCCCGATTTTACAGTTTCTGACTTTAAAAATATCGCGGATATGAGTATAGATAATACACAATTTTTAAAAAAAGATTAGTATTTAAAGTCAGATTTTATTAAGAATAATCCTGCTTTTAAAGGAAGTGATGGAGACTTTGATTAGAAAAAGTTTGATAAATATTATGATTAGAGACTCTAGGATTTTTAGTAGTTTAAAAATGATAAAACTCCAGCAGGGTTTGAACTTGATGTTTTTGACACATTAAGAACTCCTAATGATAAGGTTAGAAGTAATGGTCTTAAAATAGGTAGAGGTTATAATCCCGATAGATAGAAAATTGGTATTGAAGGAGTAAATGTTTGGAGTAAACCTGAACATAGTAGATCAGAATTGGCTCAAACATAGAAAATATTTAATTCTGAGACTGGTAAATTTGAAGATTGGACACCAAATGATAATGCATTATTTAATGGTAAGTCTGATTTTGGTTTGAGCTGGTTAAAATCCTTGTTTTCAGACCCATTAGTATTGGCTCAATATGAAGAAGATACTATAGATAAAGATGGTACTAAACATAAGAAAGGAGACTATAAATTAAATGAGGAAGGTACATATTATTATGAAACTTTAGGAGGCAGAAGCCCTATTGGAAAACAAGTATTATCTTCTTTAGACACCCTTACTGTGGATGGTACTAAATTAAACAAATATGATTTCTTTGATTCTGATGATGTCGAAAAATCTGTAGGAGGAGTAATTGCTAAGAATGTAGCTACTCTTATACCTATGTTTATAGGTGGTCCAATTGGAACTGTCTATTCTACAGCGCTTATAGCTAGAGAAATGGCTAAATCATTACCTATGTTATATGGAATGACAACTGCTTTATTTAGTGATTCAGAAACTCCTAAATGGATGAATACCATAGCTGCTATGGGCGATAAATTTACCTCTGGAACTTCTGATTATGCTAAAGAACATACCTTTAGTGTTGAAAATTTTGGTAATCTTATTTCTGATGTAGCTTTATAGTGGGGTTAGCAAAAAGGTATTGCTTAGGCTATTAATAAACTAAAAGGTAGTAAGAATTATGTAGAAGAAGCTATGGAAGATGCAGCTAAATTATATAAGGCTAAAGCTCCTTCTATGCCTATGTAGGCATTATCTTAGACTGGTAATTGGCAAGATAGTGTTTTAGGAGCTGCTTGTATTAAAAAATATTTGCCAGCAGCTGAGAAGGCTATGAAAGAATCTACTTAGTTAGGACGTGATGCTTCATTAGCTTATATGGCTATTGTGTCTAACTCTGATGTATATGGAGATGCCTTACAGCATGGAGCTTCTAAATAGGATGCGGCGGCTATAGCTTTAGGTAGTACTCTTGGTATGTATGCTGTAGACAAATATGCGCATCTTGGAGAGTTATTCTTTGATGATGCTACAGAAGATAGTGTAAAGGCAGCTAGAAATGCTATTAAAAATGAATTATTAGGAGAAGCCGACGAGAAAGGTGTTAGAAAAGGAGGTTTAAAAGCTATATTTGATTAGATAAGTGCTTCTAATGATACTCCAGCTAATAAAGCTGTATAGAAAATACATGCAGCATTAAACAAGACTAAATCTTTTTTGGGTAACTATGCAGATGATTTAAAATATCATACTACAGGATTTTTTGGAAAAGCTGCGGGTGAAGGTTTGGAAGAAGTAGGTGAGGAATTAGTTACAGATACTGCTAAATCTATATATTAGTTAGCAGGATTTTTGGGAGCAGATACTTCAACTTCTGATGTGGGAGCTTGGGATAATGCCTTAGAAAGATATTCTATGTCATTTTTAGGAGGCGCCCTTGGTGGAGGTGTATTCTATGCAAAAGAAGCTTTCGATGGTGCTTCTTATAAAAGAGACAAATCCAATGAAGAATTAGCTACTTTAATTAGAAATGGTCATATAGGAGAATTACGTGATGAAGTAGAAAAGTTACGTAAGAAAGGTAAATTAGGAAGTACTAAATTATCCGCCAGTGATTATGAAACCACTTCTAAAGGAGAAAATGTTTGGTTAACTACTAACAATGAAAAGGATTCCTAGAACCAGAAAATTGCAGACTTAATTAATGATAAAATTACAGCTATAGATACTGTAATAAATAATAATCAAGTTGGTTTAACTGATGATTAGTTATTTAATACAATGGTATTAGGAGAACAAAGATATTAGATGTATAAAGATATTGCTCCTATAACTAATTATTATGAAGATTTTAATGAAGTCTTATCTAATTTAATTAAAGCTGAGTTAGACTACAGAACTGCTTCTCAAACATTAGATGGTTCTACTGAACTTACTGATTCTAATAAAATTACTGACTAGAAACTCAGAGCCTTAACTCCTGAATAGCAACAAAATAGAAATAATGCTCTTGCTGTATTACAGTAGAAAGTAGAGAAAGCTAGACAAGCTAAAGATGAATTTTTATCAGGGGACACTTCTCTTGATTATACTCGTAAATTAAACTTCGCTCTAGACCCTAATTTACACAGTCCATTTATGGATATAGATGCTGAAGCATTGTGGAAAGAGTAGTTTGGAAACAAGTCAATAGATGAAATATCTGATGAAGATAAATTACATTTTTATACAGTAGTTTTACCTGAAAAATAGAAGTTTTAGACTAAAGAGGCAATAACCAAGTCTTGGGATAGATTTAAATAGATTGAAAAAGTTATCAATCCTGAGTTACATAATTTAACAGATAATGCTCCTTAGTTTAAACAATGGCATTAGAAATTTCAACAAATAGTTAGTTAGTTAGACTCTAAAGATTTAATATCTAGTTATGCTAATTATGATACTAAATTAGATACGGAATCAGATGACGAATATAATGCTAGAAATAGTAAATTAGTAGACCCTGTGACTGGGGCAGAAGAATCTGATTAGGATTTTATTAACCGTAAGAATAATAGAACACGTCAAATTGAAGCCCTTAATGATTAGAAGGATGCTGAGTGGGTTAATAATATAATGTAGTAGTTAGCTGTAGTAGGTAATTAGTTAGATCCTATAGCTGCAGGAACATTAAAGAAACTTATTCCTAAGAGAATTAAAGATGTGTTGGCTAGAAAAATATAGTTAGCACCATTAAGTAATGAAGTTAAGAGTATTTTGGGTAATCTTAACACTGATTTAAGTAATACTAAGGAAGTATTAGATACTATTAAGAACAGTGCTTTAGCTAAAACTAAGAGTTTAGTTAAATAGAAAGCAGCAAGTATTCCTAAGGTTTATACAAATTTTAAAGGAGAAGAATTGTATCCTGAGAATTTATTTACGATTAATGGAGAAATTGATCTAACTATTTAGGAATTAATAGACAATCCTTCTTAGTTATATGATATTGACGATGGTTAGAAGTAGGATATTATTAATCAACTACAAGCTATTACTGATCCAGAATTATAGGATTAGATATAGAATATCTTAGCTAATATAAATGATCCTCAAGCTACTATATAGAATCTTAATTAGTTATAGAAATCAGCTCCTTAGTATGAATAGAAAATAAATAGTTTATTAGATTTATATGAATTTAAAATATCTAAGGAATAGTCAGATAAGATAATTAGTAACCTTGATGATTTGAAAAGTATAATTAGTCCTGATACTTATATATCCTCATTGATAGGTGATGATATGGGAATCTAGGATTAGTTAGATTCAGATGTTGAATCATATGTTTAGACATTAACTAAAGGTGTAAATAATGAAGTAAATTCTCTAGTTGCAGATGTAGGTAATAATGCTATAGTTAAATTACATAATTCTATATAGAGTACTATTAAGAATCCAGTAATTGAATTAGTTAAGTCTCTTGCAGGAAAAGTTCTTGATAAAACTCAAATGCCCGATGTTATTGATACTTTAACTAAATTAGATACTAATTTTGATGAAGTTGAAAATATTGGAGAATTAGTACTTGATGGCGAGCAAATGAAAACTCTTTAGAATACTAGAGATGCTTTGGCTATGGTAGCTACATATTTATATGCAGCTTCTAGTACTCCTACCGGTAACAATGTTATAGGACATAACAAAGTAATGAATGAGTATGCTAAAAAACATGGTGACACTGTTCAAAACTGGGAAGAACTTCCTGAAATCGATGATGATTATGCAACTATATATTAGGAGCAACTTAATTAGTTTATAAAGACTCTTGATGCTTGGATTGATTTGTCTAATAATAATGATATAAATAAGAGAAGACAATTTGAAGAAACTGATAAAGCCCTAACTAAAAGTTTTAATGGTTTATGGCAAGCTAATAAACAACATTTTGTTATTGATGTAAAAGATAAACATTATAACTTGTTAGAGGGTAGTTTGGATGATAATGTTCCAGATGTTTCTCTATTTAATTACGAAAAAGCTTTTTATGGTAACTTCTAGAAAGCCCTATAGGAATCTGGAATGTCTGTTTCTGAGTTTTTAAAAGAATCTAATATTCTTGATAAATTAATTAGTTTTAATTAGTTAGGAGATTAGAGAAATACTCGATTAAACCCTAAAATGTAGTATGGAGATATGTCAGAATATGACAAACTCCAATATTTAGCAACTATATTATCGCTTAATCCAGTTGATTTTTATAACTTCTTAAAAACTTCAGTAGGATAGAACTCTGATAAAGCACCAATAGCTAGTCAGGAATATGCTTCAAAAGTAGCTATTGCTTAGACTACTTAGACTTATAGAGATATAATGAAATATGCTTTTGATAAGTCTGGAAGTAATTTGTATAATGCTAATAATACGGTAATAATTACTGGCGATGCTGGCAGTGGAAAAACTTCTGTAGTAGGTAAATCTGTTATCGACTTTTTAGGACCTGAGACCAAAGTACTATGTGTAGGACCAACTTCTACATAGGCTTAGGGATTAGTTACCTCATTTGGAAGAGGAAAGTCAATGGATATTGAATCCTTGATGAGAAAACTTTTAGGAGATACAGTTTGGGCAGATTTAAAATCTGATTTAAATATAGAATATAAGCCAAGTAAGAATTAGTTAGAGAAAGATTCTGAATACTTTAGTTATTCTGCAGGTGATTTTGCTCAGACTAAACTTAAAAAGGACTTTACATTTAATTAGTTAGATGAGATTCCAAATATATTAGCTATAGATGAAGCTACTCATATCCCAGCTCCGGTACTCCAAGTTTTAGATACTTATATGTAGAAAAATGGAGGAACTTTAATGCTACTTGGAGATGAAAAATAGAAAGGATATTATAATAAAAATAATGCTATAGGTAATATGAGACCTGTAGATTTATTTGCTTCTAGAACTCCTGAATTAAGTGTATCTTTACGTGACAATAATATTTAGAAACAAGCTAATTTAAATAATGTAAAGACTATCTTGTCTTAGGCTATTACAAATATGTATGAATTATCAGAATCTGATTTATCATCATATTGGAAAACTATTAATCCTCTGCTTTCTAAATTGAACTTTAGAGTTTATAATTAGAACACTTTAGCAGGAGATTTAATTACTAAGACTTTATCAAATGATACTATTAATAAATTGAAAACTTCTACCAATGTAGGATTCATTGGAGATACATCTAGCGCAGCATATTAGGCTATGAAACAAGCAGGTATTAATCCTACTGTATTATCTAAAGATTAGATGCAGGGTTAGGAGTTTGAATATGTAGTAATTGATCAACCATTTACTAAACCTGATGCAGATTTCCATATTAGAGACTTTTTACAGGATTTATATACTTTAATGAGTCGTGGTAAAACTGCTTCTATTTTTATTGATAATGGATTAAGTAATATCATAGGTAATAATACCCAAGATGATTATACTGCTAAGGCTCCTAGTCTTAAAGATAAGATTAATGGAAAAAGTACTATAGAGTAGCTAAAAGAACGTAAATTATCTATATTAGATTAGTTGGATTTATCTCCTATTGAAGGTTTAAATGAAACATCTAATTAGACTACTTAGTAGGCTGTGAATCCTACAGATTTTAAAGCACCTGAATCTTTAAATATAGATAAAGATACAGAGGAAGCTGTTAATTAGTTAATTGACTCAGAAGAGGAGACTAAAGATTCACATGAAATTGAAGATTCAATAAAAAGTGAATTTACCGTAATGTCTTGGGGCGATTGCACTTTAGTTGGAGCTAAAGCTATGGAAGAAACTCATAAAGGTAAAAATGGTAAAGAATATAAAGGAAATGCATGGCATTTTGGACCTGATTAGAATGAAGAATTACGTAATATATCAGCTTTAACAGATTAGGAATCAGTTTTCTGGTATAAAGATAAACACACTTTAGAAAAATAGTTATATTAGGTAAAATCTGCTTTGATTTTTAATCATAGCTACGATGAAACCATTTTAGGTACGCATACTAGAGTAATGCCAACTTGTATAACTAATAACTTTAGTAAAGCTGATTGGGACGCTGGTACCTACGAATTAGAAATTCGTTCTGTTGAAGGAGAAATTCAACCTTCGTTTAAGCCTATGCCTGAAGTGGGTATGACTTATAAAGGAAATAAGTATGTGGCTAATATTATATTTAAGGTTAAAAATAAAAAAGGACAAATATGTAAGTTTGATTTAGCAGGTATTAATAATCCTGAGACTTTAACTAAAAATTTAAGTAAAATAAAAGACAGAATTAGTCAAGAACTTTCTGATCCAACTATTTCTGATGAAAGAAAATCTAAATTACAGAATATTCTTAATACAATCGAAAATAGGTCTTAGAAATGGGCTAATTTATTTGATTCTTGGATAAACAAGTATAATAAAGAAGGTAGTTTTTCTATAGATATAAGTAAAGCAATCGTTAGATAGAAACATACTTGGTTTACTAAAAGAACTGGACCTGAAATAAGACTAGGAGGTAGAATTGATCCTAATGCTGTTGATAATGTTAAGGATTTCAATAATATGAAGGATAGAAATCCTGGATTTGTCTTTTCAGAAGTATATACTTATGCAGCTAAAGACCCTACCTTATTAAACATTGATCCTTCCTTAAAAGGAAAAGCGGTAGTATTTGTTTCTTCTGATACCTTATTAAAACCAGAGGATTTAGTTAAATAGTACATAAATCAAATTCAAGATCCAGAACATAATTAGCCTATAGTCAGAATGATTAGACTTCATAATTACGGTATGACATTTAGTCAAATGACAAGTAATGAATTCTGTAATAAAATTTAGGGAGGTGATGACACTCGACTTCCTTATAGAGCTAATTATCATGGAATTTAGATGTTTGTTTCCCTATGGAACTGGAGAGCGGCTTTAAGTAAATTTAATGAAGCCTTAAATAACTGGATGTAGGAAAATTAGTATGATGCTAAGAAACTAGATACATTAATTAAAGCCCAAAATCACTTATTTAATAATAAATAGGTAGATGTAGACGCTTATTTAACTGGTAAAAAATTAACTAGAACTGATTTAAATAATTTAGAAAAGTTTAACTAGGAAGTATGTAAAGATATACCTACCTTTAGATTAGGTTACTCAGAAAAACATGACTTTCACATTTAGCGATTTAAAGTTGCAGGTAGTTAGGCTTATAGAAATAAATCTGAAGCTAACTTAATAGTCGTAACTCCGAGTAAAGCTAAGCAGTTCTATTAGCTAAGTAATAGAATATTAGGAGCCATATGTCCTTCTCCTTATGTTGATACTTTAGGTCTTTAGTTATTACATCCTGGTGCTCAGAATCCAGATGGAACTAGAGAACCAGACACTCCTTGGGGAGAAAATGAATTTATTGATATAAATAGTGCAGATCATTAGAGAACTCTTTCTGGTTTATTTACGTCTGATTTAAGAATTGTAGAAACTAAAAAAGATGGATCTAAGATAGATGTTATTTATAAACAAGGTGAGTAGTGGTCTGCTATTCCTAGATATTTAAATAATATCCTTAGAACCGTTACATTCTTTTAGTACAATCCTGATTAGCTTTCAGGCGCCTATACAGAATCTGCTAAAGTATCTTGGGATGATAATGGAACAAAGAAAACAGTAAGTACTCAGATAGGAGATTTATTTGGCAATGGAGGATTGTTAAAAACAAAAAATGATATTAAAGTTAAACCTGAAGAACATCCTGATAGAAGTCTTGCAGATATGTTTGACTTAATGTTCCATGGAACTACTGATGATATTCATAGAAAATATGATAAGAATAACCCATTGATGAGAGCAGATGATGCTAGATTCCCTTATGGCTTCTTTATCAATCCTGATATATCTAGAACTAAAGAAAGTGCTAGTTCTACTGATATAATTAGTATTAAAGCAGGAAAAGAAACTGTATTTTATCCTATTAAAACCTCTGATGAATTATTTACTTCAGACAATGACTTAAGGGCAGCAGGAATTGACTTATCTATTGATAACCTGTTAAATAATACAGTAAGTCCAACCAATTCCACAAATACTTAGACTAGTACTGCTCCAGCAACTACTTAGCCTAAAGTAATTCCATTAGAATAGAGAATGCCTGTAGCTGCAGAAGTTCTTAAGTAGCTTAATGATTCAGGATAGCTTGATGATTCAGGTTTTAGCTTTGACGAAGATACCCTAGAAGAAGCTGTTGATAAACTAAATGAAATTATTAAAGATTAGATAATAGATGTATTTAAAACAGTTAGTTAGGATTAGGCTTTAGAGTTACCAGTAAATTACACTTATTAGAAAACTGGAGATGTTAAGAAATAGACTTTAAAAGATATAATTAGCTCTTAGGTTCAAGGTGATTTCACTTTAAAAACTAAGAGTGTTAATGGGAAATCCAAATTAATAGTAGAAAATAACGGAACTGAGTATGAACTAGATACTGAAACCTGGACTCTTAAAGGTGATTAGATCTAGAAAGTCAACAATAGATTTGATGAGTTAGTTGATTTTGGTGGTAAGAAAGTAAAACAATCAGTGGCTCTTAATTAGTTACTAAATAGCTAGGAATTTAGAGAACAAATTAACGACGATGATACTTTAACCAGTTTTATAGAGGAATTAAACACTCTTATAAATAATGCTGAAATCCTTAATGAGGATTAGATTTCCGAAAAATTACATGATTTAGTAGATAATCTTGATTATATAGATATAACTGGATTAATAGAAGAGGATTATCCAGAATTATATAAAATATTTAATTGCTAATGGCAGTATGTAACTTGCTAAATACCTATAGCCCAGCAGATATAGGTAGAGCTTTAATGGCTTATTCGCGTGATGAAAATGCTGATAAATTTATTGATAGATTTATAAACAAATAGGGAATACTTAAAACGACTAGATATAAATTAGATTCACTAGATTCTGAAGATGATATTTAGAAATCTATTCAAGGATTCAGTAAATCTATGGATGATGCAATAGCAGCGCTAACTTCTAGAAAACCAGATTTGCTTCCTAAATTTAATGAATTAAGAAGTAAGGTATTAGAAACCCTTCATGTAGACTTAGACGAACACTCGTCTGGGTCTACTCCAGAGGGGGATAGTTCTATTGAGGCTAAGACTACTTTTGAAATGTTAGATAATAATTAGTTAAGTCTAGATGAACATCTTAAAGAAATATATGGTACCGGAGCATATAACATTATTAGACAACTAAAAGAAGGGTTTAATGACAATCTTTTTGCAGCATGTTATTATAATGCAGCTAATGGAGCCGTAGTTATACAAATAGATAGTATATTAAATTAGAATCTTATTAATCTTAAAAATAAATACTTTAAATAGATAGTAGGATATTTAAAGTCAGTAGATTCTAAGTATGAAAAATTACCTAATGGATTTGTAAATGAAGAAGGATTTATGGGGAGTAAGTATTTTTATGTAATGCAGGCTTTCTATGACCATATAAAACATATTCCGGATTTACAATAGACTTTAGATAATTTATCTTCTAAAAAACTTAATAATTACGATAAAATATCTAATACAGAGACATATACTTAGGTAGTAAATACTTTATTACAAAATCCTGATTTTAACAAGACCTTATTTAAGATTTATAGGTCCGGAAAATAGCAAGATAATGTAAGAAAGATATTATATTCAGCAGACCATTTGTCTCCTTATTTTTATGAAGTTAAAAGGATATTAAATAATAAGAGATATCAAAATTTATTAAATACCAAAATAGATGGGAAAACAGTTAAAGATATATTAGATAGTTTTGAATTAGAAAATAACGATTTATTAGGTGCTACAAATGCATATACTTCTCTTATTCATTTTGATGAAATGCTAGTAGACTCTTTAGGAGATTCTATTGACATCAAACAGGGATAGAAAGGAATGGAGTTTGGGGACCCCACTAAATATTCCTATAAATAGGATACAACAAATTAGAAAAAAGGTTGGCAAACAAGTGAATCTGTAAAATCCGAAAAATATGTGGCAAAAATAACTGATGCGTTTCTAAATTAGATAAGAGTGTTAAGTTATAAAACTGACCAATTTTAGAATAGAAGATTAAATAGCACTTCGGTTATTGTAGCTGCTCGAAATCTTATTGATGATGTTCTGTATAACAAACTTGATTTATTTCAATGGTCTGAAAATAATACTAATAGAAAACAGGCTATTAATGATTTTGCTTTAGCTTTGGCAGATTTACATAAAAATCCATAGAATTAGTTATATAAAGCTTTAAGTTTGTTATTTGAACCAGTAAAAGGAAGCAGTTAGAGATTAATTGATACAATTCCATTAAATAATACTACCGCAACTACTGAATATGATTTAAATATATTATACTCATTATATGAAGCTGCTTTAAATGAAAGTAATCCAAATTCTTTAAGATCTCAGGAATTAAAAAATGTTAAGCAAATAAACGGTCCAGTCGCTTAGCTATCTGCTGAAATATCAGGTATTATAGCTAGAAATACTACTATGCATTATCTGGAAACATCTTTTGATGGTGAAACTGGTATGGTCCAAATTAAAGTAAAGAAAAGATATTTTAATAATGCAGATACTTACAAAACTAGAGTAAGAATTAATAGAAATATTAATAACGCCTCAGCTTCAGAACGTGAAGCTAGACGTAATAAGTGGTAGTTTGATACTATTAGTACCGTAGATGGTAATAAACAGTATTCTATAGTAATCGGAGACGAAAAAGTTACTTACATATCTACTCAGATATTAAATTCTGATGGCAAATATTAGAATAATGAATTATTTAATGATTTAAATAAAATTGATTTAACTTCCTTTAGATAGAAATTACTTAGAAATGAGGAACTCACTGAACGAGAAAGAAAATTAAAAGACCTACTATCCTTTATTGATGACCATTTAAGTCTAAAGATTCTAGATAACCCTTCATAGAAAATTCAGCAGCTTGAGATATTTCAATAGCTAAATAAAGATAACTTAAAGGATTTAACTACGTTAGCTATTAAAGCAGCCTATGTTAATTATCTCTATGATGAAGCTAGAGATTAGGATTTTGCATAGTATTTATCTAACACAGGTAAAGATGGAATTTATCGAATTTATGAGAATAATAAAAAGAGCAAACTGTTTACTAATATGTTTAATAACTTAAAAATTACAGTTGCCTCTTTTAAGGATAGTGTACTTGAAGCCTGGAGTGATGCCTATTCTATGCAGTCTGGAGAAGCTTCTAAGGCTACTACTAAAAATAAAGCTGGTGATAATATTCCAAATAATAGTGTAAATAAATTGGGAACTAATATTCATCATTATTTATTTAAATAGAAGGACACTAATGCAGATAGTTTGTTCTTTGTTCAAGATTCTACTAAAATTAGAGGTATTCAACATGACCTAGAAGCTACTTCATAGTGGCAAGAGTCTAAATAGTTAAAGAATTTTTCACAAGGAGAGTTATTCTTTCATTCTGTATTTAATAAGTTCTGGGGAAGCTATTTGCAATATGGAACATTTATAATATAGCCTACAGCTTATTCTGATAAAACTACTTTTATTAACTATGAAATTACTAAGAATCTATTTGGAGATGATATTATAAATGATGAAAATCTGAAAGATACTATAGTGGACAATACTATTAAGACTATAGGTACTTTTTATAAAAATGTATGGAATTCAACTAAAAATAAACTGCAAAGACTAACTGATGCCTATAATAATTAGCATGGGACTAACTATACATATCAATAGATGTTAGCTAATATTACTGAGCCAGAATTAATTAAGTTAGCTGATTCTATTGGTGAGAAAGTTACTCTGGATGCTGATTATCGAAAGGCAGGTAAACATTTAGCTGTAAATGAACTCTTATAGTATTATGCCGAAGAGTTATATGCTAACAAGGGCACTCTGAATGCCTTCTTAGAACAATAGAAACATTTATTTATACAAAACTTTCTTGATAATAATTGTACTTATCAAGTAGTTAATTTAAATGATTCAGTAGATAATTATTATGGTGAGAAGTTACCTGAATCTATTTCTAATAATCCTATCATGTAGACTATTTTAGGATTATATAAGAATGACTCTAAAGGTAGAAGTGCTTTCTTTAAAAACTGGGTAGATGCTAAGACTGGTAAGTTGATTTTAGCTAAATAGAATGGGTTAAATATTATATCTAATACTAAAATAGATTCTAGTAAAGAAATTGTAGTAAATCCATTACTTGATAAATTCTTTTATGTTGAAGGATTCTTAAGTAATAACTTACGTATGAGTCTAACTGGTTCTGAAGTCAATCATCCAGATAAGGCTAAACAAACTACTTATAACTTAGTAAAATCTTGCGATAATTCTGAGGATTTCTTTGAAAAAACTAAAATATAGGTAAGTGAAAATACTTTCTAGTAGGCTAAAGAATTCTTAAATACAACTAATTCTGTTGCTGACTTAAAATATACTACAGTACCTGCTAATATATCAAGCTTTATAAATAATGTTTATCATTAGTCTATGACTATGATAGCTAATGTAGCTTAGGGTACTTAGTTTAAACGTAATGTAATTATACCTGCTACTTTACAGTACTGCCTACCTAAAGTTATAAATGGTATTTCTGCTAAGACTAAATGTGCAGTAATTAGAGATGAAAGTGCTTCAGTATATAATTATAGAGGAGACCATGAGAAGGATATTGATTCTGCGGATGGTTCTGCTCAAATTAATCCATTCTAGTCTATTTTAGAAAATAAAGCATTAGGTTCTTAGGCTGTAGGATTTATTAAAAAACCTATTTGGCATGCTTATGACCCAGTAACAGGTACTGCATTCTTAGCTAAGTTTGCAACTGATACTATCACTAATGAAACTATGCGAGCTTCATTAAATTCTCACACTAGTCTTTTTAGAATGTTTAAAAAGATGACTAACTTGCAATGGAAAGGTGATGTAGATTTAATGCAATCTATAGCTTTAGGTAATCTTGATGAATCTAAAACTTTAGCTACAGTTAGGTGGTTTAATAATGTCATTCTTGGAAATGCTGACGGAGTTAAAAGCAATTAGTTATACTATAAAGATAGATATGGTGACCAGATTCAAATTACTGGTTTTAACAAAACCGTAACTAAAGAAGGAAATACTCTATATTATACTACAGAAGCACCTGTAATTAAGGGTATAGAAGCTCCTTCGCATAAAGTGTATCATATATTTTATGATTCCCCTAACTAGAAAAGTAATCATATTACGTTTGATACTTGGCAATAGGCATAGGCATTTTTAATGGACTAGTCCAATCCAGAAATGACTAATAAACATACCATTAATTCTTTATTTGAATTACATACGGCTTTAGGAGGTATTAATTGTGTTGATAGTAAGGGGAACTACTCAGAATTTAGTAACGAAGTTGTAGTTAATTTTATGAATGCAGTTGGTCATAAAATTGATGAAAGTGCTAATAATGTTCCTCTTGATTAGGATAATTATATGCAACCTCTTAAATAGTATCATATTGGTTATGCTTTAAATAATACAGCAGTAAAAAATGGTGCACAAAATATTAATCAGTCTAGTGCCTGGTATGATGATGAAGACCTTAGTTACTTTGAAGTAGACTCAGATGGTCTTGGAATGTAGATGAATGCTGACCACGATATTATAGATTCTGAACTTACAGAGTTTTCTCAGGTTATTACTGCTACATCAGCATATGGATTTACATATGATAACACTGATGAAATATTTTAGGGTCTTGGAAGAGCTTCTTTAGCTACTACTAAGAAGATGAGTAAGGCTGTAGATACTTTTATTCAGAATTTTGAAGATCCAAAACAAGCTTAGTCTGATTTATATGATGCTATTGGTAGAATTGTAATGAAATCTTCTTCTATTAAAGATAGAGAGAGTTTGTAGCACGTGATTATGTAGGCAGTGGAATCTGTATTCTATAAAAGTAAAAATCATTAGTAGGATAGTTCTAAAATACCATTTAGTGACCCTAATGTATATTCTGATTTTATTGCTACATTAGCCAGTACAATTAACAAGGAAGCCATTAAACGTAAACACCCTGGTTCTGGATGTGTTATGGTTCCTGCCTATCACATGATTCAATACTTTGAATTTGGTGGTGAGAAATTAATGGCAACTGACATCTTAAAAAGAGCATAGGAAGACTATAAATAGTTCTTAATTACATTATTACAAGGTTATCAGGATTACAACCCAGAAACTAACTCAATAGGAGAATTCTTTATAAATGGACAATCCATTAAATAGTTAGAAAATTAGGTACAAAAATTAAAAATAGAGAATCCTGATAGAATTGATACATAGGATATAACTAACTATAACCATTAGCTTATTTAGAGATATTTAAATAGAAAGCAACAAGAAGTAGAAATAAGACCTGGCAAAAGCTGGTTTATGCCTTCTGATAATGTAAATATTATTGACTCTGAAGGTAAAGTCCATACTGTAGAATTAAATTCTATGGATGACTATTATAAGTTTAAGGATGGAATTAATGATATAGAAATAGCTAATAATGTATCTATAAAAGTTGATTATAAAAAGGGCACATATAAAATAACTTCACCTACAGCAGAGTTAAATTTAACTAAGGTCGATGGTGAATGGCAAGCAGATTCTACAGAATTATCAGCAGTAGCTACTTAGTTAGTTGGTAAAGTTACACTACCAGGTGGTGAGGTAGTTACCGGGGAAAGACAGTAGTATGATTTTAAATATTAGGAAAATATAGTTAGACCTCATGATTTAAGACCTTCTTTACTTAGATGGTAGGATTCTGAAACAGGAGAATATATGAATATATTTGATTCTCCAGTTATTAGAAATGCTTATACTAATCCTAAAGGTAAAAAAGCTAATCACCAATCATTGGTTTAGGCGGAATTAAATAATATTCATAATGGAACTTATACTGATAGATTTGGTAATTAGAAAACTATTATGTAGGGAAGTTTATAGAATTATGCTGCTGAACTTGTGATGTCTAATATCTATAAAGATAAGTTTGGAATAGAAAACGAATCTCTTGCTGAAGTTCTTAAATAGGGAGAGAACTATTTTTATAAGAAGTTTAATAAAATAAATGCTCCTGCTAATACTAGTTACGATTTTGCCTTTGTAAAAGATACAGGCAATACTACTTTAATTACTTTAACTCCAGTTAAAAATAATGACTATATTTAGTATAAAGGATTTGAAGCCAGTTAGTTAAGCACTAATGATAA